>Ga0209342_10004661_pt1 | contig 14184 bp, 11 predicted proteins | sample RifCSP16_2_FD_184023 | JGI IMG/M metagenome (GOLD analysis project Ga0209342, IMG submission 184023) | Soil microbial communities from Rifle, Colorado - Rifle CSP2_sed 16_2 (SPAdes) (version 2) | ecosystem: Environmental > Terrestrial > Deep subsurface > Rock core/Sediment | place: Rifle... | reverse complement strand
GAAGGCTCTGGATTACATCTGTCAAATGTGCAACGGCGATGCCAGAATTTCTCTCAATACCTTAGAAACTGCGGTACTAACCAGGGCACCTGATAAAACCGGTCAGGTCAACATAGACCTAAAGCACATAGAAGAGGTGATGTTGAAAAAAGCCCTGCTGTACGACAAATCCGGGGAAGAGCATTATAATGTCATTTCCGCTTTCATAAAATCTCTGCGCGGCTCTGACCCGGATGCGGCCTTGTATTGGATGTTCCGGATGTTAGAAGCCGGTGAAGACCCGATTTACATCGCCCGCAGGATGGTGATACTTGCTTCAGAGGATATTGGCAATGCCGATCCCCAGGCCCTCCTGGTAGCGGTGGCGGCCAAAGAGGCAGTGGAGTTCATCGGCTTGCCAGAAGGGGAATTTGCTTTATCCCAGGCCGCGGTCTATTTGGCCACTGCCCCTAAGAGCAACGCAGTATATCAAGCCCTGAACAAAGTCAAGCAGGATATCAAGGAGACCCTGAATCTACCGGTGCCTCTGCATTTAAGAAATGCGCCCACTCCTTTGATGGAAAAATTGGGCTATGCCAAGGGATATAAGTATCCGCACCAGTTTGAAGGGCATTTTGTGGCGGAAACTTACTTACCAGAAAAGCTGAAAGAGCGTAGATACTACATACCGGGCCAGCAGGGGTTTGAGAATGAGATTAAGAAAAGAGTAGAAGACTGGCAAAAGCTCAAAGAACAAAGCTCGAATGCCGAGAGTAAAAAGAAGAAGAACAAATGAAGTCGTGGTTAGTTAAAAACCTAATCTCAGTCCAGATCCTGACGGTTTTTTTAATATTTGTTCTCTGCCCGGAGGCGAGCTTAGCCCAGAAGATCTTAATCTACATGGACGATAAGCAGTCTGACCACCTGCGCGCCTACGGGGTGGCTTACTGGACCTTAGAGCAGGGTCAGAAGGTGGAGTGGCTCTTGAATTACCGGGGAGGCTCTTTTTTAACTAATCACAGTCAGGCAGTGGAAGACCGCTGTAATCTGGAGGGGGTCAGTTACACCGTAATAGATTTGAGCCAGGCCGGGGCAATTTATCAAGAGATAGAAGAAAACAATATGGAAGTGGTGCTGCTGGAAAAGGTACCAAAAGTGGGAGTGTATGTTCCTCCTAATAAAGAGCCCTGGGATGATGCAGTCAGACTAGCTTTAGAATATGCGGAAATTCCTTATGAGACGGTCTGGGATGAGGAGGTCTTAAAGGGAGAAATCTACAAATTCGACTGGCTGCATTTACACCACGAGGACTTCACCGGCCAGTATGGGAAATTTTACTCCTCCTTCAGAAATGCCCCCTGGTACCAGGAGGAGGTGGCTATGAATGAGGCTTTGGCGGCTACATTGGGATTCACAAAAGTTTCAGAAATGAAGAACAATGTGGCTCGGATTTTCAAGAATTACATCGGACAGGGGGGGTTTCTGTTTGCGGTTTGCTCTGCTCCGGAGACTTTTGATATTGCCCTGGCAGCAGAAAAGGTAGACATAGTCCCTTTCGAGCTGGATGGTGATCCAGTCGATCCGGACTGTCAGCAGAAGTTAGATTATTCTTTAGCTTTAGCCTTCACAGATTTTGCTGTCTCAGTAGATGCCTTAGAATACCGACACTCAAGCATTGATACTACCCCAGAAAAAGTTATGTCCGGCCTGGGGCCTGGCAATGACTATTTCACCCTGTTCGAATTCTCAGCCAAACTAGACCCGGTCCCGACTATGTTGGTCCAAAATCATGCCACAGTGATTAAAGGCTTCATGGGGCAGACTACTGGATTTAAGAAATCGCAGGTGAAAAAATATGTCACCATTATGGGGGAGACTAATGGCTACAATGAAGTTAAGTATCTGCACGGCAATTATGGCCGAGGCACTTTTACCTTTTTAGGAGGGCATGACCCGGAGGATTACCAGCATGCGGTAGGGGACCCCCCCACCGATTTGAGGCTGTATAAGAATTCGCCGGGTTACCGGTTGATATTGAATAACGTTCTCTTTCCGGCAGCTAAGAAGAAGGAGAGAAAGACTTGAACCAAGCCTCTGAGTCCAAAGAGTATTTTCAAAAAGTGGCCTCAGGCTGGGACAATCTCCGAAAGACATTTTTCTTTGATTGCCTAGGAGACAGAGCTATTGCAGTTGCCAAAGTAACCAAGCAGATGACCGCGGTGGACGTGGGCTGCGGGACAGGTTTTGTTTCATCCGGTCTGGTTAAAGTGGCTGGCAGAGTCATCGGCATAGATAATTCTTCAAAGATGCTGAAAGTCGCCCAGAAAAATCTATCCGGCTATAAAAATTTCTCCACCCGACTAGGAGAAATAGAAAATCTCCCTCTGGCGGCCAATTCGGCTGAGAGGGTTTTCGCCAATATGGTCTTGCACCACGCTTTCTACCCTGATAGAGCCATCCGAGAGTGGGTGAGGATCTTAAAACCCAATGGCATACTCATAATCACTGACGCTGACCAGCACCATCACCAATGGCTTAAAACCGAGCAGCACGACTTGCATCTAGGTTTTGACCGAAATCAAATCAGCCAATGGCTGAAGGCAACCGGCCTGAAACAAGTTTCTGTAGGTTCGGCTCAGGAAAAGTGCTGTCCCACCTCCCAAAAAGGAGAGCGGGTCTCCATCAGCATCTTCTTGGCCTCAGGTATCAAAGACAAAACCTGATCCCAGGGCACTTCTTTTGGCTGACTTAATTTCCCCTTGACAATTGGCTTATCCTAAGCATATTGAAAATCTTAAATCGAGCGTTATTTAGATGAAGCTTTCGACCAGGAATTCAGGCGATGTCACTATCTTAGAGCTGTCCGGAGATGCAACCGAGGTGGCTGATACTGCCCTGATGCGGGATGCGGTCCACAAGTTAGCCAACCAAAACAAGATTAAGATAGTGGCGGATTTAGAGAATGTCGGACTGATGAATTCCTTGGGAATCGGAATGTTAATCGCATCCTATACCACCCTGAAAAACCGGGGCGGAGATCTGAAATTGGCCAACATAACCGATAGAATAAAATCACTCTTAGTCATCACTCGTCTTTTAACCATCTTCGACTGCTACGACTCGGTCAACGAAGCCGTACGCAGTTTAAGAAATGAAATGGAGCCAAAATGAAACTTTCCAGCCGGGAACTCAATGATTTAGTAATTCTGGAGCCGAAGGGTAAAATAATGGGGGGGCCTGACGCCACCGTCTTGCACGACCAGTTGCACGAGTACATCAACCAGGGCAAGCGGAAGGTAGTCATAGACTTGGCAAAGGTAGACTGGATGAATTCCACTGGTCTGGGGATATTGATTTCAGCTCTGACCACTTTGAAGAATCACCAGGGGGAGCTAAAGCTGGCCAACGTCACCGGTAAGATTCAGTCTCTATTGACCATTACCAAGCTGGTGACAGTCTTCGAATCCTATGACTCAGTGGACCAGGCTGCGGCCAGTTTTAAGTAACCCTAAGCTCAGGTCCAGCATCAATCCAGAGGTAGGCTAAAAGACCTACCTTTTTTCGTCCTGATGGAGAAGGTAGTGAAAGAAGATAACCGGATTATCATCCCCTCCTCCTTAAATTATCTGCGCGAGGTGGATGAATTCGTTGAAGAAAAGCTTCAGGAACAGGGGATAAACCCCAGTCTGGTGGCCGATATTGCCATCTCAGTCACCGAAGTAGTCACCAATGCGGTTTGCCACGGCAACAAAAATGACCCGCACAAGAAGGTCTTTATATCACTGAAAATAGATAAAGACCAGGTGACTGTCAAAATAGTGGACCAAGGGGGTGGATTTGATCCCAGACACCTGCTAAATCCTTTGGACGAAAAAAATCTCTTAAAAGAGGCCGGCCGAGGGGTTTTCATTGTAAAATCCTTGATGGATGAAGTTAAGTTTGAAGTGGTGCCTAATAATGGTACCACGGTCGTTCTGGTAAAGAAGTTATCAGAGATTATTTAACCCTTGGGCAGTGTGTAAACCCAGGCCGCCTGGGTGAGTTGAGATGACCTACTCCAACCTATTTGCCATCGCCTACTTCGCCCTGGGTATCATCATACTCTTTCTGGGCCTGGTGATCTTCCGGGAGAATCCCAAAGGAAGGCTTAACCGCATCACCAGCCTGATGCTTTTCTTCGCTAGCTTAAATCCGATTTTAGGGGCCCTGGGGATTAGCATTCAATCTCAGGCAGGCCAGCCAGGAGGGATACAATTATCCAGCACCGTCTACTTCAACCTGTTCTACATCTGGGAGCTTTTCTTTCCCTTTCTGATTTTGTTTGCCTTAGCCTTTCCAGAGCCGAAAACTTTTCTAAAAAAAGGCCTGCGCTGGCGGCTGCTACTTTTTCTCCCCCATTTATTTCACATTTTGTTAGTGCTGATCTATAGTCAGCCGGCGGTCCCCAAAAAAATGTCAGATCTTTTCTCTCCGGAGAGATCTTCTGAAATAGCGCAGCTCCTCTTAGGCCCCTTAGACCTGATCTGGAGACTTGCCGTAACCCTGTTTGGGGCAATGTATAACGTGCATCTCAAGTTCTTTTCGGTGATTGACTTCTCTTACATCGTGGCCTCCCTACTCATATTACACCTAAGCTATCGTTCTGTAAACCAGCCCCGGCTCCGGCTCCAGTTAAAAGCCATCCTGTTGGGGCTGACCATCTCCCTGGGGCTATATTCAGCCGCCTTTCTGATTCCCACCCTGACCCCCTGGGAAGTAATCGAGCCGATTCGCTACGCCTTGGCCATCTTAGCCTTAGTAGTGGGGGCTGGTGCGATCGCCTGGGCCATTATCAAACACCATTTTCTGGACATAAAGGCCATAGTCCGTCAGTCTCTGGCTTATTCTATCACATCAGCCCTCTTGATCGGGGTCTACCTGCTTTTGATTGGCAAATTCAGTTCTTTGTTAGCGGCCCTTTTGGGTCAGAAAGTTCCCTTTCTGGAAATCGGTTTCATCATTCTGGCTCTTATTTTCTTTCAGCCGGTCTTAGGCCAGGTGGACGAACTGGTACGTCGCCTGATAGTCAGGGATCGCACCGATTACCGCCAGGTCTTAGAAGAGTACAGCCGTCAGATTGTGTCGCTTTTTGACTTTGAGCGCTTGAAAAGCGTAACCAGAGAGATCCTGATATCTCATATAGGAGTAGAACGGGTTCTGTTTTTAACCCGAGAAAAGACAGATCAGCTCTGGCAAATTCACACCGACTCACACAGTCAATTGCTCAGCCTTCCGGAAGAGAGTCTTCTGGCCATCTTGGCGGGTCGGAATAGTCCCATTTTCTTAGATGACCTGAAAGAAGAGACCACTCTTGGACAGAATCTAAAAGACAACGGAGCTTATATCCTGATTCCCCTGTTTGACCGGAACCAACTTTCCGGGGTGCTGGGTCTGGGGAAAAAGGAAAGTGGATTTGGATTCTCTTACGAAGACATAAGTTTTCTAAAAGTGTTGGCCAATCAGCTGGTAGTGGCTATGTCCAATGCCGCTTTGTATCAAGAGGCTCTGGAGAAACAGAGGTTGGAAGAGGAGCTAGCTTTGGCTCGGCAGGTTCAGCTGGAGTTTTTACCTCAAAAATTGCCTGAGCATCCAGCCTTTGAGATGGCCTGCCATCTGCAGCTGTCCCGGCAGGTGGGAGGAGACTATTATGACTTTGTCTGGAACAAAGGGGGCAGCTTAGGCTTGGTCATAGCTGACTCAGTGGGCAAGGGTATGCCGGCCGCGCTCTTGGTTTCCTTGATCCATTCCGGCCTGCGGGCCGAGATAAAAAACTCCGATTCTCCGGCCCAGGCGCTTTCTGCCCTAAATCAGCTTTTGTGCAGCTCCATGAGGCCGGGGCATTTCGCTACACTTTTCTACGCTGAATTTTATCCCCAAAATTTAGACCTCTATTACTGCAATGCCGGACACAACCATCCCATATTAGTCCGCGCAGATGGAACCCACCAGGGCTTGGAGACCGGTGGATTAATCTTAGGCGCATTCCCAGAAGCCACTTACCAGCAGGCCTTAATCCGCCTGCAAAGAGATGACCTCTTGCTAATGTATACCGACGGCTTAAGCGAGGCTCAAAACACCTTAGAAGAGGAGTTCGGGGAAGCCCGGATTTTAGAGGTTATCTTCCAAAATCGCCTCTCTTCGGCCGAGCAGATCAAGGAACAATTAATCAGAGCAGTGAACCAGCATACTTCTGAATTTCAGGATGACTTAAGCCTGGTGGTGCTGAAAGTGTTATGAAAAAAATTAAGCTCCCCAGGCATAGCTGGAGCCGCTCCCCGGCCACAAAAGTTAAATCATCTAAGAGGATCTATCGCCGGGAGAAAAAGATACTCTGGGAAAATGTGCCAATCCGTCAAAACCTTTTTCGGTACTGCCCGCTTTGCTCAGCCGAATTAGTCGAAAAAAGAGTTGAGCACAAACAAAGGTTAGTCTGCCCGGTCTGCGGCTATGTTTACTATAATAATCCAGTGCCAGGCTGTGCCGTCATTCTGGAGAAAGAGGGAAAGATTCTTCTCTGTCAGAGGAAATATCCCCCTTTTCCAGAGGGCTGGACCCTCCCCTCTGGGTTTTTAGAGGCCGACGAGACTCCTCAGGAGTGTGCCAGAAGAGAGGTAAAGGAGGAGACTAACTTAGAGATTAAATTGAGCGAAGTTTTCGGAGTTTATGCTGCAGGAGATGACCCCCGCACCAAGGTCACTCTAATCGTATTCCTGGGCAAAATCTTAGGTGGCCAGGCCGAGCCCGGAGATGATGCCAAAGCCCTGGCTTTCTTTTCTCCGGCTGAAATCCCACAGAACATCGCCTTTGCCGCCCACCGCCAGGTCATAAGGGAGTTTTACCGAATGAAAGGTATATCTGTCACGATTTAGGTTTTGTTGAGAGTTAGGACTTCCCCCTTCCAGTATGGAGACGGGATAGTTTACTAGTTTACCTAGCTCAAAGAAGCAACCGCTCTAGCCATCAAGTAGTCAGATTCCTTTAACACCCCTCAGGGGAAGACCGTCTTTTACGGACTTTGAGGGTTAATACTTGACCTGGTTTTACCGATAGTATAAAAGAACCAATAAAACGGTCAAGTTAAATAAGGAGAAGGTCTTATGTCTGATCCACTGGAAGAGTTTGAATATGTCAGTGGAAGGGGATCTCAACTGAAGAGTTCCTCCAGCGGTGGCTTATCATCTGGAAGTGGCTCTTCCTCCGGGGATATCGTGGGAGAAATTGAAGAGCTGATTCAAAAAGTTCAGAGCTCCCGGCCCAGATTGAAAAAAGAAAAGGACGAAGAGCAGGCCAAATTAAAAAGTTCCGACTTAAAAGCCCTCTTAGACATCAGCCAGGCCATCAACTCCACCTTGGTCTTAGACGAGATTCTGCAGATTGTTATGAAGAGGGCCATCGAGCTATTGAAGGCAGAGCGGGGCTTTTTAATGCTTTTGGACCAAGAGGGGAACTTGCAGTTTAAGACCGCCCACAATCTGGTCAAAGAGGCACTCTCCCAAGATGATTTTAAGATTTCTATGTCGATTGCCAATCAAGTGGCCCAGACCGGAATCTCGGTTTACACCTCGGATGCCTTGGAAGACGAGAGATATTCCAAACAAAAATCGGTAGTGGAGCTGAAGCTGCGCTCGATTATGTGCGTTCCCCTCAAGAGCAAAGAGAAAATCATCGGGATCGTCTACTTAGATAACAGCTCTCAGGCCAATATCTTTCTGCAATCCGACCTGAACTTATTTGAGCTATTTGCGTCTCAAGCTGCCATTGCCATCGAAAATGCCAAGCTGTACGAGAATATTCTGGCCCTGAAGATTTACAATGAAAATGTGGTCTCCAAGACCCCCATCGGGATTATAGTGGTAGACAAAAACTTCAGGATAACCATTGCCAACCGCACCTCCCAGGAAATTTTCCGCAAGATCGGCTGGCAGAATAACCTAAGCCAGAAAGGGATGGGAGAGCTCTCTATCTTCGATTTGGTGGCCCCCGAAGAAAAGGGTCGCTGGAAGAAAATCTGCTACCAGGTACTCTTCACCGGCAAGCCATATGAAGAGGACCGCTCCTACCATAAGACCACTACCGGAGAGCTGGCCTTGGCATTGAAGATCTCCCCGCTTAACTCTTTAGATGACCAGATCATAGGTCTGATCATTGTGTTTGAGGATATTACCGAAAAACTCAACTTAGAAAAACATCTAATTATGTCAGAAAAACTAGTGGCCAAAGGGGAGATGTCTATCTCCATCGGCCACGAGCTGAACAATTTTTTAAACATCATCTCCAATAACGCTGAGCTATTGCCCCTCAACTTAGAAAAACAGGAGCTGGAGAAAACCGAGCAGAACTGCAAGGCCATAGTGGAAACCGTAAGTACCATGCGCCGCTTTACAGATGGTTTGATGGATTTCTCTAAGTTAGAGACCCAGAGAGTGGAATACGACCTGGTCCGTCTGGTAGAAGATTTGCTCTTCTCCATCAGACCTCTTAAGCTGTTCTCTAAAGTAAAAATCTTGACCCGCTATGAGAACAACTTACCGCACCTATGGATAGACGTAGGGCAAATCCAGCAGGTGATTCTGAATCTGCTCAACAATGGAGCCGAGGCTATCTTAGCCAAGTCCTCCGAGGGGGGGATAATCTATCTGACCGTCTCCTACCTGGCTGAAAAGGAGATGGTAGAAATTAAGATCTCCGACACTGGCACAGGCTTAGATCCCCAAAACCTCCCCCGAATTTTTGAGCCTCATTTCACCACCAAACCAGAGGGGCATGGGTTCGGATTATTTACCTGCCAGAAGATCGTCAAGAATCACTCCGGCCAGATTAAAGTGGAAAGTAAACTCGGTCAGGGGAGCACCTTTACAACAACTTTGCCAGTGCGCAGCCACTCCGACTCGCTTTTGTGAAGGATTTTTCTAGATGGCAAAAAGGATTTTCTTTGCCAGATACCAAGAGCAGGAGGAGTTGGGTGAAGGGGGAATCGGCCGGGTCTTCCGGGTCTTAGACCTCTGGGAAGATAAGGTAAAAGCCCTCAAATTTCTTAAACCTGAATTCAGAGCCACCCCCCTGGAGGGCGCCTTTCTACAGGAGTTCTCCCTGCTGCGCAGAATTTCTCATCCAAACCTTGTCTGGGTGTACGACTTTCATTCAGGCGACCAAGTTTCCAGCCCGGCCTACAGTTTGGAATTCGTGAAGGGGCCCAATCTGCTTGAGTTTTATCGCAGCCAGCCGGAAGAGCTGAACTGGCTGGGATTTCAAATCTGCCAGATCCTGGAGTTCTTGCACCAACAGGGAATCATCCACTGCGATCTAAAACCAGATAACTTCAAAGTAGTCTCTGATTCAAAGAAGCCTGATCTAGGCCAGGTAAAACTTCTAGATTTTGGCCTGGCCGAATCGGTAGAGCTGATCAAAGAGAGCAGGATCAAAGGAACCCTAGATTATATGGCTCCTGAGATTCTAAGATCCCAGGCTTACAGCTATCCAGCTGACTTATATTCATTAGGGGTGATTTTCTATGAGCTAGTAAGTGGTAGATTGCCCTTTACAGCCGCCGATCCTGCTATTTTGATTTCGCGTGTCTTGGAAGAAGAGCCTGAACCTCCTGGCCAATTAAATAAGTCAATTCCGGCTGATTTGGAAGAACTAATTCTCAAGCTTCTGGCCAAAGATCCAGCCAGGAGAATCTCCTCTGCTTCGGAAGTCAAAACTTTTTTTGCCCAGAGAATTTCTATCCCGGCCAATTCGCCTCCAGAATGGCGCCCTCTCTGGGAGAGCAGTAGCTTCATACCCCCCTCCCCTATCTGGGAAGAGCTTCTCTCCCTAGTGCGCGCTCCCCTTCTGCAAAGAAGAAAATTCGTAATCCTGTGTGGCCCCCCTGGGGTTGGCAAGGCCAAGTGTTTAGAAGAACTCTATTACTCTTGTCAAAAAGAGAATCTTCCGGTCTTTCTATGGACAATTAGAGGTCAGACAAAAGATTGGTGGCCTGAAACTTGTCGAAAACTTCGACTTTTATGTTCTAACTCCTCAGACCCAGATTTTAAGAAAGTTGTTAGTTTACTCGACCGGGCCTTAGAGATCGAGGACCAAATCTCGAAGACTAGCCTGATTGCCCAAATAATAGGTCAGCTTCCTATGGTCTTCCTGGTCTATGGATTGGATTTCCAAAAAGACTCGGAGTTCATAAAACTTCTCAGCGAGGGTTATCATAGTCAGAAGTCACTAATCATTCTAACAGTTAATTCTTTCCCGGGACAGATAGGAGAATTGGAAAAGTTCATCCATTCCCACCCGGAGACCGAGAAGATTGAGCTGATTCAATTAGAATCTCTTAGCCCGGAACAGACCAAAAAACTTCTGGAACTTAAGCTTCCGCAATTTAGAATCAGAGAGAAATTTTTTGACCGGGTTTGGAATTTTTCGGGCGGCAACCCGAACCTGACCTTGGACTATCTTAAGAATCTTTGGGAAACCGAGGGACTAGCCTACCTAGGTGGCAAAATCATCTCCACCAAAACTAAAGTCTTTTTTGGGGAAGCCAGCCAGACTCTGAAAACCTTCGCCGAATTCATTAACTCCAGCCTCACCCAGGCCCAGCGCGGTTTCCTGCAAAAACTCAGCGTCCTGGGCCACAGATTCGATCTGGCAGCCGCCTTAGATCTTACCGGAGAGAAAATAGAAACAAGTTACGAATACCTCAGATTCCTTTTGAAAGAAGGAGTTTTAATACCTAACTTTGAGTCAGACGAAGTAAAATATCAGTTCTCTCCTCCTCTGTTACAGAAGCTTTATTATGCCGAGAATTCTTTCTCCCAAAGAAAGAAACTGCATCAGCGGGCGGCTGCTTACTTGGAGAATCTGAGTAAAACAGATAAGCTGATTCCCGCTGACCAACTTGCCTTCCACTTTGTCCAGGCTCAAGAAGACTTTCAGAAAGCCTACACTTATTCGATGCAGGCAGCCGAGCAGGCGCTTAAGACCCTCTCTAAGAGGGAAGTCCTAAATCAGCTTGAGAATGCTTTCCAGGCCACCGGGCAAATTGGGGATACCAGAGAAAGAATTCTGAAGCAGGGTCAAGTGTTAAGAAAGAGGGCCCACTTCTGGATGACAATCGGGAATTTTCAGCAGGCCCGGCTCAACTACCACCGGCTCCTGAAATTGTTCGACAAGAACTCTCAGCAGAAAATTTTGGCCGAGGCTTACAAAGACCTAGGGGATCTGTGTCGCCTGAAAAATAGTTATCGCAAGGGGATGGTCTATCTGGGCCGGGCCGAGAAAATCTACCGAGCCTTAGATGACAAGCCAGAGCTGGCCCACACCCTAAACAACATCGGGAATTTGTACTGGGTCTCACTACAGTACCAAAAAGCGCTGGAGTGCCTGAATTCAGCCTTAGAGCTGCATGAATCTTTGGGCAATCTGGCCGGAGCCGGCTCCACCTTAAACAACCTGGCCGGAGTATACTTAGCCATCAACCAGTATCAAAAGGCAATTCAGTACTACCAGCAATCCCTAGAGATCCAGCGCCGATTAGAAATTCCAGAGGAGATCTCCCGAGTTCTCAATAACCTGGGAGTAGTGTATATGTACACTGCCGAATATCAGCCAGCCCTGGAGTCTCTATTAGAATCCCTGGCAATCAACCGGAAGACTGGCAACTTAAGAGAGCAGGTCTTCAACTTAGAGAACTTAGGTGAATGTTACCAGAGGATGGGAAATCAGGTTCAGGCCCTCCAGTTTTCCCAACAAGGGCTAACCCTAGCCGAACAAATTGGGTTTACCTTGCGCAAAGGGAGGATCCTAAGAAATCTCGGGAAGAGCCATTTTCAGTTGGGCCAGTACAGCCTAGCCGGGGAGACTTATCAGAAAGCCTATGAGACCGCCTGCTCCATTGAAGATTGGGAAACCCAGGTCTGGGTTTTGCTGGATTGGGCAGAACTCTATGGGAAATTAAACCTTCCAGAGCTTTCCCAAGAGCATCTCCAAAAAGCCGAGCCTCTCTTAGAAAAATTAGACGACAGCCGGGCCAGGATATACTCTTATCTCTTAAAAGGAAAGTTTCACCAGGAAGAGCCGGACTTCGACTCTGCCTTAAGCGAGTTTCAAAAAGGCCAAAAATTAGCCCAAAATAAGAATCTATTAGAAGAAGAGCTGACCTCTACTATAGGTTTAGTCTTCACCTATCTAGAGCAGAAAGACCAACAGAATGCCGAACAGAGCTTAAACATCGTAGAAAAGCTTTTCCAGAAAGGAGATTTTTCACAGTATCAGCCTATTTTGGCCCTAGCCTGGGCCAATTACCTCAGGCTGACTGGTAAGATAGACCAGGCTCTGGAGCAGGTAGACAGAGGCCTGAGAAAGGCTATTCCAGGCCAGAAATGGGAAGAGGCCCTGGAATTATCATACCTTTCCGGTCAGCTCTGGCAGGAGAAGAAAAACCCGGAGAAAGCCTATCTGGCCTGGGAAGAGGCAGTTTCCATTTTGAAGAAGCTGTACCAGAATATAAACCAGCCGCACTTAAGACAGGCTTACCTACAAGGCACATCCAAATCACACCTTTTAGCCGAATTCAAGAAGATGGCCAGCCTTCTGGCTGGCTGATGAGCTAACTGGAAGAGGGGGTAGTCTTGTTAGTCAAACAAAAGGAGAGATACTCCAGCTCCATGGCCATATTTTCTGGCCGCAGATGTACGTCGTCGTTGGTCTTTAAATTTACTGGAGCAAAATTTAAGATAGCCCGGACTCCAGCTTTTTGAACCTCATCCACAATACCCTGAGCCGCATTGGCCGGCACAGTCAGAATGACCATGTCTATCTTGTTGGCTTTAATCTCTTTTTCCAAATCTTTGACATCTCTTACTTCCAGCCCTTTGTGGTTGCTTCCGATCTTTCTCTGGTCGTTATCCAGGACCAGCTTGATGTGAAACCCCTGTCTCTGGAATTCCTTATAGGAGGCTAAAGCAGAGCCGATGTTTCCGACTCCAATTAAGGCCACACTCCAGGTGCGGTCTAATCCCAAAATCTTGGCGATCTTTTCCCTCAGCTCCCGGACCGGATAGCCTAAACCCCGGGTGCCGAAACTTCCGAAGAATGACAAATCCTTTCTGACCTGAGCCGGGGTGAGTTTTTCTCTTTTAGCCAGCTCTTTGGAGGAGACGGTGTGGTAGCCTTCCTTTTCTACGCTCTGCAGGACTCGGTAATAGACCGAGAGCCGGTGAATGGTGGAGTCGGAGGGCCTTTTAATTTTAATTCTGGCCATAGTTGTGAACCTTTTCACAATAATAAATAATAATTTCACAAGCTTGTAAGGACAAATTTTCGCCTTCCTAAGCGCAGAGGAGACACTTGTTTTATTGGATTTGACTTGAAAATCTAACCTAATTTGAGCTTGAATGAAAATTCACAAGCGTGGCTTACTCAATCTGATGAATAACCAAAGTTACAGGAAAGACAAAGTATCCAAGAATACCAATCCATTAATTGCGGATAACAAACTATCTTGCTAACTCATTGAGAGTCAGACCAGTATTGGCCCTCTAGGTGTATAAGCGTCAGACTTTTCCAGAATAAGTATTTTCCTGTTTGGAGACTTAAGGTAACTCAACTCCGCTACTGTAACTTGGCAACTACCTCTTGCCATCGGTATTTCTAATTACTATGTTCACCGAACTTGAAGGTTATGCAAAAGAGTCTAGTCAAGCTGGGGGCGATTTTCATTCTGACCACTGTTGGCCGGGCAGAACCATCCCTCAATATTGATTCAATCGCCTTAATAGGCATAGACCTAGTCCATCAAGAGAAATTCGATTCGGCCTTGTCAGAATTTGACAAAATAATCAAGGCCTTTCCAGAAGAGCCGACCGGCTATTTCTTCTCTGCGGCCACTTACCAGAGTATCATCGATGACTACCGCTCTGATAAATACAAAGAAAAGTTCAACCATTTCATCGAATTGGCCATTAAGAAAGGCAAGGCCAAGCTGAAAAACAAAAACCCTTCAGCCTCAGATTATTTCTACACCGGAGCGGCCTTAGGGTACCGGGGCATCTTCCGCGCTTTTCACGGAGACTGGTGGGGGGCTTTCTGGGACGGGGGAAAGGCCAAAGGGATGTTAGAGGATGCTCTCAAACTGGACTCCAGCCTGTATGACGCCTACTTTGGTCTGGGGGCTTA
>Ga0209342_10004659_pt1 | contig 14189 bp, 13 predicted proteins | sample RifCSP16_2_FD_184023 | JGI IMG/M metagenome (GOLD analysis project Ga0209342, IMG submission 184023) | Soil microbial communities from Rifle, Colorado - Rifle CSP2_sed 16_2 (SPAdes) (version 2) | ecosystem: Environmental > Terrestrial > Deep subsurface > Rock core/Sediment | place: Rifle... | reverse complement strand
CTATCCGCGGTCGGTGTTTGGACGCCTTTATCTGCATAGGGCCTTCATCATCCGAGTGAGGCTTGCGAATTTAGAGATGCTCATTTTAAAACCAGTATTCCGGGTACTTTCTGTTTTTCGACAAATTGTTCACGATCAGGGCGACAAGAAGCAGAATGACGGCTCCAGCACCTGCCGGAATGATAGCATAAAGAAAGCCGAGATTATGGATATTGGGCCCGCCGATGACGGCGATGAGCGCGGTTGCTCCTCCCGGCGGATGGAGGGTCTTGGTGGCGAGCATCGCCACGATTGCGAAAGACACGGCCAGTGACGCCGCAAGCCAGATCGTTTCACCGAACAGCTGGCAGCATGCCACGCCCACGAGGCCGGAGATGAGATGGCCGCCGATCAGATTACGGGGCTGAGCGAGGGGACTTTTGATCGCGCCATAGACAAGGACTGCCGAAGCCCCGAACGAACCGATGATCATCGTCAAGTCCCGGGGTTCGAAGTATTTCGCCGAAAGATACCCGCACAGCCCGATGCCGAGCACCGCTCCCAGCCAGGACCAGAACAGTTCCCCGACGCCTACCCCGGGCGGACTCATTGCCCCGCCTTTCATTTTTGCAAAATAATCGCGCATAATATTCCGCTTCTCTCCCAACTCCTCCCGCCTTCCGCCTCACGGGTTCATCGTGTATCATGCATCGTGCATCGGTTTTATTCGCCTTACGCCTTACGCTCTTTCCCCATCATCCTCACAATGTCCTCCCGGGAAATGATGCCCGCAAGTTTCCCCTCGGCGTCCACCACCGGCAGCCTTTTGATCCGCCGTTCATCGAGGACAGCCGCGACTTCTCTGATGTCCGTGTCCGGCCCGGTGGTGATGGCCGGAGCGCTCATGATATCCCCCACGGTATTTCCCTCTTTGCGGACGGGGAGAGGCTCGCCGAGGACATGGCGTAAAATGTCTTTGAACGTATGTCCCCTTTTCACGCCTGCGAGAGACAGGATGTCAGCTTCGGAAATCACCCCGATGACCTTGTTCGCCTCATCCACGACCGGCATTCCGCTGATCCGCAGCCCTGAAAGGCGCCGCGCGGCTTCCTGAAGGTCAGTGTCCCGTTTTACCTTAACCACGTCTTTTGTCATGATATCCCTTACCAGGACCGTCTCGCCGAGACGTCTGCGGGCATGCTTAAGCGCAATGGCGTATATCTTTCTGAGGTCCTCCTCGGTGATGTCCACGTAGGTCTTGAGTTCCTTGAGCGCCTCGCGCAGGTCCTGATCACTCAGTTCGGGCGTTGTGTCCGCATGGTTTTTGTCCATGTTGTCGTGTCCTCATGATTTTTTGGCATCTTGCCCCGCTGCCGCGCCCTCACCCCGCCCTCTCCCCGTCGGGGGAGAGGGCAAAAAGAGGAGCGAACCTTGTCATTTTGCAACTACTCATGTATTACGTTATTTATTTTTTGCTCGCGCCGGCCTCAAGGTGAAGAGGTCCGTGACCGTTACCAGGAGACCGGCGAAAAAGATTACGCCCAGGACCATGGTCACCCGCATCCAGAGCTGCATGTACGACTGGGCCGTCATATAGCCCATGCCGAGCACGCGCTCCAGGTAGGACTGCAGCACGCCGGCGATGCCGAACGTGACGGCCATAAGCGTCATTGAGCCGGACATGATCCAGAATCCGATCTTTCCGCGCGTAGGGTCATAGACGTCGATGCCCTTGAGCTTCGGCATGGCGTAGTAGAACACCAGCAGGTTCAGGAGCGCGTATGCGCCGAAGAACGCGAGATGGCCATGCGAGACCGTGACCTGGGAACCGTGGGTGTAGTAATTGATCTGCGGCAGGGTGTGCATGAATCCCAGGACGCCTGCGCCGATCATATGAAGCACGGCGCAGCCGATCGCGATGGTCCAGGTGAGCGGGTTCCTGATCTCCAGTTTGCGCTCCTTTACATGGTTCATGGTGTCGATGAGCATGAGCAGGATCGGAAGAGGTTCCAGGGCGGAGAAGATGCCGCCGAACCAGAGCCAGTACCTGGGCGCGCCGATCCAGTAATAATGGTGTCCCGTACCCACGATGCCGGTGAACAGGAAAAGCCCCAGCTCGACGTAGAGCCACTTCTCGACCACCTTCCGGTCCACACCGGTGAGCTTGATCAGGATAAAGGCAAGGATCGCGGCCGTGACGAGCTCCCAGGCGCCCTCCACCCAGAGGTGGATGACCCACCACCAGTAGTACCAGTCAATGACCTCGTTCTTGTAGAAGGGAATGCCGAAAAGATACAGAAGCGCGAGAAAAACAAGCCCGCCGAGAAGCGTGCCCTGGATCGCGGTCCAGCGTCGCGCCTTGATCATGGTCATTGCAATGTTGAACAGGAACACAAGCGCGCCGATGACCACAACGATGTCCAGGGGGCGGGGTATTTCCAGAAGAGGCCGTCCCTGGGTCCAGCCGAAGAAGAAACCCACGAGGGCGACCACGCCTGTGACAACCAGCGTAATGAGCTGAAACCAGGCGAGGGCAGGCGAGTATATCTCGGATTTGGTCTCCTCAGGCACGATGTAATACGTCCCGCCCATGAACCCCAGAAGCATCCAGAGCACGAGGAGGTTGGTGTGCATGGCCCGCGCCGTGGCAAAGGAAAACGTGTCCACGACCCCCTGGGACACGGTGAAGCTGTAGTTGAACGCCAGCCAGAGTCCGAGAACCACCTGCAGAACGAACAGAAGCAGGGCTATCTTAAAATACCAGTTTGCTATCTTCTGTGAACGGTATGCCATGTGCGCCTCCTATTGCAGGTTCGCCAGGAACCTGGCGACCGCTTCCGTTTCTTTCTGTGAAAGTTCCTTCTGCGGCGGCATGAGCGCCTTCGGGTTCACAGCCTTGGGATCGATGATGTAATGCTCGATCTTTTCCATCGAGAGCTTCCTGCCGATGGCATCGAGCGCGGGACCGAAGGAACCTCCCTTGCCGTGGAGCGAATGGCAGTTCATGCAACCCCTGCGCTGGAAGACCGCGGCGCCGGGCGAGAGACCCGCGGAGGCAACCATCACCTCCTCACCGCGGGTGAGGCGCCTGGAACTGTCCTGGGGCGGCCAGTCGTTGTTGTCTATCTCGCCCACCCAGGTGAAGAAGGCGACCAGCTTGTCGATCTCGCCTTTCGTGAGTCCCTGATTGGGCATCTTGCGCGATGACGAGGCAAAGGCCTTTTCCGGGCTCGTCACCCGGTACCGGATGCCCTCTTCCCCGACGCGCTTGACCACCTTGGTGAGATCAGGGGCATAGTATCCGCCGAACCCCAGGATCGTGTGGCAGTCATTGCAGTTGTACTTCTCAAAGACCCGCTTCCCCGCGACCACCTCCGGGGACAGCTTGTCCGCGTTCGACAATACCTCGACCTGACGGTGAGTGTCCCAGGTGAGCCACAGGAACAGCAGCGCCGACGAGATGGTCCCGATCATAAAGATCCAAAAAGCGACTTTTTTTGACATCCCGCACCTCCTCTCTGATTTTTCCATCATGCAGGGCATGACGGACCCTACCGTGACGAAACGATTATAGTCAACACCGAACAGACGGTGATATGATGCATATCATTCATATTGACAGATGTTTCTTTACTCCATAAGAAAAAACCCCTGTAATCGTAAGTGAACTTGCTTCTCTAACGGAGCTTACTATCTTTACGGGCGGATATTGCTATCGCTTTTTCTCTTCTGCTTTGGACACGAGCCAGTATACGAACCCGATGACCAGTATGGCCGATATGAGATAGTAGACCACGGTGGGGCTTTCATGCTTCAGGGTCGCGATCATGGTCTCCCTGATGATCGTAACAAGGGCCACGCCGATGAACACGCTGATATAAAACTTGCCGCCCTTGAGGTGGGCTATCTCGGTGTTCAAAAGTTCAATGATAACCCACAGCATCAGGATGGAGCCAAGCGCGGAGATGATCCCCTGGGCAAGGTCGCCTGAAAGCAGCCGCCCAACGTCGATAATGAACAACCAGACCACGCCGAACGTAAGGCCGATCAGGGCGAGAATGAGAACAAGGTTCATGGCCTGGGAAAATCTCTCGGAGAAATCAATGAGGGCGCTCTTGACCTTGTAGACCGGTGAAAAGCTCTTTACTTCTTCTTCTATATAGGAAGAAGTGATGACATCGAGGTTGATATCGAGTATCTTGTCGAGGGCGATGATCTTTTTTGACAGCTCTTCCTTCGACTCCTCGGTCCGCTGAAGGATATCGATGCTTGCATTTCTCACGATGTTGACCGCCCTGTTCATGTAGTGGGCATCCACGCTGTATTTGACGTGAACGGAACCGATCCTGATAAGGTTCTCATAGTAGTGATTGTCGTAGTTGCCCGAGAACAGGTCGAGGAACCACTTCTTCTGCGCCGTAAAAACATGCGTCTGCCTCGTTTCATCGGTGAAGAATTTCGCCGCCCCCTTCGTTCCCATTATCCACAGGCTGAGCGTGCTCATCACATCATCCACGTGCTCTTCCATGAGCGGCCGCATCTCAATAAGCCGCTGTTCGTACTCAGCCGTAAACCGGTAGTCATGCTTTATCTCTTTAAAGGGTCTCATGGGGCGGCCTCCGGCGCAATCAATAAGATATGGACCCAGCCCCGCCGAAGGCGGGGTTGCCTTGGTCCAAAACGTTCGTGCGGTCTCACGGTTGTGAGGTCTCCGTATCGAGCACCTCTCTCACTTTTCTGATCAGATCGTTCGTCGAGATCGGCTTTGATAATAAATTTATCCCTTCTTCGAGTATCCCCTTTTTATGAAGAATATCCGCGGCATAACCGCTCGTAAAAATGACCTTGACGTCCGGTCGGATTTTTCTTATCTCTTCGTACGCCTCTTTACCGTTTTTCTTCGGCATTAACACGTCGAGAACGACAAGATGAACTTTGTCCTTATTCTCAAGAAACTTCCGGACCGCATCCTCTCCGTCTCGCGCCTCTATGACCGTATAGCCGAAATGCTCAAGCACTTCTCTCGCAAGCTTTCTCACCACGTCATCGTCTTCGGCAATAAACACGGTCTCCGCCCCGCCGGCTGCCGGAAGAGGAGCTGCTGATTCCATCGCTTTCACCTCGGATTTTATTATCGGCAGATAGATCTTGAATGTCGTTCCTTTTCCCTGTTCGCTATAGACATTGATATATCCGCTGTGCTGCTTGATGATACCGTATGCGATCGAGAGGCCGAGGCCGGTCCCCTTGCCCACTTCTTTGGTGGTAAAAAAAGGCTCAAATATTTTCTCTTTCGTCCTTGCATCCATGCCGATACCGGTATCCGAAACCGACGTCATCGCATAGATGCCGGGTTTACCGTACGGATGCGCCTTAACGAATGATTCGTCACACTCCACCAGGCGCGTCTCTATCATCAGAAAGCCCCCGTGGGGCATGGCGTCTCTCGCATTGGTGCAGAGGTTGATCAATACTTGCTCTATCTGGCCGCTGTCCGCCATGAGGGACAAAGCGCCGCCGCCGCACAGCATTGTCTTAAGCTCGATATCTTCGCCGATGAGCCGCACCAGGAGTTTTTCCACCCGGGCGATGATCTCATTGAGATCAACGGGCCTCAGATTGATGATCTGCTTCCTGCTGAACGCAAGGATGCTGTGGGTGAGGTTCGCGGCCCTCTGGGATGAAGCGATGATCTGGTCGACATATGATCGCAACGGGTCGTCCTTGTCAATTTTCAACTGCAGGAGGCTTCCATAGCCTATTATTGCTGAAAGAATGTTATTGAAGTCGTGGGCAATGCCTCCCGCAAGCTGGCCCACGGCCTCCATCTTCTGCGCATGGCGGAGCTGGTTCTCGAGATGCTTGCGTTCCGTGATGTCGGTTACCATGCCGTCGTAGGCAACAAGACGCCCGTGTTCATCATAGTGCGGGACCGGCGTGTTCTTCACCCAGCGGATAGATCCGTCTTTATGAATGATCCTGTGCTCAATAGATTGGGGGGCTGCCCCGGAAAGTATCTTCTCGTTTTCTTCTGCCGCCGAACGACGGTCCTCCTCGTGGATCATTCGATACCACAGGTATGGATCAGCCTCGTATTCCGCTGACGTATAACCTGTTACAGCGACACAGCCTGGGCCGTGCTCTGTTTCCTTCACGCTACCGTCTTCAACCTGGACAGTATATATATAATCCGTTATGGATTCGACGAGTTTCCTATATCTTTTTTCGCTCTCCTGCAGCGCATTCTCTGTCCCTTTGCGTTCGGTGATGTCGCGCGCTGAGGACAGCGCGCCTGTTACGATTCCACTTTCATCTTTGAGCACCCGGCACCACCATGCGAGCAATCGCTTTTTTCCATCTTTGCGTCGCTGCCAGCTTTCTACATAGAACACATCTTCTCTTCCTCCAAATAGGGGCTCAACGGCAGCATACGTATTCTGCTCTCCCTCAAAATAGAATGCAGCCTCCTTGCCGATCACATCCTCCCCAAAAAACTCGTAACCGGCATGATTCGCCCACGTGTACACCTTGTTATTGTCCACTTCCATAATAATGTTCGGAACAGCCGCAAGGATAGCTTCCTGACGCAAGGAAACAACACGAATGTTTTCCTCGGCGCGCTTGCGCTCGGTGATGTCCCGTTCAACAACCATAAAGGAAGCGATCTCTCCCTGCTCATCGAACACGGCCGAACCCGAACAATCCATGGTCACGATCGTGCCGTTCTTGTAAACAAATTCCACTTCGGCCCTGTTCTTCCCTTGTTTCAAAAGGACCGGAAACCGCTCCTCAAATATTTTTTGAGATGCCGGCGTAAAAAATTCGTATATCCCGCGGCCGATAAGCTCACGTGCACGATAACCTGATTTATCGAGCGTCGACAGATTCGTTTGAAGGATCACTCCCTGCTTGTCCAGAAGAAAGATAAAGTCGGTGGAAGCGTCAAACAGCGAGCGTAATCTTTCCTCGCTCTTGCGCATGCTCGTTTCGAAGATCGTCGATATGGCGAATATAAAGGCCGTCAGGAAAGCGTAAAGTCCGCCAATGATCAAATGTTCTTTGTCCAAATACGGGATCTCTGGATGCAGGACCTTATCAATGAGAGCATCCAGGTTTCCCAGGAGAACGATGACGACGAGAAGGACTACCACCCTCGAAGCAGAGGTTCTCTGTCGTATCATGCGCAGGTAATGTATCATTTTATCATGCATCGCTCTTTAGATTCCTGAATATGAAATGCGGTCTACCTTGAAATTCTAATGCTTTGGTATGACTTTTCGGAAGATGCGCTTTTCCTCGTTTGCAATTAAGGATAACGCGTTATTATTATATCAGAAGTTATTTAAAACTGGTGAGTTTTTGATCACTTCCTGCCACTATCCCAGCCTCTTCCTGAACCTGAGCGAGCTGAGAGCTAGGACGATGATGCCAAGCACGAAGAGCGAAACCATCTGCGGCCAGAGGATGCCGACGCCGTTCCCTTTCAAAAAGAGACCTCTGATGATCACCAGGAAGTACCGGAGCGGATTCACATAAGTCAAATACTGGAAGACCTTCGGCATGTTCTCAATGGGAAATACAAATCCGGACAAAAGGATGGCAGGTATAAAAAAGAGGAAGGTTGCCATCATCGCCTGCTGCTGAGTCCTTGCCAGCGTGGATATGAACAGGCCGGTCCCGAGCACCGAAAGGAGATAGATGGCTGTGGAAAAGGGAAGGAGCAGCAGCGAACCCCGTATCGGAATATCAAATTTCAGCACGCCGATGCTCGTGATGAGCGCCATATCAAAAAAGGCGATCAGGGCAACTTGTCCCTGAAGATCTGGATGAACTCTTTGACCACCATCTGCTTTATGCGTTCAATACTTTTGTGCATATGTCCCTCTTCCCTCTTCCCTCTTCCCTCTTTACCAGATCGTCATTCCCGCCCCTGCTGAAATCCTGTGGGTTCTGAATTGCATCAGCTTTTTGAAGATCGACGCCCCTGATCACGTCGAACAGATCAAGACCATCTATAAACCGGACTATTCACTCTACCACCAGGCAGAGAAGATTTTCGGCATCATACAGTCCGCTGTCGAGTACGTCAAGGCAAAGCGTGAACCAGTCACCAGAGAAGCCGTTGAAAAGAAAGCTCCGGATGCATTCGTCTTAGATTCCCTCAACCCGCAGCTAATTGAGAAGTGCGCTGATCACTTCTTAAGTAAGAAGTACGACGATTGCATCCTGAACGCGACAAAGGTCGTAGAAGTAGCCGTGCGGGAGGCAGCAGCTCTCTCAAACACAGATCTCGGCGTCAACCTTATGCGAAAGGCATTCAAACCAGACAAACCGCTTCTCAAGTACAGCGACACCCATGCAGAGCAAGAGGCAGTGATGCATTTGTTCAGCGGCTTCATTGGTGTGTTCAAGAATCCTCACAGCCATCGCTTCCTTGAGATCAAGGACCCCCTCGCCGCCTTTGAGATATTGAGCTTTGCTAACCATCTGCTTAATTTGGTCAAACGTGTTAATAAAGGAAAGGCCGCCTAATCTATAACTTCATAAAAGAGACGAATAAGAATGCTAACTAATCACTTCACGCCGACCGCTTCACGGCGTGTGAGCTCATTGTTCAACTGCAATGTCGTATTTCGCTTCGCTAACTCGAACTACCCCCACACCCCATCAATCACCGACCCGCAATGCGGACACGTTCCCTTCTTTATATTGTTCTCTTCAACAAAGAACCCTGCCCTTCTCACCAGGGTCTTCTTGCATTTCCAGCAGGACGTGTCTTCTCCGCCTTCGCCGGGAATGTTTCCCATATACACGTATCTGAGTCCGGCATCGATGCCGATCTGGCGTGCGCGTTGGAGGGTTGCCGCGGGTGTACGGGGGCGATCGCTTAATCTATAGGTGGGATGGAACGCGGTCACATGCCAGGGAATCTCTTCTCCGACGGATTTGATGAATTCCGCTATTTCTTTCAGCTCCTTGTCGGAATCATTCAGTCCGGGAATAATGAGCGTCGTGATCTCGATCCAGATGCCCATCTGCTTATATAGCCTGATCGCGTCAAGCACGGGCTTAAGCTTCGCCCCGCAGACCTTTTTGTAAAAATCATCGGTAAATCCCTTGAGGTCGATGTTCGCCGCATGGAGATACGGCCGGATAACCTCAAGCGCCTCGGGTGTGATGTACCCGTTCGTGACGAACACATTCTTCAGTCCCGCGTCGACTGTTAGGCGCGCCGTATCATAGGCAAGTTCGAAGAAGATCGTGGGCTCGGTATAGGTGTAGGAAATACTGGCGCATCGGGCGGCCTTCGCAGCAGCCACGATCTTTTCGGGGCTGATAGCTTCACCTATGATACTGCCGCCCCGCCCTTGGCGGGGGAGTTGAGAGATATCGGCATTCTGACAGTGTAAACAGCGAAAATTGCATCCCGGCGTTGCAATGGAATAGGACAGGCTGCCGGGGAGAAACTGAAAGAGCGGCTTCTTCTCTATGGGGTCGATGTTCTGCGCGATGAGTTTGTCGTAGACGAGGCTGTAGAGCACGCCGCCCCTGTTCTCGCGCACAGCGCAGATGCCGCGCTTTCCATCAGCGATAAGACAGCGGTGGCAGCACAGACTGCACTGCACCTTCTTTTCTTCTTTTGTCTCCTGGAACAGCGCCTGCTTCATAAGGATGACTTTCTTTTTAAATTACTTTATAGAGCCAGATCTTAAATTTTGAATCAAACCAAATACCAATTATCACACAAAGGCACGAAGGCACTAAGTAAATAGCTGAATTTCAGGCGGGTTTTCTTCGTGTGCTTTGTGGCTTTGTGTGAGACGCCTTGGGTTCTGGTTCAAAGATTTGGTTTTGCTTCCCTCTTCCCTCTTCCCTCTTCCCTCGTCTATCGTCCATCCTCCGTCCCTTCGTCTACGCCTTCTCATGCTTTCTTACAGCCGCATCAGAATGCTTCGTCTTTTCTTCCGCAAGCTTGTGGCTTACGGCTTCGGCCTGTATCTTTGCCTTGCATGAGGAGCAGATGGCGTCGGGCGAAGGGCCTCCGCACACGAGGCAGCGCTTTTCGCGGGCAGATCTGAGACCCTCTGCCTCAAAGATCATCTCAAGGAACTCGCTCTCGCTCATATGGCCGTCCATATGCAGGTTTCCGCCGAATACCGTCTTGGGGAATATGGTAATGTCATGCTTTCTCATGAGCTCGGGGAAATCCCTGGCAACAATAATGTCCGTATGAATCAGATCGTTTTCGAGCGCCAGGCCGATCGCGGTACCGGCAACAAGCCGGCATTGGCCGCAGTCGTTATCAACGAACACCTGGATATGGACGTCCTTCTCCAGGAGTTTTAAGGCCCCTAATATCGGGGCCGAGAACCATGCCCTGTCCGTAGACGCCGCTGCAATGCAGTCCAGAAGCGCGTCAAGAAATATATTTTCGAGCATCCCGTAAAACCTGACTACGCGGCCGGTGCCTCCTTGAACCACCAGGGCAGGCGCCGCCTGAATGCCGTAGATATCCGTTCTGTCCCTGTCCATGATGATATCGTACACTTCGAGCGCGATCTTCGGGGAAAGGGTCTTTATCTCTTTTGCAAGCGCGATCACCGCCGGGCACTGCACGCAGCCTCTGTCACTCGAAAATACCACGAGCCTGACCGGCTTTTTCATCTGCCCCAAAGTATTATGAATAAGTTTTTTTGTGTTTTCCGACGACATCTTCCTCTCCGTTCGCAACAAAACTGAAGGATATTTTTATTATATCAAATGAAATAATTCACGGTATCCGTAACAGCGCCTCGGCAACTTCCTCCGCCCGAGAAATCATCATGTCATGTCCCGCGTCGATCTCGATTGGCTTCACACCAAGCCGCTCGGCAAAGCCCCTGGTAAGTTCGGAAGGAAGGCTCTTGTCCCGCAAACCTAAAATGTACGTCCTGGGGATCTGTAGATCGGTGAACCGCTTCAAATGGATCTTTTCAAAAAAGACCGCGAGCGGCTGGGGCGTGAGCTTTTTTATATAATGGTCCTTCAAGTCGCCATCGAGGTCGGCGAAATAGAGCGGCCTGAGAGAGGCCAGGGGGCCATAGATCTCGTTCGCCTTCCCTTCCAGGTTGCGGAGCGCCTCCTGACGTTCTTGCGTAAGCAGGTCGATAAGCGCGTCTCCATCGCGCGGGACAACTGCCGCCAGATAAACGAGATGCCTTATCCTTTCCGGTATTTCATCCGCCACCTTGGTAATGACAAGCCCCGACATGCTGTGTCCGACAAGGACGAGATCGCGCAGATCGTTCTTCTCTATATATGAAAGAACATCATTGATATACGCGTGCATGTTCACGCCCTTGCGTTCTTCCGCTCTTTTGCCGTGGCCGGGAAGATCATGGGCGATCACATTCGAGCCGTTTTTCTGTATGAGCGGTATGAGCTTGTCCCAGAGCCATGCGCCGCGCAGAGCGCCATGAAGGAAAAAATAGGTTTTCATTTTTACCATCCCCGTGACCGTCTTGAGTGAAAAGGCTTGCTCTGTTACACAGTAACTATCTCTTTACCAGCGGACTGATCCATGATATTCCGGAAATAGCCTCAGCGCAGAGATTCTCCAATTGCTTAATGATATTTTCAATATACATACTGTTCTCGTGCAGCGGCATTTTCCCAAAATCATCAAGCAGCTTCGGTGACTGAAAAGTCAGCAATTCAAATTGGTTTTCGATCTGATCTATGGCCAACTGGATCGTCATGGTAATGTAATCGTCAACTTTCGGTCTTTTTTGGCTGAATTCCGGACGTGATCGCAACTTTTCACTGATACTATTGCCGATGACGAACAGACAATGACTCGACACCCTGCTTCCGAAACCGCCCACACTTGGCAAAAAGGCTATGGTCTTGGCATACTGACGCATCATCGGTCGGTCCCTCGTTTTAATGACCGTCACGATCAATTGATAGAGGAGTCTTACATACGTATGCACGATGGCATCATCAACATCTATGAAGCTGCATGAACAGCACTCGCTCTCCGGCTCTACCAGGTTCGCCACGATTTCTTTGACCATGTCATCGCGGGACCCGACCATGGCATCATAGATCATTTCATGAACGACAAGATAAGGACGCTGCGGCTCCTTTCGAAGCATTGCCTCGTTCCAGCTCCTCCAGATCTCCGGGTGCCTTTTCATGTTCTCTATGAGAAAAAGCAATCGACGCGATATGCTTTTACGCGGGGTCGGCTGCCAGGAAAGCTCGTTGCTCGTCCGGGAGGAATCAGCCGCAAGCTGCTTATCCACGTAGGAAAGCATCCATAATTGTTCAAAGGGCTGCTTGCCCAGCAACCGGTAAAATACTTGTTGCAGCAAGACCATGGGACCAAGGAGCCGCCGGGGAACAAAGATCGGCTTGATGTGCCTGTTGTAATAAAACTGGGTTGAGGTTTTAAAGAGTTCCAGGTGGGAAGTGGCGCCGTTCGGGCTTGCATTGAACGTGCATGCTCTTTGCAGTGTATCGTTTTTCTCAATTACGTTCAGGTATAACTGTATCACGTCCTGGACATGGATATACGGCAAGGCCGACTCGCCTCTCCCGGCGAGTATGCGTGATTTTATCATTACACCGGACAGCCAGGCGTTGAGAAGGGCATACAGGGGCGGGTATTCACACCAGTCACTGAATATTGCCGCCAGCCTGATGATCGCGCAGGGAAACCATTTCGCGTATTCTTTGACCAGCTTTTCCCCCTCACGCTTGCTCCATGCATAGGGAACATCGGCATCCGGCGGGCTTTCCTCGTTAATTGCCCTGCCTTTTGGCGGGAACGTGCAGGCGGCCAAAGAGCTCGCAAAAAGAAAACGTTTTACTTCAAGGAGCCTTGATACTTCCAATATATTTTTCGTGCCGAAAACATTCGTCCTCAGGTATTCCGGATTGTTCTCATTGGTAAAATCGTAATATCCGGCAAAGTGGACCGTATAATCGACGCCCCCGTGGTCTTTGACCCGCTGAATAATGTCTTTCAGTTTTTCCCAATCGCCGATATCAACCTGGGTCCAGCGCAAATTATCGTCTTTTTGAACTCCTGCCTCCGCCATGGAACGCCGCGCGATACAGAACAGCCGAAATTTACCGGCCGCGGCTTTTATGAAATTCCGCCCCACAAACCCAGAGGCCCCGGTTATGAGGATTCCCGGCAAACTGTAATCCATAAAAAGCATTTCCCTTCAGGCTGACGTGAACATCCGATGATCGGTAGTATTATACCAGTTTTATTTTACCCTGGCAGAAAAGTCGTCTTGAACGATACGGTATTGTTTCCCCCTTGTCCCCTGGATCGATTCTTTGCGGTAATATCAGGAACACCCCCTGTCTTACCATGAGATCATCCTTACCGGTATAAACAGATATACGAAGATTCTTCTTTGACATCGAGCTGAAATTTCTGGTTCGCCGCCACTTCAAACCTGTCAAACGGTTTGTAATCTTTCCATGCTTGCGACCCGGGCAGTTTTACGGTCAACATTCCTGTTGTCACGATCATGATCTCTTTTTGGGAAGTCCCGAACTCATACTGGCCTTTCGCCATGACCCCCGCGGTTGCGGGTCCTTCGCTCGTATTGAACGAGATCGACTTGACCTTTTCTTCGAAATATTCATTTACTTTAAACATAGTGTTCGCCCCTTTTGTTTAGCCCAAATTTGAGCTGTTGGATCTATCGTCGCGCTACCCAATCTGACTCCTGACTACTGTTCTTTGATCTTATACTTCATCAGCTTATACCTGAGCACCCGCTCGCTGATACCGAGCTTTTCCGCCGCGCGGGTCTGGACCCCGCCGGATTCCTTGAGCGCGTCGAGGATGATGCCCCGCTCCATCGTGTCAAGGGTCTCGTTCAGCGAGCTTCCCGATTTCCTGACGCAGATCTTTTCCTCGCTTTCAACCGTGCGAAGGTGAAGCGGCAGATCGGCGCTCGTGATGGTCCCTCCTTTTGAGAGGACCACGGCGCGTTCGATGATATTTTCAAGCTCCCGCACATTGCCCGGATAGGAATAGCGCATGAGCAGGTCTCTCACCTCCGCGGAAACGCCGGAGATCTTTTTTCTGTTCGCCTGGCTGTACTTTTTGATGAAATGATCCAGAAGCTCCGGCACATCTTCCTTGCGCTCCCGGAGCGGGGGGATGACCACGGACACCACGTTCAGCCGGTAGTACAGGTCTT
>Ga0209342_10004658_pt1 | contig 14189 bp, 11 predicted proteins | sample RifCSP16_2_FD_184023 | JGI IMG/M metagenome (GOLD analysis project Ga0209342, IMG submission 184023) | Soil microbial communities from Rifle, Colorado - Rifle CSP2_sed 16_2 (SPAdes) (version 2) | ecosystem: Environmental > Terrestrial > Deep subsurface > Rock core/Sediment | place: Rifle... | reverse complement strand
CATTCGTTCCTGATCGACCGTTTCAACCCCTGTCAGAACGGAGGCGTAAATACTCGAAACCACAGTTACGAAAGCGTCCAAAGCTAACACTACGAGGATCCATTCTGCTCCCGGGTAATTTTCCAGCGTTTTAACTCTCAGAAGCACCATGTAAGAACTGGATAATGCTATCGCTCCAACTGTCATGGGAAGGGCGAACATCAAAACAGTTTTCATCGAAGCCGTTACGTCCTCCTCGCGTCTTTCTGCCAAGAGTTTCGGATAAAGTGCGAACGATAAGAAGCTAGCATATGTGATGACATTCGCCATCTGAAGGGCTACATAATATAGTTCCATGCTTATCGCTCCACCGTAATAGAAGAGCATAATGAAAATAAACGCCGCAATCTGGCCTCCCACAACCAAATATACGTTTAGAGCAGAGCCTTTGAGCCACTCTTTCACGTATCCCCATTGCACATGTTCTTTCAATTCATTCCTCGCGAGTTTTAAATAATAGACCGTTTGTACGGCGAATGCGATGATACCGCTTACAATTGCTCCCAGTAGTGGCTGACCCAGCTGGATGATAATTACGTAGCCCAGTATGACTCTGGACACTTGTTGCAATATCAATCCGTAGCCTACCGATTGTGGCGTGGAAGCTTGAAGGCATGGTTCAAAAAGTCCGATCAGGTACGTTTCGATTATCTGAATTGAAACAATTAGGTAGAAGGGCAGATAGGCTATGGGATTAGCGATTCCTGCTTCAGAAAGAAGTGACGGCAGGATAATTGGAATAATGATGAGGTAAGCGGCTGTGCTTATTAATGAAAAGAGCAGGTTTATTCCAAGTCCTGTTTTGGTTGCTCCTTTTTGCCCTCTTGCGACGCATCGCATAACCCAGAATGGTACGACTCCGGCCAGCAATGTGAAGTACGGGAGAACGTAATTGATGTTGCCCCATATCCCGTATTCTGGGCTGTCGTTTGGAATTGAACGCGCCAGCATGAACTGAAAAATCAGGCCAGTCGCTACGCCGATTATTTTTGCTGCGAATAAGACGTAGCCTGTGTACTGGAGGCGAATCTCCTTTCCTGCCACTGTGACACCTTGGATGTTTTCATTGCATAGTGTCCATGTCCGTATTAAATCTTGTTTGGACAACTGCTATTCATTTTGCCTGACGGCAGTGGCTCGGCCTGAAAATTAATGGAATCTCATTCGCGTTTTGTTTCGGCTAACCCAATTGTAAACCGGAATCAGAGAGCCTTTTATTGGCTGGGGAACGACATCTTTTACTTGTTTGTGTAATCCTAATCGCATGGCGATTCGCCCTTTCCCAGTGGTTGGAACATAATATCGCGTGAGGGAGAACTTGGTGAAGGCGTTGTTCTGCTTGAAGTTGTCAAGGGAAGGGTGATTTCCCATTCTTCCGTACATAATCCACCTGCACTGTTTCTCCGCACATACTTCCACTGCCTTTGCTACAAGCGCGTTGTTCACCGCTTTGTCAGAATGCTTCTGTAGAGAAAGAATCTGAGAGATTATAGCAATTTTGTCGCCAATGACAAGCTGCAAAAACCCAACCATCTCATCTTGGAAGAACGCCCCGATGTACGTGAAATTTGTACCTAAATTGACTATCGCCTTCACGGTTTGCAGTGATTTGCCATAATGGGGGAACGCTCTCCCTTGCCGTATAGGCGTCTCATTATAGACTTTCCAGACGCCTCCAGCAAACCTATCATTGTTCTCAACAACCTCGGTTTTCACGCCGCTTTTTTCAGCTTTGCGAACCATGTTCCGCGTTTTCTTGCCAACCCGCTCCAGCCAATCGCTATAAGTTGCCACGTTGAGAAGTGCAATGTTGTCTTCCGTCCTGCGCCATGTCTCTGACGGGTTGGCGATTGGGCAACACCACTTCCTTTCCAAGAAAGTAAAGATATCTAGTCCCCTCTCCGAGAGTTTTTCGAGGAGCCTCGCGGTTGGAATGAAGTCTCGTTCGTACTCTTTGGTTTCAACATACCGGGCTAACTTGGCAAACCCTCTTTTTTGGACAACCAGGGTTGCGAGCTCCGTGTCTACTTGAAGTATCTTTTTCAGCGGCTCGTAGAATGGTCCTCTATGGTTGTATGTCCCTCGCTGGAAAAGCCATTCAGGATGAATATGCAATACTTCTCCTTTAGCTATGCTTGCCTCAGCGATTTCGACGGCTTGCGCTGGTGGGTTATTGTGGCAAGCTAAATCGAAGCCCAACGTGGGAAACTCGTAGAATGACTGCAGCGGGAAACCGTCGGGAATTGACGCTCTGGCTTCCCAAAGTTTTCGTCTCCACATTAACCGAGCAAGCAAACGGGCAGTTCCATGAACAGTGTAAAACTCGACTTTCCGGTTTGTCGCCTGCTCCAGTTTTTCGAGTTCCCCATAAGGGTCATTTGCTACGTGAAGGGCAACTTCGTGTTTATCGGAAGTTAGCAATTCAAGCAATTCCTTGTCCGGCGTCGTATACGGGGTGAAGAACCAGAAGGCTTTGACTTCCCGTGGCGACTCATTAATCATTTTGGCGATTATTTTTGAATTTTTCAGGTAGTTCTTGTCTGTTTTTCTGTTCAGAGCTGTATAGAGGAAGCTTTTAATTCTCGAAGGATATGCGTAGTCAACGTCTAATCTGAGTTTTATCATTGTTTCTCTGCTTGCTCTTTTCATAGAGAAGGTTCTGTTATGAATTATAAATCCTCTGCTAAGTTTGCATAGAAACTGAGTTTTCTTGACGTAAATAACATTTGACCCTGCAATTACTGTTGTTTTACAGTATGGTCAGCTCTTGTTTCATTTCTTGCAGCGCATGTTCAATCGTAAGTGGCTTGTTTTCTAATATTTGTTGAGCCTTCGCAGAATTAAGCGACGAGTCTCGAGGCCGCTTTGCGGTCCATGAAAAATCCCTCGTCAAAGTCGGAACTATCAAACTCGCGTCTAAGTTGAAGGTTTGCGCTACCATCTGAGCAAAATCGTAGCGGCTTATACGTGTGGCTCCCGAAAGATGGAAAGTTCCTCTTAGCCTTTTTTCTATTATTTCAAGAGACATTCTGGCTAAGTTAGTGTTCAACGTTGGCGAGTTCCACTGGTCAACGAGGGCTTTTGCTTTTTCGCCTTTCTTGAGAGTATTGTGTATCCAAAGGGCGAAGTTAACTTTTCCAGCCGCAGGCGTGGCCCCGTAAATTACGCTTGCGCGGGCAATGCAGTAATCGTTTGTGATGGTTTTCACTTGCTCCTCAGCCTTCAATTTAGTTAATCCATAATAGTTTATGGGGTCAGGCAAATCCGTCTCCTCATATTGCCCTGTTTCGCCGTTGAAAACATAGTCAGTTGAAATGTACAAAAGGAAAGTATTGCTTGTTTTCGCTGCCCGCGTTATGTTTTCGGTTCCTTCCACGTTTATTTTCCAAGCCAACTCTTTGTTCAGCTCACATTTGTCCACATCAGTCAAAGTCGCTGCGTGTACCACGATTTCGGGTGCCAATTCTCTGAAAATTTTTTCAACCCGATCTTTGTCTGAAATTTCAATTCGAACAGGTTTTCCAAAAGCTGCCTGATGCTGGTTGTATGCGGAAAAGACTTGATGCCCCTTTTTTTCGGCTAAATTAGCCAGTTTTGAGCCGTATAATCCGCTGGCTCCTGTAATGAGGATTCTCAACCGTGACCACTTGTCTTCCATGGCGTAGGGCTGAGAACACTTTCAGTTGCCAATAGTCGCCACCATTGCTCATTGTCAACATACCATTTGACTGTGGATTCTAAAGCTTGGTTGAAAGAGAACTTTGGTTTCCACCCTAGTTCAGTTTGGATTTTTGACGAATCAAGGCAGTATCTTAAGTCGTGGCCTGGGCGGTCTTCGACAAATGTTATTAGATTCTCGGGTTTATGGAGAAGAGCGAGGATTTTCTTGACTAATTCAAGGTTCGAGAGTTCGCTCCCTGAAGAAACATTGTACACTTCACCAGGCTTTCCCTTCTTCAGAACTGCGATTATAGCTTCACAATGGTCTATTGCATGAATCCACTCGCGAACATTTTTCCCTGAGCCATAGATTGGGATGGGTAAGTCTTTTAGGGCACGTATAATTGTTTTTGGTATCAGTTTTTCTGGGAATTGGTATGGTCCGAAATTGTTTGTACATCGGGTAATAACTGCATTTAAGCCGTATGTTTTGTGGTAAGCTTGAACAAACATGTCTGCCGCGGCTTTGGAAGCCGAATACGGGTTGGATGGTTTAACTGCATCATTTTCTGTGAATGAGCCTTCAGGGATTTCGCCGTAGACTTCGTCAGTGGATACTTGAACAAGCTTGGCTTGGTCATTATGTTTCCTTAGTGCCTCCAGAATTGTGTATGTTCCAAGCGTGTTGTTTTGAAGGAAAGAAAAAGGGTCGGATATGCTCCTGTCCACGTGGGTTTCCGCGGCTATGTTGACCACGGCATCCGCGTGTTTGATTGCTTTGTTCAAGATTTGTGTGTTGCCGATGTCGCCTTTTATGAAAGTGTATCTTTTCTCGTTTTCTAGGTCGCGGAGGTTTGCCGGGTTAGCGCCCACTCCGACTTTGTCGATGTTTACCAATTCATAATCTTGGTGGTCTGTTAGGATTAGTCTGCAGAAGTTGCTTCCGATGAAGCCGAGTCCGCCTGTTACGAGAAGTTTCATGGTGACCTCACTTGTGTGGTGGATAATCCCAGTTCCAAGTTTTGCCAACTCGCGGGTCGTCTTTCTTGCCGTTTATTATTGCTGGGATCAGCGTTTTGTCATCCCATGATCTCCGTATTTCGTCAGGGTGTGTGGGGTTGTACAGCCGCGTTGTGAAGTAGACCAGCATTGCTGGTTTGTTTCCTAAGGCTTTAAATCCGTGCCAGTAATGCCCGGGGACCCTGACGACTTGCAGGTTTTCGCCTGAAGATACAATTTCATCAAGCTCTCTAGTTGCTTCATCGTAGGCGCATATTTTCAAGGCACCTTTTACTGCCACAAAGTAGTCGGTCTGTCCTCTTTCATGTTTGTGCCAAGCTCGGATAATGCTTGGATAAGTTATTGAAAGGTTAGATTGGACAATCTCGTCTTTTTCCGCAAAAAGGTCAGTCCAGTCTTTCCTAAATATTTCTGTGAAGAAGCCTCGCTCATCGGGTAAACGTTTCAACGGCTTAATTACTATTCCTGTCAACATATCGATTCAGCCCTTCAAGCGTTTCAACCTGTTTCGTTAGTTCGTGTTCACTTTTAAAGTTGTTAGTATTTAAACTTCTACTTCCGAGAAGTCTCCTATGTGAAGCCTGATGATGCTGCGCTTGGTGTTTTTCGTCACTCTCGCGTTTTTGCCGATGAGGCTTTCTTCGATGCGTTCAACATCCGTGACCACTACGTTTTCCAGCAGGACGCAATACTCGAGATGACTGTTTGTTACCTGCGAGTTGTCTCCTATGCTTGTGTAAGGTCCCACAAACGAGTTTTCCACGGTTGCGTTTTTCCCTATTATGCACGGTCCCCTGACTGTGCTGTTGATTATTCTCGCTTCAGCCTCCACCTTGACTCTTCCCTCTATTGTGCTGTTGGTGGCGGTTCCCTTGATGTCTCTCTTAACATACTCGTCCAGAATCTTGGCGTTAGCTGAGAGAATGTCGTCCTTTTTCCCCGTGTCCAGCCACCATGAATCAAGGATTTCCGCCTTAACTTTGAAGCCCATGTTCACCATTTCTTGAATAGCATCGGTAATTTCAAGTTCTTCCCGCCACGAAGGTTTTATCCGCTCAACGGCTTTGTGGACCCTATTTGAAAATAGGTATGTGCCAATTATGGCGAGGTTTCCCATCGGGGTTTTCGGTTTTTCAACCAGCTTGACAATGTTTCCCTTCTTGTCCAGTTGGGCAATGCCGAACCGAGAGGGATCCTCAACTTCTTTAAGCACGATTAAGCCATCAAGTTTTTCTTCCTCAAACTTTTGCACCAGCTTTTTTACGCCTTGGCCCGTCACGTTGTCGCCGAGGCACATTATGAAAGAGTCGTTGCCGAGAAAACTCTTGGCGGTTTTAACCGCGTGCGCTAAGCCAAGAGGCTCCTGAGGAATGTAAGTAACCTTGAATTTCCATTTTGCGCCGTCTTCCACGTATTCTTTGACGTAGGTGCCCGTTTCGGGTGCGATGATGATGCCCACTTCTTTTATTGGTGTCTCAGCCACTTGGTCGAGAACATAACCCAGGATTGGCTTGTTCGCTACTGGAATAAGCTGTTTAGCGCAGGTAACTGTTAAAGGTCGCAATCTAGTGCCTTTGCCACCGCTAAGTACAAGAGCTTTCATGTAAACACCTTCATGTTCAGATGTATTGTGGAAGTCAATATCTTAAGAGACCGTTTTTCGTAAAGATAAAACTACCTATATAAAACTAACGTGTTCCGTGTCTCTATCTCAAAAGACCTCTGTTAAAACAAAACAAATGTTAAAGGTCTCAGTTTTCTTTATCCCTTGCAGGCTCTTATCCATATCTTCACGCACATCCAAAAGGAGGTCGCCCATCAATTCTGCGCAATTCGTCGAATTAGAAAACGACTGCGGGTCTCTTGCAAACAACTTCAGAAGACGGCTATTGTCAGTTAAACATCGTGCTTCATTATTGCCATTCTACTGAAAATCCTAAGCATTTTCAGTGGATGATATAGCCATAGCCACCACCAAGTTGGGTGAGCGCTTAAATGGCAGAAATTCTTTAAACTCTTGTTCTGTCTGGTCTCGCTGTAAATCCAAGCAATGCGGCCAGCATCCACCACAAGAGCATTAAACACTTCGGGACAAACGCCCTTGTTCACGATGTAGGTCTTTTTTGGTGTTCCTGTGGGAATTAGTCGAGTGTAGTCAACATTCTCTGGCAAGAGCTTTTTCCATCGGCATAATTTCCATACGGCGGTTCCTGGATATGGGATTAGTGTGTTGAAGGCGAAAAACTTCAGATTAGCCTCATTTTCGCACCAGTTGAGCGTTGCCCTCATTTCAGCCAAAGATTCTCCCGGTGTGCCGAAAATGAAACTGCCCCCCATTGTTAAGCCAGCTTTTTTTGCTAGGCTTAGGGCGCGTTCATAATCAGAGACTGTCGTTGTCCCACATTTCAAAAAGTTTAATATCCGTGGGCTGGCGCTTTCGAAGCCAACGCTGACAACCAAACATCCCATGCTTTTAATTGTTTTCAAAGTGGCTAGATCTATGCTCTTGGCTCTTGCCTGGCATCCCCACGTTAGCCAATCTGATATCCGGTACTTCTTAAACAAGAAACACAATTCGTTTATGCGTTTTTTGTTAATTAAGAATTCGTCGTCAGCAAACCAGGCGCTGTTTATGCCGTATTTTTTCTTGGCAAACAGAATTTCATCAACTATCCTTTGGGCGCTGAAGTATCTTACTTTTGCAGTTCGCGAACTGTTCCAACAGAAAGGGCATCTGTGGGGGCACCCTCTTGATGCGACGAGCGTTAATATGGGTGTTTTAATGCCGGGAAAAGATGGAGCGTTTTGTATGTATTTCTCCATTTCTATTAGATCGTAGGCGGGACTTGGTATCTCGTCCAGCTGTTCTACGGGTGTTCCTTCGACTATTTTTGGGACCGACTGGCCTTTCCTTCGTTTTTCGATTATTTCGCTTAGTGCTATTTCACCTTCTCCTATGACCACACAGTCAGCGTGTTCCGCTGCTTCACCAGGCAATACGCTAGGATGAATCCCGCCCATAACCAGAAAACACGCGGGAAGGTGAATTTTAGCCCAGTCAAGAAGTAGGAAAGCGTCTGGGGCTTGAGGGGTTGTGGCCGTAACTCCGATTATGTCAGGTTTGAATTCCAAAAGAAGGCCTTTTATATTTTGTTTAGCAATGCCGTCGAAAATCTTTACATCAACGGAAGGGTTCTTTTTCCTGATGTAACTTGCCAAAAAACCCAAATTTAATGGAGCACACATGTCACTTAAAGGCAACTGTGAGGGTGGAACCACTAAAGCTACTCTCGTGTTATCTTCACCAAAGTTTTCAGTTTTTCTTCCTCTACCTCAACTTAAGATTGGATGTTCCGAGCAATCAGAATCCCCAAGGTCATTTCATATTGGCTATCCAGTTATTAATAGTGCGGGGTGTGATTATCGCAACTTTCCCCGAGCTCCTCAGATTAGCGGGGCGTAGTTTTCTGACGATACTTCAGATTCTCATTGTTGCATCTTCTAAGATAGAATTCTGCTTGATCTCCTCGACAGGTTTTGTTCAATTCGATTGCGAGTTTCCTAAATCCAATCAGTTCTCTTGTAGTGAAGATACTTTCTATAGGATTTACGTAATATGAATTCTGCGCCCTTAGCGGAATATTTCTCTTGTACTGTTCGCTTCCCCAGAATTGAAACTCTGTTGAGTCAAAAACGAAATCTTCTATTTGCAGACCCGATTTTTCCGCTAGGAGACCAAGACTCTTTATCGTGTGGAGAAAGAAATGACGAGGCGCATCCAACTGTACCCAATCAACCTTATATCGCTGCCAAATGTAGGCAGACTTCACGGGAATCCTCAAGAGACAGACACCGTTGCTTGACAGAAGTCTCGAAATCTTCTCAATTGTTGCCTGTTGATTGAACATGTGCTCGAACGAGTGATCGAAGATTATGAGGTCAAATTTTCTGTCTTCTGGGAGCTCATCGATGTTAGTGTTGAGAATGACCAACTCTGGGTCGATTTTGCTGTGGCAATAGGGATCCACTCCTGTGACATCTCTAAATCCCCAGCTTCTTAGAGCAAACAGCAGGATACCCTGTCCACATCCTACCTCCAGAATTTTTGACCTAAGAGACACGCGTGCCTTTTTCAGCGACTTGAACAAATTGAAATTTGGATGTAAGAGACCAACTAAACTGATGGGGATTGTACTATTAGCAACTAAACGGTTCTTTAAAATTAGTGCCAATGCTCTATCTTTCTTGCTCATTCTGTGCGCTGACGCAGTTTCAGGCAAGTAGTAGTCCGAGGGATAGTATCTAGATATTTCTTCGGGAGGGCTAGATATTTGAAGGCATTCACATTGCGCACACTCGAAATACTCAAATCCGTCTCGGGTGCCAAACATCATTTCTTTAGCGATGAAAACCTGGTTTCCTGTGTTGTTTCCGCAGATTCTACATTGCAGTTTTTCTGCCTCCTCATATCTTTGAAGAGTTGCAGACAAACGCATATATCTTCTCTATTTCTTTTTCCCAGTTTCCCTTCTGTATTTCAATGAGGCCATTTGATATCAAATCTTTGCGGAGCTCCAAATCATTCATAAGTGATTCGATCTTCTGACAAATGCTAGTCGGTGTAGGTTCTGTTAGCACACAATTAGTTCTGTCTTTCAGAAACCAGGTAGTTGCTGGATTGAAATTTGTCAGGACGGGGCAGCTGCATGCCATTAATTCAAATGGTAAATATGACGGGTGTTTTGTGAACATAAAAACCAATCCAAGATCACAATTACGATAGAGTTCTCCCGTTCTTTCATAAGGCAAAACTCCTAGGTTGGTGATTGTTTTTTCGAGTTTGTATGTTCGCGGGTTCCAGTTAGCTCCTGCTGCGTATATTTTTATTGTGTTTCCATATCTTTTCTTAATTGCGTCTAGAGCTAACGCTCCGAGTTCGAACCCGTTTCGAGGTACTGAAGGTCTTGCATAAAAGAATACATTGAATGGATTTTCGACAGATGGTTTATGTGGCTTTCTTTGTGATGGGAAAAAGACTTTCGGATCGACACTTGGGACGAAATACTCTGCAATTCCAGAATAATCATGAACATATATATTGTACAAGCTAGGAGTATTTGTGATTCCACGGAAACCGAAACGGTACGTGGCTTCGGCCAACGCAAACATGGAGCCTGCAGGAAAGAACAGGGGTTCATAGTCCTGTATAAAATAGAATTTTCCTTTGGTCTTATTGTATTTCAGCGCGTAATATGCCGAAGTCCAATCAGTGGCGATGCAAACGTCGGATTCTGGCAAACTCTCGACGTTATTGTTTCCCAAAATGATTAGTCCTTCTGAAAGCTTGGGAAAAACCTTGTCTACTTGGACCGATGGGTTTGTGGATAATTGACGTGGATCCCCGCAGATGATTAGGTTGTTCCTTACGCCCTTTGTTTCACTGAAGTAATTTGCAAAGCGGAGGATGGTGTAGATTCCTCCGTATGGATGGTTGAAGCATGGGACGAACCAATTGATCGTTTTCAAATTAAGATTTTTCATCTTGTCGAAACGTGACATTAGTTCTCTGTTTTCTGCGAGGTCGAGATCTGAGCAGTCTACTTTTCTAATCGAGGCTATTGTGTTTCTATATCTTGTTTCTTCTATGTATTCGCGAAAAGTCGCCAAAGGGTCCGCAAGCGACTTAACCCCGTTTTGCCTGAGAATTCTGAGAGCATCAACGGCTTTGCCTGAAAACGTTTTGTCCTTCATTACTCTTCCTCTCTGATTTTCTTCTCGGTGTTCTTGTATTCCTTCAATGTGATTCCGTCCCAAATTCGGTTTTGCTTTGAACTGTTAAGGACAGGAGTAATTTTACATTTAGTGATATACAAGAGCAAGATGCTAATATATTCGTACAGGGAGATTAGGGGTAACAGAATACAGTTCATATTTAACAAATCTGGAGGATAAACTGGTGATTGCGAAAACTGATCTTGTTATGTGGACCAAGAATGGCGCCGCGACTCTACCGCTAGTTCTTAAACGAATAAGCGAAGTGATACCTGAAGAGTTCGTTAATAATCGCGTCATAGCGGATGATCGCAGCACTGACAATACTCGAGAAATTGCGGAGTCTTTTGGATGGACCGTCGTTTTCAATGAAGGCACTGGAATAAGCGACGGCGCAAACACCGCCCTGAAAAGAGTCACTTCTGATTTCTTTGTGAGTTTTGAACAAGATCTGTTACTGTCTAAAGACTGGTGGTTAAAAATACCTCCACTTCTTGAGAAACCTCACGTTGGCGCTGCTTCAGGTATGCGGTTTGCTGACAAACCCCGCGGGGTTAGGAAATTGCAGCAATACGTGGCAAAAAAATATCGAGGGGAAGCATATCTTTCTTCTTGGCTTAGACCAAGACAGATGGCCGCTTTTACATTGGGCAAAACTTTGGATAACACGATTTACTCTACAAAGGTTGTGAGGTCGATTGGTGGTTTTCCGAAGATTAAGGTGAACGCTGGGGTTGACACCACTCTGGCTTACCGTATTCAGCAGGCAGGGTATTATTGGATTGTTGATTATAACGTGCAGTCAGTTCACATGCGCAAAGGTTTGAGGCAGGAGCTTAAACATCAATATTGGTACGCTACGCAGCTTCCCGAGATTTGGGGTAGAATTGAGAAAGAGACAAGCAAGCCACCGCCGATCACGCGTTCTAGCATTATGGTTCGATTCTTTACTTCATCTTTCACGGGGCTGTTTGTGGCTTACAAGACTCGAGAAGCTACGATAGCGTACATTCATCCGCTTATAAGACTCTACTACCTGAAGGGCTACCTGGAATCTGGCAAATGCGGCTAGAGCCCTGCTAATTGCCCTTTTTTCCGTTTTTGCCGGTGAAAGGGATGCCACTTGGCTCAGGTTCCGCTGTTCCTTTAGCAGAACAAGGCGTTCTCGAGCGATAGTTATCAGGAGCCTCAACAATAATCATTTGGCAGACGCAACACATTCTCGGCTTGAATGGGGTTTGATGAAGAAATATCAAGACTGCTGAATTATTAATGATTCTTCAATGCTAACAGTTTCGGGTTTCGTCAGCTTCTAAACGAGTAAAGCGGGTTCTTCTGGGTTTTTCTGACCATTTCGACAGCCAAACAGCTACACTTCACCCTCGAAGTAAACATCAGCATACCTGCTAAGGTACGCTTGAATTCAAAGCTTTGATTCTGTTCTCCTGCTTGCGCTCTCGGCTTTGCCATAACGATGGTCAAACGAAAAAAGTTGCTTCCAGCCCCGTTAACATGCAGCTTATTCGGGACACTTTTTTTACCTTTTCCTGTTTACTCTCTCTGTTTTAGGCACAGCTCTATGTATTTGGTCCACATGGAGATAGGCGACTCGAGTTTCTTGAGTGCATTCTCCGTGCTCATGCGGTGCCTCTCTGGTTCCGCGAGAATCTTTTTGGCAGCCGCCATGATTCTGTCTGTGCTTCGGCTGATTTGGATGGGGAATCCCTTCTTGTGCAGGTAGCGTGCTTGTACGTCCCAGAAGTGGAAGTTTATTGTCGGTATTCCCATGAGAGCGGTTTCTCGGCAAGCGGTGCCCCCGCTACCAACCATTAAATCCACGTACAGAATAAGCTGGGCAGTTAGAACTGGTTTCGGCGGCACCCATATGTTGGGTATGCCTTTGAGTTTTTCTTTCTCGTCCTCGTATCGCGGCAGGCAAACGACTGTAGCTAGTTTGGCGAGTTCTTTCAGGAGATGTTGTGAGTCGATTTTCACGTTTTTGCAGTAGCTGGCGTTGTATTCCGCATCCCTGAAAAGAACCACAGGTCTCTTGCCTGAGAGTTCTTGGAGAAACTTTGGTTTCTCGAATTCTGTGCCTTTTAGCCACGAAACCTCTTCCACCCCGTCGTAATGTATGATTCTTGATTTGGGGATTCCGAATTTGCTCCATGACTTTCCAAAACTCACGGGCGCGATAAGCCAGTTAACCAGAGGCGCCGCGAGCTTTGCCACATGGTAAGCGAACACAGTGTCGTTAGCGTAAACGATTGGAATATTTAGTCCGAAAGCGGTGCGGATCGCGCTTACGTCGCCGTGCGTCCAGAGCACTTTGGGGTAGCCGACTTCGTCGAAGAGGTCGAGGAATTCCAGTGTCCTTTTCTGTTCGACGGCGAGTTTTTCCTTGAGCGTTTCGCCATAATCGCCTATCTTGCGGTAGGGCACCTTAAGGGCGTCCAGCATGTCGGTGGTTTGGGTCTGTTTTTTGGCGGTGACGAGCGTCGTGTAGCCTTTCGCGTGCAGGGCGGGGAGTAGGCTGTGGATGGCTATGCTGATTTTAGGTGTAACCGTGTCTAACCAGATGTCAGGCATGTCTTCTCATTTAGGAAGGGGAATGCTCGTTGTTATAAGTTTATCCGCAATTCTTCATCCAGAGGGTCCTCTCCGCAAAGCTCCACTGCACAAAAAGTGAACTGGAAGTTAGACCAAGATTTTAGCCTTTGAGTAAGGGAGGGGATAGTCTCTCTGAGCATAAAAGTTGAGCTTCTGATTGAATGCTTTCCTATTTTTGTTTTGTTAGCCATTCTCGGTATTTCTTGTCAACGTCGATTGCGCTTTCCAGCATTTGGCTTGGCGCCAGCGAAGTTACGTATCTTATGTCCTTGGGCAAGCAATGCCCGCCGATGCCGTCTCTGGCTTCTGGCATGTCCACGTTCCATTTCGTGTTCATGGCTTCTCGTAATTCGTCAAAGTTTAACCCGATTTTCGCGCAAATCATCTTCAACTCTTCTGAAAAAGCAATTTGCAGGTAACGGTGCGAGTTCTCGGTTATCTTGCACATCTCAGCAACTTCAACGGACGAGACTACGTGCATTGGGATTCCAAGCGTGTCTTTATAGAACTTGACTCCAGCGTTTAGGCTTTCCGAGTTTACTGCGCCAATTACTCTTATCTGGTTCACGCCGTGTTTCACGGGTTCGCTAGCCCAATATCTGTGAGGAGCATGAACGAGGTTAATTTTGCTTTTGAAAATGTTTTCAAAGATTTTTTTGCAAGTGCCAGGCGTTATCGTGCTTTCAATAGACACGAGTGCTGATGGCTTGGCTTTTTCCGAAATCTTCTTGCACACGTCGAAAACGGGCGACAAGTCAGGAGACCCGTCGCGTTGGCTCGTGGTCACACAAACTATGTAAACGTCAACCTGCGGCACGTTTTCCCAAGAACATGTAACCCTGAACTCTCCCGCTTTGCCAGCACTTTCAACAGTGCTCGAGTTTATGTCGTAACCCCAAACCTCAAGCCCCTTCGCATCTGCATACTGCGCCACCGGAAAACCGACCTGCCCAAGACCAATCACACAAACTTTCATTTTGCCCAGCTTCAACAACCCTCAAACATTGCCCGATTCTAACTCAGCTTAATTCTTAAGCTTTACCTTCCAACCACACTGTTTGGACGAGGGGGACTATAGTCTTTCGGAG
>Ga0209342_10004656_pt1 | contig 14192 bp, 14 predicted proteins | sample RifCSP16_2_FD_184023 | JGI IMG/M metagenome (GOLD analysis project Ga0209342, IMG submission 184023) | Soil microbial communities from Rifle, Colorado - Rifle CSP2_sed 16_2 (SPAdes) (version 2) | ecosystem: Environmental > Terrestrial > Deep subsurface > Rock core/Sediment | place: Rifle... | reverse complement strand
AAGTCACACTGTTGGACGTGCGGCCTGTCGAAGAGTACGCCGCGGGCCACATCGTGGGCGCCGTCTCCGTGCCGCTTCGCGAGCTGGAACAGCGCCTCGCGGGCCTGCCCAAGCGTCGCCAGGTCGTGGCCTACTGTCGCGGGCCCTACTGCGTGCTGGCCATCGAGGCCGTCGCGCGCCTGCGGGCCCTCGGGTTCAAGGCGCTCAGGCTGGAAGATGGGATCCCGGATTGGCGCGCGCGGGGTCTGCCGGTCGCGGTGGGGGCCGCATGAAGTACCTGGTGATCCTCAACGATCCGCCCTACGGGACGGAGCGCTGTTACAACGGCCTGCGGCTGGCGGGCTCGCTGGCGAAGCGCGACGGCCAGGACGTCCGCGTGTTCCTCATGGGCGACGCGTCGGCCTGCGCCAAGGCGGGCCACACCGTGCCGAAGGGCTGGTACAACCTCAATCGCATGCTCACGGTCGTGATGCAGCAACGAGGCGACGTCGGCGTCTGTGGCAGCTGTATGGACGCGCGCGGCCTCACGGACGGCGATCTGATCGAGGGTGCGCGGCGCAGCACTCTCGATGAGTTGACGGACTGGACCCTGTGGGCCGATCGGGTGATCACGTTTTGATCGGCGCGGGTCGGCCGACCCAACCTCAACGGCGGAGCTGGCGATGGAGTCTCTCTATTCGGTGCTCAGATTCCTGCACGTCCTGGGCTTCGTATTCATGGCGATTCCCCTGTTCAACCTCATCGTGGTGAACGAGCGGGCGCTGCTGGGCGTGCCCTTCCAGTATCACGCCGACCGGTACATGGAGAACATCATCCGGCGCGGGGCTCTGCGGTGCTTCGTGTTTCAGGGCACGGTGCTGGCGTCCGGCGTGCTGATGCTGGTGGTGGGACCGATGGGGATCGGGGCGCTGTGGGGTAACTGGGTGCTCCTGGCCAAGACGCTGCTGTTGCTCACGCTCATGGCGCTCCTGTCCTATGTGCATTTCGGGCTGCAGCCACGCATCGAGGCCATCCTCGCGGGCGTCAGGGTGGACGCCGCGCCGCCGGCCGACCTTCCAGCCAAGCTCAAGCCCTACCGCGTGCGGCGGAAGCGGCTCGCGACGCTCTGCCTCTTCCTGGTCATCACCACCATCGTGCTCGGGCTTCAGGTGTTCGGGCCGTTCCCCGCGGGGTTGACCGGCGCACTCGTAGTCCTGGCGGCGCTGTTTGCCTGGCGGGCCAATCGCACCCTGCTGCGGCTGGGGTGGTTCTAAGAGGCGCGCCGGCGTCATTAGGGCCCCGCACCCGGACAACCATACCCCCTCCACCCCGGCCTCCCGGGGCGCTCAGCGCATCACTAGCTTCCCCCTCACCTGACCATGACCGCTCCCGACCTCTCCAAGCTGCGCATTGACCGGGATGCACCTCCAACCGGCGTTTCCCGCGCGCTCAAGCGCAACGCGATGCTCGCCGGGCTCACCCTCGCGATCATCGTGGTGGCGGGGCTCTGGCTGCGCCGCGGGTCCGCGAACCTGGTACAGACGGTGGTAGCGACGGCAAGCGGCGGCTCCGAAGGTGGCGCCGGGGGAACCCGTGTCACGGCCAACGGGTACGTGGTGGCCCGGACTCGCGCGGCGGTCTCGGCCAAGGTCGCCGGCCGGCTGGCGACCTTGAGCGTGAGCGAGGGATCGTACCTCCGCGAGGGGGAGATGATCGCCCGGTTGGAGAATGCGGAGTATCGGGCCCAGGTGTCGCAGGCCGAGGCGAACCTGTCCACGGCGCGGGCGCAGCAGATCGAGGCCGAGGCCGAGCGGAACCAGTTCGAGCGTGAAGCGCGGCGGCTGCGGGACATCCGCGCCGAGAACGCGGAGCTGGTGTCGGCGCAGGATGTGGAAGCAGCCGAGGCCCGGGCGGCCCAGTCGGATGCGCGCGCCCGCGCGGCCGCGGCGCGGGTGGAGTCGGCCCAGGCGGGGCTCCGGTTCGCGCAGGCCAGTTTGGAGAACACGGTGGTGCGGGCCCCCTTCAGCGGCACGGTGCTGCGCAAGGAGGCGGAGGTGGGCGAGGTGGTGGCACCGTCGGTGGGCGGCGGGCTCACGCGCGGCGCCGTGGTCACCATGGCCGACCTCACCACGCTCGAGGTCGAGGTGGACGTCAACGAGGCCTACATCGCGAGGATCACGAACGGCCAGGCCGCGCGGATCATCCTGGACGCGTACCCGGACACCTCGTTCCAGGGTCGCGTGCGCCAGGTGGTGCCCACGGCGGACCGGCAACGCGCTACCGTACAAGTCAAGGTGAGCATCACGGATCGCGATCCGCGGATCCTGCCGGAAATGGGTGCACGGGTAGATTTCCTGGAGCCCGAGCGGCCCCGTGGCGAAGCCCCCGCGGCGTCGCGGCCGCGGACCTTCCGTGTGCCGGCCGCGGCGGTGTTCCAGCGTGAGGGACAGACAGTCGTATGGCTGGTGCGAGACGGCCGCCTGGAGCCGCGCCCGGTGGACGCCGGCCCGGTGAGCGCGGGATTCCGCGAGATCCGGAGCGGCTTGTCGGGCGGCGAGCTGTTGCTGGCTGGCGGGGTTGAAACCCCGGTACCAGGCATGCGCGTGAAGGTCGCCACTACTCCCCAATGACCCCCACCCCCCGGGCGGGCGGACAGACGGACAATGGATACCTGACAATGGACAACCTCCATGGCCCTCGTCGAGATTCGTGACGTCCACAAGAGCTTTCACCGTGACACCCAGCGCATTGACGTCTTCACCGGCCTGGATCTGGACATCCAGCCCGGGAGCTTCCTGGCGCTGATGGGACCCTCGGGCTCCGGGAAGTCCACGCTCCTCAACCTCCTGGCCGGCCTGGACCGGCCCACCAGCGGCATGGTGAAGGTGGCGGACTCGGTGGTGAGCGCGATGACATCAGCGCAGCTCGCGCCCTGGCGCGCCCGGCACATCGGGTTCGTGTTCCAGCAGTTCAACCTGCTGCCGGTGCTCACCGCGTACCAGAACGTGGAGCTGCCGTTGCTGCTCACCCGCCTCTCCAAGAAGGAGCGGGACGAGCGGGTGCGGATCGCGTTGGGGGTGGTGGGGCTGGACGACCGCATGGATCATTACCCGCGCCAGCTCTCGGGCGGGCAGGAGCAGCGCACGGCCATCGCGCGGGCCATCGTGGGGGACCCGACGCTGATCTTGCTGGATGAGCCCACCGGCCAGCTGGATGCGAACAGCTCGCAGGAAGTGCTCGGCTTGCTCCAGCGGCTCAATCAGGAATTCACGAAGACGATCGTGGTCGTGACCCACGATCCGCACGTTTCGGAGCGGGCCAAGACGATCCTGCACCTCGAGAAGGGTGACCTGATCGAAAAGCACGCGGTGGCCCAATGAAATTCCTGCCGTTGATCCTGTCCAACCTGTTCCGCCACAAGCGGCGGACCATGCTCACCATCGCCAGTGTGGCGCTGGCGCTGTTCCTGTTCGCCTCGCTCCGCACGGTGGTCACGACCATCGGCGCGTACTCGGAGTGGGGGAGCGCCCGCCGGCTGGTGACCACCAACGCCACCGGCATCGTGTTCTCGCTACCCCTGGCATATGCCAATCGCCTGAGCGCCGTGCGGGGCGTGGACGCGGTGAGCTGGGCCAACTGGTTTGGTGGACGTTACGGAGACGGTAAGCGATTCTTCGCCAACTTCGCCGTGGATCCCGAGTCCTACCTCGAGATGTACCCCGAAATCGTGTTGCCGCCGGACCAGCGCGCGGCGTGGCTCCGCGAGAAAGCGTCGGCCGTCGTGGGCATTCGGCTGCTGGGCGTCTTTGGATGGCGCCTCGGCCAGGACATCACGCTGCAGGGGACCATCTTTCCCGGCGACTGGACGCTCACCATCCGGGGCGTGTACACCGTGTCGGATCCGCTGATCAATGACGACATGCTGTTGTTTCGCCACGACTATCTGGATGAGCGGATTGGGCGCGCGGGACAAGCGGGCTGGTACGTGCTGAAGATCGCCAATCCGGAAGAAGCGGGGCAGGTGGGCAAGGCGGTGGACGACATGTTCCGGAATTCCAGCTCGCCCACCAAGACCGGCACCGAGCAGGAGTTCAATGCCAGCTTCGCGACGATGTGGGGGAACGTGGGGCTCTTGATGAACACCATCGGGCTCGCGGTGGTCTTCGCCATTCTGCTGGTCACCGCCAACGCGATGATGATGAGCGCCCGGGAGCGGACCGGCGAGATCGCGGTCTTGAAGACCATTGGGTTCACGGATCGGATGCTGTTTACCCTCACCATGCTGGAGGCCGGGGCGATCACGCTGATCGGCGCGGTGCTGGGCCTGGGTACGGCCAAGGCGCTGTACAAGGGTACCAACTTCAACGCCGCCGGCTTCCTGCCCGGGTTTGACGTGACGGTCAGCACCCTGGTGACCGGCCTGGGGATCGCGCTGGTGCTGATGCTGGCCAGCGGTCTGGTCCCGGCGATGCGGGCCGCGCGGCTGCCGGTGACCCAGGCGTTGAGGCACGTCGAATGATTCCCATCGTCTACAACGTGCGCAGCGTGCGCCAGCGGCCGGTGTCCACGGCGCTCACGGCGCTGGGCGTGGGGCTGGTGGTGGCGGTGTTCATCGGGACGCTGGCCCTGGCCAACGGGTTCCGGCACGCGCTGGTGCGGACCGGCTCGGACCGCAACGTGTTCGTGCTCAGGAAAGGCGCGGACGCCGAGATGTCGAGCGGGCTGTCGCGCGAGACCGCCAGCATCATCTCGGCGTTGCCGCATATCGCCGCCGGCCCGGACGGGCGGCCCATGGTGAGCCCCGAGGTGTACGTGCTGGTCCCGCTCGGGCGGATCCAGGACACCAGCAAGGTCACCAACGTGGTGGCCCGCGGGGTGAGCGATCAGGCGTGGATCGTCCGGAACAATGTCCAGGTGGTGGCGGGCCGCCGGCCGGTATCGGGGCGCGCCGAGGTGTGCGTGGGGCAGAAACTGGTGGCCCGGTTCCCCCACACGGCTGTGGGAGATCGGTTGCGGTTCGCGGGGCGCGACTGGGAGGTGGTCTGTCACTTCACCGCGGGCGGATCGTCGTTCGAGTCCGAGGTCTGGGGTGAGAACGAGCAGTACATGCCCGTGTTCCGGGGCGAGGTATTCCAGTCCATCACGTTCCGGCTCCAGGACCCCGCCACGTTCGAGGACGTCAAGCGGGAGCTGGAGGCGGACCGGCGCGTCACGGTGGACGTGCACCGGGAGCGGGACTTCTACGTGCAGCAGTCGGCGCTGCTGGACCGGATTCTCCGCATCCTGGCGATACTCATCACCAGCATCATGGCGGTGGGGGCGATCTTCGGGGCGGTGAACACCATGTACGCCGCGGTCTCCGCTCGCGCCCCGGAGATTGCGGTGCTGCTCACGCTGGGATTCAAGCCGCGGAGCGTGCTGGCCAGCTTCTTGATCGAGTCAGCGGTGATCGCGGCAATCGGTGGCGCGGTGGGCTGCCTGATCGCGCTTCCGGTCAACGGGATCGTCACCAGCACCACCAACTGGGCCAGCTTCAGCGAAGTGGCGTTCAGCTTCCGGATTACGCCGAAGCTGTTGTTGGACGGGATGATCTTCGCGGTGGTGATGGGGGTGCTGGGCGGGTTCTTCCCGGCGAGGAGGGCGGCGAAGCTGCCCGTCATCGAGGCGTTGCGCTAGTCCATGCGACATGCCCCTCTCCTGGTCCTGCTTGCGGGCGTGGCGCAGGCGCAAACCGGCACGGAGATTTACGTGGCCCGCCTTTCCCGGAGCGGCGACGCCCTCACGGTTGCGGCCCCGGCCAACGTGACCAACCGCGCCGGATACGACAACCAACCCTCGTTCACGCCCGACGGGCGCGCCATCCTGTTCACCTCCATCCGCGAAGGCCGGCCGGCGGATATCTACCGGTACGACCTGGCGTCCCGCGCCACGGCGCGGCTCACGCACACGGCGGAAAGCGAGTATTCGCCCACCGTGACGCCGGACGGAACCCACTTTTCGGTGATTCGCGTGGAGACGGATTCCACGCAACGCCTCTGGAAGTTCCGCCTGGACGGCTCGGCCCCGGAGCTGGTGCTCACCGGCGTCAAACCGGTGGGCTACCACGCCTGGGGCAACGACAACCTGCTGGGGCTGTTCGTGTTGGGCAACCCGGCGACGCTCCAGATTGCGGACACGCGGACCGGTACGGCGACGGTGGTTGCTGAGCGCATCGGACGCTCACTTCACCGGGTGCCGGGACGTGAAGCGATCAGTTTTCTCCATCGCACCGGGCCTGAGCCCTATTACATCAAGGCGATGGACCTCGGATCGCGCACCATTCGTGCCGTCGCACCGGCCCCGGAGGGCAGCGAGTTCCACGCCTGGTTGCCGGACGGCACGCTCATCGTGGGGTTGGGGTCGAAGCTGCTTACCTGGGCGCCGGCCGGCGGGCGGTGGGTGGAGATCGCGGATCTCGCGGCGCACGGCGTGACCGAGATCAGCCGGCTGGCGGTGAGCCCGGACGGCGGCATGCTGGCCATCGTGGCGGAGGACCAGGCTGGGCGCTAGGCCGCAGGCGCCGTTGAGCTACCCCCGGCACTTCCGCGTAAACTCTCGCTCCACCCGCGCGGGATCGTTGATGGTCCGGTAGAAGGCATCCAGGTACTCGATCGTTTCCTGGGCCACCTTGGGGTCCAGTCCCGCCTGCTCCCGGTAGAGTTGGTAGATCGCGTCCTTCTGCTCATTGAACAGAGCGAACACCTTCGGGAGGCTGGGGGCGGAGGAACAGAGTCCGCGGTAGGTTCGGTCCCGAACGCTTCGAATCCCCAGGTCGCGTTCCGCCGGCTTGAACAGCTGGTCCGCGTAGCGCGTGTTTACCAGGCCTGAGATGTCGAAGTCGTAGGGGACCGAGAAGACCGGCCCGGCACCCGGGTCACCAATGGCCCGGGTATTGTGGCAGCAGTTATCCTCGCCGGGTTCGGCGTTGAAGGCCGACCAATCCGGGTTGCCGATCATGTACTGGAAGACCCCAATCAAGGCCAGGTAGTCCTGCTCGGCCACGTCCGGCGGGACGGCATGGGTCGTCAACACCAGCCACCCGTGCCGGGCCGCCAACAGGTCGTCGTCCTCGATCACAAACCCAAACCGGGTGAGCGTGTCGAGTTTCCCATCCGAGTCGACATACGTGATCCGGGCCAGGCGCACGCGGAAGCTCAAGTCCGAAAGCAGGTTGAAGACGCGATACCCCAGGTACTCCTTCAACGTGTATTGCTCGTACTCGGCGCGATCGTTCTGGCAGTGCACCGCCAGCTTCAGCTTGTCCTGTCCGCGAAAGGTCTCCGACTCGACCTGCCCCTTGTCGAAATCGAGCCGCAGCGGGGGAAACTGGCAGATCCGGCGGCTGAGGCGGCTCTTGCCGCGGGTGCGGATTTCCACGTCGAGGTTCACGTCCTGACCGCCGGCCCGGTGGTGCACCACGGTCCCGGGGTATTCCTCGCTCTCCGGGTTCCGCTCCTTGAAGATGGTGGTGAGCGGCGCCTCGATGGTGAGCCTCAGCGGCTCGTGACTGGCAAACAGAGGCTGCGACGCGGCGATCCGGCGGATGGAATCGGGGATCGCCGTTTGCGCGGACCCGGATGTGCTCCAGGCAACCGCGAGGGTACACAGGGTCCCAACCAACCGCATGGCGCCTCCACGTGAGCGTCGTCGTTACCTAATGTTTCGCCTGCGGGGCGGTTGCGCAACCAGGTGAATGTTACCTCGAGGCCCGGGGCGGCTCCTGGCAGGTATTCCCGAATGACGCGATCTTCCCTACCGCACGACGGGCACGGGTTCGCGCCAGGCTCCAGTCGCGCCAGTCTCCCGTGGATGCGGCGTGACGGCGGAGCAGCTCGTTGGCGAGCGTGCAGCGGCCTTCAAGGGCGAGGTCGTTGAGCCGGGAGACCAGGACGGGGGCGGCGTCACCACCCAGCTTCGCGAGGTGCGCCACGTCGGCCCCTCGGGGTCCGGGGTGATCCAGGTTGTACCGGGCGATGAACGCCCGCGGGTTCATCAGATTCAAGCCTGCCAGCAGGACCACCGCCGCGACGACGGAACCGAACGCCGCGCGAGTGGGTTGGCCCCGCAGCACGGTGCGCGTGAACACGGCGATGGTGGCGCCGATCCACAACATCACCGCGGTGCCGTACACCCGGTCCTCGGTCAGGCCATAGGCTCGGACGTACAGTCCCATGCGCCACAGCGCGGACACCAGGACCAGTCCGGTCAACGCCAGCTGCAGGGTCATGAGGTTCTTGAGGGACGCGGTCTCACGCCCGTTGGCCGCCGGGCCCGTGATGAAGGGCGCCCCGTACACCAGGGGAAGCGAGAGCGCCGACGCCGCGATCATCTGGAAGAAGCCGCGGCGCGCGTACTCCGCGTACGTGAGGCCGGTTTGGGCTTGAATGAACCCTTCGCCTCCGAACAAGCTCCCTGCCTGGGTGGCGACGAAGGTGATGAACACCAGGGCGACGGCGCCCAGCACGGTGAGGACCGCCAGATGGGTCAGGCCCGGCTGGACCCTTGGGATCATCGGTGGGCGGGACGGGCTGGCCACGGCCCACAGGTACCCGGCGATGGCCCAGGCCAGGACTCCGGTCAGGAACACGTGGGATGCGATCTGGGCGAGGTTCACACTGATCAAGGACGACACCGCGGCGCCGAACACCGGGTCCGCCGACGCAAACAGGCCTCCGAAGACGAACACCACCGGGAGCGCGAGCAACAGCCCCAGGCCAATGGACGTGGCGCGAGTGGCCGAGACAGCATGCTGGACCATCGGTCGCGTCGCGGACGCGAGCGAGAAGGTCCCCAGCGCGGCGTGCCAGGCGGCCCGGGCGGGAGCGGCGACGGTTTCCAAGGCTCCGGCCGTGGCCAGCGTTGCACCGGGTACCAGGGGCAAGGAGGAGAGGGCCAGGGCGGCCAGCAGGTCCGCGGCCAACAGCATCTCCGCGTCGCGTACGGCCCACATGGCGGCGAAGAAGCCGGCGGCGAGCCAGGGCCACACCGAGCGGTTCTCGTCCGGCTCAGGTTGCCGGCCGCGCCGCAAGGCCAGGGCGATCCCGGCGACCGCCATGACGCCCAGCGTCACGTTCACGCCCCACAGCCGGGCGCGGATCAGATAGTCCCCGAGGGCGCCCAAGGCCAGGGCGCAGGCGAGCACGGCGAGGGCGCGGCGCGGAGTTGTCATGGGGAGCATTGTAAAGTACTTTGCACCGCAAAGTCAAGACCCGACAGACGTGGAGCCAGGTACCGCCCGAAACGCACCGGACGTCAGCACTAGTGCCGCGCCCTCCTCCTGGTTACTGTTAACGCAGCGTCTGGCGCGAAGGCACGCGCCGCGATTCCAGCGACACTGTAACAAGGGGACCTGGCTCAACGCCGGTCCCGTTTTTGTTGGTAGGAGCGTTTGCGCCGGCGTGAAGCCGGCAGCCCGAGCGGGGGGCATGATCCCGCGGCAACTGATGACCGATCGGCACGTACGGTACCACCGGACTCCGGGCGACCATCAGAACACACCAAGGAGTACGGTTATGCGTACGAAGGGCACCGTGAAGTGGTTCAACGACGCCAAAGGCTTCGGGTTCATCACCCGGGAGGACGGCGAGAAGGACTGCTTCGTCCACCACTCGGCCATTCAAGCCACCGGGTTCAAGTCTCTCAGCGAAGGCCAGAAGGTGGAGTTTGACGTCGTCCAGGGTCAGAAGGGCCCCGCGGCGGAGAACGTTTCCGTGGTGGGCTGAGTCTCAGCCGCCACTGATGGTACACCGGGGTCGCTCCGAAGTCGGGGCGGCCCCGTTCCGTTGAAGACCATGGTGACCGTCTCCCGAAGTCCCACCCCGATCCGCCGGGTCGCGATGCTCGGCAACTACCTGCCGCGACAGTGCGGCATCGCCACGTTTACGGCCGATTTGAGCGAGGCGATCGCCACCGGGAGCCCGGCCCTCGACTGCTTCGTGCTGGCCATGAACGATGGGGGCGCCCGGTACGCCTACCCGCCGCGGGTGCGCTTCGAGATCGCCGAGAACGAGGTCACCGCGTACCGGCGGGCCGCCGACTTCCTCAACGTCAACACGGTGGACGTCGTCTCGGTCCAGCACGAGTACGGCATCTTCGGGGGCAAGGCCGGCGCACACGTTCTCCCGCTGCTGCACGAGCTTCGCATGCCGGTCGTGACCACGCTCCACACCATCCTGGCCGCGCCCGATCCCCACCAGCGCCGCGTGATGGACGACCTCACGCGACTCTCGGAGCGCCTGGTGGTGATGAGCGCGCGCGGCGCCGCCGTGCTTCAGGACGTGTATCGGGTGCCGGAACCCAAGATTGACCTGATCCCGCATGGCATTCCCAGCGTGCCCTCCGCCTCCGCCAGTAAGGACCGGCTCGGCGTGGAGGGCAAGGCCGTGCTCCTCACGTTCGGGCTGCTCTCGCCGGACAAGGGCATCGAGTACGTCATTGACGCGCTGCCCGCGATCCTCGAGCGGTTCCCGCACGCGGTGTACATCGTCCTGGGCGCCACCCATCCGCACGTTCGGGAGCGCCAGGGCGAGACCTACCGGGTCATGCTGGAAACCCGGGCGCTGCGGCTGGGGGTGGAGGCCAATGTGATCTTCCACAACCACTTCGTGAGCCACGACGAGCTGACGGAGTTCCTCGCCGCCGCCGATCTCTACGTCACCCCCTCGTTGCAGCCGGAACAAAGTACCTCGGGCACGCTGGCCTATGCCGTGGGGTCGGGGAAGGCCGTGATCTCGACGCCCTACGCGTACGCGCGCGAGCTGCTCGCCGAGGGCCGGGGGGTCCTGGTGCCGTGGCGGGATGGGGGCGCCATCGCGACCGCCGTGAACGGCCTGCTGGGGGACGACGCCGAACGGCTGGCGCTGGGGCAACGCGCCGCCGCGCACGGCCGGAGCATGCAATGGCCCGCCGTGGCCCAGCGGTACCTGGCGAGCTTCGAGCGGGCCCGGGTCGAACACGCCGCCCGGCTCCGAACGTCATTCCATGCGAGGACCCTGGCGGAGCGGCCGGCCGGGTTGCCGGAGTTGAACTTCGGGCACCTCCGCCTCCTGACCGATGATACCGGCTTGATCCAGCACGCCGTGTATAGCGTCCCGCGGTACGATGACGGCTACTGCCTCGATGACAACGCGCGCGCCCTGCGCTTGATGGCGCTGGTCGAGGACGCCGGCACAGACGACGAGGCCGCGGTGCGCGCCCTGGCGTCGCGCTACCTGGCGTTCGTGAGCCACGCGTTCAACCGGAGCACCGGGCGGTTCCGGAATTTCATGTCGTACGAGCGGCGGTGGACCGAGATGGCGGGCTCGGAGGACAGCCACGGGCGCGCGCTCTGGGCCTTGGGCGCCGTGGTTGGCCGCCTGGGCGATCCCGGGCGCCGCAGCCTGGCCGCCGACCTGTTTCATGCCGCGCTCCCGGCCGTGTCGCCGTTTTCCAGTCCGCGCGCGTGGGCCTACGCGCTGCTCGGGGTTGACGAGTACCTCGGCGCGTTCCGGGGCGACCGCGGCGTGCAGGCGGTCCGGGGTGCCCTGGCCGAGCGGTTGCACGGTCTGTTCCAGCGGACCAGCGGACCAGATCTGCCGTGGTTCGAGAACCGCGTCACCTACTGCAACGCGCGCCTGCCCCAGGCGCTCATTGTGTCCGGGACGCGAATGGACGATCCCGCGATGGTAGCGGCGGGGACCCAGGCGCTCGACTGGCTGGTCTCCATCCAGCGCTCACCGGACGGCTACTTTGCGCCGGTCGGGTCCAACACCGGCGTGGAGCGGGGAGCGCCGGCGGCCGCGTTCGACCACCAACCCGTGGAGGCGTGCGGTATGGTCGCCGGCTGCCTCGAAGCGCACCGCGTGACCGGCGACGATTGCTGGACCGAGCACGCGCGACGCGCCTTCAGCTGGTTTCTGGGCCAGAACCACCTGCAACACTCGCTCTACGACGCGTCCACCGGTGGGTGCCGCGACGGGCTCCATGCCGACCGCCCCAACGAGAACCAGGGGGCCGAATCCACGCTGTCCTTTCTGCTCGCGCTGGTGGACATGCAAACGGCCAACGGCGGCGGCGGCGACCATGCCGCAGCAGGAGGTAGCCCATGACCGTGGCGCGCCACTACGACGTGCTGCTGCACCGGCACGCGGGCAACCCGATCCTCACGGCCGCCGATTGGCCCTACGCCGTGCACACGGTCTTCAACGCCGGCGCCACGCGGCTCGCCGACGGCACCACGCTGCTGCTGTGCCGGGTCGAGGACCGGAGCGGCCTCTCGCACCTGTGCGCCGCGCGCTCGGCCAATGGAGTGGACGGGTGGACCATAGACCCGGAGCCCACGCTGCCGCCCGACCCCGAACACCACCCCGAAGAACTGTGGGGGATCGAGGACCCGCGCATCACGTTCGTCGAGGAGCTGGGCCGGTACGCGATTGCCTATACCGCCTTCGGCAAAGGCGGCCCGGGCGTCGCCCTGGCGCTGACCGAGGACTTCCGGAGCTTCGAGCGCCTGGGGCTGGCGCTGCAACCGGAGGACAAGGACGCGGCGCTGCTCCCGCGCCGGGTGGACGGGAACTTCGCGCTGCTGCACCGCCCCATGACCCACGGGCGCGGCGACATCTGGTTGTCGTTCTCGCCGGACCTGCGCAACTGGGGAGGACACCGCCCCGTGCTGCAGGCGCGTCGAGGCGGCTGGTGGGACGCGAACAAGGTGGGGTTGTCGCCTCCGCTCATCGAAACGTCCCGCGGATGGCTGATGCTGTACCACGGCGTCCGCCAGACCGCCTCGGGCAGCATCTATCGGCTGGGCGTCGCCCTGCTCGACCTGGAGCGGCCGGACCGCTGCCTCCTCCGCGGCGATTCCTGGATCTTCGGGCCTGAGGCCCCCTACGAGCGCGAGGGCGACGTGGCCAATGTCGCGTTTCCCTGCGGCTACACCCTCGCTCCTGACGGCGACACGCTCCACCTGTATTACGGCGCGGCGGACACCAGCGTGGCGCTCGCAACGGCGAGCGTCCGGCAGCTGCTGGGTTGGCTGGATGCGCACGGCGGCCACCGCGCGGACGCGGGGTGACTGGTGCGTGCTTCGGCCGCCGCCGCCTTAGACCACGAACGGCGCCGTCACGATCAGGAGGACTTGGAAGTCCCGGAGCGCGGGGTTTCAGTGAGTCGTGGCTGCCGCCAACGTCCTGCGGGCTCGGCCGTTCCACCGGAGAAACGCCGCCCCGGCCAGCACGATGAACGCTCCCCACCACGCGTAGTACCCAACCCGGAGCTCGCCGCGTGCGTCGGCCATCAGGAACCACATCGCATTGACCCCGGCGGAAGCGATCAGGCCCCAAGAGGCGACCCGGCGCAGCCGCACATGCCCGGCCGCCAGGGCCGCCACCGCCAGGACGAAACACCCGTTGGTCAGGGCGCTCACCGCTCCGAGCGCATCCAGGATCCCCGTCGCGCCTCCGCTCCCCTGGAATGGCCAGATGGGTGAGAGCGCGAACCGGAATGCTTCCCATCCCGGCAGGCCGCCCCTGGCGAGCGACGTCCCACCGTCGATCACCGGCAAACACCACGAGAGCAGATACAGGACCACCCCGCTCCAGAGCACGACGGTCGTGCGTTTCATGGGGATTCTCCCGCTGTCGGTTGGCCTAACTCTGGGACCGGCCAGTCAAGCCAGCATCAAGGACCTCACGAGACCTCGCGCAGCCTCCGCTCGAGGAAGCGCCGCTCCGGCTCCAGCCGGGTGAGGGCGAGCGCCCGCTGGTAGGACGCTCGAGCCTCGGCGGCTCGCCCCAGCCGCCGGCACAGGTCCGCTCGCGCCGAGTGGGCCAGGTGGTAGTCGTCCAGGTCCCCCCGCATGAGCATCGCGTCAATCAAGGCGAGGCCCGCCGCGGGGCCGTCGCGCATCGCCACGGCGACCGGTGATCGCGGCGCTGCGCCGGCAGCTGTGGGCCGCGGCGCCCAATCAGACCATCTATTACGAAGCGACAGTCGAGGACCTGATCTCACACACCTTGACCGAACGCCGCTTTCACCTGGTCGTGCTCGGCGCCTTCTCCGTGGTCGCGCTTACGCTCGCGACCATCGGCGTGTACGGGCTCATCACCTACTCCATGAGTCTCCGCACCGGCGAGATCAGCGTCCGCATGGCGTTGGGCGCGCGGGCGGGCGAGATCATGGGCATGGTGGTGAAGGAC
>Ga0209342_10004655_pt1 | contig 14194 bp, 6 predicted proteins | sample RifCSP16_2_FD_184023 | JGI IMG/M metagenome (GOLD analysis project Ga0209342, IMG submission 184023) | Soil microbial communities from Rifle, Colorado - Rifle CSP2_sed 16_2 (SPAdes) (version 2) | ecosystem: Environmental > Terrestrial > Deep subsurface > Rock core/Sediment | place: Rifle... | reverse complement strand
CTCCCTGAAGCAGATGCAGGTCTTGAGGTTCATGCTGCCCTGCATCTGCTTCAGGGAGTTGTACTCGTGCTTCTCCATCCACTCCACCACTTCCTGGCGGATGCTGGCCAGGCGCTCGGGACCCTGGGTGAGCAGGGCCGAGACCATCTGCACCGCATGCGCACCAGCCATCAGCACCTTGACCGCGTCCAACGCCTGGTGGACGCCCCCGCTGGCTCCCAGCGAGCAGCGGAGGTTGCCGGAGAGAATGGCCAGCCAGCGGAGGCGCAGCGGCAGCTCCGAGGAGTGGGAGAGCTTGAGGAGGGGCGCCGCTTGCAGCTCCTCGGTGTCGATGTCGGGCTGATAGAAGCGATTGAAGAGCACCAGGCCGTCGGCACCCACGTCGTCCAGCCGTTTGGCGAAGTGAGCCAGCGAGGTGTAGAAGGGGGAGAGCTTCACCGCCACCGGGATCTTCGCCTCCTGCTTGAGGCAGCCCAGCATCTCGATGGCTCGCCCCTCGATGGCCGCGGCGTCCTCGTCGGGCTTGGTGGCGAGCGCGTAGACGTTCAGCTCCAGCGCATCGGCCCCCGCTTGCTCCATGAACTTGGCGTAGTTGAGCCAGCCGCCCAGCGTAGTTCCGTTCAGGGAGGCGATCACCGGGCAGGACACGGCCTTTTTCACCCGCCCCAGGTGCTCCAGATACTCCTCCGGCCCCAGCGCGAACTTCTGGGGACTGGGGAAGTAGCAGAGGGCCTCGGCGAACGACTCGCCGTGCTGCTCGGTGTGGACGAAGGCGGCCACCTGCTCGCGAGCGATCTGCTCCTCGAACAGCGAGTGCATGACGATGGCGGCCGCTCCCGCGTCTTCCAGCCGCTTCACGGTGTCGAGGTCGTCGACCAGAGGCGAGGCCCCCGGCATGAAGGGGTGCGGCAGCTCGAGGCCGAGGTACGTGGTCTTGAGGTCCATGATCGCCTCCTTATGCCTTCTCGGGCGCGGGTTCTTCGCTGACCGCCGGCTTCGGCTGGGGCACGGTCAGGGCCGAGAGCTGCTTGTAGATGGCGACCCGCTGCTCGGCCTGGCGCTGGGCGGCCGCCATCAGCTTCTTGAACCGCACCGGGTCTTGCTTCTCCACCATGCGGAAGCGGGTCTCGTTGCGCATGTAGTTGATGACCGGGACCTTGGGCGGACCGGCATCCAGGGCCAGCGGCGGCTCGCTCTCGGCCACTCGCCGCGGATCGAAGCGGTAGAGGGGCCAGATGCCGGAGTCCACCGCCAGCTTCTGTTGCTCCGCACCAAACGCCATGTCGTAGCCGTGGGCGATGCAGTGACTGTAGGCGATGATCAGCGAGGGGCCGGGGTAGCTCTCCGCCTCCACGAACGCCTTCACGGTCTGGGCGTCCTTGGCGCCAAAGGCGACCCGGGCCACGTAGACGTGGCCGTAGCCCATGGCCATCAGGCCCAGGTCCTTTTTGCCCGTCTCCTTGCCGGCCACCGCGAACTTGGCGGCCGCGCCCAGCGGCGTGGCTTTCGACTGCTGGCCGCCGGTGTTGGAGTAGACCTCGGTGTCCAGCACCAGGACGTTGATGTCGCGGGTGGTGGAGAGCACGTGGTCCAGGCCGCCGTAGCCGATGTCGTAGGCCCAGCCGTCGCCACCCACGATCCACACGCTCTTCTTCACCAGGTAGTCGGCCAGCAGGTCGAGGCGCGTTGCGGCCGCATCCTTGATCCCACCGAGCGCGCTGCGCAAGGCCTTCACCCGCTCGCGTTGGGCGACGATTCCGCCCTCGTTCGACTGGTCGGCGTCGATCAAGCCCTGCACCAGGTTGTCGCCCAACTTGGGCGCCAGACGCGCGAGCAGCTCGCGGGCCTGCACCGCATGGCTGTCGAGGGCCAGCCGGAAGCCCAGGCCGAACTCCGCGTTGTCCTCGAAGAGCGAGTTGGACCAGGCCGGGCCCCGCCCGTCGCGGTTGGTGGTGTAGGGGGTGGTCGGCAGGTTGCCGCCGTAGATCGAGGAACAGCCGGTGGCGTTGGCGATCAGCACCCGGTCGCCGAAGAGCTGCGTCATCAGCTTGACGTAGGGGGTCTCCCCGCAGCCGGAGCAGGCGCCGGAGTACTCGAAGAGCGGCTCCAGGAACTGCGAGCCCTTGATGTCGAGCTTGGCCGTGGTGCGGTCGGCCTCGGGCAGAGCCAGGAAGAAGTCGTAGTTGACCCGCTCCTGCTCCCGGATCGGCGGCTGGGGGGCCATGTCGATGGCCTTGTGCCGCGGATTGGCCTTGTCCTTGGCCGGGCACACCATCACGCATAACGTGCAGCCGGTGCAGTCCTCGGGGGCCACCTGGATGGTGTATTTCTGGCCCTTGTACTCGTTGCCCTTGTAGTCCATCGACAAGAAGGCGGCCGGCGCGCCCTGGAGGGCCGCGACCGGGTAGACCTTGGCGCGGATGGCGGCGTGCGGACACACCATCGCGCACTTGTTGCACTGGATGCAGATGTCGGCATCCCAGACCGGGATCTCGAGAGCGATCGAACGCTTCTCCCACTTGGCGGTGCCGAGCGGCCAGGTCCCGTCCACCGGGAAGGCGGAGACCGGCAGCAGGTCGCCCTTGCCCGAGATGATGACCGCCGTCACCCGCTTCACGAAGTCCGGAGCCTGCTCGGAGATGAGCGGGGGCCGCCCCTTCAGGGCGGTGACCTTGCCGGGCACCTTGATCTCGTGGAGATGGGCCAGCGTCTCGTCGATGGCGGCGAAGTTGCGCTTCACCACCTCCTCGCCCTTCTTGCCATAGGTCTTCTGGATCGTCTCTTTGATCTTCTCGATCGCCTCTTCGCGGGGCAGCACCCCGGAGATGGCGAAGAAGCAGGTCTGCATGATGGAGTTGATACGCCCCCCCATCCCGGTCGCCTGGGCCACCTGGTCGGCGTCGATGGCGTGCACCTTGATCTTCTTGTCCAGGATGTCCTGCTGCACCTCACGCGGCAGCCGATCCCAGACCTGGTCCGCCGGGAAGGGCGCGTTCAGCAGGAAGACGGCACCCGGCTCGGCGTACTCGAGCATGTCGTAGCGCTCCAGGAACCCGAACTGGTGGCAGGCCACGAAGCCGGCGCGCCGGATCAGGTAGGAAGAGCGGATGGGTGTCTTGCCGAAGCGCAGGTGGGAGACGGTGACGGCCCCGGACTTCTTGGAGTCGTAGACGAAATACCCCTGGGCGAAGTTGTCGGTCTCCTCGCCGATGATCTTGACCGAGTTCTTGTTGGCCCCCACCGTGCCGTCCGCGCCTAACCCGAAGAACAGGGCCCGGATGCGGTCCTTGGGCTCCAGGTCGAACTCGGGATCGTAGGCGAGCGAGGTGTGGGTGACATCGTCCATGATGCCGATGGTGAAGTGATTCCGGGGCTCCGGCCTGGCCATCTCCTCGAAGATGGCCTTCACCATGGCCGGGTTGAACTCCTTGGAGGAGAGGCCGTAGCGTCCGGCCACAACCCGTGGGCTCACCTCGAAGCGCGAGGTCAACGTCTCCCGCGCCTCACGCAAGGCGGTCACCAGGTCGAGGTAGAGGGGATCGCCGACCGCGCCCGGCTCCTTGGTGCGATCGAGCACGGCGATGGACTTGACGGCGGTGGGGAGGGCCGCCAGCAGGTGCTTGATGGAGAAGGGCCGGAACAACCGGACCTTGAGCACGCCCACCTTCTGGCCCTGGGCCAGCAGGAAGTCCACCGTCTCGTGCACCGCTTCTGCGCCCGAGCCCATCAGCACGACGACCCGCTCGGCCTTGGGGTCGCCGTGGTAGTCGAACAGCCGGTACTGCCGTCCGGTGAGCGCGGCGAAGCGGTCCATCGTCTCCTGAACGATGCCGGGGCAGGCGGTGTAGAACGAGTTGCCGGCTTCCCGCGCCTGGAAGAAGGTGTCGGGGTTCTGGGCGGTTCCTCTGAGCACCGGATGGTCGGGGGACAGGGCCCGCTTGCGATGGGCCTCGATCGCCTGCTCGTCCAAGAGCGCGCGGAGGTCGTCGTCGGTCAACTCCTCGATCTTGGCCACCTCGTGGGAGGTGCGAAAGCCGTCGAAGAAGTGGAGGAAGGGGATGCGAGCCCGCAGCGTCGCCGCATGAGCGATGGCGGCCAGGTCGTGGGCCTCCTGGTTGGAGCCCGAGGCCATCATGGCGAATCCGGTTTGGCGGCAGGCCATGACGTCGGAGTGATCGCCGAAGATGGAAAGGGCATGGGTGGCCACTGTCCGCGCCGCCACGTGCATGCAGAACGGCGTCAGCTCGCCGGCGATCTTGTACATGTTGGGGATCATGAGCAGCAGGCCCTGAGAGGCGGTGAAGGTGGTGCTGAGCGCACCCGCCTGCAGGGCTCCGTGGACGGCGCCGGCGGCGCCACCTTCGGACTGCATCTCGATCACCTCTGGGACGTTGCCCCAGAGGTTCTTCTGACCGCCCGCCGACCACTCGTCGGCCAGCTCGCCCATGGTGGACGAAGGGGTGATGGGATAGATGGCGATAACCTCGCTCACCCGATGGGCGACCGAGGCCGCGGCTTCGTTGCCGTCCACTGTGATCTGGCGTCGAGCAGTCATGGCGAATCACCTTCGAGAAATCGGTTCGAGATCGGAGCCGGACCAGGCCCCGGGAAACGGCTGCACGACCTGCGCCAGCGCTCACTCGCTGACTTGCGGCGCGCGGCCCCAATCATATTCGCAAAAAATGCTCTCCGGACCTGGGTCGCGACGTAGCGCTTGCGCTGGTCACATTCCCTCCGCAGCGGTCTGGTGCTACAGTCGGCGTCGTCCAGAGGGCTTGAGGGTGACAGCGCCGGTGCATGTGCTCCTGGTCGTGGCCGACGAATCGAGGCGGCGCGCCTGTCACGATCACTTGGAGTTGGAGCATCCCAGGGTCGAGGCCAAGGAGGTTGCGGACTGGACCACCTTCAGGCGCACCCTGGACGACGGCGACTTCGATCTCGCCATCGTTGACGATGATCGCACCGCGTGGGTGGCAGAGGTCCCCTCGGCCCTCAAGAGTCGCTATCCAGACCGGCCCATCGTTCTGCTGGGGAGCCTTGACGACGTGAACTGCCGGGCTGTGCGCTCGGCCCTGGCCGGCATCGCGGTGGGCGTCGCCGAGCTGGCTCGCCGTCAGGCGGAGGAAGCCCTCAGGGAAAGTGAGGAGCGCTTTCGCCGCCTCTCCGAGGCCACCTTCGAAGGGGTGCTGATCCACGAGAACGGCGTGATCCTCGACGCCAACGCCGCCCTTCTCGCCATGTCCGGCTATGAGCTTCACGAGCTGGTGGGCCAGTCGGTGTTCCGCTTCGTGGCTCCCGAGCTGCAGGAGCAGGTTCGGCGCGGCATGGCCAGTCCAGACGAAGCTCCGACCGAGGCGGTGGGTGTCCGCAAGGACGGGAGTCGGATCCCGGTGGAGGTCCGCGGCCGGCCCATGCCCTATCACGGCCGGGAGGTGCGGGTGGTGGCCGTTAGGGACACTACCACCCGCAAGCGCACCGAGGAAGCCCTGCTCAAGACCCAGGAGCGCTTCGACCTCATCTCGCGGGCCACCAGCGACCTGGTCTGGGACCTGGATCTCGCCACCGGCCACACCTGGAGAAACGTCGGCGGCCGCGTGATCTTCGGTTATGCGCCGGAGGAGATCGTCCCCGACCACACCTGGTGGGTCGAGCGGATTCACCCCGACGATCAAAGCCGGGTCACCGGCCAGATGCAGGCCGGGCTGGAAGCGGGCGAGACCTTCGGGTGGACCGAGTACCGCTTCCGTCGCGCCGACGGCAGCTACGCCTGGGTCTTCGACCGCGCCTACGCCATCTACGACCAGGCGGGGAAGCCCATTCGTTTGCTGGGGGCGATGATGGACATCACCGCCCGCAAGCAGACCGAAGAGGCCCTCTCCCGCAGCCAGGAGCGCTACCGGCGCTTCTTCGAGGCGGGCCTGGCCGGCGCCTACGTGACCTCGGTGGACGGCCGCATCCTGGACTGCAACCCGGCCTTCGTTCAGATCCTCGGCTTCGCTTCCCTGGAGCAGGCGATCGGGGCCAGCGTGAACGGCCTTTATCTCCAGCCCCGGGTGCGCCAACAGGTGCTGGAGCGCCTGCGCACCCACAAGGGCGTGGTCAGGCAAGAACTGGACCTGCGCTCGGTGGATGGGCGTCCCCTGCATGTGATGGTCAACATGGCCCCCGTCTTCGACGAGACGGGGGGGCTCAGGGCCATCGAGGGCTACCTGGTCGACATCACCGAGCGCCGGCGCCTGGAGGAGCAGCTTCGTCAGGCTCAGAAGATGGAGGCGGTGGGCCGCCTGGCCGGCGGCGTCGCCCACGATTTCAACAACCTGCTCACCGCCATCGCCGGCTATGCGGAGCTGCTGCTACGTCACCTGGGAGCCAACGATCCGCTTCGCAAGCACGCTCAAGGGGCGTTAGACGCGGCGGATCGAGCCACCGCCCTCACCCGCCAGCTGCTGGCCTTCAGCCGCAAGCAGGTCCTGGTGCGCCGGCCCCTGGACGTCAACTCGGTGGTGGTGGACATCGAGGACATGCTGCGCCGAGTGATTGGCGAGGATGTCCGCCTGCAGCGGGGACCGCGCCAGAGCAGTTGGATCGTGGAGGCTGACCCGGTGCAGTTGGAGCAGGTGCTCGTCAACCTGGCGGTCAACGCCCGGGACGCCATGCCCCAGGGGGGCATCCTCACCATCGAAACCGCGGACCTGGAGCTGGACCAGGCCTTTGTCCTCGCCAATCCCGGCGCCAAGGCCGGACCCCACGTGATGCTCTCGGTGTCCGACACCGGCGTGGGCATGGATGACGATGTGAGGTCGCACCTGTTCGAGCCCTTCTTCACCACCAAGCCGCCCGGCAAGGGGACCGGGCTGGGACTGGCCACCGTGTATGGCATCGTGCAGCAGAACGCCGGCACCATCTGCGTCGAGAGTGCGCCCGGCAAGGGTACCGCCTTTCGCATCTACCTACCGCGTACTGCCCGTGCCGGCCCCCTTCGCCCGGTGGCGACCGCCGCCCCGGAGCTGCCGGAGGGGGCCGAGACCATCTTGCTGGTGGAGGACGAGGACCTGGTGAGGGAGCTGGGCCGCGACATGCTGCGTCTCTTCGGCTACACGGTTCTGGAAGCCCGCCACGCCGGAGAGGCGCTGGTGGTGGCCGAGCGCTATGCGGGTCGCATCCATCTGCTGCTCACCGACGTGGTGATGCCCGACATGAACGGGCGCGAGCTGGCCGAGCGCTTGACCGCCCAACGGCCGGACACCAAGGTCCTCTACGTCTCCGGCCACACCGAGGATGCCCTGCTCAGCCACGGCATCGCAGCCGGCGAGATGGCCTTCCTGCAGAAGCCGTTCCGCGCCGACACCCTGGTTCGCAAGATCCGGCAAGTGCTGGAGGCATAGCGGCGGCGGCCATGCGCCACACGGGGCAGCGATCGGCGATCAGCTTTCAGCTACGACAGGCGGCGAGAGGCTGGAGGGCGCTGTAACCCGCCGTAGCCGACTGCTGATTGCTGCGCCTCTGCGCCTCGGTGGCTTCCGTTCTCTCCTCACACCACGGCGAAGCTCGGGTCGGCCCGGACTTGGGTTGGCTCCAGGGCGGGGTAGTCCGGCATCCACATCGTCCGCGACACCAGCTCTGGGATCTCACTGTCGGGGATCTCCTTGCCGACGCCGCAGTTCCGAGCCTCCCGCACCACGCTCTCGGCGATGGCTGCGGTCACCCGGCGGATGTCGCGGACCGGCGGGAAGAGGCTCCCGGATTCCAGGTCCTCCTCGTGGATCTCCGCGGCCAGGCGGTCGGCGGCGGCCGCGAACATCGAGTCGGTGACCTCGCGAGCCTCCGAGATCAGCACGCCTAACCCCATGCCGGGGAAGACGAAGGCGTTGTTGCCCTGGCCGATCTTGATGTTGCGGCCACCCCAGGGGACCGGGTCGAAGGGGCTGCCGGTGGCCACCAGAGCCCGACCCTCGGTCCAGGCCATGATGTCGATGGGCTTCGCCTCCGACTTGCTGGTGGGGTTCGACATCGGGAAGACCACCGGCCGGTCCACGTGCCGCGCCATCTCGCGAATGACGGCCTCGGTGAAGGTGCCGGGCTCGCCCGAGGTTCCGATCAGCATGGTGGGCTTCATCGCCCGCACCACCGCCTCCAGGTCCCTGGGCTTGCCGGCTTCCAGGCCCAGGGACTCGGCGAGGGCCTTGGGCCAGGCGAAGGGGCGCTTGTGGACGTCGGCGATCTCCTGGTCGGCCACCACCAGGCCCCGGCTGTCGAGGTTGGCGGTGGCGCGGGTCAAGGCGTCCCCGGTGACGCCCGCGCGCTCCAGCGTGCTGCGGATGAGACGAGCGATCCCGACGCCGGCGGCTCCGGCGCCCAGGATGGCCACCCGCTGTTCCTTGAGCGGGATGCCGCTGACCCGGCAACCCGCGATCATGCCCGCCACCGCCACCGCCGCCGTGCCCTGGATGTCGTCGTTGAAGCTGGGCAGCACCTTACGATAGCGGTCGAGCAGGGCGAAGGCGTTGTTCTTCTTGAAGTCCTCCCACTGCAAGAGGGCCTTGGGGAAGCGCTTCTTCACCGCCTGTACGAACTCCTCCACCAGCGAGTCGTACTCCGGTCCCCGGAGTCGTTTGGCGCGCCAGCCCAGGTACAGCTCGTCGGACAGCAGGGCCGGGTTGTCGGTTCCCACGTCCAGGCTGATGGGCAGCGTCCGGGAGGGATGGATGCCGGCGGCGGCCACGTAGAGGGCCAGCTTGCCGATGGGGATTCCCATGCCCCCGGCTCCCTGATCGCCCAAGCCCAGGATCCGCTCGTTGTCGGTGACCACGATCAGGCGGACGTCGGCGAAGGGCGCATTGCCGAGCACGTCGTAGATGCGACCCCGATGCCCCGGGGTTATCCACAGGCCGCGGGCGCGCCTGAAGATGTGGCTGAACTCCTGACAGGCGCGGCCGACGGTGGGCGTGTAGACCACGGGCAGGAACTCCTCGACGTGGTCGACCAGCAGGCGGTAGAAGAGAACCTCGTTGCGATCCTGGAGTGCCGCCAGGCCGATGAACTTCTCGAGCGGCTCCGGCTTGCGGGCGATGTTGTCGTACACCCGTTTCCGCTGCACCTCGATGCTGGAGACAGCGTGCGGCAACAGGCCTTCCAGCCCGAAGGCGATGCGTTCCTCCTCGGTGAAGCCGGAGCCCTTGGTGTACATGGGGTGCCTTAGCAGGCGAGTGCCGCGGTAGGGGACTTCGAGGCTGGCTCGTCCGTCGGTCCCGCGATGCAGATTGAAACGCTCCATTCCCATCCTCCTCGGCCCCGTGCAACTGGCCTGCTCGGGAGGGACAAGGAACAAGGGGCGTGCCAGGAGGGAGGAGCTGGTTTCCCTCGCCAGACCGCCGAAGGGCTCGGACCGCACGGCAGGAAATGCGGGGAAACCAGCGGAAAGCGCCTTCTTTGCGAGTACCGATCGCGCGAAGCCCGCCGGCACGCGCCTAGCGTTCCGGAGCCGACCGGGCACCCGGCTTGCACGCTCGTCCTTCAAAGACGTCGCCTTGCGGAGGTCGCCATGATCGAGATCCGGCGCATCCTGTGTCCTTGCGATTTCTCGGTGTTCTCCGAGCGGGCTCGTGATCACGCCATCGGTCTGGCTCAGTGGTACGAGGCGGAGCTGTCCATCCTTCACGTGGTCCCTCACGCTGCCGGCGTGTGGGCGTATCCGCCGAGCGTAACCCCGTCGACGCTGGAGCCGGTGCCTCGCGACCAGGTCCAGGCCGAGCTGGGGCGGTTTGCGGAGCCCGCGACTCGGGCCGGCATTCCGTCAGCCACGGTCATTGCCGACGGCAACCCGGCGGCCAAGATCGTCGAGCAGGCCCGGGCCGGCGCCGCGGACCTGCTGGTGCTGGGCTCCCACGGCCGAAGCGGACTCGAGCGCTGGGCGGTGGGTTCGGTGGCGGAGAAGGTGCTGAGGCGTGCCTCCTGTCCGGTCATGGTGTGCGGGCCCGGCGAGAGGCCGACGCCCCCGCCGCACGCTCTCTTCAAGCGGATTCTCTGCGCCCTGGACTTCTGGGAGTCGTCGTCGAGGGCCCTCACCTATGCCTTGTCGCTGGCCCAGGAGGCCAACGCGCAACTGACGCTTCTCCACGTCATCGAGGACATCCCGGAGGACCAGCACCGGCACCCCGGGCTCCGCGAGTACCGAAACCTCATGGAAGCCGAGCTGCGGGCCCGCCTGAGCCGCGCGGTTCCGGAAGAGGTCCGCAACTGGTGTCAGCCGATCGAGATGGTGACCGAAGGCAAGGCCTACAAGCAGATCCTCCAGATCGCCGAGGAGCAGGCCGCCGATCTCATCGTCATGGGGGTTCAGGGGCGCAGCGTCCTGGACCTCCTGGTCTTCGGTTCCACGACCAACCAGGTGGTCCGCAGGGCCACCTGTCCGGTCCTGACCATCCGCTCCTGAAGGTTCTTTTCACCCCCGAACCGGCGGCGACAGCCTAGCCGGCGACCTTGGCCGTGCCTCGGGCCGGCCGGGGGATCAGCGCTCCTTGCTGCTGGTATTCCTTGAGCTTGTACTGGATCTTGCGGGGGCTGATCTTGAGCATGGCCGCGGCCCGAGAGGTCGAACCGCCCACCGCCTCCAGGGTGCGCAGGATGGCCTCCTTCTCGATCTCGCCCAGGGAGCTGCCGGGAATGGCCACCCCCATGCCGGTGGATCCGGGCGAGGGTGCCGCCACACTCGCCCCCAGCTTGCGCAGGGTGGGGAAGTGAACGGGCGCCAGCACCGACTGGTCGGCCAGCACCACGGCGCGCTCGATAGCGTTCTCCAACTCCCGGACGTTGCCGGGCCAGGTGTGGCGGAGCAGCAGCGCCATCACCTCGTCCGACAATCCCTGGATGTCCTTGCCGTTGGCGGCCGCGTACTTGCGGAGGAAGTGGAGGGCCAAGAGCGGGATGTCGGCGGCTCGCTCCCTGAGCGTCGGGATGTGGATCTCGATCACGTTGAGCCGGTAGAAGAGGTCTTCCCGGAAGGAGCCTTCCTCCAGCTTCTTGGTCAGGTCGCGATGGGTGGCCGCCACGATGCGCACGTCGACCTTGTAGGTGCGGTTGCCGCCCACCCGCTCGAACTCCCGCTCCTCCAGGAAGCGCAGGAGCTTCACCTGCACGGTGGGGGTGATGTCGCCGATCTCGTCCAGGAACAGGGTGCCGCCGTCCGCGATCTCGAAGCGCCCGGCGCGGCTGGCGATGGCGCCGGTGAAGGAGCCCTTCTCGTGGCCGAACAGCTCGCTCTCCAGCAGGGTCTCCGGCAGCGAGGCGCAGGCCACTCGGATGAAGGGCTTGCTGCGGCGCGGGCTGTTTTGGTGCAGAGCCTGCGCGAACAGCTCCTTGCCGGTGCCGCTCTCGCCAAGAAGCAGGACCGAGGCGTTGGAAGTGGCCACCTGACGAATGGTCTTGAAGACCGCCAGCATCTCTGGACTCTCGCCCACCAGGTTGTCCAATCGGTACTTGTGGTCCAGCCGGTCGCGGAGAAAGCGGGCCTCCTCTTGCAGGCGCTTCTTCTCGATGACCTTCTGGAGGACCACCTCCAGCTCTTCCACGTCGATGGGCTTGCCCAGGTAGTCCTCGGCGCCCAGCTTCATGGCCTTGACGGCGGTCTTGACGGTGCCGTAGGCGGTCATCAGGATGACCATGGTCTCGGGACGCACTTCCTTCACCTTCTGCAGGAGCTCGAGACCGTCCATGCCCGGCATGCGCAGGTCGGTCAGGACCACGTCGGGCTCCGCCTTCTCGAGCAGCAGCAACCCGCCCCGGGCGTCGTGGGCCGAGGCCACTTCGTAGCCGTCCTCGCGAAGCAGGGTCTCCAGGGCGGTGGCGGCGTTGACTTCGTCGTCGATGACGACGATTCGACCTCTAGTGCTCATAGCTGCTTACCTTCTCAAAGAGCTCTTCCGGCGGGTTGAGCGGTAGCCGGACGGTGAACTCGGCCCCCTGGCCGGGTTTGCTGGTCACGGCGATGTCTCCCCCATGTTCGGACACGATTTGCTGGGCGATGGAAAGACCGAGGCCGGTGCCCTTGGGTTTGGTGGTGACGAAGAGCTGGAACACGTCGATGCCCTCCGGCAAGCCGGGGCCGTCGTCCCGCACCCTGAGGCAGGCGCTGCCGTCCAAGAGCCCGTCCTCCACCACCACGTTGCCGCCGTCCGGCATCGCCTCCAGGGCGTTGCGGATCAGGTTGATCGCCACCTGCTTCAGGCGTTCGGCGTCGAGCGGCAGCTTGGGGGCGGGCTCGCCGCAGCGTTCGCGCCTGAGCGCGACGCCCGCCGCCTTGGCCTCGGGTCGGAGCAGGCGCACCACCTCGTCCAGCAGGGAGTCCAGGGCCACCGGCTGGTGGTGGACCCGCTTGGTGCGGGAGAAGAGGAGGAAGTCGGAGACCAGGCTGTCCAACCGCTTCACTTCCTCGCGGATGATGCCGATCAGGTCTCGAATCTGCGCGGCCACCCCCCCCTCCAGGGTGGCGGCTCGCCGCTCCAGGAGCGAGAGCTGCAGGGCGATGGAGTTGAGCGGGTTTCGGACCTCGTGGGCCAGGCCGGAGGCGAAGGTGCCCAGGACCGCCATCTTCTCCGTCTGGATGATGCGGGCTTGGGCATCCCGCAGCTCCTGGTAGGCCCGCTTGGCCTCCTCGTAGAGGCGGGCGTTCTCGATGGCCACCGAGGCCTGGGCGGCCAGCGCCTCCGCCACCTCCACCTGCTCTTCGGTCCAGTGGTGTCGGCTGGTGCGCACCACCGTCATCGCGCCCAACGTATGGTCGCGGGCCACCAGGGGAATCACGATCCCGGAGGCGGCATCCCAACGCCGGGCCAGGTCCCGGTTCACCCGCTCGTCGTTCGTCCAGTCGTCGATGGTGTAGACCCGGCGCTCCTGGATGGCCCGCATCTGGAGGTTGGCCCGCAGCGCCAAGAGGTCGAGCGCCTGGCCCTCGATGAGCTCGGGGTGGGGGAGGCCGGAGAGGTGCGCCACTACCAGGTGCCGGGATCCGGCTCCCAGGAAAATGTGGACCCGGTCGGCCCCCAACGTCTCCCGTGCGGAGTCGCCGACCGCCGTCAGCACTGCATTCACGTCCAGAGAGCCGCCGATGGCCTTGTTGATGGCCGCCAGAGCCCGGGCTTCTTGATTCCGGAGCTGCTCGGCTTCCAGGTGGCGGGCTCGCTCCACCGCCAGGCAGACCTGGTGGCCCAGAGTCTCCAGAAACCGCAGCTCATCGTCCGTGAACAGCTCTCCAGGTCGGGCGGCCACGTTCAAGACGCCGCGGGCAGCTCCCTCGAAGCGGAGCGGAACGCAGGCGTGGGCGACCGGCGAGCTGAGACCGTCCACCAGGTGGGGCATCCGCGGGCACTGGGTGGTGTTGCGGGCCATCATGCGATGCCCACCCCAGAACACCTCCGGGCACAGGCATTCACCCAGGCCTTCCTTGCGCACGGCGCTCAGGTACTTGGGGGAGACGCCCCGTTCGGCGGCCAGATGGAGGACCTGGTCCTTCTCGTCCCCCATGAAGACCCACGCGGCCTTGAGGTCCATCCCGGAGAGGATCTCCTCGAGCGCGATGTTCAGGATGGCGGTCAACTCGACCGCGCCATGGACCCGGGAAGCAACCTCCGACAACACCGCAAGCTCCCGCTCCCTGCGCTCGAGCGCCGCCTCCAGATCCCGGACGCGAGACTCGTAGGCTTCCTTCAGCTCCTGGCTCGTCTTGCCCTTCATGCGCTCAACATCGTACAGCAATTCCTGCGCCGACCCGCCCCGGGGCGGTTCGCGAGCGTGTCGAGACCACAGACGCGCATGGATTGCGCCGCCCGGGAATGGATGGCGCAAGAAGGGCGACGGTCGAGGGAAGGCCTGGCGCTCGATAGGGGCTCAGCGGCCCGTGAAGGGACCCGCGTCGGGACCGGCCCCGCGACTACAGGTCGGTCTTGCCAGGCGTTTGGAGGTTGAACCGGAGCGTCACCGTCAAGATGAAGGCCGTGGGCTGGCCGTTGAGCAGAAGCGGCTGATAGCGCCACTGCCTGACCGCCGTCACTGCGGCCTCGTCAAAGAGAGGTGCTCCGCGGAGCACCTTCACCTCCTGGACTAGCCCCCGCACGTCAACGAGCGCTTCCAGGATCACCAGCCCCAGCGTCCCATCCACCGTGATCGTCTGGCCGGTGCGGATCATCCTCGTGCCGTGCTT
>Ga0209342_10004652_pt1 | contig 14197 bp, 12 predicted proteins | sample RifCSP16_2_FD_184023 | JGI IMG/M metagenome (GOLD analysis project Ga0209342, IMG submission 184023) | Soil microbial communities from Rifle, Colorado - Rifle CSP2_sed 16_2 (SPAdes) (version 2) | ecosystem: Environmental > Terrestrial > Deep subsurface > Rock core/Sediment | place: Rifle... | reverse complement strand
GAAGTGTCGGATAAGACATTCCCAACTCTCGCTCCATCCGGTTCAGCTTGCCCTCGCAGCGGATAAAAGTCTCGATGAACTCGATTTGATCTTTGTCGAGTCTACCCAATCTGCCGGTGTCGAATTGGCCTTCGACCACCGTGTCGCAGCTACGACAATGGAGGCGAGTGACCGCCATTTGATCCCCGCAGACGGGGCAAAGCGTCAGAAACTGATTCATGAGTATTGCCTGCCTCGCAGAACGGATTCATCCGAAGGGCAAGGCGCAGGGCCCTCACGGCCAGTAAAGAAAAGGGGCCCGCACACACCACAGCCCTTGGAAACCCGCCGCCTGTAGAACCGGCGGGGTCACCGTTTCTTAAAAAGTATATGAATTTCCTTACCGCCGTCAAGCGTTCGAGTTCAATTTTCTTCAACTCAAGCTACATTTCTCTAACCAGTTCGGCTCACCGCCAATCTGGGGATCGCGGATCGGCCCAATTGTGACAGCGGGGTTGGCCTCTGATAGAATTCGCCCAACCGGATTCATCGAGGTTTCCATGGCCCGTCTTTTCATCCCTGGCCCGACCGACGTCGCCCCTGAGATTCTGGCTGCCCAGGCCCAGCCGATGATCGGCCATCGGAGCCAGGGCTTCGCCGAATTGTTCGGCCGTATCCAACCCAAGCTTCGTCAGGTGTTCGCCACACAACACCGTGTGTTTGTCACGGCTTCCTCCGGATCCGGGCTCCAGGAGGCGGCCGTGCGCAACTGCGCCGCCAGGCGCGTGCTGGTAGCGGTCAACGGAGCCTTCTCGCAGCGCTGGTACGAGGTCGCTGTGTCCAACGGCGTGGCCGCCGATCGGATCGACGTTCCCTGGGGGCAGGCCATTTCCCCCGATTTGATCGAAGCGGCGGTCTCCAACTCCGACTGTGACGCGATCGCCGTCGTCCACAATGAGTCGTCCACGGGCGTCGAGAACCCTATCGCCTCGATCGCCGCCGCGGCCCGCGCCGTCCGGCCGGAGATTCTTGTGCTTGTAGACGCTGTTTCATCTGCCGCAGGAGTTCGCATCGAGACCGACGCCTGGGGGCTCGATGTCGTATTGACCTCTTCTCAAAAGTGTTTCGCGCTACCGCCGGGGTTGGCGTTCGGCGCTGTCAGCGACAAAGCACTCGAGCGTGCAGCAACAGTGTCACAGCGCGGATGGTACTTCGACTTCTTGCTTCTCGAGAAGTACCTAGGCCGAAATATGACCCCCGCTACGCCAGCCCTGTCACTGCTCTACGCGCTCGACGCGCAGTTGGACCGGATCTTGGCAGAAGGCCTCGAAGAACGCTTCGCCCGTCACATTGGGCTGGCGCGGTTTAGCCAGGAATGGGGAGCGGATCGCTTCGGCTTCCTAGCTCAGGAAGGGTATCGATCAAAGACCGTCACGGCTTTCATGAACAGCCGGTCGTTCGACATCGCCGCGCTCAACGCCTACCTTGCCGAGCATGGGATGGTGATCTCTAACGGGTATGGCCCATTGAAGGGCAAGACCTTTCGCATTGGGCATATGGGCGAAACCCGCCTCGCAGACCTGGAAGTCCTCTTCAAGCACATCGACGAATTTTCAGCCGGCCATCAAGACGATCGGACGAGATGAGTGCGAGTTCGACTGCTTCCCCGGCGCCATCCGGTCTGAGCCGTTGGGCCCTGATCGGGATCTTCACTTTTGGGCTGGCGCCGCGTCTGGCATTGGCCTGTGTGTACCTGCACGCCCCCATCGGTCTGGACGACATGTATCAGTATGACATGCTCGCACGGTCGATCGCGGCCGGGAAGGGCTATCGCTGGTACCAGCGGCAGGACGTCGAATTCCTCCAACCCTACCTTCGTCGCTTCTACGACATTCAGTTAACCCCGAGCGAGGTCCCCGAGGATGGATATATAACGACCTTCCGCGCCCCGGGTTATCCACTCTTCCTGGCCGGGGCGTACGTGCTCACGGGAGTGTCCTACCGGCTCGCAGGTGTGAGGGTAGTCCAGGCATTCCTGACCGCCGCACTTGCCCCCTTGACCGCTCTGCTTGCATTGAAGCTCGGCCTCACGCGTCGGGCCGCGGTCTTTGCTGGGATGGCCATGGCGGTCTATCCCGTTCTATGGATGTATCCACTCGGTCTGGGTTCCGAGAACCTTTTCATGCCTCTGTTGCTGGCCGCGATCTTGCTGCTCCTGGATGCCGTGACACGCGGGTCACGTCCGGTTCTCGTTGCGTCGGGGCTGGTGTTGGGCGCGGCGATCCTGACCCGCCCCGCACTGACGCTCTTCCTGCCGCTGGCAGGCCTGTGGACCTGGCGCCGGACAGGATTCCGCGCTGCAGTTCTTACAACGCTTGCGGCCGTCGCCGTCTTGACCCCGTGGGTGATCCGCAACAGTCTGGTCTTGGGCCGACCCGCCTTTGTTGAAAATACCCTGGGCTACAACTTGTTCGTGGGCTATCACCCCGAGGGGGACGGAGGCTTTGTGAACGAGATCGGTGTGATCCCAACACGGTTCCTGGACGACGCCGAGCGCGATCGGTGGACCATGCAGCAGGCCATTGGTTTCATCCGATCGGATCCAGGGCGGGTGCCGGAACTGCTGGCGCGCCGGTTGGTGTACTTCTGGGGACTGGAGGATCGTGAACTGATCTACTTCTACACCAACGACTTCTTCGGCCCGATCGCCACGGCGTGGCTCGCGGCCGGCTACGTCCTCCTGGTCGCTCCACTCATCGTCGTCGGCCTTTCGGCACCCTGGGGAATGGTTTTTGCGGGATCCAGTCCAGGCCGAACGCTCGTCGCCGCATTGATCGCCGCTATGCTGCTGGCCTACGTTCCAATCCTCACCGAACCTCGTTTTCATTTGCCGCTGATGCCATTCCTGGCGGCTTACGCGGGGGCTGCGTGGTCGACTCCTCATCCCTTCCGTGAGATTGGGGCCAAGCTTCGGGCGCGCCGGACCGGGTTCTGGCTTGCAGGGATGGCATGCATGTTCCTGCTGGTGATCTGGCTCATGGATTTCACCGCCGTATTGCCTCGCCTAGCTGCGATATTCGCGCCGGGCGGCAATCGACTGTGGCTGAACTATTGATGGATGAGGCGTTTGAACTGGAGATGACCGGGCATGCCTACGGCGGTGAGTCCTTCGGCCGTGCGCCCGACGGCCGGATGGTCTTCGTCCCTTATTCGATCCCCGGCGAACGAGTGCGCGTGGCGCCGGCTGAAGTTCATCAGCGTTGGGCGCGCGCTCGTCTGATCGAAGTCATCGAGCCCTCTCCCAATCGGACGGTGCCCCGCTGCAAGCATTTCGGGGCCTGCGGAGGCTGCCACTACCAGCACATGTCGTATCCGGCCCAGGTCCAGGCCAAGGCTGAGATCGTTCGCACACAGCTTGAGCGACTGGGCAAGTTGCATGAGCCCCCGGTCTCTGCCCCCATCGCCTCGCCCTCCCCGTGGAACACTCGTAACAATCTCCAATTCCGGCTGGGGCATGATGGCAGGCTGAGCTTTGTCGCCGCTCGCCCCGCGCGAGCCCCGGCATCCAACTCGGACTCGGGTCCATTGATCCCGATTGATGAGTGTCATCTGGCTGCACCGGCTCTGGATGAACTGTGGCACCGTCTCGATCTGGAGGCCATCTCGGGGCTTGAACAGGTCGGCGTACGTCTCGGCGAAGAGGGGATGGTCGTGCTGCATGCCTCTTCGCCTCCGGATGTCGAGCTGTCCCTCGAGCTTCCGGCGTCTGTCATATGGGCCGACCCGCTAGGCGCGCAGGTCTTGGCCGGTCAGGGATTCTTTCCCGTCGAGGTCATGGATCGAACGTTCCGTGTTTCGGCCCTTTCCTTCTTTCAGGTGCACACTCAGCTGAGCCAGGACCTTGTTCGTCTGTGCCTGGATGCGCTGGAGGTCGATTCGGCGGATGTTGTCTTCGACCTGTACGCCGGAGTCGGATTGTTCAGCGCTTTCCTCGCCGAAGCCGGCGCCAACGTCATCGCCGTCGAGCAATCCCCGTGGGCCTGCGCCGATTTCGAGACAAACCTGGAGGAGTTCGATCGCGTCGAGCTTTACGAGTCGTCCGTCGAAACAGCACTCTTGGCCATCCCCCAAGAACCAACGGCGGTCCTTGTCGATCCGCCGCGCGCCGGTCTCGGCCGGCAGGTCGTGCAACAACTTGTGGACCGCCATCCGTCACGCCTGGTGTACGTCTCCTGTGATCCGTCTACGCTCGCGCGCGACGGACGTATGTTCGCCAACGGCGGTTACACCCTGGAGAGCGTGACACCCGTCGACATGTTCCCTCAGACTTTCCACATCGAGACCGTCTCGGTGTGGCGCCGATAGGGGGTTCGACGAATGGATCGTTCGCGCCTTTCACTTGGCCTGGATCTGGCCAGACGCGCCGGTGCACTGCTCGTGGACGGCATCGGACGCGCGCGTGAGGTGCGGCACAAAGGCGCCATCGACCTGGTGACTGAGTTCGACCTGGACTCGGAGCGACTGATCATCGACGGGATTCACGAGTCCTTCCCCTCCGATTCAATCTTGTCCGAGGAAGCCGGCGGATCGAGTGAGGCTGAGATCCGTTGGGTGATCGATCCGTTGGACGCGACGACCAACTTCGCCCACGGCTTGCTGCACTTCAGTGTATCGATCGCATGCTGGGAGGGGGATCAGCCAAGCTTCGGCATCATTTTCGACCCGACACGATCCGAGCTGTTCCATGCGGTCAGAGGCGAAGGCGCCTGGATGAATGGCCGCCCATTGCATGTCTCGACCGAGCCGCGTCTGGCAGAGAGCTTGCTGGCGACGGGATTTCCGTATGACATCCGAACTAATCCCGAGGACAACCTGGACCGCTTCGCCCGCCTGTCGCGCCTTGCCTTGGCGATCCGCCGGCTGGGCTCGGCCGCCCTCGACCTGGCGTATGTCGCTGCCGGTCGCTTCGACGCCTATTGGGAGTTATCAACGTATCCCTGGGATTGGGCGGCGGGGATCCTCTTAGTGCGCGAGGCAGGTGGCCGGGTGACGACGCTGGACGGGAGAGAGTCGTTCCCACTGGGCACGCTCTCACTTCTGGCGTCCAACGGCCTGGTCCACGACGAGACGCTGCGGGCGCTCGGCGAGACGCCTGCAGGCTGACAACACCCTCGAGCTGGCGGACATCCGACGAACAGGCTCCCGGAGCCTTTGAGGCTCCGGGAGCCTGTCGCGGTGGATTGGCAGCAATTCAAAACCCGAGGAGTCGCTCGAGCTCAGAGAGATCCACCCGAGATGTCATGTCCAGGCTCAGAGGTGTCACGGCGACCTTGTGCGCGACCCTGAGAACATAGACGTCTGAGTCAGGTTCGAGCCTGTCAAAGTCCGGGATGACTTCGTAGCCAACGCTCCCCGGCTCATCCAGCCGTGTTCGTCTCGGGCTTACCGGGATGTAGTATTTCGCGCGTGAAAGGCGAGTTACTTGCCACTCTGTCTCGGGGGTCGCGTCCGCCGGGACATCAATCTTTAGGACGTCCAGATCGTGGATCGGTCCCGCCCCAAGCAGCTTCTCGGCGAAGAAGGCGGTAAAGTGCGCCGCGACCGAGAAGTCGATCTCGTCGGAGTGTGTCAGGTGAAAGCGCTTGTCGGTCTCAAGCGAGACCGCCATGGCGGGGATCCCCGCCGCCGCGCCCTCCAAAGCTGCGCCGACCGTCCCTGAAATGGTTACGCTCACGCTGACGTTCTCCCCGTAGTTGATCCCGGCCACGACCAGATCCGGCAGCCTGGGGCTCAACTCCAGGATCCCGTGCTGCACCGCCTGCGCCGGCGAGCCGCCGACAGCGTACACCGGCCAGAGATTGTCGCCGACCTGGACGTGCTCCTCCCGGAGGATGCCGTCCGAGTCAACCGGCATGCTCCGGCCGCTGCCGGAGCGCTGCTCGCGCGGCGCGGCAACCGTCACATAGCCCAACGCCGACAGGGCTTCCGCCGCAGCCCACAAGCCGGGTGAGCGAATGCCGTCGTCATTGCTCAGTAGGATGAGCTTACGTTCTTCTGCAACCACCAAGGGCACCTCGAGGCAATGATACCAGCCCGCACTCGGCGATGACAGACCATCCACGCCATGCGAGACACGAACCTGCGTCGTTTCACGCCTGGCCGCGCGCTTCGGCCGCCAGTTGGTCGAAGAACGCGACCATTGCCTGGTGCCTTCGCTCACCCAGCGCACGGGCGGGTTGCGTGAAGAGCCGCTCCCTCACTTTGGCGAGCTTGAAGAGATACTCGTGATACGCGCTGTGCGGCTCGCCCGCCTGGCGCGTTCCATCCTTGAGGAAGCCTTGGGAAGGTTCGGCGAATGTCGGCTGACCGGCCTGTACCGCGTAGCCGATCGTGCGGGCGGCACCAAACGCGCCCATCACGTCCAACTTATCGGCATCAAACAGAATCTGGGCCTCCAGCGTTTGCGGCCTCTCCTGGCCGCGGAAACGGTGGCAGCGGATACAGTGCTGCACGGCGTGGATTCGTTCCGCCGGCCAGCCTGCCTCTTTCAGGATTTGGCCGGCGAACTCGGCCGAATCCTGCTCGTGGGAGCTCCGTCTCTCGCCACCGGGGTCTGCCCCTGAGGCGTCATGGAGCAAGGCCGCGGCGTTAAGTATCTCCAGATCGGCTTCCAGCTGGCGGCCAAGGCGTTCTGCCATCTGCGTCACCCGCAGCACGTGATCGAAACCATGAACCGGATCCTTGGGGTCGTACCAACTCTTAGCCTGCTCGATCGTTGGCATGAAGAAGCCTCCTCGAGTAGACGCCTTCGAATAAGAACTCGACGTCGGCGTTGTCGCAACCCCGGGCATGTCTGGAGAGATCGGAGTCTGCGAAGCCAAAAAGGGAACGCGCAACCGATCCACCGATCGGCGGGATTGCAGCCAGAAAGACGGTTGGTTTGCAGCCTGGGCATGTCAACGACGTACGGTCCACCCATGAGTGAACATACTCCTTATCCAGGAAGCCTGCCAGCGACATTTGAATGCGACGCGACTGAGATTGTCGTGTGCTTTGTCTCACGGCTCCGCAGGCCAGGTTCCAGCAGCAGGAGACTCCGTTCGCTGGGCCGGACCCCATTAGAGGCTCATTGATTCGGCCGCCGCGCGAACCTTGGTATGAGCAGATGCGTTGAGGCTGCCATATCGATCCTTTCGATTTCTTCTTCTGACGGATCCTCCTGAATTGACGCCGTTTTGGGTGTGTGATAGACTTCACGACGAACGAAACCTGAAAGTTCCTGCGCTGCAGGACATTGGAGGCAGCCTCTTGTCGAAGCGCACAACCGGCGTGGTGCGCTGGTTTGATGGCTCTAAAGGGTACGGTTACATCGACACCGAAGATGGGGAAGACGTTTTCGTGCACTACCGCGACATCCTCGACCACGAGATCCCCTTTCTGTCTGAAGGCGAAAGCGTCGCTTTTTTTCTCGAGCAAACGGTTCGCGGACCTCAGGCGATCGACGTCACCCGATTGAGTTGAATACCTGGAACACCTTACCCGGTTCCACCGTCAGCGCAGCCCCGTTGCCGTTTGAGACGCGCGCCGTCGGTGCGGCGGATTTGTGTCGCGCCGAGAGCTGGCACGGCCTTCATTCTTCGGACAAATATGGCGGCGCGCACCGCGCCCGCCAGGAACAACAAATGAGGTTAACAACCTATGGCAAGCAAAGCACTTAGATTGGTCCCCCTCGGGGGGTTGGGGGAGATCGGCAAGAACATGATGGCCGTCGAGTACGGAGAGAACATCCTGGTCATCGACACCGGTATCATGTTCCCCGAGAACGACATGTTGGGGATCGATTACATCATCCCCGATTTCGGATACCTTCTCGAGAAGAGAGACAAGGTCCGCGGCATCGTCGTAACACATGGCCATGAGGACCACACCGGCGCGATTCGCCACGTGATGGAAGAGATCCAGGCGCCGGTCTATGCCACTCGCCTGACGCGGGGCCTACTCGAAGCCAAACTCAGCCGGGGCGGGATGCTCAAGGACATTCAATTGAATACGGTCGGCGCCGGCGAACATGTGCGGGTCGGCCCATTCGAAATCGAGTTCTTCCATGTCTGCCACTCGATCCCGGACGGCGTGGGGTTGGCGATCACAACCCCGGCCGGGCTGATTGTCCACTCCGGCGACTACAAGTTCGACCACACCCCGGTCGATGGCTGGCCGACCGATTTCGCCAAGCTGGGCGAGCTCGGCGGCCGGGGCGTTCTGGCGCTTCTGGCCGACTCGACCAACGCCGATGAGCCCGGATGGACCCCTTCTGAAACGGTGATCGATCGGGCCTTCGACGACGTCTTTCGCGAGGCGCAAGGTCGGGTATTGATCGGGACCTTCGCCTCCCTCATCTCGCGCATGGCTCAGGCGGCGAAGGCGGCGCTCAATCACGGCCGGTCGATGGCCTTTGTCGGAACGAGCATGGTCGAGAACGCCCGCATCGCGCGATCCCTCGGCTACCTTGATGTGCCTGAGAGTTTGATCGTATCGCTCGACGAAACCCTAAAGATGCCGCCATCGCAAGTGGTTTTGATGTGCACCGGAACCCAGGGTGAGCCATCGTCCATCCTGGGCCGCCTCTCGACCGGTACTAACCGCCAGTTTGATCTGATTCCCGGCGACACGGTTATCCTGTCATCCCATCCGATCCCGGGGAATGAGGAAATGGTGCACCGCACAATCAACCGGCTCTTCCAGCGCGGGGCGGATGTCGTCTACGATGCCATCGCGCCGGTGCACGTCTCCGGGCACGCACGGCAGGAGGAGATGAAGCTTCTCATGCGCCTGATCCAGCCCAAGTACTTCGTTCCGATCCATGGCGAGTTGCGCCACCTGAAGCAACACGCCGCATTGGCTCGTGAGATCGGAATCCCGGGCGACCAGGTCGCCGTTGTCGAGAACGGGACCGTGATTGAGTTCAACGACGGCCTCATGCACATCGGTGAGCGCATCCCCGGAGGCTATGTGTTCGTGGACGGCAGCGGCGTCGGCGATATCGGCCCGACCGTGATGCGTGAGCGGGAAGCTCTGGCTCGTGATGGTTTCGTGGTTGTGCACCTTCACCTCGACGGGAAGTCCGGCACGTTACGAGAAACGCCCGAGATCGTCTCGAAAGGCTTCGTATTCGTAAGAGATGCGGAGCAGCTCTTTGAGGACGCCCGGATCAGAATTGACAAACTGGCAGCCAACGCCAACGGCAGCAACCTCGAAGAACTCGTCGAGACCGAACTCTCCAAGTATTTCTACGCCGAGACGCGCCGCCGTCCGATGGTCTTCGTGTTCGCCTCTCGCCACGACTGAACCTTTGAGATGCGGAATTCGCGGGAGGCTTCCAGCGGCGGTGGAGGGCGCGGGCGTTGAAGGACACGCTCCGCGGCCCACGCAGGCATCCGGCCTGACGAGCCCGCGAAGGTATAATCCGCTGCAAATGAGATCCCCTCGACGCCCGGGTGCGGCTGTGTTTCTTGCCTCACTCATCCTCACAGCCTGCACAGCTTCAACCCCAAGTGCCACCTCGACCTTCGTTTTACCGAGTCCCACGCCTATCCCACCAACCGCGACCCCCGAGCCGGCGGCCGCCATGGTGAATGGCGTACCGATCCTGCTGGCGGATTACCAGGGGGAATTGGCCCGATTCGAGGCTGCTCAGGCGTCTCTTGGCATTGACCTTGCATCCTTGGGCGACTACCACTCCCAGGTCTTGCGGGCTTTGATCGACCGCCGACTGCTGGCCGAGGCGGAGTTGGCCGTCGGGGGGAGGCTTGATCCCGCTACCGTCGAGGCGGCAATCGCCGACCTGACTGCCGACCGGGGAGGTACCGACGGCCTGCATGCGTGGTTGTCGGAAAACATGTACACTCTGGACGGCTTTCGAGCCGCCCTGGAGGAGGAAATCCTGGCCGAGCACATGGTTGACAAGATCGTTTCAGGCGTTCCACACACAGCGGAACAGGCTCACGCCAGACATATTGTCGTGTCGACCAGGGAACAGGCCCAGGAGCTGCTCGATCAGCTCAAGGCAGGCGCCGATTTTGCCGGCCTGGCAGAGACCTACTCCCTCGACCTTAGCACCCGCCTGGCCGGCGGCGATCTTTACTGGTTTCCACACGGCTACCTCACCATGCCGCCGGTGGAAGAGGCAGCATTCAGCCTTCAACCGGGAGAGATCAGCGAGATCATTGAGAGCAAGCTTGGCTTTCACATCGTGCAAACGCTAGAACTTGCCGAGCGGACGCTCACCAGCGACGCCTGGCAGAGGCTGGGGCAGAGAGCTGTCGAAGACTGGCTGACGTCGAAGCGGGCCAGCGCCGACATTCAGGCTTTCGTCGCACCCTAGGGCTGGACTCGGGAGGCGCGTTTTCATGGACCCCAACTACGAGAGGCAGTCAGGGCCGGGAGCCGGCAGCCTCATCCTTAACCTCCTTACGCTCGGCGTTCTACTGATGACGTTGTGCGCCGGGGGCGCCATGACGGTCGTCTTCATCAACCCGGCCACGATCGAGCGGATCAGCCCCTTTCTGCCGATCAAACTCGTCGTCCCACCGACATTGATGCCCACCCTGGGATACCCCACGGCGACCAACACCCCGGAAATCTATTTGCCTCCGACGTGGACGCCAACTCCTTCCCGCACGCCGGGGATTGTTGCCACCCCTGTACCGCCTCCGACGGACACACCCGTTCCGACGGAAGCGCCCTTGAATGAGACGCCCTTGCCGACGGCGACACCACTTCCATTCGGCGCGCAACCGGGAAGCCCCGTGGCCATGGAGAACCCAGTCAATGAACTCGCATGCAAATACATGGGGATCGGCGGCCAGGTGTTCGACCTGACGGGATCACCCGTGTTCAACCTGGATTTGCATGTAACGGGCATCCTCGACGGGAAGCCGATCGACCTGCATTCACTGACGGGGACCTCGGGGGTCGAATCCCTCGGCCCCGGCGCGTACTTGGTCAACCTTGCCGATCATCCGATTGCCACTGAGGAAGAGCTGCAGATCGTCCTCAGCGATGGCTCCGGCAATCCACTTTCGGACGTGATTGATTTCGACACTTCCGATGCGTGTGATCAGAATTTCATCCTTTTCAACTGGCGGAAGCAATACTAGAAGGCTGGAAGGGGAAAGACCTGGGGCCACAAGCCACAAGCTGCATGCTTCAAGCGGTTCTCGTCCTTTCGTGCCGATGAGAACCGCTTGGTGTTTGTTCTGACAGCTATCAGTCGTCAGCAATAAGCCGTAAGCAACAAGCCATCAGCGGTCGGCGATCAACCTGTCGATCATGTTATTTGTTTTACTCATGTGTCTTGGGTCTTGTGTCTTGCGGTTTTAAGCTTGCGTCCTGCGTCCTCTGTTGGTGTCCTGTGTCCTGTGTCTTGGGTCCTGTGTCTTGCATCTTGAAGCTTGCAGCCTGGAGCTTGAAGCTTGTGTCTTGCGTCCTGGCACTTACACCGCGTGCACAACCGGCTCCGGCCAAACGCCCCCGGCTTTCACCACGCCCCGAGCCGGGACGTCACTCTTGACAACGGCACTGTTCCCGATGCGAGCCTCAGGGCCGATGGTTACGTTCAGGTTGACCGTGACCCCCATCCCTACCAGCGCGCCTTCCCCAACTGACACCCCACCGGCCAGCAACGCCCCGGGGGATATGTTTGCGTAGTCGCCGACGCGGCAGTCGTGCGACACGACGGCGCTTGTGTTAATGATCGCCCCGAAGCCGACCGAAGCCTCGCTGCCGACATAGCTGTGAGGCAGAACCTGAACCCCTCCCGCCAGGCGTGCGCTGGGTTCGACATATGCCCTGGGATGGACGACCGTCGGGCACGCGAACCCGGCCGCACCCAGCGTGTTGAAAACCCGTATCCGGCTACCGATGTCGCCGATCCCACCGACGGCGTTGATCGCCTGTCGGACACCTCTTTCGGCCAGCTCGGCCAGCTTCTCGCTACCACCGAGGATTGCCAGACCGGCCACGTCTCCTCCCGGCTTCAGGCTATCATCAATCACCCCCACGAGATCGTAGGTACCGATAGCCAAGATGAGGTCGATAAGAGACTTCCCGTGCCCACCGCCTCCATACAGGACAAGGGCACGCGGATTGAAGGGCCCCTCCGGTTCCGCAAGCCCACTCGTGCCGGCTATGGCCGACCGCACGTCACGCTCGGTGATCAATTGCGCATGCGGCAACTCAGACAGATCCAAGCCGGCGCGTCTCGCCAATGCCAACGCGGGGTTTGTGATCCGCAGCCCTTCCGGGATCCCCGGCCCGCGCCCCTCGGGGTCTGGTTCCACTTCCTGTGGAGGCTCCCAATCGGCGCTCTCCGCCACCCAGCACAACCGCTCACCCGCCCGCAAGAGCTCACCCGGACTTGCACGCAGGCCGACGACAAACCCCTCCGTTTCGGCGACAACCTCCGCGGCTGACTTGGTGTTCTCGATCAAACATACCGGGTCGCCGGCTTCGATGTGCTGCGCATCCACCACGTAGAGTGTAACCAGCCTGGCTTCGGGCTCGTTGGGATTGAGCAAAGGGATCAGGATTGCCTTGGCTTCAGCCATCAAAGCCTCCTAAAGAGTGTCTTGGAGCTCCGATTGTATCCGAGATCGCCGATTGACCGATGCCGCAGGTAGGTACCAAGGATTCTATGTCGTTCCAGCGGCGGTCGATCACGCTCTGAGCCTGTCTTCCATAAGAGCAACCCCCCCCTGGACGATATCGTCCACACTGGGCAGGACCGCCTGCTCCAGCGGCCCGGCTGCCGGCACAGGCATTTCCCTGGCGCCAACTCGCCCGGCCCGCAGCCCCGGGCCAAGTTGCTCCAATGCAACTGCCACCAGCTCCGCCCCCCATGCGGCCACCGGCGAGGCCTCTTCCACTGTGAGTAGACGCCTTGTCCTCTCCAGGCTGTTCAACAAGGGAGTTCGAGGGACAGGACAGAGCTGTGTGAACACAAGGAGCTCAGCGAAGATCTCGTGCTCGTAGGCCAGTTTCAGCAAGGCCGTGCGCGCCAGAGTGGCCATGTGGCCGTAACCCGCCAGTGTAAGCTGAGGATCCGGTGCGCCATCCACCCGCAGTTGGAAGGTGGGATAGCCGGACCCCAGGCGCTCCGCCCCGAATTCTTCGAGCCCCTCTAGCGCCAGGACCGGTGCAGGGTACAGCAGCTTGTGCTCAACAAAGAGCAATGGGTCGTTGTCGTTGAGGATCGCATGGCGGAGAAGCGCACCTGGATCATCCAGATCGCACGCCGCCGCCACCCGAAGCCCAGGCACACCCAGAAAGTGCTTCTCCAGAGTCTGGCTGTGCGTCGGACCATACCCCCTTCGTCCCCCCATCGGGGTGCGGACGACCAACGGGACCCGAACCTGATCGTTGCTCATCCACCGCAGCTTTGCGGCATGATTGATCAACTGGTCGGCCGCCAGGGTCAGGAAATCGCCGAACATGATCTCGACGACAGGCCGCAGGCCGCGCAAGGCCATCCCGACGCCCAGGCCGACAATTCCGGCTTCAGACACCGGGGTCGTGATCACCCGCGCCGGATACCGCGTTGAAAGCCCGCGTGCGACTTTGAAGGCGCCTCCGTACGGGTCGAGCACGTCCTCCCCCAGAAAGACGACCAGCTCGGATTCCTGCATGCAGGACGCCAGGCTTTGTTGAAGCGCCTCAAGTACGGTCGTCATCGAGATCAACCCATGGGCTCGGTCAGACTGAGGGGATCGGCGAGGGGATCCTCGGCCGCCTGGCGAAACGCCGCCGCCACCTCCGTCTCAACCGCTTTATTCAGTTCCCTAAGGCTGGCTTCGTCCAGGCGACGCCCATTCAGCAGAAGGGGATCCCGCTCGCGAAATAGGGCGATCTCGGCCGGATCTCGGGTATCGTCCCCCCTGGAATGAGGCGCGAAGCGATAGGTGTGCAGGATAACGGCGCACGGACCCCCGCTTGCGCGGACCTGTGAGATGGCCCTATCGCCTATCGATCGAATCTCCTGAACGTCCGTCGTGTCGGCTTCATTGAGCGGGATGCCGAAAGCGGTGAACCGCCCAGCCATGTCGCCAGCGAGATTGAGGCTGATGGGGGTCGTTTGAGCGTAGCGGTTATCTTCGAGGACGAACACGACAGGGAGGCTCCAGAGAGCCGCCATATTCAGACTCTCGTAGGTCACTCCTTCACC
>Ga0209342_10004650_pt1 | contig 14197 bp, 14 predicted proteins | sample RifCSP16_2_FD_184023 | JGI IMG/M metagenome (GOLD analysis project Ga0209342, IMG submission 184023) | Soil microbial communities from Rifle, Colorado - Rifle CSP2_sed 16_2 (SPAdes) (version 2) | ecosystem: Environmental > Terrestrial > Deep subsurface > Rock core/Sediment | place: Rifle... | reverse complement strand
CGCGACATGGCCGGAAGGCCAGACCGGGCCCTATTCGATTTTTTCGCCGTACATGCCGCTTCCGAATGGAGTCCGTGCCACGGCGTGGATCGATGGCGTGCGGATCGATTTGCCGGCGCCCGGGATTCTCACCTATGCACCTGCGCTCGCGGCGCCGTACCGTTGGCAGGACTGGGCGGCGCCGTGGTCGGAAAAGCTTGACGCGCCGAAGACTTCGGACGGCAAGCCGCTCGGCTGGAAGCGGCGGAAGCTGCAGGAAGGAAAGCGCGGCGACTACTTCACGTTTGTAAATGAGGATCTGTTGCCGCATCTGCGCGGGCTGCGCGACCGACCGGGCGCGACGCCAAAGCAGAAAGTCATAAGCGAGATCATGTCTGCCACCGAGCGCGTGCGAGTGGACACGGAAAGCAACTTTGCCGACGTGCTCGATCGTGTCCACGCGCTGCGCCTCGCGGGTACCGATACCCAGCATCAGTTCATGCTGTCGCAGGTGTATGAAGGCCTTCTTCTCAAGATGGGAGAGAAGAACTCCGATGGCGGCCAGTTCTATACGCCGCGAGAAATCATTCGCGCGATGGTCCGTGCCGTGGGCCCGAGGATCGGTCAGACGGTGTGCGACCCCTGCTGCGGAACGGCCGGGTTCCTCGCTGAATCAGCTGAGCACATGCGCACGCTCGGTGGGGAACTGACGACAGACGCACTCGATTCGCTCAAGCACCGCACGTTCTACGGGCGGGAAAAGGACAACCTCGCCTATACGATCGCGCTTGCAAATTTGATGTTGCACGGCGTGGACGAGCCGCACCTGTGGCACGGCAACACGCTGTCGAAACAAACGGTGTACGGCGGGTTGTGGGAAGGTGCACCGGAACGCTTCCACGTCGTCCTCACCAATCCACCCTTTGGCGGCAAGGAGGGTAAAGAGGCGCAAGGGCCTTTCCCCTTCAAGACGCGGGCGACGCAGGTGCTGTTCGTGCAATACGTGATGCAGATCCTCGAGCCGGGGGGTCGCTGCGGCATCGTGCTCGACGAAGGGTTGCTATACCGCACGAACGAGGAAGCTTTCGTCAAGACCAAGCGGAAGCTTTTGGACGAGCACGACCTGTGGTGCATCCTCAGCTTGCCCGGCGGCGCATTCACCGGCTCGGGCGCGGGCGTAAAGACCAACTTGGTATTTTTCACCAAGGGACGGAAGACCGAGCGCATCTGGTACTACGACCTGTCGCACATTAAGGTCGGCAAGAAGACGCCGCTCACGATGCTCCAATTCAAGAATTTCTTCGAGCTGCTCGACAAGCGCGGCATGCCGGAAGCCGAAACCGAGCACAGTTGGATGGTGGATTTCGCCGAGCGCAAGCGGAAGGCGGCGGACGAAGCCGCCCCTCATCGGCGCGAGGCGGATGCGCAACGGGAGCGCGCGACGACGCTACGGGAGCAGGCAAAGCTCCTGAGTAAGAGCGGAGAGGCGGCAAAGGCGGACGCTTTGCTGCCCGAGATCCAGGCTGCGGACAAGGCGGCGCGCGAAGCGACCTCCAAGGCGCAGGCGATCGACGACGCTGTCTACGACCTGAAGGCTGTCAACCCACGGGAGCGGAAGGTCGTTGATACCAGGACTCCTGCGCAATTGCTGGACGCTATCGCCGAGAAAGGGAAGGAAGTGGATGCCGCGTTGGAGCGCCTTAGAAATCTGATGTAGGCCGGCTATGCCGGCCCCCCGAGTGGACGATGAGCGCACCTAGATTCGGCGGATCCTGGACCGAGCGCAAGCTGGCTGCGCTTAGGGCTTACCTAGTCCAGTATCAAGTAATTTTCAAGAAACATCCGGTTGCCCGAAACCTGCGCACTGTCTATGTGGATGCTTTCGCCGGGACTGGAGATCGCGACGCCCGCCCGGGCCAGACCACGGTTTCGCTGTTCGGCTATGGGGACGAAACCCGCGAGTTCCAGCAAGGCAGCGCTCGTGTGGCGCTTAACCTCGAAGATAAATTTGACCAATACATCTTCATCGACCAGAAAGTGGGGCACATCGAGGCGCTTCGAAAGCTGGTAGAACGAGAGCTACCTGCACTCGCGCCACAGTGCGAATTCGTTCACGGCGATGCCAATACCTGGCTCCAATCGTGGTGTGCGGGTCAGAACTGGCGTGTACAACGTGCGGTTGTGTTCCTTGACCCGTACGGAATGAGCGTTGCCTGGGAAACCATTGAAGCGATTGCGCGGACTCGTGCAATCGACCTCTGGATTCTGTTTCCCTTTGCGATTGGCGCCAATCGAATGATGCCGGGCGACGTATTGCCCGAGAAAGACTGGGCTGTCATCCTGACCAAAGTATTCGGAACGGTTGACTGGATCAAAAGGTTCTATGCGAAGAGATCGGACACCGACCTCTTTGGCACGCAGCTGGACTCTGTGACAAAGATTGCGGGCATGGACGAGATCCTTGAATTTTTTCTTGAAAGACTACGTACCGTGTTCCCACACGTAGTCCAGAAGCCAATGATTCTTTACAATTCAAACAAGACTCCGATGTACGCGCTGTGCTTCGCCGCGGGAAATCCAAAAGGCGGAGGGACGGCACTCAAGATAGCGGCTCATTTGGCTCGAACGCGGTAACCCGAGGATGGCAACGATATCGAACATCGAGTGGACCGAAATGACCTGGAATCCCGTAACTGGGTGCACCAAGGTCAGCCAGGGATGCAAGAACTGCTACGCGGAGCGCATGACGAAGCGCCTAACCGCCATGGGTAGTGATCGCTATCGCAATGGATTCCGGGTCACGCTTCATCCCGATTCGCTTGATGAACCGCGCAAGTGGAAAAAGGGGCGTGTAGTGTTCGTGAACTCGATGAGCGATTTGTTTCATGACGATATCCCGCTTTCCTATATTCAACGCGTCTTTAGCACCATGCGTGACTGCCCGCATCACACTTTCCAGGTGCTCACGAAGCGGAGCGAGCGCCTAGCGGAACTCGCGTCCAATTTACCCTGGCCTGGAAACGTCTGGATGGGCGTGAGCGTCGAGGATTCGCGCGTCATGCATCGAATTGCAGATTTGCAGAACGTACCTGCAGCTGTGCGATTTCTTTCGTTGGAACCGCTTATTGGCCCCTTGAGTGAAATTTCGCTCAACGGCGTCCATTGGGTCATCGTCGGTGGAGAGTCGGGTCCACGCGCGCGACCTTTGAAGAAGGAATGGGTGAGTTCAATACTGCGTCAGTGCAGGTCGGCAGGCGTGCCGTTTTTCTTCAAGCAGTGGGGCGGCATACGGAAGGATCTGACCGGCCGGACCCTGAACGGGCGTATCTACGGCGAAATGCCTGCGGTGCTCGCCGCAGCCTAAGGCAATCGAAGATTATTTACCCTTGGCGCGCGGCGCGCCCCTGCCCGGCTCGATCTCGACCTCGCGCGCCCACTCGGCGATCTGCTTCGGCTCTACCATGCCGACGGGCTGCGCTTTTCCGCCCTCGCGCCGGTAGAACTGGCGCGGCTTGTCCAGGGTCAGCGTGGGCTCGCCGACGGATAGTAAAACTCATCCGCCGCGGCGCGCGCTCTTGAGCGTCCTGGCGCGCGAATCGCGTCTGCGCGCGGTCGGTGCGCGGTGGAACGGGCTTGTCGTGGGCGCTTGGCCGGGCATTCGGGGTGTGCGCAGCGGGCGTTATGGTGAATGCTGCGCGCGCCGGCCCCGTTCAGGCAAGCACGGATGCGCTCCGGGACGAGCGAGCGCGCCCCGGAGCGCAGCTTCAGGCGATGTCGGGAACGCGATGGTAGGTGAGCGGCAGATTCGCGTGCTCGGGCCAGCCTCCCGGCGCTACGGGCGGTGCGCGCTCGAGCGCCTGCGGCTGCCAACTGCTGACATCGGTCCGCCACCCCTGCGCTAACCCGGCCGAAACCGCCGCCACTGTTCGCCCAGCCCCAGGCGCGCCGCCTCTCGCTCTACGAACGCGACGTCGAGCGCCGTCGCGGCGAGCATGAAGCGCAGGTCGCGCGCGTGCCGGTCCCCGCCGCCTTCGCGCAGCCACCCGAGCTTGCGCAGGACCACGTACTCGGGAGGCGCGATCCACAGCTCGCCCCCCTCGACGGCGATGCGCCGCCGGTGCGCGAGCGCCCAAGCGTGCAGGGAATCGGTCCCGGCGAGGTAGATGTCGGCTTTGAACTGGCTCGCGTGGTGAATGAGATTGAACATCCCGCGCTCGGCGCGCGCCGTCTCCTTGCTCAGGGTCTCGTCCGGCGGGACGTAGTACTCGCTTTCGGGGAAGGCCGCCTTGAAGGCGGCGATGTCCTTCAATCCCAGCAGCAGCACGACATCGACGTCCGCGGTCAGGCGCGGCTCGCCGTACACGCTCGCCGCCACCGAGCCGGTGATGCAATAGGGAAGGCCGAGGCGCTCGAGCGATTCGACGAAGGGCGCGAACGGGCTAGGTACCGGCACGCGCGAGCGACCTGCGCGCCTCGAATTCCAGGCGCTCGGCGGGCCAGTCGGGGTGCCCGAGGCGCAGGCCCGCGACCCGGAGCTGGATTCCGGCGTGGTACAGGTCGGCGACCATCTGGAGCTTGCGCGCGGGGCTCATGCGCTTGAACCCCTCGAGCTGGACCGGGTGGATCGGCTCGTGCATGGCTGCGGCCATCTTACACTGCGAAAAGATAGGACAGCTTATCGACCCGACGAGAACGAGTTCGGGCGCGTCAAGGACTTGAGGATCGAGAACTGCGCGATTGACTGATCCGGTCCGACCGCACGCGCCCTACTGCGCGCTCCCCCAGACCTCGGAGGCGGTCTCGACCACCAGCTCGAGCTTGCGGCGCTGAACCTCGGGCGTGATGCGGTTGCCGTGGTGGCTGCTGGCGAAGCCGCATTGAGGCGACAGGCGCAGGTCCTCCAGCGGCACGAATTTCGCCGCCGCCTCGATGCGGCGCTTGAGCAGGTCCTTCGATTCGAGCTCGGGCTTTTTCGTGCTCACCAGCCCCAGCACCACCTTCTTGCCCTTGCGCAGATAGCGCAGCGGCTCGAAGCCGCCGGCGCGCTCGGTGTCGTACTCGAGGAAGAACCCGTCCGCGTCGCAGGCCCCCAGAACCGCCTCGGCCACCGCGTCGTAGCCGCCCTCGGCCATCCACATGCTCTGGAAGTTGCCGCGGCAGGTGTGCATCGTCACCGCGAGCGAGGCCGGGCGTTCCGCGATCAGCGAATTGATCACCTGCACGTACTTCATCGGCAGCCGGGCCGGATCGTCGCCGTCGCGCCGCACCTGCGCCTGGATCCCGGCGTCGCACAGGCAGGCGAAGGACACGTCGTCGAGCTGCAGGTAGCTGCATCCGGCCGCCGCCAGCTCGCGTATCTCCTCGCGATAGGCGCGCGCGATGTCGCTCCAGAACTCCTCGATATCGGGATAGACGGCGGGGTCCACCACCTTGCGCCCGCCGCGCATGTGCAGGTAGGTCGGCGCCGGGATGCACAGCTTCGCCGTGCGCCTGGTCGCCGATTTCAGGAACTTGAACGGCTCGACCATGATCGGACGCGAGCGGCGCACCTTGGCGTTCACCACCATCATCGAGCGGGTCTCGGCCTCCTCGCCCCCTTCGCCGTGGAACTTCATCGCGTACTGCGACTGCGTGGCGACGATGCCGTCGAAACCGGTGAGGAAGTCCACGTGCCAGAACGCGCGCCGCATCTCGCCGTCGGTGACGGCGTGCATTCCGGCGGCTTCCTGCATCTTCACCGCATCCCGGATGCAGCGGTCCTCGAGGCTTTTCAGCGCCGCCGCGTCGATTTCCCCCTGCTGTCTTCGCTCGCGCGCGGCGATCAGCTCGGGCGGGCGCAGCAGGCTGCCCACATGGTCGGCGTGAAACGGGGGTCTCGGCGTCTCGCTCATGGCTCGCTCCGTTCTTGAACCGCTCGCTCGTATCCATTATCTTCCGAGTGCACAATTCTGAGGCAAGTCCCATGTCAGCGAGAACTCGCCCTCCCTTCCGCGCCGACCACGTGGGCAGCCTGCTGCGCCCGCCCGAGCTGCACGAGGCGCGCGAGAAGGCGAAGAAGGGCGAAATCGACGCCGCGGCGCTGCGCGCCGTCGAGGACAAGTGCATCCGCGAAGCGGTCGCGCTGCAGGAGTCGGTCGGCCTGCAAGGCATCACCGACGGCGAGTTCCGCCGCGACTTCTGGCACATCGACTTCCTGCACGGCTTCGACGGCGTCGACATCCGGCACGATATCGACGTCCTGCAGGACACCAAGTTCAAGGGCACGCATCCCAAGCCGCCGACCATGATCGTGAGCGCCAGGATCCGGCGCACCAAGCCCAGCATGCTGGACCATTTCAAGTTCCTGAAATCGGTGACCGGCCGCACCGCCAAATTCACCATGCCTTCGCCGGCGATGCTGCACGGCCGCGCCGACCGCGCCTCGATCACGAACACCTATCCCGATCTCGACGAGTTCTGGGCCGATCTGACGCAGGCCTACCGCGAGGAGATCCGCGACCTGTACGCGGCCGGCTGCCGCTACCTGCAGATCGACGACACCACCATCGCCATGATGGGCGACCCCAAGGTGCAGGAGCATTTCCGCAAGCTCGGCGACGACCCGAAGAAGGACGTCGCCATGTACGCCGACGCGGTGAACGCGGCGATCCGCGACGTGCCCGAGGACATGACGGTGTGCACCCACACCTGCCGCGGCAACTTCAAGAGCACCTTCCTCGCGAGCGGCGGCTACGACTTCGTCGCCGACACGACGTTCTCGAAGCTCGAGGTGGACGGCTATTTCCTCGAGTACGACACCGAGCGCGCCGGCGGCTTCGAGCCGCTGCGCTTCATGCCGAAAGGCAAGGTCGTCGTGCTCGGCCTGGTGACCTCGAAGTTCCCGCAGCTCGAGAAAAGGGACGATCTCAGGCGCCGCGTCGACGAGGCGTCGAAGTACGTGCCGTTCGAGAACCTGTGCCTGTCGCCGCAATGCGGCTTTTCCAGCACGCACCACGGCAACATCATGTCGATCGAGGAAGAAAAAGCCAAGCTGCGCCTGTGCGTGGAGACCGCGACGCAGGTCTGGGGCGGCGTATGAAGCCCCAGCTCACCGCGCCGATTCCGGACACCACGGTGTTCGACCTCGCCGCCTCGCGGCGCGGCTACCGCTTCAACCGGCTGTGCGCGTCGCTCTGCGTGCCGGCGAACCGCGAGGCGTTCAAGGCCGACGAGGAAGCCTACATGGCGGGGTTCGGCCTCGTCGAGGAAGAGAAGGCGATGATCCGGCACCGCGATTTCAAGAGCATGATCGAGCACGGCATGAACATCTACTTCATGCTCAAGATCGGTGCGGTGACCGGGAACGGGCTCTACCGCATGGGCGCTCAGATGCGCGGCGAGAGCTACGAGCAGTTCCTCGCCACGCGCAACGTGAAAGAAGCGGTGTGACGTGGCACGCATCGTGGCCGGGATCGGGCTGTCGCACGTGCCGTCGGTGGGCCCCGCGTACGACCGCGGCAAGCAGCAGACGCCGGCCTGGAAGCCGCTGTTCGACGCCTACCTCCCGGTCCAGGAGTGGCTCGGCCGGCTGAGGCCCGACGTCGCGATCGTGGTCTACAACGACCACGGCGCCGATTTCACCTTCGACAGGTATCCGACCTTCGCCATCGGCGCGGCCGACCGCTACGCCATCGCCGACGAGGGCTTCGGCACGCGTGCCCTGCCCGAGATGCGGGGCGATTTCGAGTTCTCGCGGCACCTCGCCGAATCGCTCATCCACCGCGACGAGTTCGATCTCACCGTGTGCCTGGAGATGGGCGTCGAGCACGGCTTTCTCGTACCGATGAACCTGTGCTTCCCGCATGGGCCGGGCGGCTGGCCGGTCGCCACCGTGCCGCTTCAGGTGAACGTGATCCAGCACCCGCTGCCGACCGGGCGGCGCTGCTACCGGCTCGGGCAGGCGATCCGGCGCGCGGTCGAGTCCTGCGAGCGCGACCTGCGCGTGGCGATCCTGGGCACCGGCGGCATGTCGCACCAGCTCCAGGGCCGGCGTTTCGGCTTCATGAACGAGGCGTTCGATCAGAGCTTTCTGGATCGCATCGAATCCGACCCCGAAGGGCTCGCCGAGATGACCCACCAGGAGCTGATGGAGCAGGCGGGCGCGGAAGCCGTGGAGCTCATCATGTGGCTGGTGATGCGGGGGGCCACCTCGAAGAACGCGCGGCGCGTGCACCGGCACTACTACGCGCCGATGACGACCGGGATGGGTCTGATTACGTTCGAGGAGAGGTAGGACTCACCTCTACACCTCGCACCGGCGCACGTTGGCAAGGCATAATGGATGCGATGTTGGTGAATCGGACACGAAGAGACCGGCGCGTGAAGACTGCGAAACCGCGCGCGCACCGTCGCAAGCTGACGTTGGCGGAACTCTGGGATTTGTCGAAGAGGATCGGGCTGCCCTCGAAGAGCGAATCGATCGCGATCGTCCGCAAGATGCGCGACGAGCGCTACGGTCGTTGACGTTTCCGCTGTCGCAGCTGTCGTCCTCCAGGAACTCTAGCGATTGCTAGAGCGTGGCGACTGCGGCGCTAAAGCGCGCCAGCGCGGCCGGCAAGCTTACGGTAGTTTTCGAGATCTTCCTTCGAGATCTGGTTCGGCTCGACTAGCACGTAGTGCCGCTCGTTAACAATCTTCGCTTCGCCGCCCCGGCCTTCCTCGAACGAGAACAGCGCGATCTTCTCGCTCCCAATGAACTGCGCAGCGATTGGTCTGCAGATGCAGCTTGCAAACTTCGCCTTGCACATGGCGATGTCCTGCTCGATCTGCACGATGCTGTGGCGATCGTCGCCGCCCTTCGCCTGAACCGGGAAAACGTAGTGCGCCCCCTGTCGGTCGATACCGACGTAGACCTCATCGGTCTCCACTTGGCCAATGTCGCCGACCTGCGTGCGCAGGTGGCTCTGTAACGAGTAGCTCGCAACGCCCAGGAAGATATCGATGAGCCGGTTGTAGCGCACGCGCGCGAGCAGCGCCTGCTCGTCGTCGAGCGCGTACATGGTGATCGCGCCCGGCGTCGCGTCGGGGATTCTGGTCTCCGCCAGGCCACTTCTCGGCCGTATGTAGGCGTAGTCGACGGGCACCGAGTCGAAGCGGTACTTGGCAGCGCCGGTGCCGCGGATGATCCACACCTCACCCTTACGCGCGCGCTCGGCGATTTCGGCGGGGAGGTCGCGGCGGTAGCGGTAGGAGTAGATGACGTCGCCGACGTTCTTCGGGTCGAGCCCCAGCTTCTTGGCCGCGTTCTCGACATCCTGGCGGGTGAAGTTCACCGAGGACGCGCCCTTGGCATAGCGACCGCTGAAGACGTGCTTGATGCACGACTCGTACATCTTGCGCTTCGACTTGCCGGAGTCGTTCGCCTTGGCCATCAGCGCGCGCCTGCGACCTTGCGCTGCCTGGCGGGGATGACGTCGGAACGCACGCCGAAGGCTGCGGCCGCCTCCTTCATGGTCATGCGCGCCAGCTCCTGCTGCCCGAGCCGCACGATACGCTTCGGCCGCGCCTGTTTGAGTGCGAGCGCTTCGACGACCGCTTCGCCGATCGCGCGGCCGAGGAGTGGCGGCACCGAGTTCCCGATCTGGCGGAAACCGTGCCAGATCGTCTTATGGAAGCGGAACCAGTCGGGATACGAATGCAGCCGCGCCGCCTCGCGCACCGAGATGCAGCGATGTAGCGCCGGGTGGATCGGCCGGGGCGAAGTGAACGCGCCGCGGTCGGTCGCCGTGCCCGCGCGCAGCGTGTTGCACAGCCCCGCTGGATCAAGCCGCAGGAAGCGGCTGATCGGCTCGACGGTTCCGGGGGCGGTGTCGGCGAAGCGGCGCCGCGATACGTCGGTGTGCTCGGCGCGGAGGCACCCGGACAAGCCTTCCCAATCGGCTGAGCGTGGGTAGCTGAAATCGGTACGATCGGGCTCCTGGCCGCGCAGCTGCAACGCGTAAGCCGTGCCCCTACCGTACTTCACCGGTTGCATTACGTCGTCGTTCAAAAGGCGCTCGAACTGCTCGATGTCGGGGAGGTCCCTGATCGCGTCCCACACGGTGGGCGTGGGCTTAAGGCCTTTGACGAGCTCGCCCGAGCGCTGCCCTTTGCCGTTGGGGGGTGCGGTGTGGGGGATCGGGTACTTGGGCACCCTGAGGCCGCGGCGCGCGCCGAGGAGGATGAGGCGGCGCCGGTCCTGCGGCACGCCGTAGTGGCTCGCGTTCAGGATGCGGTAGGGCAGCCGTACCTTGTAGCCCGAGGTCTCGAAGCGTCCGACGAACTCCTCGAGGAGCTTCTGATGTGGACCGGTGGCCATGCCGGCGACGTTCTCGAATACGAAGGCCTTGGGTCGCAGCTCGGTAACGAGGCGCCAGAAATGAAAGACGAGCTCGTTACGGGGATCGTCGAGCACGCGGTAGCCGATGAGGGAAAACCCTTGGCACGGCGGCCCGCCCACGACGACGTCGATGGAGCGCGTGCCGACGCCCGCACGGCGGCGGATCTCTTCACCGGTGAGCTGGCGCACGTCCTGGCAGATTACTTTCGCTTCGGGGAAATTCAGTTTGTGGGTCGCAGCATGGATCGGGTCGTACTCGACTGCGGCGGCAACGTCGAAACCCGCCTGCTCGAACCCTAGCGCCAAGCCTCCCGCACCGGCAAAAAGATCGATGCAGATCGGACGATTGCCGTTGTTGTTAGAGTTCACTTCTTGTTCTGTTTCTTGCCATACGGACAGTATTGTCGCAAAACGCACACCCCGCACAAGGGTTTACGCGGCAGGCAGACGGCACGCCCGTGCGCGACCGCGTTGACGTGGAAGCCGTACCGAAGCTCCGGCGGCACTTGGGCTTCGATAAGGTCTTGAGAAGTATCGGGACGGCGTTTGGCCTTGAGGCCGAGCCTTGCTGCGACACGATGCGTGTGAACGTCGACGGGGAGGACTCGACGGTCGAGGGAATACATCAGGACGCATTTGGCAACCTTCTTTCCAACCCCGGGTAGGGCCATAAGGTACCTCTCTGCGTCGTCGTCGGCCATCGCCCTTAGAGACGCAAGCGTGACGCGACCAAAGTCCCGGCGCAGCGCCCAAAAAATACCGAGCAGCTGATAGGCCTTCAGCGCCGAGAGGCCCCCAGGGGCGAGGATGCGATGGAATGTACCGACCCGACGGCCGTCCACGTCGTCCCACTTCGGAAACTCCTTCTTGAGGCTGCGATAAACGGTCGGATACACGGCGTCACTGGTCCTGGTGGACAGCATGGCGTAGACCAACTCGTCGAGTGGATCTCGCTTGTTCCCGTGGCGCGGATTGCGGTATTGGCGAGCTAGCAGCTGAGAGCATGAAACTATTCTGGCTTTCAAGCCCGCCGTTGGCTTGGGGGTACCCAATTTTGGGGCGCCTACCGCCATCCGCACATCTTAGCGACGGCCCGCCTCTGGCGCTCCTGCGCGGGAGCGCCCTTTCCCAATCCCGGGACGGCGGAGTAAAATTTCGTCCCTGCTGAGGAGCGTTGCAACCCCCGGGACGGGGGCCAGGCTCAGCGAAAACGAACGGCGCTCGCATCGGAAACGGTGCGGGCGCTTCGCGTTTTCAGGCCCCGCGCAACGCTGAAAGGAGCTCTGCCATGAATGCCGCCGTCGTCAGTCCCAAGTCCGCCGATTACCGCGTCGCCGATCTCAAGCTGGCCGACTGGGGGCGCAAGGAAATGCTGATCGCCGAGTCGGAGATGCCCGCGCTGATGGCGATCCGCCAGGAATTCGCGGCGGCGAAGCCGCTCAAGGACGCGCGCATCGCCGGGTCGCTCCACATGACGATCCAGACCGCGGTCCTCATCGAGACGCTGAAGGCGCTCGGCGCCGAGGTCAGGTGGGCGTCGTGCAACATCTTCTCCACCCAGGACCACGCCGCGGCGGCGATCGCCGCCGGCGGCACGCCGGTGTTCGCCTACAAGGGCGAGTCGCTGGACGAGTACTGGGAATTCACGCACCGGATCTTCGAGTTCGCGGGCGGCCAGGGGCCGAACATGATCCTGGACGACGGCGGCGACGCGACGCTGCTCATGCACCTCGGGAGCCGCGCGGAGAAGGACGCCTCGGTGCTCGCCAAGCCGGCGAGCGAGGAGGAGACCTCGCTCTTCGCCGCGATCAAAAAGCGCCTCGCCGCGCAGCCCGGCTGGTATTCGAAGACGGCGCAGGGGATCAAGGGCGTGACCGAGGAGACCACCACCGGCGTGCATCGCCTGTACCAGATGGCGAAGGAAAAGCGGCTGCTGTTCCCGGCGATCAACGTCAACGACTCGGTGACGAAATCCAAGTTCGACAACATCTACGGCTGCCGCGAGTCGCTGGTCGACGGCATCAAGCGCGCCACCGACGTGATGGTCGCGGGCAAGGTCGCGGTGGTCGCCGGCTACGGCGAGGTCGGCAAGGGCTCGGCGCAGGCGCTGCGCGGCCTGCAGGCCCAGGTGTGGGTGACCGAGATCGATCCGATCTGCGCGCTGCAGGCGGCGATGGAGGGCTACAAGGTGGTGACGATGGAGTACGCCGCCGACAAGGCCGACATCTTCGTCACCGCGACCGGCAACTACAAGGTGATCACCCACGCGCACATGAAGGCGATGAAGAACAACGCCATCGTGTGCAACATCGGCCACTTCGACAACGAGATCGACGTCGCGAGCCTGAGGAAGTACCGGTGGGAGAACATCAAGCCGCAGGTCGACCACATCATCTTCCCCGACGGCAAGCGGATCATCCTGCTCGCCGAAGGAAGGCTGGTGAACCTCGGCTGCGCGACCGGACATCCGAGCTACGTGATGAGCTCCTCCTTCGCCAACCAGGTGCTGGCGCAGATCGAGCTCTTCAACAACACCGCGAAGTACCCGGTCGGCGTGTACATCCTGCCCAAGCAGCTCGACGAAAAAGTGGCGCGGCTGCAGCTCGCCAAGCTCGGCGCGATGCTCACCGGGCTGACCGACGAGCAGGCGGGCTACATCGGCGTGCCGAAGGCCGGCCCCTACAAGTCGGATCATTACCGGTACTGAAAGAAAAACAGGGACAGACCACGTTTTTCGAAAGCGCGAAAACGTGGTCTGTCCCTGATTTGCCATGCGCATTGTCGTGATGGGTGCGGGCGGGGTCGGCGGCTATTTCGGCGCGCGCCTCCAGCAGGCCGGAAACGAGGTCGCCTTCATCGCGCGCGGCAGGCATCTCGAGGCGCTGCGCGCGAAGGGCCTTGCGCTCAAGAGCGCGCTCGGCGACGCGCAGCTCGAGGTGCGCACCTTCGAGCGGCCCGCCGACGCGGGGCCGGCGGACGTGGTGCTCTTCGCGGTAAAGCTTTGGGACACCGAGGCGGCCGCCGAGGCGATCCGGCCGAACCTCGCCTCGGGCGGCGTGGTGATTCCGTTCCAGAACGGCGTCGAGTCGATCGAGCGGCTCTCGAAGGTGCTCGGCTCCGGGCCCGTTCTCGGCGGCTCGGCCTACATCGCAACGCGGATCGCCTCGCCGGGCGTGATCCAGCACACCGGCAATTTCGCGAAGCTCATCTTCGGCCCGGTGATTGCCTCTCAGAAGCCGGAGGCCGAAGCGTTTCTCGCCGCATGCAAGGGCGCGGGCATCGAGGCAAACCTGTCGGAGAACATCGTGCGCGTCAACTGGGAGAAGTTCGTCTACCTGGTCGGGATCAGCGGCGCGTGCTCGGTCGCGCGCGCGCCGATGGGCGTGATCCGCTCCGATCCCGACCTGCGCCGGCTTCTCGAAGACGTGTTCCGCGAGACCTGGCTCGTCGGGCGCAAGCGCGGTGTCGCGCTCGCGGAAGACTTCGTCGCCAGGCAGCTCGCGCTCGCCGATTCGTTTCCGCCGGAGATGAAGCCCTCGATGCTCGGCGACCTGGAGGCCGGCGGCAGGCTCGAGGCGCCGTGGCTGTGCGGCGCCGTGGTGAGGATGGGCGGCGAGGCGGGGATCGACGTGCCCGCAAACCGCGCCATCTACGCCGCGCTCAAGCCGTACCTCGCCGGGCGGCCGTCGAAGTGAATCGCACCCTCGGTGGATTCGCGCTCGTCGCGGGCGCAATCGCCGCGCTGGAGATGTTTCAGCTGCAGCTGCTGCAGCCGCTCGAGAACCGCCTGCTCGACGCCTTCGTTCGCTCGCAGGCGGAGAGCCTCGCCCCGGACTCCGAGATCGTGATCGTCGACATCGA
>Ga0209342_10004648_pt1 | contig 14199 bp, 14 predicted proteins | sample RifCSP16_2_FD_184023 | JGI IMG/M metagenome (GOLD analysis project Ga0209342, IMG submission 184023) | Soil microbial communities from Rifle, Colorado - Rifle CSP2_sed 16_2 (SPAdes) (version 2) | ecosystem: Environmental > Terrestrial > Deep subsurface > Rock core/Sediment | place: Rifle... | reverse complement strand
GGTCGATCGCCACCATGCGCGTGCGCGGGATCATGACCTCCTTCACCACGCGATCTGCGAACTCGAGCACGCTGTTGAGGAGCTCCTCCTTCACCTCGTCCAGCACGCCCTCGCGCGTCCCCATCTCGATCAGGTACTCGATCTCGTCGCTCGTCACAGCCGGGGTAGGCACCCGGGCGCCCCCGAAGGCGCACACGAGCGCGTTCGTGGCGCGCACGAGGCCTGTCGTGAGGGGCCACATCACCCAGTAGAAGAGGTGGACGACCGAGATGGCGGCCAGCGAGACCTGGATCGGGTGCCTCTTGCCGATGGTCTTGGGGATGATCTCCCCCAGGAAGAGGATCGTGGCGGTCGTGACCCCGGCCGCGACCGCGACAGCGCTGCCGACCGACCACCCGTTCGCCCTCGCCATGTCGCCAGCGACGTCGCCCGCGAGCGCGCCGGCGGCGATGTTCACGAGCGTGTTCCCTATGAGGAGGGTCGAGAGGACGCGCTCGGGGCTCCGCACCCAGATCCCGAGGAGGCGGGCGCGCCTGCCCCCTGACTCGACGAGCTGGCGAGCGCGCGCATCACCCAGCGCCGTGAGCGCCGTCTCCGTACCCGAACAGAAGGCCGAGGACAGGAGGAAGAACAGCCCCGCCAGAAGCTCCCCGGTCGTCACTCCAGCCACGTGGGTCCTTTCTCCTGCGCCTCTGGCAGCCGTCCGCTCTTGACAGGTCGGCGCCCTCGGGATCTTAACCGAAAAGGAAGCGGCGGCTTCCCCAGGGGATGGCCCAAGGGAAACCGCCGCAATTTCAAGATGTTGTGGCTACCCAGCCCTCTTCCACCCGTACGGGGTGATATCGAGCCCGGAGAAGAAGTAGGCGATCTCCACCTTCGCGGTCTCGGGGCTGTCCGAACCGTGGACGGTGTTCTTCTCGATGTCGGTGGCGAAGTCCTTGCGGATGGTGCCCTCCGCCGCCTTGGCGGGGTCGGTCGCACCCATGATCTCCCGGTTCTTCGCCACCGCGTTCTCGCCCTCCAGCACCATGAGCACCACCGGGCCGCTCACCATGAAGGCCACGAGGGAACGGAAGAACGGCCGCTCCCGGTGCACGGCGTAGAAGCCTTCGGCCTCGGATTGCGAGAGGCGCGCCATCCTCACGGCGATCGGCTTCAGCCCCTGCGATTCGAAGCGCGAGATGATCCTCCCGATGATCCCCTTCTCCACGCCGTCGGGCTTGATGATGGAGAGGGTTCGTTCGATTGCCATCGTCAATTAATCTCCAGTGCCCGCGACGAGGATCCGCCCGGGCCGCGATGTTATACAGGAGGGGACTCTTCTAGATGCGTTCCCCTTTTGCTGCTCTCTTCGCGGCCTTGGCGCGCATCGAGGGCGACGAGTTCCGGTGCGCCGCCTGTCTCGACGCGGAGGCGGGCAGCGCCTTCACCCTCGCGTCCGCCCTCGCCGCAGCCGCCCGGGTGCGCCCCGCGCCGCGGCCCAGCAGGTCCTTCATGGTCTGCCCCAGGAGGTGCGGGCCGTCGCACACCTCGATCCCCGCCTCGCGCATGGCTACGAGCTTCGCCTCCGCGGTGCCGCTGCCGCCCGAGATGACGGCGCCCGCGTGGCCCATGCGCTTGCCGGGCGGGGCGGTCCGGCCGGCGATGAACCCCACCACCGGCTTCGTCATGTGCTTCTTGACGTAGGCGGCGCCCTTCTCCTCCTCGCTGCCGCCGATCTCCCCGATCATGATGACCGCGTCGGTGTCGGGGTCGGCCTCGAAGCGCGCGAGACAGTCGATGAAGTCGGTCCCGTGCACCGGATCGCCGCCGATCCCCACCGCCGTCGACTGGCCCATGCCTAGCTGCGTGAGCTGGTGTACGGCCTCGTACGTGAGCGTCCCGGAGCGGGAGACGACGCCGATGCGGCCGGGCCTGTGCACGTGACCCGGCATGATGCCGATCTTGCACTGGCCCGGGGTGATCACCCCGGGGCAGTTCGGGCCGATGAGCTGGCACCTGGGCCGGTCCTGCAGGTACCGGCGCACCTTGGTCATGTCGAGGATGGGGATGCCTTCGGTGATGGCGACGACGAGTTCCAGGCCCGCCTCCGCCGCCTCGATGATCGCATCAGCAGCGAACGGAGGGGGGACGAAGATGCACGCTGCGTCCGCCCCCGCCTCCAGGACCGCCTGCCGGACGGTGTGGAAGATGGGGACCTGGCCCTGGAAGCGCGTGCCCCCGCGGCCGGGCGTCACGCCGGCGACGACCTGGGTGCCGTAGGCCAGCATCTGCTCCGCGTGGAAGCTGCCGGCCGAGCCCGTGATGCCCTGCACCAGCACCCGAGTGTTCTTGTCGACGAAGATGCTCACGTAGGGCTCTCTTTCCTCTGGTGATCAGGCCGAGCTTCCGCTCGTCGGGACGTCACGCGCAAGAGGGCTTGGCTGCCACGCGGCGTTCCCCTACCCGCGGGCGGCCGCGACAGCCTTGCGCGCGGCGTCGCCAAGATCATCCGCCGGCACGATCCGCAGCTCGCTCTGCGCGAGGATCTCCTTCCCTAGCTCGACGTTGGTCCCCTCCAGACGGACGACGAGCGGGATGGAGAGGCCCACCTGCCGCGCCGCCGCGAGGATGCCGTTGGCGATGACGTCGCACTTCATGATGCCGCCGAAGATGTTGACCAGCACCGCCTTCACGTTCTGGTCGGAGAGGAGGATCTTGAAGGCAGCCGTGACGCGCTCCTCGTTGGCCCCGCCACCGACGTCCAGGAAGTTGGCCGGCCGGCCGCCCACGAGCTTGATGATGTCCATCGTGGCCATCGCCAGTCCGGCGCCGTTCACCATGCAGCCGATGTCGCCGTCGAGCGCGATATAGGACAGGTCGTGGTCTCTCGCCGCGTTCTCCTTCGGATCCTCCTCGTCCGGGTCGCGCATCGCCGCGATGTCCGGGTGCCGGTAGAGCGCGTTGTCGTCGAAGTTGATCTTGGCGTCGAGCGCCAGCACCTCGCCCGACACGGTGATGACGAGCGGGTTGATCTCGGCCAGGGAGGCGTCCGTGGCCATGTAAGCCGAGTAGAGGCCAGTGCAGAACCGCACGAAGGCGCCCACCGTGTCGCCGGTGAGCCCGAGCCCGAAGGCGAGGCGCCTCGCCTGGAACGGGAGCATGCCCATCAGCGGACCGATCGGCTCCTTGAGGATCTTCTCGGGAGAGCTGACGGCGACCTCCTCGATGGAGACCCCGCCCTCGGTCGACGCCATGATGGTCACGCGGCTGTTCTCGCGATCGAGGGTCATGCCCAGGTAGAGCTCGCGGGCGATGCGGCAGCCCTCCTCGATGAGGACCTTGCGGACCTCCTGGCCGTCGGGCCCGGTCTGCGGCGTCCTGAGCCTCATCCCCAACATCTCGTCGGCGTGGCTGCGCGCCTCGTCGGGCGAGCGGGCGAGCCGCACCCCTCCCGCCTTCCCTCGGCCCCCGGCGTGGATCTGCGCCTTCACCGCGACGATCCCACCGCCTAGCTGGCGGGCAGCGCCCTCGGCCTCGAGCGGGGTGACCGCGAGGTAGCCGCGCGGGACCGCCACCCCGAACCTGCGCAAGATCTCCTTCGCCTGGTACTCGTGAATCTTCACGGGACAGGGCTCCTCTCTGCTCGGGAAGTCCGGTCAGCGGTGCGCCACAGAGGATTGCGACCGACGATTGTCCCCCATGTCCGAGCGTCCCGTCTACATGAAAAGCCGCACGCCCTTGGAGGAGGCGTGCGGCTTCCCATCTACCGGGTCGGTACAGCCCCTCGGCCAGCCGCCGGCCGGGAGCCACGGCAACGAACGGCGCGCTCGGCGCTCTAGAGCTTCGTCTCGGCGACCGACTTCTTCACCGACTCGACGCTCTTCGCGAGCATCGCCTTCTCTTCGTCGTTCAGGTCGATCTCGATCACGCGCTCGACACCGCCTGCGCCGATGACCACGGGCACGCCTACGAAGAGCCCCTTGATTCCGTACTGCCCGTCGAGGTAGGCCGAACAGGCGAGCACGCGCTTCTTGTCGCGCAGGTAGCTCTCCGCCATCTCGATGGCGGAGATGGCCGGCGTGTAGAAGGCGGAGCCGGTGCCGAGCAGGGCCACGATCTCGCCGCCGGCCTTGCGGGTCCGGGCGATGATGGCGTCGAGCTTCACCTTGTCGATGAGCTTGTCGAGCGGGATGCCGGCCACCGAGGTGTAGCGCAGCAGCGGGCACATGTCGTCGCCGTGGCCGCCGAGCACGAGGGCCTGGACGTCCTGCGGCGAGACGCCGATCGCCTCGCCCAGGAAGTAGCTGAACCGGGAGCTGTCGAGCACGCCGGCCATGCCGATCACCTTGTTCTTGGCGAAGCCGGTGACCTTGTAGAGCGCGTACACCATCGAGTCGAGCGGGTTCGTCACGACGACCACGAACGCGTTCGGGGCGTACGCCTTGATCCCCTCGGCCACCTTGGTGATCGCCTCGAGGTTCACCTTCAGCAGGTCGTCACGGCTCATGCCCGGCTTCCGGGGCACACCTGCGGTGACGATGCAGACGTCCGCGTCCTTGATGATCGAGTAGTCGGTCGTCCCGCCGCCGGAGAGGCTCACGTCGGTCTTGGTTATGAACCGCGACTGCTGGAGGTCGAGGGCCTTGCCCTTCGCCACGCCTTCGAGGATGTCCACGAGGACGACGTCGCCGAGCTGCTTCTGGTTGGCGAGCAGCGCCATGGTGCCGCCGATCTGGCCGGCGCCGATGAGTGCGATCTTCTTTCGAGCAGCCATGGAGTGTTCTCCCTTGCGTGAAGAAGGTGCCTACATGTGCCTGATGATCTCCTCGCCGAACTGCGAGCACTTCACCTCGACCACGTCAGCGACGCCCTCCTGCTTCATCAGCCGGGCGAAGTCATAGGTGACGCGGTGTCCTCCGATGGCGCCGTCCATCCCCTTGATGATGAGGTCGGCGGCCTCCACCCATCCCATGTGCCTGAGCATCATCTCGCCCGACAGCACCACCGAACCGGGGTTCACCTTGTCCTGGTCCGCGTACTTGGGCGCCGTGCCGTGAGTGGCCTCGAAGATGGCGTGGCCGGTCACGTAGTTGATGTTGCCGCCGGGGGCGATGCCGATGCCGCCCACCTGCGCCGCGAGCGCGTCCGAGAGGTAGTCGCCGTTCAGGTTGAGCGTGGCGATCACGTCGAACTCGTCGGGCCGCGTCAGCACCTGCTGCAGCGTGATGTCGGCGATGGCGTCCTTGACGAGGAGCATGCCGGCGGCGAGCCGCGCCTTCTGCTCGGCGTTCGCCGCCTCCTCCCCCTTCTGCGCCTTCGTCCTCTCCCACTGGTTCCAGGTGTAGACCCGCTCGCCGAACTCGCGCTCCGCCAGGGCGTAGCCCCAGTTCCGGAACGCGCCCTCCGTGAACTTCATGATGTTGCCCTTGTGCACGAAGGTGAGGCTCTTGCGCTTGTTGGCGAGCGCGTAGTTGACGGCCGCCCGGACCAGGCGCTCGGTGCCCTCGCTGGAGACGGGCTTCAACCCGATGCCGGCCGTGCCGGGGAAGCGGATCTTCTTGAACTCCTTCGGGAACTCCTTCTCGATGAAGGCGAGGATCCTCCTCACCTGCTCCGAGCCCGACTCCCATTCGATCCCCGCGTAGATGTCCTCGGTGTTCTCGCGGAAGATCACCATGTCGATCTTGTGCGGCGCCTTCACCGGCGAGGGCACGCCCTTGAACCAGCGCACCGGCCGCAGGCAGACGTAGAGATCGAGCATCTGCCTCAGCGCGACGTTCAGCGACCGGATGCCGCCGCCGATGGGCGTGGTCAGCGGGCCCTTGATGCCGATGGTGAATTCGCGGAACGCCTCGACCGTCTCGTCGGGGAGCCAGGTGTTGAACTTCGTGAACGCCTTCTCGCCCGCGTAGACCTCCATCCAGGCGATCTGGCGCCTACCGCCGTACGCCTTCTCCACCGCAGCGTCGAACACGCGCTGGCTCGCGCGCCAGATGTCGCGCCCGGTCCCGTCGCCCTCGATGAACGGGATGATCGGGCGGTCGGGGATGACGAACTCCCCTCCGACGAGAGAGATCTTCGCGCCATCCTTCGGGACCATCGGCTTCGCGTCGGCCATCCCGAGGCTCCTCGTGTCGTGAATAGGGTACTGGTGAGCGGGAGAAACTCTCTACACCGCGATGCAGCACCTGTAAAGCAGAGGAAACGGAAGGCCAGACGCATCATATCCTACGACGCTTGTTCGCATTTCCGTGGTGTTTCGTCGCGCGCGATCACGCGCGTCCGCTGGCGAGCTCCGGAAAGCGGCCGAGCCGCGCACCGGACACCCGGATCGCCTCGCGTACCGCCGGGAGCGTGAGCGCCCGCAGCTCCTCTTCCCGCTCGAGCGCGAAGCTGGTGCGCGCCAGCGCGGGGCGGTAACCGGGGTGGCACATGAGCTCGACGCTCCCCGAGGCGGCCCCATCGAGCGAGCGCAGGGCGGAGAGGAGCCTCTCATCGGTCCAGCACGGCCTGAGCGACGCGTCGCCGAGGAAGCGATCGGCGGTCAGGACACCGAGCCCGCGGAGGAAGGCGCGCATCGGCTGGTCGAGCGCCCGCAGCGGGATCCCCTCGGCCAGCGCCGCTCGGGCGAAGGCCTCGAGCGCCGCCGCCCCGGCGTGAGCGTGCCGGTGGCTGTCGAGGTGCGTGGGCGGCGCGCCGCGCAAGGACCGGAAGCGGAGGAGCTGACGGGCGATCTCCTCCGCGACCCGCCCTGCGCCCGAGCCGCCCGGGACGACGACGTGCAGCCCGAGGTCGAGCGTCGCCGGGACCTGGGCCAGAGCGCGCTCCGAGAACGGCGTGTCGACCATGGCGCTGGCCGCGGTCACGACGCCACGGGCGTGCGCCTCGAGGATCCCACGGTCGATCTCGGGGTCGTAGCCGAGGTCGTCGGCGTTGACGACGAGGAGGAGCGCCACGCGTTCAGTTTCTCATGGCCGCCGGGCCTTGTGGGCGCGGCGACTCGGGCTGGCTCCGAGGCGGGGGCACCCTGGGCAGCTCGACGGTGAAGGTGGTGCCGGAGCCGGGTCGGCTGTCGAGGTGGATGGTCCCGCCGTGCGCGGCCACGATCTCGCGCGAGATGTACAGGCCGAGGCCCAGGCCGCCGAAGTGGTGCGAGGACACGGCGCGCTCGAACCGCCCGAAGACCCGCTCCTGGTCCCCGGGCTCGATCCCGATGCCCTGGTCGCGGACCTCGAGCCGAGCGCGATCGCCCGCGCTGGAGACGGCCAGCCGGATCGGCTTACCCTGGCCGAACTTGATGGCATTCGAGAGCAGGTTCGTGATCACCTGCTCGATCCGGATGCGGTCCCAGCGGCCCACCACGGCTCCCTCTGCCGCGACCTCGATGGGTGATCCGAGGCGCGCCGCCTCCTGCTGGAGGTGGCCGGCGCTCTCCTGGGCCACCTCCGCCAGGTCGAGCTCCTCCGGGTTCATCTCCAGCCTCCCCAGGCGGAGCCGGGAGACGTCGAGGAGCTCATTCACCAGGAGCGCGATGCGGCGACACTGCCGCCCGAGCACCTCCATCTTCTCGATGAGGATGTCGGGGCTCGCTCCCCCGGCGCGACCCGTCGCGCGCTGGAGGAGCTGGAGCTGGAGCTGCAGCGCGGTCACCGGGGTCCGAAGCTCGTGCGAGGCGATGGAGAGGAACTCGTCGCGCTCGCGCACCTCCTCCTGCGCCTTGTGCCACAGCCGCGCCCGCTCCTCGATCTTCTTGCGCTCGGTGACGTCCCGGACCGCGGCGACGGCGTAGAGATCCTCGCCCGCCTTCAGGGTGGCGAGGCTGATCTCGGCCGCGAACTCCTGGCCGTTCTTCTTCAACCCATGGAGGTCCAGGCCCAGCCCCATCGGCCGGGTGCGCGGCGCGGCCTGGTACCCCCCGCGATGGACCTCGTGGATCGCGCGGAACCTGGCCGGCAACAGGACCTCGACGGGCTGGCCGAGGAGATCGGCGCGATCCCATCCGAAGAGCTTCTCCGCGACCGCGTTCACGTAGAGGATCCGTCCGTCACGATGGGTGATGACCATCGCGTCAGGAACGGACTCGAGGATCGAGAAATCCGTCGCCACCGGGCGGACTTGTCCCGCTGGCGAGCGGACGACCACACATTCTCGGGATTCTGACCCTAACGGGCCAGGCACAGGGGCGGCAGCGCCTTCGGCGCAAGGCAGGCCGCCGGCTTCGCCGTCTTTGACATCGGGGGCTCCGGCGGCTGCGCCTTCGGCGCAAAGCAGGCCGCCGGCTTCGCCGACATCGACATCGGGGGCTCCGGCGGCTGCGCCTTCGGCGCAAAGCAGGCCGCCGGCTTCGCCGACATCGACATCGGGGGCTCCGCCCCCGATACCCCCGGCCGCGCGGCCCTGGCCCGCGCCAGCGACCCGACCGCGACCCCCCCCCGGGGGGGTCCCCTCGCTGAGCGACACGGGCTCGAGGACGTTGACGAGTCGCCGCGCCCATCGCATCTCTAGTCGAACCTAGCGGAGGAGCGCCGATGACGCTCGCCCTCACCTGCCAGGCCTGCGACACGAGCTTCGAGCTCGACGTGGCGGAACTGCTCGACGAACCCAGGCTGCAGTGCCCGGGCTGCGACGCGCGCGCGTCACTCTCGGTCGCCGAGGGGCTCGCGGGCGCGCTCGAGGATCTCCTCGGGCACGTCGCGCGGCTCGGGTCGCGGTTCGCGCTCGTCCTCGAGCTGGACAGCGAGGACCTACCCTCCCAGATCGACCGCCGCCGCGCCGCTGCGGACGACGAGGACGAGGAGGAGATCGAGGAAGAAGACCTCGATCGCGAAGAGACCCGCGACGACGAGGACTGACGCCTCGCGGGCTCGAGCGCCGCTCGTCGCCCCCAACTCGCGGCCTCTGCCGCGCGGGGCCGGCGTCTCCATGTTTGCCGAGGGCTGCACTACGGCGGCTCTCCTGGAGGCGTCTATGCACGCGGCCCTCGGATCCGTCCTCGTGCCTGCGACGGCGCTCTCCCTCTCGGCGACGCTGCTCCTGTTAGCGGGATCGCCCGACCCGGCCCGGCCGGAACGGGTGGAGCTGGAGGTACTCGGCGTCGTGCCGCTCGAATCCGAGGGGGCGAGCCTGCTCGTGCTCCGCGAGAAGCACCGCGACACGATGCTGCCCATCTTCGTGGGGCGGAGCGAAGGCGCGGCGATCGAGGTCCGCCTCAGGCGGTCGCCGTCTACACGGCCGGGCGCGGCCGACCTGCTCGAGCACGCGATCTCCGCGCTCGGCGGCGAGGTGCTCTCCATCCGGCTCGAGCCGGCACGCGAGGCGATCTTCCAGGCCCACGTCACCCTGGCCCAGGGCGGCAGGCGCTACGAGGTGGCCGGACGTCCGAGCGACTCGATCGCGCTCGCCGTCTCCGCGCGCGCCCCGATCTTCACCACTCGCGACGTCCTCCGCGAAGCGGGGGTGACGAAGGAGGACCTGGAGCGGCTGAGCCCCCGGCCCGGATCTCCGCCAGACGAGGGGGGGCTCCGCGGTGGAGGGGTCCTGACCTTCTGACTGGCCGTTCGCTGTTCTCTGAGGCGAGAATCGGCGACACAGGAGCGACCCCCCCGGCACGACCCGGGGCCCCTTCCAGACCCGGAGGTCCGGAGGACTCTGGCGGTCGGGTGGCCTCCCGCCCCCTGAAGGGCGCGGAGTTGCTCGGGCCCCCTCGGTGAAGCGCGCGGCGCGGTATCTGCTGCCATCATGCCGCATGGCCGCCCGTCTGGCAGCCGCGGCTCTGGCCGCCCTGGCACTCATCGTCCCGACGGACTCGCGAGCCGGGAGCTCCGCCCGGTTCGCGGTGGCGGTGCGAGTAGTGAAGCCCCTCCTCGCCCGGACGCCCTCCGTGGTACTGCGCCCGGAGGCGGGAACGTCGCGCGCGAGGCGCGTCGCGGGCGGCACGGTCTGGGACGCGAGCCTCGAGCTGGGCGCGACGGCGCCGGCCCTGCTCGCGCTCCCCGGCGCTCCCGCGCGGCCCTGCGCCGGCTCGTGCACGGTTCCCGTGTTCGTCCCCGACGGCGCGCCCGCGGCGCCCGACGGCGGCGCCTCCGGCGCCTTCGCTCGCTCCGCGAGCGGGCCGCCGGCTTCGCCGACATCGACATCGGGGGCTCCGCCCCCGATACCCCCGGCACCCCCGACTATCGTCGTGACCTTCCTGCCCGACGGGGCGCCGGTGGGGATCGTCGAGCGGTGACCGGACCCTAGCCAAACCACGAAGTCCCGCTCCACCCTCATCCAGAGCCGCTACCCGGCCCCCGAGTCCTGCTCAGCCGCGCTCACGGCCGGCGCCTCTGGGAGGCAAGGCACCCGTCCCAGGTCGCGCACGCCGGCAGCCTCCTCCGGCACGTCCAGCGCGAAGCGGCAGCGGCCGCCCGACCAGACCACCTCCGCCGCGTAGTAGCCCGGCGCGATCCGCTCGAGGAAGAAGCGCCCCTCGCTGGTGGTCGGCGAGCGGAAGGCTCCGCGCCGCCCCGTCGCCACGACCTCGCCGAAGGAGGGCACCTCGACGCTGCCGCCGCGCTCGACCGCCAGCCGGCCCGTCACCGCGCGGATCCGCTCGGCGGCGAAGCGCGCGACGAGGCCACCCTTGCGCGGCGGGGCGACGAGTTGCTCCAGCTTCCCCAGGTCGTACTCCATGGGCACGTCGCTGGCGCGGATCGAGAGCCGGTTGCCGTAGCGCGGGAGGAGCGCGGGGACGAACAGGTCGCCACGTCCATCGGTGCGGCCCACCTCGTGGTTCTCGAGGTACCCGCGAACTCCCGCCACTCCGGGGACGCGCAGGAGCGCGAAGGAGTCCTCCACCGGCCGTGAGAGGAAGGCGCGGCCGCCGATGAGCACCACCCCGCCCGCGGCGCTGACTGAAGCGTCCTCCGCCCGCCCCGACCGCTCGAGCGTCGCCTCGTACCGCCCGAAGCCGGTCTGCAGCTGCACGGCGCCCGCCCCGCGAGGATCGCCGGCCCCGGCGCGCGCCTCGACGCGGTACCCGTATCCAGGGCCGACCGGCAGGCTCCTCGCCGCGCCGGCGGTACCGGTCACCGAGCCGCCGTCGGCCTGCACCGAGGCCTGCGCCGTATCGCGCGCGCCGAGGGCAAAGGAGAAGAGCGCGAGGCCGCCGAGCGTCGTCGAGCCACCCCTCGACGAGACCGTCGCCGAGCAGAGGAGCGCCACCCCCCGGCCGAGCGATAGGTCGGACCGGACGGTGAGGCTCCGGCTCGCCCCCCCGTCGCGCAACCGCGCGCCCGTGGCCTCCAGCCCCACCCCGAGGCGGTCGATCACCGGGAAGGAGGCGAATGCGCTCGCCTCCAGGAGCGCCCGGTCGGCCTCCGGGGCGAGCGCCGCGCTGCCGAACCGCGAGGAGGCGCCACGCACGCGAGCTCCCACGCTGGCGCGCCGCCCGATCCAAGACCACGAGCCGGCGCCCGCCAGGCCCGGCCCGGCTTCGCTCGCGCTCCCCGCCGCCTCCAGGTCCACCTCGCCCAAGGCCGTCCCGATGGCCAGCGTCGGCCCGGCCATCGCCCTCCCGCCCGCCGCCTCCACCCGCGCGCCACCGGTCACGCCCTCGGTGAAGCCGATCCGGTGGCGCAGGAGGAGCGCGGCCTCGCCGTACTCGAAGCTCCTGTCGCCGAACGCCTGTCGCACGAAGCCGAAGTGGTAGCCGTAGTCGGAGAGGCCGGGCGCCAGGAGCCCGGCGGCGAACGTCGTCCTGAGGTCGAACGCCTGTTCGCGGCCGTACGCGTCGCGGAGCACCGTCCGCACCGAGTTGCTCCCTGCGACCACGGGGATGTTCGCGAGGTCGATCGTCCCCGGGGCGACCTCCTGGCGGCGGACGAGCGAGCCGTTCACCCACACCTCGAGCACCGAGGGCGATCCCGCGAAGGCCGTGGTGCCTGTCCGTGGCCCCTCGACGAAGTAGGGGTCGAGCGAGAAGTCGCGGGCCAAGGAGAAGCCGCCCAGCACCAGGCTCGACCCCAGGTTCCCACCTCCTGAGGCGACCGCGTCGCCCAGGGTCCAGCGCCGAAGACGGTCGAGGTCGTCGAGGCTGGCGCTGGAGAGGCCACGGACAACGCCGCCCCCGCTCCGCCCGGAGAAGCTCGACCAGAGGAGACCCCCTCCCCCGGAGAGCCCCGCCTCGCCCGCGGCGGTGAGCACCTCCGCGGTGCCGTACTGGAGCGAATAGTTGGCGAAGGCGCTGGCGTCGCCGCCCTCGACCATCCCGGCCGGTCTCACCGGGGCGAGGTCCACCCTCTCGCGAGGGAGCAACTCGGGGCCCGCCTCGAGATCGAGCACCAGCGCCCGCTCGTCCAGCGTGAAGGTGAGCTGTGGCGCGAGCGAGACGAGCGAGACGTAGTGGACGCCGCCCACCTCTCGGCGCGCGCCCCCGAAGCGGACGAGGCCGGCCCGGGTGAGGTCGCGCGCGTCCACCCATGCGTCGCCCCGGACGAGGAGCGCGACCACGTCCAGCCGTGAGGCGCCGTTGAGTCGCAGCTCCAGGGGGGCACGCACCGCCGCCGGCGAAGCCTCCGCGGCGCTGCCCCCAGCCCGGTCCTCGGCGCGGGCCGGCACCCCGAGCGCGGGACAGACGAGGACTGCGACCGACGCGAGGGCCAGGGCCGGCGCGGCGCCGAAGCCGCATCGAGACCTCGTCACTTCAGCGACCACACGCTCCCGCCGGCGTCGCCACCTTGGCGCGCAGCGGCCCTCGGTCCATCGCGACCGCGACGCCGACCTCCCGGACGTGCGCGCAGGTCTCGCGCGGGAGATCGAGCTCGTACCGCCGAGCTCCGCCAGCGAGCACGTACCACGCGGCGAGCTCGCGCTCGAGCGGCGTGGCGGCGCCGTCGAAGGTGGCGGTGACCTTCACCGAGGCGGGCCGGACGCGGACAGTCCCCGTATTGCGTAGCGTGAACGTCACCTTCCCCCCGCTCACCGCCAGCCCCTCCACGCTGCTCCGCTCCACCACTCGCTGCGGGGCGACGAAGACAGGCAAGCCGATGCGCGAGAGCACCCGCACCTCCGAGCCCGCGCCCGGCCGCGGGGGCGCGGGCAGCTCCTTGATGAAGAGGCGGTAGCTCTTCTCGACCGGCCCCGGCGACGTGGCCCCCCCCACGCGCAGGTTTCGCTGCTCGCCGGGCGAAAGCTCCACGACGAGGGGATAGGCGACCACGTCCTCGGTGGACGCGAGCTCCATCTCGCCCGCCTCGCTCTGGCTCCAGGTGCGCACCTGGACCTCGAAGCGCGCGACCTCCGCCCCCGCGTTGCGCAGCGCGACGATGGCGCTCGGCGCCGCCGTGGAGAGCTCGACGAGGACGGGGTTGACCTGCACCTCGGCGGCGCGCGCCTGGGGAGCGCGCGCGAGGAGCGCGGCGAGAACGGCGGCGGCGACCGCGGGCGGGGAAGAGCGCGCCACGATCAGTAGCTGACCGTCATGGTCACCGTGTCCCTGTATTCGCCCTCGCCGGCGTCCTGGCTGGCGGGGACCCGGATGTAGGCGACATGCTGGTTCGCGACGGGGCCGGCGCCGGCCCCGGTGACGGCAGTGCTCTCGTTCCAGCGGGTCATGTGCGACGAGTCGGAGTAGATCTCGTAGTTGAGCCTGTCACTCCCCGACGCCGGAGAGAGCTGCCAGAGGTTGCCCGTGCTCGCCAGCGTCACGGTGTACGGGGTGTGCCTGGTGCACGCCACGTTGATGGTGGTGGTGCCGTCGCTGGTGGTACCGGCGGTGGGGTCGTAGAGCGGGAGGATCACGCTGTTCGCGCCCACGGTGCACGTCCTGGCGACCGTCGCCGTGACGGTGAAGGTGCCGGTCGCGGTCTGCGCGAAGGCGGAGCTCGCAGACAGGAGCGCCGCGCAGGCGAGCAGCTTCAGGATGCGGCTCATCATGATTGACCTCCAGTAGCCAGTTGCTATTGGTTTCGAAGCTACCGCGAACTCCATCGTGACCGCCAGGAAAATGGCGCGGCACGTACATGGCGGGGCAAAGGTGGACGCGTGGAGCGCGATGCGCGCGGGCAGGCGCCATTGAGCGCATGCCGCGGTGGATGTGGGCAAGACGTTCACGTTCAAGACGGGGCCGGGCGAAGAGCAGGAGCAGGGCCCACCCGCGAACGGTTAGGGTGTAACATCGAGTCACTGAATGCGAACGGCGCGCGCCACGATCCTCTGCGCGGCTCTCCTCGCGGCCCC
>Ga0209342_10004646_pt1 | contig 14202 bp, 23 predicted proteins | sample RifCSP16_2_FD_184023 | JGI IMG/M metagenome (GOLD analysis project Ga0209342, IMG submission 184023) | Soil microbial communities from Rifle, Colorado - Rifle CSP2_sed 16_2 (SPAdes) (version 2) | ecosystem: Environmental > Terrestrial > Deep subsurface > Rock core/Sediment | place: Rifle... | reverse complement strand
CCCTAATACCCCCCCCTTTAAAAAATAAACCATGGCCGCTCCTGATTCCACCGTGTAAACGTGGAATCACTCGCCAGGCCATCAACCTGGTAAACTTACGATACAATCATACCATGATATCACAGCAAGGCAAAAGAGGACGGAATAGCAGGTTGCCAGCGACACCCGTCGGGGAGCGCAAAAGAGGAAGGAGAACCGCCTCCGCAGCGGATGCCAATAAGGTAATGAATCAAATTGTCCGGATAGCGCAGGAATACCCGAAATTGACGGAACAAGAGATCGGCAAAATGACAGATAGGACGCAACAATTCGTTGCAGATGTGTTAAGTATGCATGGTGTTGAAAAGGAAAGGGTAAAAGCATTTCGGGAGAATGAAGGCGCTATACTGGCTGAGAAATGCAACAAAATGTTGCAACACATCCGTGGTGAGAAGATAGAAAAAGCCACGCTCCGCGACCTGGCCGTTTCGTATGGCATATTGAAGGATAAACGTGACGGCATTGAAGGCAAGGGTCATGAAGCATTACGAGGTATTGCTAATCTGGTGATACAGGTTGACAAGATTGTAATGGGGCAACGTGACGATAGCGTGACAATAGACGTGACCCCTGAACCTAAGGCATTGGAATCATTGAACAATAACGACAGCGAGCACTTGCAGCACCAGCAAGATGCCCCACCTGGACCAGGGGGGGTAGGGGGGGGTATGCCTTCCGGCCCGGCAACTTCTGATTATGCTACCCCCATACAGGACGAATCTCTGCAAAAGGCCCCTGCTGGCCGTCCCCTCAAGGTTTCTAAAGGACAGCGCGGTTGGCGAACACGCAAATTGAAAGAAAAGGCGATACAAACCATCGCCAAGGAAAAGGAGAAGTCATGACAGAGTTAAAATGTAGAGTAGCATTAGTAGATTACAGCAACGAAGTTTATGTAGCCTTCTTCCAAGACTCCCCCTATGGCCGGAAGATATTGAGGGTTTCCGGCAAGACGCAAACTGGTCGTACCGTCTATTCGTTGGAAGAGTACACTCCCGGCGATGATCCGACTTTTACATTCCAATATTCGGACTTCAAGGCCCTCGTCGAAGAGGGGATGAAGGTTTTGGCTACAAACGGATGGAAGCCAGCCGACAAGAGCTACGTTGAGGGGAAGCTGGCTGGGGTGGAGGCGCACCTTTCAGACCTCCAAATCCTCCTCATGCTGAAAGAGGGGCCGTGCAAGAGGGAGGAAGGCACGTTAGAAACCAACGTGGAGGGAAAATGAGCAGGGAGAAGTGGAAGGTTGTCGTTGAATGGGCGGAAGAAAACCATGACGGATCGCTTGGGACAAACGCAGATTTTTACCCGGAGGATGTAGCCGCTATCCTCTGGGTCGCCTCCCGCCTCGCTAAGTTGGAGAAGGTGGCGGATAAAGGGGAGGATCTAATTTGCAACATGATAAACGATGAACAGGGGAACCATTATATCCGATCGGAAGATATATGGATATTCCATGAATTCAGAAAAGCCTTGCGCAAATTGGAGGAGAAGAAATGAGGGGTACAGTAGCCAAGCGTCTGCGCAGGGAGGCTTTCCTTGCCTCTATGGGTAAGCCGAACAGGGTATTGGTCCGCAGATACGATGGTTCTTTATTGAACGCTCATTGCACGCGTGCAATCTATCTTGAGTTAAAGAAGCGGAGGAGTGTATAATGGAGTTGGTGGCAGAGATTGTCAGCACGGCATTCTTGGTGTTCGCACTATTTACTGTTGCTTTCGCATTATACGTTATCCTTCATCTGACATTTTCCGGGAGGAGATAAAGTATGCCGCACGGCTTCAAGAGCGAATTTAGGACATGCAAGGCTTGCAGCTGTCTATTTCTGCACTATGTTGGTCTTGAGACTGACACGGAGTTTTGCGGTGGGTGTCATGATAAGCCTTGCCCGACATGCACCGGTGCTTTATCTTGGATGATTGTGCAGGGGGAGAAGTCGTTGTGGTGTTCTTCCTGTGGGGCGTTTGACGTGTTCAAGGATGTAAAGCCACTGGCGGAGGTATAAACAATGTACACATCGGCAAGGATGTTGCGTGAGCAGTTGATCCAGGTACAGAAGCAGAGGGATACCCTACTGGACATGATCGACTCCCTTCGGAGGTACATCGTGGACTTGGAGGGGGCGATGGACAAGGTACAGCGTCCTTGCTGCCCGTGCTGCACCGACGATGGAGAGTGCTACGATAAGCAGGGGCCGCCCACCCTGCACAATTGTGCCCGGGATGCATACGGTGTGTGAGCGGTGCGAGGCACGCGGTTGGAAGCTCTACTGCTTGGAAGAGGCGAGGAAGGCCAATTGTAAGGCTATCCGTCTGCCCACCGCCCAGGCGGTGAGGGCACACAATATAGGGAAACTGCTTGAGGTCGAGGGGAGATCGGGGAAGGCGTTCCGCCTCACCCTCCGCATCCCCGTCAGTGTTCTCCGCTCCTACCCGGAGATCATGGATATATGCAAGGCGGCCAAGGTGGATTTGGATGTTATTGGGACAAGCAAGGAGGAGGGGGAGTGAGGAGGCACAAGATACCGTGTGATTGTGGCGAGAAAGACGGCGAGAAGAATATGGCTGTTTTGTGCAACACGTGGGGGGAGTACTTTATTTACTGGTGCAGGCATTGTTGTAGGCAGATAAAGATGCTTGCCGCTCACGCTACTAATAATGTGGGAGGCACGTTAAAAACCAACGTGGAAACACATGGGAAAAGCAAACCGTGATTGTTCCGCCTGGTGCGATGCCATATCCTGCGAGGATTGCGAGGCGCCGGAACTACGTTACCGTCGCGTGGACATTGATTCGCTCGAAGGGTTGCCGCCTGGGTGGCACATCGTAGGGGAAACAGATGAAGAAGAGGAAAGGGAAGAGTAAGGAAAAATTCGTTATCTCCGACACCTTCTGGGGGGATGAGCAACGCATCTCCTCCAAGTGGGTGACGAAGGTATGCCCGTGGTGCGGCTCTTCCTTCATCACCGAGAATGTCGATCAAACACACTGTTCCACCCCCTGTCGCTTCGGAACGGCCCGACGCGTTGGTTTCTAACGTGTCCCCCCAAGTGGAAGAAACTAAACACCCGGAAGATGTTCAGGTTGTCTTAAGGTGGAGGTTGTCACCGAAGCTGTTTGTCTTGGAGGCTATCGGGGTAAGACCTACCAATCAGCAGATGGAAGCCCTGGATCTCGTCGGGGAGATGAGCAAGGCGAAGATAGCAGCAAACACCGGCAAGAAACTCACAGCAAAGCAGAAGGAATTGGCCGATAAGATCGGTATTTCCATCCGGTCTGGGCATGGAACCGGTAAGGACGCCTTCCTGGCCTGGGTTTACCTCTGGCTGATCTTCTGCTTCCCCGACCCGAAAGGGATGGTAACTGGACCGACAAAGCACCAGCTTGATGCGGTGTTGTGGTCCGAGATCAGCAAGTGGCTCAAGAAGTCCAAGATAGAACTATGGAGACATATCGGTATCCAGTCCGACAAGCTGTACTTAAACGGCAGGAAGGACGACTGGTTTATAACCAAAAGGACGGCGAACGTCACCGGCGGCGAGGACGAACAGGCGGAAACCCTCGCCGGTATGCACGATGAGTTTATGATATTCGCAGTTGACGAGGCATCGGGTGTCCCGAAGGGGGTGTTCCGCCCCCTAGAGGGGGCGCAAACCGGCCTGATGAACTTTGCCATCCTTGTCGGGAATATGACCCGCTCATCGGGGTACTTCTTCGACACCCACTTCACCCAAACCCGTAAATATTGGGTAGTGCTTCAATGGGATTGCGAAAAGAGCAACATGGACGAGGTTACGGGGAACCTCGGCATGTCCTCTTACGTGCAGCGTATTGCCGAAAAGTATGGTAAGGACTCAAATTTCTACCGTATCCGTGTCAAGGGTGAGCCTCCGGTTGCCGAATCCGACGCCCTCATCCCATACGAGTGGGTGGAGAACGCGAAATGTCGTGAAGTCGTGCCGGAAGAATATGATCCGGTGCTCATTGGGGTGGACGCGGGGGCCGGGGTGGACAAGAGCGCGGTCTTGATACGGAAAGGGTTATTCGTATACCCGATCAAGGAATATCATACCCGAGACACGATGGAACTGGTGGGGTGGGTATGCAGGGATTCGGTGGATTTCGAGGCTGACGCCATCATGGTAGACGTTATCGGTATCGGGAATGGCGTTTACAACCGGCTTATCGAGCTTCGCTACCCTGCCTACCCTGTGAATGTGGCCGAATCTTCCTCACGGAAGGACCAATTTGTACGTTTGCGTGACGAGTTGTTCTGGAATTTGCGTGAAATCTTCGAGAAGGGGTTGATCCAGATACCTGACGACGATGAATTAATAGGAGAGCTGGCGTCTATCAAGTATAAAGTCGAGTCTTCCGGGAAAATCAAGATAGAAAGCAAGGCCGACATGAAGAAGAGGGGGTTGCATTCGCCCAACAAGGCGGATTCGTTGATGCTTTCGTTCTACATGCCCGACTATGTGTTCGCTAAAAAGCGCCCGAAAGATCCTTACGAGGAAGATATCGACGGCTTTCGCCCCTCTTCGTGGATGAGTGCGTAAGCACGACCTTGCAAAAGTGCGCACATTATGGTATAATGTGCTAAGATGGTGGTAGGACCGTATGGGGTATAAAAAGGGAGATCCGCCCGGTTCTCCCTCCACGGCCTACCGTATACCCACATGCAGCGTGCTGCATGTACTGTTTGGCGCGGGAGCCAGATAGCGGCTTGGTGGATAACCACGCGAAGCCATTCATTCATCCCCCATGCGTTTCGATGCATGGGCCTCCCGTAGATTGCCAATCTGCGGGGCATAAGTCCTTGGGGACGCCCAAGGCCCACGGCTGTTTGGCAACAGCCGTGGATTACTAGCCTGGCCGGGGGAAACACCCCCGGCCATTTCTTTTGGAGGAACGTTGGGAGAGCTTCGCTCTACATCAATGGAGAAAAGGCACGAACACGTTGTCTGGTTGAGGGACGACGGGAGCGCTGAGGTAAGTTATACCGATGGCCATACCCACCTGTTCATCAAGGGTGTCGGGCTTGGCCCCGCCCCCGATGGGCATACCCATGATATTACGAATGTTTTGGCCAGGGGGGAAAAGAAAGACAAGCGTGCCGACAAGGATAAGGTTGCTGACGTAAAGCAATTATACAAGGTTGCCAGAGATTTCGAGGAAGAGGCGAGGAAGATCGCCAAGAGCAGCGAAGATTTCTTCCGTGGGGACCAGTGGGAAAAATCGGACGAACAGGCCCTCAAGGCAGCGAACCGGGCTTGCCTCACGATTAACGAGATTGAACCAAAGATAGACCTTCTTTCCGGGTACCAGAGGCAGAACAGGCAGGATATCAAGTTTCTCCCCGTGGAGGGTGGCGATGCACGGGTAGCAGAACTCCTCAACGTGGTGGTTAAGAACATCACGGATACTTCCGACATGGAGTATGAGGAGACAGACCTGTTTGAAGATGTGCTGATTGCTGGCAGGGGATGCTGGCACGTCTATATAGACCGGGATACGAACATCGAGGGGGATATCAAGATCGAGCGGTGGCCCTGGACAGATGTGTACTTCGGGCCATTCAATAAGCGCGACCAGTCAGACCTCGAATATCTGTGTAAGACCCGGTGGTTTTCCAAGGCAAAGCTGGAGCAGATGTACCCGGACAAGGCCGCCGATATCGTGGCCGAGGTAGAGGCCCTTATCCACACCGGAGATGAGGGTTTTATCCATGACGGGCAGACGGGCGATGCCTATTCGGAGCCTTCCGACCCATCTCCGGCGTCGATCACGCCGGAAACCGACCCCGACTTCGTGAAGATTGCGAAGAAGGAGTTCAGGCTGATTGAGTTAATCAGCAGGGAGTACGAAAAGGTTCCGGTTGCTTTCAACGCGGACGAAGACGCCTATATCGCCATCCCTGATGGTAGTGTCGGCGATGCAAAGTCCCTCCCAGGTTTCAGGGTTGCGTACAGAAATGTAAGCAGGATTCGGAGGCAGACAGTTTCCGCAGGGGTGTTGCTGGAAGACGAGTTCATGGATGAGTTCGGGGATTTCAACATCATCCCCGTCTTTGCGAAGCTGCGCGGCAAGCACTGGTGGGGGAAGGTGCATACGGCCAAAGACCCCCAGAGAGAGATAAACAAGAGGCATTCGCAGCTGGTGGACATCATGAACAAGTGCGCCACCTACGGATGGTTCTACGACGATAGGACTTTCGGCGGGGACCAGAAGGCTTTCAACGATTGGTTGAAGAACGCGTCATCCCCTGGATTCAACCAGAAGGTTGCCAACCAGGATAAGCCACCCCAGAAGGAAGAGGGGGTCAAGTGGCCAGGCGAACTGGTCAACCTGGAACTTCTTTCCACGGACAAGCTCCGGGAGATCATGAACATCAACCCGGAGATGCTCGGTATCAACAGTAAGGCAGAGAGCGGCGTGGCGATTGCCGAGAAGAAGAGGCAGGGGCTTGTCGGTAATGAGTTCCTTTTCGATAACCTTGCTCTTTCCAAGAAGCGGCTGGGAAGGCTTCTTGTGCGTCTCATCCAGAAGATTTACACGCCTGAGAGAATTTTAAGGATCGTGCAGAGTAACAACGCGCGCTCCCCGATTGAATTAGGCGGGAAGTCGCTCGACCAATACGATCCGCAGGAGATCGTGGCGTTGTTGACGAACTCCGATCTTACCAAGTACGACGTGGCTGTGAGCGAGAGCGCGTTTTCTCCGACGAACAGGAGATACAACTTCATCGTCTGGTCTGAGCTTGCCAGCCGTGGAGTCCCCGTTCCGCCGGAACTGCTCATAGAACTCTCAGATCTTGGAGATAAGGAAAAAGTTAAGGCCCAAATTAAGAGCATGCAAGAGCAAGCGCAAAAAATGGAACAGGCGAAAATTGACGCAGAGATTCAAAAGACTTTGATTAGTGCTCAATCCAAAGCCGGTCCTTCCGAGTAACCAGAACACCCTTTTAACCAAAAGGCTGGAAGGGAATACGGAACCAGTGATGGTTCCCCCAAGGAGGAAGTATGTCCGACAAGGACGAAGCAGTAGAGAAGGCGGAAAGTCAGGATGCTCCCGGCGACGAGCCGGAAGTCGAGTCGATGGATGATGAAGCCCTCGACAAGTACCTAGCGGAAACACCCGACGAGTCGGAACCCGCAGGGGAAAAGGAAGGGGAGAAGGAATCCACGACTACGCCGCCTGACGATTCCGAAGGCGATAAAACCGCCGAAGGGGCGCCTGCCCCCGTTGAAGCCGACGATCCCGCGAAGATGCGGGAAGAGCTAGATCGGCTCAGAAAGCAGGTTGGCGACAAGGAGAAGTACATCCAGGATCGGAACCGCGAGGTCGGGGAGTTGAGGAAGCAACTCAGAGATGAGGCTTCCAAGCTCCGCGAGGGGGTACCGGATCTCTTTATGGAGTCTCCGGTGAAGGCCATCGAAAACGTCCTAATGGCGCGTGAGCGCGAGGAGAGGGCGGCGATGTTGGAGATGGAATCCGCCTGGGATGAGAACAAGGCGAAGGTGCTTGCATTTTCTCCGAACTTTGAATCCCGCGTGGAGGAGATTGCCGAGATCGCAAAAGGCGATGGTGTTCCCCCTGAAATGGTTCGTGCATTCAAGACCAATCCGTATGCCACTTCCCCGCAACTTCTTCACGCACTCTTGAAGAGGGCCGACGATGCCAAGGAGCTTAAAACACTCCGCGACCGGCTAGCGAAGGAGAAGAGGGAGAAGGACGGCGTTGCGGAGAGGATCGCCAAGGCGGCGGCGAAGACCTCTGGTGTCACTGGAAAGACACCGGGAGCGTCACCGTCTAGCGATCGGTTCAAGAATGTCACCGAGTCGGACCTCGATGATTTATCCGATGCTGATTTGGACGCCCTCCTTGAGCGCGAAGGGTAAGGAAACAAACAAATCAGGAGGGTCAGTAGTAAATGGCTAAGACCGTTTTCACTACGAGTAACGCCCTCACCAAGAAAGCGTGGGAAGTTAAATTATTTCGGGATGCACTGAAAGAGGCTTACTTTTCCCGCTTCATGGGTACTGATGCCAATTCTCTTTGCCAGGTCAAGACCGACCTGACGAGAGACAAGGGTGACAAGATCACCTTTGGTATCAGGATGCGTTTGACCGGCACAGGTGTAACCTCCGGGCAGACGTTAGAGGGTGCAGAGGAATCCCTCGTTACCTACGATCACTCCGTTACTCTTGAACAATATCGTCATGGTGTTCGGGACAACGGTGCGCTCGATAGGCAGCGGGCGATGTTTTCGATTGACGAGGAGAGCCGGTCTGCTCTTCTTGGGTGGGGTGGAGAGAAGGTTGACCAGCTTTCCTTCGATGCGATTGTCGCATCTCCTACCAAGACCTTTTGGGGTGGCGCTGCCACCGCAACGACAGACATTCTCGCAACCGACAAGATCACCCCGGCCTTGATTTCCAAAGTCCGCGTGTGGTGCTTCGGCGGCGGAAGTCGCGTTCAAACCCCGCTTCGTCCCGTGAGGGTCGGCGGGAAATCCTACTTCATCATGCTCGTCCACCCGGACGTGATGTACGACTTGAAGCAGGATTCGACCTTTGCCCAGGCGGTTCGTGAAGCCAGGGAGAGGGGGAAAGAAAATCCGCTGTTTACAGGTGCAGCGGGGATTTGGGACGGCGTGGTTATTCACGAACACGAAAACGTCCCCATCGTTACTACCTGGGGCGTCGGCGGAAACGTGGCTGGCGCCAAATGCGTCTTCATGGGGGCACAGTCCCTCGTGTGGGCGTGGGGGAAACGTCCCTCGGTCGTAGCGAAGAACTTCGACTACGAAAATGAGCATGGGTATGCCTGGGGATTCATTGCAGGCGTGAATAAGCCCAAGTTCAATTCTCTTGATTACGGAAGCGTGGCAGTTTACGTAGCACGTACCGCGATCAACTAGGAGGGGGATAGAAATGGCAGCCAATGATTGGAGAACTGGCACATATGCCAAAGACCCCCAGGGCCGGGGCAATTTCAACGAGCAGCAGGAAGACCTTAAGGGTCAGGAGTTTACCATTGTCAGGTATTTCGACTGTGTTGCAAACCCGCTTACCAGCGCGGATACATACAAGGTACTCACCATCGGAGCAGGTGTGATGATTACCGGGATATATGTAAACGTTGTAACGGCGGAAGGCGCAGCGGATACCGTCGATATTGGAGACTCCGCAGGTGCTACCACGTTCCACAACGACCTTTCCCTGAACTCTGCTGTTGTTACGGCTCTCACGACACAGACCAAGTACTACTCTGCGGCGAACTACGTTGTCATTCTTGCCAACGCAGGAATTGCCGCAGCAAAGTTCTACCTCATTGTTAAGGGAGTTAGGCTCGTCTAGTTTCTGGGGAGGAAAACAATGGCGGATCATGATTGGAGAGTAGGAGCAAATGCCATCGACCCCCAAGGGCGGGGTAACTTCAATAAGCAACAGGAGGGGTTGAAGGGCAAGAAGTTCATGGAGGTCAGGTACTTCGATGCTGCCGCCGTGAACATGGCTGCTGCTGATACGTTCAAGATCATGACGTTTGGCGCCGGTGTTGTTATCACCAGCGTCCTCGTCAATGTCATTACGGCAGAGGGTGGAACCGCCACCATGGATATTGGTGATAGCGCTTCCGCCGTGACTTTCCATGATGACTTCGATCTTGAGACTACCGGCGTAACGGCCACGACTGCCACGAAGAAGTATTACGCTGCGGCGGACTATATGGTGCTTCTCATCAACGAGGCGCTTAATGCCGCAAAGTTCTACGTAATCGTGCAGGGAGTCAGGTTAGTGTAATGAATGGGGGGTCGCAAGACCCCCCTCTTTTTTTATTTAATCAGGAGGATGGGATGGCACAGATTCGTTCAGACGGTCTTTTCCAGAAAGACCTAGTTACTTTTCTCACCAATTGTCAGACTCTCGCGAACGAAATTAAAGTTGACTTCAACGCGGTCAATGCGAAGTTGGATGCTGATACTGGGGTTGCGGCAACTGACTACGTGGCTACGTGCAATATCGCCGCAACGGCCTTGGCAATTGCGTCTGTCGGGACGAGGGGTGGGATACTCAATAGCGGGATTCACCAGGGGGATATGGCAACCTTCCTGTCTTCCTTGGCCACCTTTGCCAACGAGATCAAGACGAAGCTTGCCGCTGTGACGGTGAAGCTGGATGCGGATGCCCTGCAGGGGTCTGATTACGGTACCACTTGCGATCTCACCGCTGCATCCTTAAGCGTTGCTAAGTTGGTCGGGACGGGAATTTCCTGGGGGCCGGATCTTTGGGCCTTCGTCAACGCTGCCCTTACGCTGCTCAACCAGGCGAAGACGAACATCAACGCGCTTGAGGCCAAGCTTGATGCGGACACCGTGGTAATCACAACCACGTATGCTTCCGGGAATCCGGTTGAAACGGCTGATTTAAGCCTGACGGTGTAACATGGCCCAGCCCAAGAGGGTTCATTTACCTACTCCTCCCGGTGTATTGGCGGGGTTCGATGGGGTTGATTTTTACCCTGTTAAGGTAGACAGCGAAGGCGTGATGAGCGTCCACACAACGATGGACTTTATTGCCGATATAGAAATTACCGGCACACCAACCCTGAACCGTGGCTTCACCCCTGGCAGCAATGGGGATAACATCCTTGTGGCTGTTGATACAACGGATAGGCTGAAACTCTATAAGGCTATTATCTCACCGGCAGCGGATGTGGCGGGAGAGGTTTATCTTAAGGTGGGGGCCACGAAGGTCGGCACTGTGCAGAATCCGAAGGCTGGTGGTCAGTACGTCTTGGTATCGTGCTTCCCCGATTATGAGCATGGGGCACTCGGGGAAGACCTGATACTTTTCCTTCCAAACGGCGCTGGCGCCGTTTCCGTATGCGCTTCCTACGAGGTATATGAAGAATGAAAGGGAGGGTGACGTTACATAGCCTTGGCGGGGGACTGCTGAGCGAGAAGTTAAACAAGGCGCAACATGAAAACATGTTAGAAGTTATGCGGCAAAACGTCTATATCATCGAACTGATGAAAGAACTTTTCGATAAAGAACCCAGGTATGCCCCGAGGCGTTGGTACGATCACGGGTGGATGTAATTGGCTATTTCTTATGTCGGGGGGAAGGGCGCCGGAACCGCAGGGCAGGGAGGCGGGTCAATCAGCCTGACCACTGGACTCACCGGGGGCAGCGGCGGCGCACCCATAGTTGACGATTTGGTGGTGGTGACAGTTTCCGTTGGCACTGCGGCTCGCCAGCCGACCATCGCAATTTCCACGCCATCGGGGTACACCCCGCTCACGGCGCAGCGGACAACGACTACCACCTACGACACCAACGTACAAACTTGCTACAAGAAGATGGGATCAACGCCTGACACTTCGGTTACCATCCCGGCTTCGGGAAACAACCAAGACGGGATTGCATACGCGATTCAAGTGTTCCGGGGGGTTGACACCGCCACCCCCATGGATGTCACGCCGACGTACAACACAGGAAACGCGGTTGACAATCTCCCCGACCCTGCCTCGATCCAGCCGGTTACTGCCGGTGCGTGGATCGTCCCGTGCGGTGGCGGGGCTGCGCTGGCCGGCGGGACGTATACGGCATCGTACCTGACCAACTTCCTTACCTACAACGGCCCCGACACTAACGACGGAAACGTGGGGGCCGGGTACTACACCGGGTGGACTTCCGGTCCCTATGACCCCGCCAAGTTCGGCGGTGGCTCGGTCAATGCCGCGAATTCATGGGGTGCGACGACAATCGCGCTTCGCCCCGCACCGCCGACGTACGACGAGACAATTACGATGTCTGCTTCCAGTAGCATCGTGTCTTCGGTGAATGTTGGGATGAATCCCACGATTGGTCTTTCTGCGGCTGCTGCGCTTACACAGGGTAACGATATGGCGTTGGTCGCCATCTCGGAGTTATCGGCGGCGACAGGGTTATCGTCTCAGGGTGCGCTGGAAATGATCTCCCTGATAGTAGCAAGTGCAATATCTGGTTTTGTGGCCAGCGGTGGGAAGGATTTTATAGAATCAATAACTATACCTGCCCTGTCGGGGTTTTCGACTGACGTAACCATTGATATGCCTATAGTTGTTCCGGTATCGGCAACTACAGGGATATCAGTGAGTTATGTGTACATACCCGGTGGCGGGGGTTTTTCTGCGTATCGATTCCAAATTGTTCCGTTGGAGGAGTAGGGAAATGGGAAAGACGGAAATTAGTATGAAGGTGAGTCATTTCTGGGAAGTGGAGTGCTACGAGCATTTCCATGAGGATGGGGAAAGATGTTCGGTGCCACACGATCTATGTCTACTTGAACATCCGTTCTCGAAGTTGAAGTGGCGCGAGGAGTTCAAGAACATCGTTGTCACGGCTGGGCTGAACAAGTATCTTGACGCGACTCTGAAAACCGGCTTGACCACCCCGTTGTGGTACGTCGGATTGAAGGATACCGGCAGCATCGTCGCTGGCGATATCATGTCCTCCCACGCGGGTTGGGCGACGATCACGCCGTATTCCAACGCGACGGACCCTGCGTTCACGCCTGGTACGATTTCCGGTGGGTCGGTTAGCAATTCTGCGGCGAAGGCCGTGTTCAACATCAATGCCACAGACGATGTGTATGGTGCGTTCATGAAGGACGACAACACCAAGGGCGGCGCGACTGGAACACTTCTTGGGGGTGCCGATTTCGGCACCATGAGGGCAGTTTTGAGTGGAGACACCCTGAACGTCCAAGTTACTTGTACACTGACGTAATAGTTCTTTTGGAGGAGTGAGATGAAAAGGATTTTCCTAGCTATTGTATTGTCGGCTCTGTTTGCTTTTGCGGCGTGGGCCGAAAGCTCCACAAATGTTTTCTTCATTGATGGGAAGGCTGGGCCGACAACCACGGTGACTCTTGCCGATAATGTGGCACACACCCTTTCCGGGGATAGCGTGCCCGTTACGTTAACCTACGGTGGGGTAACTCTGTATCCGAGGGCCGTTCTTGTATCGGTGGAGACAAATGGGTTAAGGGTCACGTTCGGCGGGTCAACGCCGTCACAGACGCTTGGCCATGTTATTGCTGCCGGATCGTCTGCGCAGTTTAGCGGAGAGGATATGATTAAGGCATTTAAGTATAGCGCAGCGGTCGCCGGATCTTATCCTACGATGCAGTTTACCGTGTTGTACTGATTTGGGGATGCCGATGCGTAGATTTTTTCTTGCTCTCGCATTCTTCCTCCTTTCTTCGCAGGCGTGTTTACGATGAAATATATATTCACCGAGGAACACAAGAGGAACATATCAATCGCAGCGAAGAACAGACCTCCCGTAAAAGATAGTACAAGGGAAAAGATGAGACTTATAAATACAGGGAGGACACACGAGAACTGGCCTCCAATAAGCGATAGGACAAGAGAAAGACTTACCGCACAGTTGCGTGAAATGGGCAACAAAAGAAGAGGAACTCCGTTATCGGAAGAAGTTAAGCGCAATGTTTCAGAATCATTAAAGGGAGAGCGCAATCCGAGATGGAGGGGGGGGATTACCGATGCCACAAAGAAGATTAGGCATAGCAGGGAAGGCCGTATATGGCGCGAGGCCGTGTTGGGAAGAGACGGAAATAAATGCACACGGTGCGGAGTAAATGAAGGATTTATGGAAGCCCATCATATAAAAGAATTTTACCATCACCCAGAGAAACGGTTTGATGTGGATAATGGAACAACTCTCTGCAATGCCTGCCATATTAAGCAGCACAAGGACAGGGTAGAAGGCGCATGAAAAAGTTAATTATTCTCCTAGTTGCTTTAGCAACAATCTCCTCGCAGGCGTGGGGGGCGATTTATTACGTTGATCCTGATTGCACGGATACCAATCCCGCGTCCGCGACGGTTGATGGAACTGCGTATGATCCAGCGACTCCTGCTTGCACAGGCGGAAGCGATTCGTATTATGTGACGATTGCGGATGTGAACTTGAAATCCTTCTCCGTTGGGGATTCCATCCTGTTTAAGAAGGGTGAGACGTGGCGGGAACAGTTGACGCCTCCGAGCAGCGGTAGCGCGGGGAGTCCCATCACGTTCGGAGCGTATGGAACCGGAAATGCACCGATCATCAGCGGGTCGAATCTTGTCTCTGGGTGGACTGTTTATTCGGGGAGT
>Ga0209342_10004643_pt1 | contig 14206 bp, 13 predicted proteins | sample RifCSP16_2_FD_184023 | JGI IMG/M metagenome (GOLD analysis project Ga0209342, IMG submission 184023) | Soil microbial communities from Rifle, Colorado - Rifle CSP2_sed 16_2 (SPAdes) (version 2) | ecosystem: Environmental > Terrestrial > Deep subsurface > Rock core/Sediment | place: Rifle... | reverse complement strand
GCCCTTCGAGACTGTTGCCAACGAGTTCTTCATTCGCAAGGGACCGTTGATGGGCAGAGGGAGTTACACCCCGCCGAAGCTTGGGGGCAAGTTCAAGGGAGCGGCTGTCGGCACATCCCCGGCCTACAGCTTTGCCGCCCAGATCAGCCAAGTGGAGGTCGACGAGGAAACCGGCCAGGTGATGGTCACCAACGTGTGGGACGTGCACGACTGCGGCACGGTGATCAATCCGGACCTCCTGCACGCGCAGGTCGAGGGCGCTCTGTTCATGGGCATGGGCGAGGCGATGTACGAGGAAGTCGTGTTCGACGACAAGGGCAAACCGCTCAACGCCAATCTGGGCGAGTACCGAGTGCCGACAGCGTTGGACGTGCCCCAGGTGATCTCAGAGCTGGTGGACAGCTATGAGCCCGCCGGTCCGTGGGGGGTCAAAGAAGTGGGGGAAGGGGCCACGCTTCCCACTATGGGCTGCTACGCGAACGCCATCTACGACGCCATCGGCGTCCGCATCTATGATCTGCCTCTCACGCCCGAGAAAGTTTGGAAAGCTATTCAGGGAAAAAAGAAGCAGTCTTAGGGGCAAGGCGCAAGAAAAATGAGCAAGGCTTGATCAGAAAACCGCTCGATCTGGAAAGCCTTTTTGCACCCAGCACGCTCGAGGAGTTCAAAATCTAGCGAGGAGTGAGCCGTGAGTCGACTGAGATTAGCGTCACTTGCTCACTGCTCACTGTCTCACTGCTCACCGGTGGGGTCATAGTTTTAGGTGGAAAGGAAGTCATGGCGGAGGAAAAAGACAGGCCGGTCGAAGAGGTCAAGTGGTGGATTGATCGGGGTCCGGTTAAGGAGCGGGAGAAGCACACCGGGCTCGGCGCCGGGATCATCGAAAAATGGGTCTATGGCTTATTGAAAGATTACCACCAGGAGCAGGCTTTACGAAACGTCGTCGATATCAATACGCGCCTATTGCGCGATGTCTCGCTAAAGCCAGGAGAATGGGTTTACCACTCGTTGGGTGTGGGGACCTATCCGGTCAAGCGGCTGAACAAGATCAAGGGCTCGCTTCAACTCCCGCCCAGCGCACGTGGCTTGCTGATCGATGCGGGATATTCGCTTAGGGTCTTGATTACAGGCGAACCGGCCGGGGAGAGGCTGCTGGATATCAACTTTACCGACGCCCCGTCGCTGGATTACTGGTTGGGAGGCGAGCTGATTGAGGAGAGGCTCTTTTCCGACGTCGACGAGGCGCTCAAGAGGCTTCGGGGAGCGCTTTCCCGCTACTTAAACCCGCCGCACACTCAAGAGTGAGGGCAAAAGGATGAAGGATGAACCTTTCTCATCCCTCATCCTTTATCCTTCATCGCTAAGCCTCTAGTGGCACGCGCAGGTGCCCGCCGTACAGCCACACCCGCCTCCAGCTGCTGCCTTCTCCCCACCGCTCCCAGGAGAACTAAAAACAGAAAGTTCCCTTTGCACTTCCGGGCTGGCGCACTCGGGACAGGCGACAACCTCTCCTGCCGAGCGGACGAGTTCTTCAAAACTGTGATGGCAACGGCGGCAACTAAATTCGTAAATGGGCATGGTCTCTTCCTTCGCTTAGGCCTTCAGCCTTCTTTTTTGCCTTTTTCCGGCTTCTTTACCATAGGGCAGCTCCAAGGGGAAAGGCACGTTGGCAGTGACCTCCAGGCCGTAACCCGATAGCCCCACGAGGTTCTTGCGGTTGTTGGTGATGAGGCGCATTTTTCTCACGCCCAAATCCCGCAGGATCTGCGCCCCGATCCCGTATTCTCTGAATTCTGACCGGTAGACGAAGGACGGGTTCATGTCCCGCTTTTTCTTGCCATCCACTCGGGGATAGGTGGGAAACCCGGGATTGAGCCCTTTGGTCTCGGTTTGCAGGTAAAGGATGACGCCTTTCCCTTCCTTAGCAATCATCTCCATGGAGCGATGAATCACAGCACCGGTGTTGAGAAACTCGAACCCGAAGACGTCCCCGGGGACATATTTGGAATGCACGCGAACCAAAGTCTCCTCGTGGGGAGAGACGTTCCCCTTGATGAGGGCCAAATGTTCGCTTTGATCGACATGGCTGTTGTAGACCACCGCCTGAAACTCCCCGCCATAGCGCGTGGGGAGGCGCGCCGACGCGACCCGGTAAACCAGGCAGTCATAGCGCAACCGGTACTCGACGAGATCGGCGATCGTGACGAGCTTCAGAGCGTGCTTGGCGGCGAATTTCTCCAGATCGGGGAGCCGTGCCATGGTGCCATCGTCTTTCATCACCTCGCAGATCACCCCGGCCGGCTTAAGCCCGGCCAGCCGCGCCAGATCCACAGAACCCTCGGTCTGACCCGTGCGGACCAGGACGCCCCCTTTTCTGGCGCGCAGGGGAAAGAGGTGTCCGGGGGTGACCAGGTCCTCGGCCACCGCGTCATCGGCGATCGCCACGAGGACCGTCTGCGCGCGATCGGCAGCCGAAATTCCCGTCGTGATATTTTCGGCCGCATCGATGGAAACGGTAAAGGCCGTGCCGAAAGGAGAGGTGTTCTCCGTGACCATCATGGAGAGGCCGAGTTGCTTCACCTTTTCCTCGGTCAACGTGAGGCAGATCAGGCCCCGACCGAAACGGGCCATAAAATTGATCGCCTCGGGGGTCACCTTTTCCGCCGCCATGCATAGGTCGCCCTCGTTCTCCCGGTTCTTGTCATCCATCAGGATGACCATCCGGCCCCGGCGGATATCCTCAATCGCCTCTTCGATCGTCGCGATCGTCATGCGGCTTTAATTTACCACCTTGACTCTCCAGGTCAACTCCCCTCATCCCTTGCCGAGGCGCGGGCCACGCACGCCCGCTAGCCTTCTCGCTGAAGCAAAATCAGGGACCATTTTTTCCCTCCCACCGCTCCCTCGGCCACGATCATTGCCCCTTCGACGAATTTGATCCGCTGCAAGTCCCTTTCCCGGATCAGCAAGTAAGCTCTCCCCACCCGCGACATCTTCGTTTCGATTTCGCCCGGGGAGGAGACGACGGGGATAACTTCCCACTCGCCATAGAAGTTAAAATCGTTCATGGTATCGGCATAGACGAACAGCGGCTCGAACGGCGGCACCCTCCTTTTGACCTCACGGGCAAAGGCCTTGGGGGATTTGTATTGATCCAGAAAGGGAAAGATCCATAGCGATGCGCAGAGCATCGTCAACAGAACCGTAAACGCAGTCGAGAAAAAGACCAGCGCGGGGCGCCGCCGTAACACCGCAACCAACCCGACCAACCCGCCTCCCACCATAGCCGCCGCGGGTAAAAGCGAGAGCCACAGCGCGCCTGGCTGAAAAACCCATACTCCGACGGGCAGGGAAAGACCTGCAATCCACAAAAGGTTGAAAAGGAGATGCGCTGCCCAGCGATAGAGAGCCCCCTCAACGCGGCTCCCCCGCTCAAGGCCGGCAAAGTAGCAGCCAACCCCAAGCGCGGCCGGAGGAAAGAGCGGGAGCAGATAGAGGGCGCGTTTGGTATCCGAAAGGCTAAAGAAGACAAAAATCACCCCAAACCACAGCGAGAGGAAGAGCGGGATCGGCTTCCTTACGACACTCCGCGCGCGCAGACTGGCCGCGACCGTGGGAACCAAAAAGAATGTCCAGGGCAAAAAATCTGCCGGGAAATTTAGCAGGTAATAATAAAAGGGCTGCTCATGACCGGCCCCAGCCGTATAGCGCTGGACATGGTGAACCAGGATGAACTCTTGAATCCACCTGCCCTCCGTCGCCCAGCTGACCTGGGCGAACCAAGGCAACACAACCAAAAGAAAAATCCCCACGCCGCTGGGTATGCGCCACTCCAGGATGGATCGCCACTGTCGCATCGAGGCCACAAAAGAAAGCAGGATCAATCCGGGCAGGACAACCCCAATCAAACCCTTGGTGAGGGTAGCCAATCCCATCAACGCATAGGCAACCCAGAGTTCTTTGGGACTTCCTATCTGAAAGATGACCCGCACCCAAAAGTACAGCGCCAGGGTAAAAAAGAAGGTGAATGGCATATCGGTATGCGCCCAGCGCCCTTCCCAGACAACGCGCGCCGCGGTGGCAAGGACAATGGCACCGAGAAATCCCTGCCTGGGTCCGAGCAGGTCTCGGCCAAGAGCGTAGGTTGTAAGCACCAAGCCAACAGCCGAAAGCGCCGAGGGCAAACGCACGCTCCACTCACTCACTCCGCCTAGAAGCTTGGAGACAAGGAGAACCCACCAGAAGTAAAGGATCGGTTTGTCCGTGTAGAGCTCTCCGTTAATCGTCGGGACCAGCCACTCACCACGCACCAACATAACGCGGGCGATCTCCGCATAGCGGGGCTCCACAGGCGCCCAGAAATCCCGCGCCCCGAGGCCGGGAAAATAGAGCACAATGGAAAGGAGAACGAGACAGAGGAGATGGCCCCGTCGGCTGGAGATCATCAGCGAAGGTTCCATAGCGCTATTGCCCAAGCAAGTACGAAAGCGGCCAACCCCAACAGCCAGCTAGCGGGGGGCGACAGCACTGTGCCGACGGTCTTAATCCGTCTTTTGAAGTAATCAGAAACGATGACCCCGATCAGAGCGGCGGCAGAGGAAAAAATAAGCGAGCGGGGCGGAGAGTATGTCGGGCTGTCGATATTGGATGTGCCCAACAGACCCCAAATCGCCACAAGCCATCCGGGGAACAGCCCGAAAAGTCCGATGAGCCAACAACGATCCGATTCGTCCCCGGGCGAGATCCTCCGATAGCGCCTCACCCCGAGCGCCGAGAGCACGACGCCCAGGACTCCCAGTGTGACCGACCACCCTGCCATTGCTCGACGCGAAAAAATCCAGCGCTCAGTGCTTCTTTCCTGTCAGCCCCAAGCCCGCTTGACTCGCCGCTTGGAAGACCCCCAACTCTAGGGAGCAATCATAACCTGAACGCGTTACAGGATTAAAGGGCTAGAGAGATGCCCCGAATCGCCGATTTGAAGCAGAGGCCTAAAAGAGTGAGACGAGTGAGGGGAAAGTCGATTCCACTCACTCGTTTCGGGCAGCGAGGACCTTCGGGCTAGCTTTAAAAGGTGTAGATGACCTGTAACGCCAGAGTCGTTTGGTTTTTATCGGATCGGGTGTTTCCCTTTTGGAAGACTCTTTCGTCAGCCCAATCTTGACGCAGCTCGACTCGGCCTAAAAGTTTTTCCGTGAGCTTGTAGGCGCCGGTCAGGGTTATCTCGCCAACCGTGACATCCTTGTGAGTCCCCGGGATATTGCCGCCGAGCCTGGCACCATCACTGTCTTTAAAAAACTCTCCCCTAAGGGCGGTGTTAAAACGGTCGGTCCAGTCGTACGAGGCAATGCCTGCGAAGCCATGCCATGTGCCATCTCTCAGGCTCGCGGTCACTTTATCTTCGTGCCCATGGGTATATTCAAGAAATAGAGTCAAGGCGGAGATGGGCTTGATCGTAGCAACTCCGCTAGTCGTGATCCTATTGCGTCCGCTATGATGCCTCTGCTCAGGCCCAATCATGGTGCTCGCTGTAAAGGAAAAACCTCAGCCGGTGTCAAGGTAAAACCCCCATGGAAAGAAGGCTGCCTATTATTATCCCTAGGATTATCCCACCCCGTGACTGGCCCACCCATGAGGGTAAATATGCTGGTCACTGGATAACTGAATAGGACTCCAGTGTGGGTAAAAGGAATCGCGAAGCCAAAGAGATAGGAGCGGGAGATATTTGGGTTGGGTGAGCCTGGAGCGGAGATGATCTCAGTCCCCATAAGAGTGACAAACTTTCCACCCTTAACTTGGAGTCCAGCCCCGATAGGAACGGTAAAAGTAACAAATGCTTCTCTCAACTCAGCCGAAGGTTCTCCTCCACTGCCAGCACCCGGCACCTGCAGCTTGGTCCCCTACAGGGTCGCCTCTCTGAGCAGCTCTGCCGTGCGGCCGAAATCGGCCACAAGCTTCAACCCCACCCCCCAGTCTTTCTCCGGCTTCTCCAGGGTCAAGTTCAAGTGGTTGAAGACGATTTCGTTGTGGTCCTTATCGAAGACGCGAAGACTGATGTCATCGTCATTGCCGAACCCCGGCCGATTGGAGCTCCACGTATAGCTCGAATCGAGAAAGCCGCTGATGCTGATCCCCAAGGTTTTTTCCAAAGGAGCTTTCACATCCGCAACCTTCTTGTCGATCAGCCCGACGCTACTATCCAGGCTCAGCCATCCAGGGGCTAGCCCTTTAGCCTCCTGGGCTCACCGATCTTTCCCGTGTAAGCCGCCGATATGACGGTTTCGACTACCTGCTGCGCCTTCTCATCAGGAACCAGCACCTGAATCTTTACCTTTGGCAAAAAATCAACCGAGTATTCCGTTCCTCGATAAAGCTCCGTGTGTCCTTTCTGGCGTCCGAAGCCTTTCACTTCCTCCACCGTCATCCCATGGACTCCAGCTTTGGTGAGGGCCTCTTTCACCTCATCAAGCTTAAAGGGCTTAATGATTGCCTCAACCATTTTCATAAGTCCTCCTTAAGAAATTTTGCCTCTACAAAAACGAGAACACAGTTGGATTGAGCAAACGCTGTGCCACAACGTCATCGTGGTCTGGATCGCTCGCTCTCCGTTGAAAAACTGCTACTCAGAGAAGTAGTGGTCGTCAGCTCCAGAGGAAAGGAGAGATAAATTGCTTAGCGCTTGGGCGCCCTGCCTAAATCCTGTGCAGGAGGCGGGGGAAAGTTAGCCACCAAAGCGTGACCGGAGGGAAAGCTTTTCCAGACAAAAAATTTCTCAGGAGAAGGCGTGTTTATTTCCGCCAGATGCTTCTCCTTAACCAGCACGACAGTAGGGATGGGCTCTACGAGCCTTTTAACCACAAAGTCCGGGTGGGGAGCGACCTCTACACGATGACCGGTCACGTAAAAGGAAAAAGACTCGGCGCGGATAGCATAAAGGCGATATTCCTTTCCCTCGATCCCATTAACGACCTTGGCGAGGTTCCGTACGCCCTCGATCTCGAAAAGCTCTGGAGCCCTGCTCCCGTAAAACCACAGAACCAACCAGAGAGAGGAAAAGGCGACCAGACACGGCAGCCACCTTTTTTTACCCAGGGCCCAACCGATGGCGCCGAGAACGAGAAAAACCGCGGCAGGCAGCAAGGGTGGAGGCGAGGAAAAATGCTGGGGAAAGTGAGGTTTGAGAACCCATTCGCTCAAGGCAGGGAGAGAAAAGAGCAACAAAAACCAGCCCAGGCTGCTGTAGAGGATCCAACCCCACCTCCAGCCAATCTCTTCGCCTCTCACGGCGCGCTCTAAAACCTCCCCAGTCAAGAGCGCCAACGGCGGAAAAGCCGGCAGCACATAGGTGCCAAGTTTATTCCGGGAGAGAGAGAAAAAAATCAGAATCGTAGCCACCCAAACTATTAAGAAAAGCCTCTCCGCCTTTCCTTCTTCACTTCTGCGTCCCCAAAAACTATGCAAAACCGCCGGTAAAAATAAGCTCCACGGGAGAAAACCGCCGATCAGAACCAGCACCAGGAAGTATACCGGCTCCGAGTGCTTGATCCCCCCCTCCGTGGTAAAAAACCGCACCACGTTGTGATCCCAAAGGAAAGTCCAGATATATTCCGGGTGCTGCACGGCAGCCCAGAGGTACCAGGAACCGGAAACCAGTAGGAAAATCACCATTCCCGACAGGAGCCGAAGCTCCCGTAGAAGCTCCCATCTCTTTTCCAGACCCAGGGTGATTATCACGATCAGCAAAGCGAGAAGAAGACCGACAGGCCCCTTAGCCAGCGCAGCAAGGGCGAGAAAGAGATAGAAGGGCCAAATCCATGCCTTCCCTTTCGTTTGCTCTTTCCACCACCAGAAGAAGAGCAGAGCCGCGGTGAAAAAGAAGTTAAAGACCATATCCATCTTGGCGAAGCGTCCCAAAGCGACAAACTCGACGGAACCGACCAAGACGAGTCCGACCCATACGCCTCGGTTCCACCCCCAAAATGCGGCCGCCGATAGACAAACTAAGATTACCGTAAGGCTCGCCGCGATCGCCGAGGGCAAGCGCAGAGCGAGCTCGTTAAAACCCAGGGTTTTTAGGCCCACCGCCAGGAGCCAAAAGTAAGGAGCTGGTTTGTCATAGTAGGGCTCACCGTGAAGGGTCAGGGATGACCATTCCCCCGAATCCAACATCTCCTTGGCAATCACACCGCTGCGGCCTTCATCAGGGTCCCACAAGGCGTAATTTCCCAGGGCGTGAAAAAAGGCGAGATAACAGAGCGCACCCACGACAAGAAGGGCAGCTGCAGGATGCTTGCTGAGAAAATTCAATGCTCGGTAAACTTTCGATGCGAGAGCGCTGGCAGCTCGGAGCGCACCCTGGCGAGATAGCCCAGATCGATCTCAGCAAAGATCACCCCGGCATAGTCCGGGGCCCTTGCCAGGACCTTACCCCAGGGATCGACGATCATCGAATTGCCATAGGTAGCTATGCTCTTGGGGTTTTTACCGAACTGGTCCGGCGCGATGACGTAGACTTGGTTCTCGATCGCCCGGGCGCGCAAGAGGGGCTCCCAGTGAGCCTCTCCGGTCGGGACCGTAAAAGCGGAGGGAACAAAGATGATCTGAGCGCCCTTGGTCGCCAATGCGCGATAGAGTTCGGGAAAGCGCAGGTCGTAGCAGATGCTTAGTCCCATCGGGCAAAACTCGGTCTTTGCCACGACGATCTCCGTGCCCGGCTCGCGGGTGGCCGATTCCAAAATGGACACTCCGCCTTCGATGTCGACATCAAACAGGTGGAGTTTGCGATAACGGGCCAGGATGCGGCCTTGCGGATCAAAGAGCAGGCTCGTGTTGTATGCCTTGTTGTTGCCCGGAATTTCCTCCAGGATCGAGCCGGCAAGTAGGTAAAAACCAAACCCGCGGGCCAGACGCGCCATGACCTCGGTGGTGGGGCCAGGGATCGCTTCCGCATGAGTCCGCTCCTCCCTTTTCTCGCCGCGCCAGTTGAAAACCTCGGGCAAGGCCACAACCTTCGTATTCATTCGAGCCGCCTCGCGGAGCCACGCTTCGGCCTCCTCAAGGTTGGCCTTTTGATCCGGCATGGCAAGCATCTGGATCGCTGCGGCTAAAAACTTCACGCGGGTTGTCCTCTGAGTTCAAGGGATTAAGGAAAAAACAGGTGACTAAGCTCCCCAAAAACATCTAACCGCTTTAACTCTGAAACCCTTCAACCCTTAAACCTTTTTAGCGATTCAAAAATACCGGACAGGGACTTTTCCTCAGCACGTATTCCGTGGTGCTTCCTAACACCATTTCTATAATCCGCCGATGGCCGTAGGCCCCGATGAAGAGGAGATCGTAATTCAGGTTAACCAAATAATCGATAATCTTTTGCTCCGGGTATCCCCGGGCCAGCTCATATCGCGCCTCGATCCCGTAAGGGCCCAGGTAAGATCGTGCCTCCTGGAGCACCTTTTCCCCCATCTTTTCATCTTTCGGGACAAAAAGCACCGTGAGAGAAAGACCGAGCTGCGTGCAAAACTCAGCTGCCGATTCCATGGCCGCACTGGCCCGCTGGCTCCCATCGTAGGCGAGCAGGGGGCGCGTGAACTCTCTAAACCTCTTGGTCGAAACTAGAATGGGGCGGGGGCATCTGCGGGTCACGCTCTCGGCCGTGCTTCCCAGGAGGCCGGTGGAAAATTCTTCGTTAATCCCCCGGTGACCCAAGACGACGAGGTCGGCCATTTTCGAGCGCTCACAGATCTCATTGGGGACAATGCCCATGTCGAGAAAGGTCTCATACCGAATGCCCTTCTCCCGACAGCGCCCGCTAACCTCTTCGAGGATGATTTTCCCTCTTTCCTCCAAGACCTCGCGCATCTTGCTGGAAAAATCCAAATAGGGCTCAAAGCCCAGGGAGCCGGAGATATCATGGAAGAATGTTCCCTCGACCGAAACTGTGTCGATGACATGCTGACCAAAGAGGGCACCATTGAACTTTTGCGCCAGCCAGAGCCCATATTCCAGCGCCGCCCGAGAATGGTCCGAACCATCCAGGGGAACCAGAATATTTTTGATCATGCGGCTACCATATCAAGGCCCCCTCTTTTTGCAAGGCACTCTTTTTCGCCCGCCAAGGGGTTTACAGCCAGGACTCAATGAGAGATAATAATAGTATAGCTTAGCCGGAGAACGCCGGTATGGGACAAGCGAAGCCGAGAAACGAAACTCTCCTCCAGGAACTGATTGCCGTAGCGAAGAAGCTCAACATCGAGGTCCGAACCGAGAAATTGCTCCGGGAAGTGGGATACCGCGCGCGCAGCGGCCGGTGTCGCGTGAAAGGGCGCGAGCTCATCATCATTGACCGCGATTCGCCGGTGGCCGAGCAGGTGGACTTCCTGGCAGCGGAGCTGGACAAACAGGAGAGCGGCCTGGCATTTTTACCGCCTCAGCTCAGGGTCCGGCCGAAGCGGTAGACAGATTGGGCCTATCGCGGGTTGAACGGTTCGACCCGGATCCGTTTCGCTGCTGCAATCCCGAGTGAAAACTCGTCCTTCCCGACTTTCAGCGTCATGATCCCCAAAGAAGGGGCCACATCCTGAACCTGAGCTCTCGCCCCCGGGACGAGGCGGTGGTCCTGCATGAACGCGAGCAAACGGGAATCTCTCTCTCCGCCTTCCGTGATGCACTCCAGCACCACCTCGGTGCCGGCCGGGACCTGATCCAGGGGCACTCCTCTGCGGCGAGACGATGAACCCTGCCCGGGGATCCGGTTCCCGTGGGGACAGGTCGAGGGGTGGTGAAGGAGCTTGGTCAGTCCCTCCTCTACCTCCTGCGAGATCGCATGCTCCAGGCGGTGGGCCTCCTGGTGAGCCTTGACCCAATCCAAGCCGAGGAGATCCGTCAGAAACCTCTCGGTGAGAAAGTGGCGCCGCAGAATCCCCTCGGCCACCTTCCTACCCTTGCCCGTTAGGTGAATTTCCTTACGACGCTCCACGTGGACAAAGCCGTCGCTCTCAAGCCGCCTGAGCGTGCTGAACACGGTCGAGGGGGAGACGCCCATCTCGTCCGCGACCCGAGCGGCGATGACCGGCTGCACCTCTTCTCCCAGGACATAGATTGCCCTCAAATAATCCTCTCCGGTGGGGGTAATTTTTGCCTCTTCCATAGGGTTGACAAACTTTCAATTTTCGTATAAGCGAAAGTTATTAGTTTGGCTGATCAAAGATAAATCCAGAGAGACGTGACACCTTCTCCATGAGCCAGCAAAGAGTTTATTGCAGCAAGGACCAAAGATCAAGATAAGGAGGCAAGAAATAATGGGTTTCTCCCGATCGTGCCAGAGGGTTGCAGGGCTCATCGTTGCCGGATTGTTTTTGGGAACTCAAGCCGTCTCAGCAACCGCCGAGGAAGTCGTTGTTTATTCCGCGCGGATCGAAGCTCTGATCAAACCCATGTTCGATGCCTTCACCCAGAAGACCGGCGTCAAGGTGAAATACTTCACGGCAAGTGAGAAAGAGCTATTCGAGCGTCTTAAGGCGGAAGGGTCTAGAACCCCAGCCGATCTCCTGATGACAGTAGATGCAGGCAACCTCTGGATCGCTGAGCAGGCAGAGCTTCTCCGGGGCCTGAACTCTACCGTCATAGAAAAAAACATCCCAGCCCACCTGCGGGCTAAAGGCAACTCCTGGGTGGGTCTGTCTGTGCGGGCCAGGCCCATCATGTATAGCACTGAACGAGTCAAACCCTCTGAGCCGTCAACGTACGAGGCGCTCAGCGACCCGAAGTGGCGTGGTCGGCTCTGTTTTCGGACATCCAGACAGGTCTACACTCAGTCGCTCGTTGCAACCATGATCAAGACCCTGGGCGAAAAGCGCACTGAGGAGATCGCGCGTGGATGGATGGCCAATCAGCCGCGCGTCATCGACAGTGACACGAGAGTCCTGGAAGCCATCGCCGCGGGCCAGTGTGACGTTGGCCTAACGAATACCTATTACCTCGCTCGCCTTAAGGCAAAAAATCCCGCTTTCCCCGTCGCAGTCTTCTGGCCCAATCAAGCGGATCGCGGGGTCCATGTGAATATCTCGGGTGCCGGCGTGACCCGTTATGCCAAGAACCGCCAAAGTGCCATCCACTTGATCGAGTTTCTGAGTTCATCCGAGGCACAAAACCTCTTCGCCGATGTCAACTACGAGTATCCCGCTAACCCCAGCGTCAAGCCCCACCCATTGATCGCGGCTTGGGGAACGTTCAAAGCTGACCAAGTGGATGTGGCCGCAGCAGGGGAACTGCAGGTCGCGGCGGTCAAACTGCTGGATCGGGTCGGATATAGGTAAACCGATGGAGGCAGGCCAGACAAGAGACCTCACCTACAACACCCGACGCTTCGGAGGAAGGTTTAGAGCTGACCCTTGGCCCATGGCTGCCGGGATAGTAGGCCTCATCGTGGCGACACCTATCTTGGTGGTCATCTTTTCTCTCACCAGCCCAACCATCGATATCTGGACGCACCTCTGGCAGACCCAACTAACCGAGTTAATCTGGAACACACTGAGGCTGATGGCAGGGGTGGGTATGGGAGTGTTTATGGTCGGCACCGGCCTCGCCTGGTTGGTAACCATGTACCGTTTTCCAGGCCGAGCGACCTTCGAATGGCTTCTTATTCTTCCCCTTGCCATCCCCACCTACGTGATCGGCTTTGTCTTTCGCGCCATCTTCGACTACACGGGACCGGTCCAGGGTTGGTGGCGCACCATGTTTGGAGCGGGCGTCTGGTTCCCGGAGATCGCCTCCTACAGCGGGGTGACGCTTGTTATGACGCTCGTACTCTATCCTTATGTCTACCTGCTCGCGCGCACGGCCTTCCTGGAGCAGTCGGCGGGCACTCTGGAGGCGGCACGCGCCCTGGGCGCCAGCAAGTTAAAAGTTTTCTGGAGGGTCGCTCTTCCCCTTGCGCGGCCTTCCATTGCCGCCGGGACATCCCTGGCTCTCATGGAGGCATTAGCGGACTTCGGTACAGTTGCCATCTATGGCTACCACAGCTTCACCGTGGCCATTTACCGGGTCTGGTTTGGGATGTTCAATCGCCATGCAGCCACCGAGTTGGCCAGCCTTCTCATGCTCTTCACTTTTGTGCTTTACCTATTGGAGCGCACCCTCCGCGGTCGCGCCCGTTTCTATCAGACAGAGGGCAATGTGCGGCCCTCCGCACCCAAGACGCTGCGCGGCTGGAAGGCGTGGGTTAGCAGTGGGGTGTTAAGCTTGGTTGTGGGCGTCGCCTTCGTGTTACCTGTCGTCCAGCTGATTGTCTGGACCTTGGGCGCAGCGGATTACGATAGGCGTTATCCCGACTTCTTGGTCAATACCTTGTTATTAGGTGTGATCACAGCCATCATCGTGGTCGGCGCCGCGGTCGTTGTGGCGTATGGACTGCGGCTTAGTCGCAGCCGGACCTCCGCTGCCTTCGCCCGTCTGGCCAGTATGGGTTATGCGCTTCCGGGATCGGTAATCGCCGTCGGCGTGCTTGCGCCTTTGGCTTTCCTGGACCAGACCATTGACGATCTCTTACAAAAGACCCTGGGAATTTCCAGCGGGCTTCTCCTCACCGGTTCCGTGGCCGGTCTGGTGTTTGCGTATTTAGTCCGCTTCCTAGCTGTGGGCTACCAAACCGTAGAGGCGAGCCTGATTAAGATTACGCCGACCATGGACATGGCAGCTCGTTCTTTGGGAACCAGCACAACCGGAGTCCTACGTCGCATTCATCTTCCGCTCATCCGACCTGGGCTGAGTGCTGCGGCGATCCTCGTGTTCGTGGACGTGATGAAGGAGATGCCCGCCACTCTCCTCCTTCGTCCCTTTGGCTATGACACCCTAGCGGTCCGGGTGTGGCAGCTTACCTCGGAATCGTTTTGGGACGCGGCGGCCCTTCCGGCGCTGACTATCGTGGCAGCCGGTATTTTACCAGTCGTGGTGTTGGTAAGAAACCGCGCAGTGATCCCGGGATGACAGTCCTTATGTGGTCGACGTTCAGGAGCTGATACCGTCAACGATTTATGTTCCCCTTACGAATTGTGGCTGCGACCCGATTGAGGGCTAGCCTTAGCTTTTCTTGTAGATCTGCTGCGCTAAATAGTTCTGATAGCCCACTTCCTCTATTTTGTGCAGTTGGGCCTCGAGCCAATCTACATGGTGCTCTTCATCCACAACGATATGCTCCAACAGTTCGCGGCTG
>Ga0209342_10004641_pt1 | contig 14210 bp, 7 predicted proteins | sample RifCSP16_2_FD_184023 | JGI IMG/M metagenome (GOLD analysis project Ga0209342, IMG submission 184023) | Soil microbial communities from Rifle, Colorado - Rifle CSP2_sed 16_2 (SPAdes) (version 2) | ecosystem: Environmental > Terrestrial > Deep subsurface > Rock core/Sediment | place: Rifle... | reverse complement strand
GACGCAAACAACGCCTGGGACCAGGGGTCCCTCTTGAGCGCCCGCGGCGCCATTGGCTACCCGCGGGACGTGGCCTATCTCCGCGAGTTCTCCCGGCGGGGGATCCTCGAGGCCCTGGAGCGCGGGCGGCTCTACGTGACGGACGGACCCACGCTGGAGTTCACCGTGAACGGGGCGGTCGCGGGAGACGAGGTCCTCTACACCCCTGGTTTCACGCCCCTCCAGGTGAACTTCACGGGGGAGACGAACCGGACCTCGACGGTGCGCCTCATCGACAACGGCACCGTGGTGTGGTCTCAAGTCAACGTCCTGGGCCCGTTCTCCCTATCGATCCCCCGCTTCACCTTCGTGGACACCTACCTGCGCGCTGAGGTGCGCACGTTCGATGACACACTGATCAAGGGCGAGACGTACGTCGCCTTCTCCAACCCGATCTACATCGACGTGCCGCCCTTCGACGACCCGCCGGAGCCGCCGACCGCCCTCCGCGCGTGGATCGAGGGGGACGACGTCGTCCTCGCCTGGAACGGCTCCGTGGCGGCGGACCTCTCGCACTATGCGATCTACCGCGCCGACTCCATGACCGCCTTCGACTTCACCTACCGCCACGCGCGCGCCTACCGCACGACGTGGCGGGACGTCGGGGCCGCGCGGGACGGGCAGACGCACTACTACATCGTGCGGGCCATGGATCGGATGGGGCACGAGGAGAACAACACGGCGTTGGCGGTCAAGATGGCGTTCCCCGTGGTGCCGGGCCTGAACCTCCTCGGCGTTCCGATCCCCCTCCTCGACGTCTCCCTATCGTCCGTGCTGCAGACGGTGAACCACACCGATGTGCGCGCGTTCGATCCGACGCTGCCCAGCCCGTGGAGCTCCTACCACGCGGGCCGCGGCGGGGGATTGGCGGCGTTGCCGACCGGATCCGGGTTCTGGGTCACGGCGCCGACGGCAGGGACCTACGCGGTGGCGGGGATCGTCCCCGTGAACGCGACTGTCTCCCTGAGGGCAGGCTGGAACCTTGTGGCTTACGCGTCGCAGACGCCGCGCACCGTGGCGACCGCGCTCGTGGGGGTCCCCTGGATCCGCGTCGAGGTGTTTGACTTGTCCGCCGGGGCCTATCGCCTTCGCCAGGCCACCGCAGGAGTGACCCTCTCGCCAGGCCAGGGGCTGTGGGTCATGGTCACCGCCGATGCGGCTTGGATGATTCCCCGCTAGGGGACGGCCCCAAGGCTTTTGTGGGGAACCTCCGCTCCCCCCTCATGGTCAGCGCGTCCACCGTCGTCGAGTTCGCCCATGTCGTCTTCGGGATGATGTGGGTCGGGGTGTCCATCTACGTGGAGGCCGTCCTGGCGCCGCTCCTCAAGGAGACGAGGACGGTCGGCGCTTTCCGCGGCTTCCTCCCGCTCTTCGGGAGGACGAGCCTGTTCCAGACCGTGAGCGGATTCTTCGTCCTCCTCACGGGGATCGTCTACATGCTGCTCCATTACTGGCCCCTGGAGACGCTCGTCGCCCCGATCCCGGGCGTTGCCGTTGTCCCGGGTGTCCTGGTGCTGCTGAGCTTGGGCCTGGTCCTCGTCGCCCTCGGGGTCGGGACCGCCTTCCTCAAGCCAACGGCGATGCGCGTGGCGAAGTTCCCCTTCCCCGCCGATCCCGGAGCGCCCATCCCCGAGCCGGTCCAGGGGCTGGTGCGGACCCTGCTGCGGGGGGCGAGTCTGAACATGGCGATTGTGGTCGTGGTGCTCCTCCTCATGGTGATCGCGGCGACCGGCGGGGTCTGAGGCCGACGGCGCGGACCCTACTCTGCGGTGGGCTCGGGGGGCCGACTCAACCTCCGTCGCCGAACGCGCCCGATGCCGAAACCCCTGAAGGCGACGGCGAGCCTCGCCGCACCGGCGATCCAGAGGGGGGTCCCCGCGGGAAAACGTCCTCCACTGCCGCTGACGACTCCTCGATGGCGAGGGCGAAGCAGTGGACGCGCTGCCGAACTGGCCGGGGTGGAAAGCCCCCGTGGACAATGGTCGCTTGGTGTTCGGGCGGGGAGACCGCGCTCGTCTCCCCGCGTTCAGGTCGTATTCGTGCGTTCAGGCATCTGACTCCCGCGCGGGCTCCACCGAGGGGGTCGAGGCGCGCCGCCGCACACGCCCGGCGAGGAAGCCGGTGGCGACTGCCGCGACGATGGCTCCCATGCCGAGCCAGACAGGGATGCCGGCCACGCTCTGCGTCGCCTGCGTCGTGGTCTCGGGGGCCTCGATGGTGAACGAGAAGCGCACGGCGGGCTCCCAGGGCCATGGGGACTGTTGCATGTTGAGGTACGGCCAGCCGCCCGTTCCCTCCATGATGTCAATCGAATGCGTCCCGGGCTTGCCGACCACGGGGACCGTGATGTCGACGCTGCCCCGGCTGGTGAACGCGCTCATCCAACCCATGAGCCGGTTGTCATAGAGGACCTCCCAAGCCGCGGTGTACTTCTCATAGCCCAGGCCCCTCGCGTGGATGATCACCTGGCTGCCATCTGCGCTGAGCTCGGCGGTGAACGAGGGCACGAGCCTCCAGGTCGCGGTGGCCATCACGTCCCCGGCGACGACCGCCTCGATCAGGTGGTCCCCGCCGAAGTCGGACGGCACCGGCACCGAGGCCAGGGCACGGCCCTGGGCATCGGTCGTGACCGAGGTCAGGGTGGAGTTCGTCGGCGTCATCACCCAGCCCTTGTTGTCGTCGTCCTCGATCCTCGTCGCTCCGATGACGCTGTTCCACCTCAGGTCCACGCGCGTGTTCGGCGCGAAGCCCGCGAGGGCATAGGGCAGCGGGGTGCCCACGATCCCGCTCCCGCCGTTCCCCACGGTGAGCTGGGGCGTCCCATCGTTGATGGGCACCGCCGGCACCGCCGGGATGACGAGGGTGTCCGGAGCCGTGACCGACCTCAGGTCGGTCCCGCGGACGTAGGTCCGTTCCGAGCTCGCGCTTTCCGTGATCTCGAACGTGAACTGTTGGATCTCGTAACGCACGGGAAGGTCATTGACGTTGAGCACGGGGTGCTTCCAGGGCGTCGGGCCGTTGCTCGGGCCGTAGTACAGGGCGGGGTAGACCGTGATCAGGTGCGGTCCCAGGCCCCCAGTCGCCTGGATGAACACGCTGATGTTGCCGCCGGAGTTGAAGCTGCAGGCGAAGCCCAGGAACGCGTTGTCGTAGGTGATGGCGATGTTGTTGTCGTATTGCGTCCAGCCGCCCCCGACCATCTCCACCTCGATGATGGTCCCCTCCGGGCCGCTGGTCGGCGAGATCCATGTCTGGCGCAGCAGCGTGAAGGTGGCTTCCGCCGCCGACGAGCCGCTCGCGACGGCCTCAATCCGGTGGGGGGGACCGCCAAGGTCATACGGCGTGACGAAGGATGCGGTCCACGCGCCGCTCGAGCCGGCGACCGCATTGGCCACCGTGCTGCTGACCTCGACAAACCCGGACCCGCTGACGCGGTTCCCCTCCATGGTGTACCACAGGACCTCCACGGCCGCCCCGGAGGCGAACCCGCCCCCGGTCACTGTCACTAAGGTCCCGGGGGGCCCGGAGGTCGGGCTGACCGTGATGGACGGTTCGGCTCGGACCCCGGTCGGCACCAGGGCCACGATCAACAGTCCCACCATCAGCGCAAGCACTTGACTTCTAGCGTTCATGGTTCTCCCTCTTTTTGGTCTACGATTCCGTCTCCGGCTTCGACTCCGGCTCCTGCTTCTTCTTCCTTCCCCTGGAGACCGCAAACCCCACGCCGACCCCCAGAAGGAGGAGCAGGATTGCGATGCCGCCCACCACGGGGGTCTCAAAGCCGGTGGACTGGGTGGTCGTCGTGTTGCGGTAGACGTTGACGGGGACCTCCACGAGGGCCGGCGCCTTGATGGCGAAGCGCGTGGTGAAGGCGCCTCCGGAGTTGGCCGGACTGGTGCTGTCGTTGGCGCTGATGCGCGCCTGCACGTCCGTCCTGTTGGCCAGGGTCGCCGGAATCGGATAGGTCCCGATCCACTTCTGGGTCGCCGGGTTGAGGGTCAGGGTGACGTTCGCGAGGAAGGTCTGGTAGATGCCGGTCGTGGCGTTGAACGTCCCCGCGCCCAGCGTCGCCGTCACGGTTCCCCCGCGGGTTGCGTTCAGGGGGCCGGGGAACGCGAAGTTGTGCGAGTTGTGGCGCTCGTAGGTGACCGTCGCCTCGATGGTGACGGTCTCCCCAGGCCGGAAGTCGACCGTCTCCGCGCCGCTCGCATTCAGGATGCGCGGGACGACCTTGAGGATGGCGGGGACGATCTTCCACGCCGTCAGGCCGAACGCCGGGGAGATGCCCGAGCCGAAGTTCCCCTTGCCATCACTCGCGGACGCGTTAAAACGGAAGACTCCGGAAGGCGTCTGCCAATCGGGGAAGAAAGCGTTGCGCCAGAAGTGGTAGATGTTCTGCCAAGTGAGGATCTTCGTGACCCCGAAGACCGTGCCCGTGATATTCCCCCTGGCGATGGGATTCGCGGTCCCGTTGACGAACTCCCCGTTCGACGCGTAGGTCACGTAGACACGGGCGATGATCTCCCCGCCGCGCTGGAACTCCTGTGCGAGCGGGCAGTTGTGGACGTCCGTGTACTCGTTCGAGGCCGTCGCCCCCTCGGTGACCACGATCAGCCGGTCCGTGACGAGGAGCGTCGAGTACGCCGCGGGCAGGAAGGCCGTCCCGTTGAAGTAGTCGAGGCGCAGGCTGTAGCTTCCCACCTCGTCCACCGTGGTCATGAATCCGCCCGAGGCGTTGCCGTATTCCACAGGGACGGGCACACCGACGGCGGTGATATTGTACCAGACGGTGGACGCACTACCACTGGGTTTCGTCACGGTGACTGTGTAGTTGTCCAGGTACAGCCCGTAGCTCGTCCCAATCGTCACGGAGATCAAAGTCGTGAAGTTGATGTTGATGTACGAGGGGCTGGCCCCGAAAGCCGTGACGTGAGAGTCGACGACCTCTGCGGACACCGATTGCAATCCCGCCATCCCGACCAGGGCCACCGCGAGAAGCACGATCCCTAAGCGGCGGGCCCCGGTCGCGCACGTTCTTCGACTGTCTTGGTTCGCTGTCATACGGTCAGACCTCGGTGCGCTCCCTCGCCTGGGTCCGCCGTGGCGTTCCACCGGAGGGGAGCATGCTGCGCCAAAAGGGGGTCGGACCGATGAACACCCGGTACGGAGGGATAGGCGTTGTACTTATTCCGTAGCTTTTATTCATCGGATTCCGCAAAATCCCGCCTTCCCCATCGATGAAGGCCTCGCCCCGGCGTCCTTGGTCCCCTCGCCCCCAACCCGAAACCTTCTAAGGCCCCCGCCGGCCTGCCCGGGCATCGTGGGCGCTCTTCGGTTCCCGACCCTCCTCGGCGTCGCCGCCGTGCCCCCCCTCGCCGCGCGATTCCTCTCCGATGTCGCTCTCGCCGGGGCGAACGTCGGGGAGGAGACTCGCCTTGCGATTGGGAGCGCCCTGAACACGTACGAGGTCGTGCTCGCGGTCGGCCTTCTGATCGCCTTCGCTCTCCTCGGCCACCGTGCGACGGGGAAGGTCCTCCGCCCCTGGGCGTGGCTGGTGAGTCTACTCCTGGCCGTGGCCTTCGCCGTGTGGCTGGCGGTGCCCCGCGGAGCGGCGTTCCTTGGGATCTCGACCGCCGCGCTGCTCGTCGTGGCCGTGTTTGCCCTCCGGACCCGGTTCCCCGGCCGGATCGAGCATTCCTCGTGGTCCCAGGCGGCCTTCCTTGCGTTCATCACCGTCATCCCGGTCGTCTATGCCCTGCGTTCCAGCGTGGCCCTCGCCCTGGTTTCCTTGCCGGGGACGGCCGGCTGGCTCTATGCGAACCTCCCCACGTTCCTCCTCGAGCTGCTGGCCATCGGCGTCTGGATGAACCTGGCCATGGACGCGGTTCGCGCCCGTGGGCCGTGGTCCTGGCGCCCGTTCGTCCCCTTCCTGCTCGTCCCGCCCCTCCTCGCGCTGTTCGCCGCGCGGGACCTCGCCGGTTTCATCCTCACCTTCGAGATTGCCTGGGGGATGAACCTCGCCAACTTCGTCCCGGTCCTGTTCTCGCTCGGGCTCGCGCTCACGGCGGCCGCGTGCTACGCGTCCTCCGTCCTCTTCCTTCCCCGGGGCGAACGCCGGCGCCTCCTCGCCGTGGGGACCGCCCTGGCTATCCTAGCGGGGTTCCTCCCTTCTATGGCGAGTGTAGCGGGCCTCGCCCTGGCCCTCGTGCTGGCGGCTCAGGCCCTGGTGCCCGTGGGCGACTCCGCGGAGTGACGGGAGCGACGGCGGGCCTACCACGCCCTACTTCTCCACGCGCTCCTCGGGTTTCTCGGCCGGTCGGGAGCGACGCGCCGCCATCAACGCCATGGCTGCGAGCAGGAGGGCGAGCAGACCGAGTCCAATGCCACCATAGGCAGATCCGACCACCATGGAATCGGTCGGCCCCGCCGGTCCGGCCGGCCCGGTCGTCCCCGTCGGCCCGGCGGGTCCCTGAAGCCCTGTCAGTCCGGTGGAGCCGTCCGCCCCCGTCGGCCCGGCGGGTCCCTGAGGCCCGGCGGGTCCTGGCGGCAACTGGAGAGGTCGTAGGGTCACGTTGATCCACGAGAAGTTGAGCGTCGTCGGGTCCTGGCATGACGCATAGTGACCCGACGGGGTCCAGCCCGCGACCGTCTCATCGGCGTCCCAGTAGGCGACGGACATGCCGACAGTTCCGTTCACTGCGAACTGGCGGTCCTGGTTCAGGGTGTCCGTCGTCCTGAGGCTTCTCCGCATCTCGAAGATCCACGTGCCCGGAGCCCCTGCGGCAGACATGTTGGTGTGCGACCAGGCGCCGTATACCTCGTTCGCGCCGCCGTTCGCGCGGCTGTCGTCGAACCGGTTCGTCGGACTCGACGACCACTCGTCGTCGAGGTTGCAGTCCGGGTCATTGCCGCCCGTCAGGTTGTAGCCCGAGAGCACGCCCGCCCCGCAATCGAGCTCCCAGTGCCAGATGTCGACGTTCCCCAATCCGCCGCCCATGTCCGGGGTAGCGGCCGGGTCAATCTGCCACAGCACGGCGAGCGCGGCCGAGAAATCGTGATCCGTCGCGTTGTAGTCGAAATCGTCGTTCACCGTGACGAGGACGTAGACGTTCGCGTCGTCGTACGCGAGCTTGACGGTGAGGGCGTTCGTGAGGCGTTCGGTCGTCGCCAGGGGTCGGATGATCGTCATCGTGGTCCCGGGGATGCCTGCCCAATCCCCCGTTTGGCCGTCGATGACGATGCCCGCGTACTTGTCGGCGTTCACGCTCACATCGGCGGCCGTGGGGGGGACCGCCACGAGGCCCAAGGTCAGTGTCGTGACCAGGGCGGCAGCGAGCATCCAGGTGTTCGACTTTCGGCGCCGGGTACCAATCAACTTGCGGGATCCGTCTCGGTCCATGGGGGCAACCCCTCGAGGTCGTGGGGATGCAGCGGGGGCTAGTTAAACCTCGGCGTCCTGTGCAACGTGTATTCTACCTCATCGAAATCCTTATAGCCATCCGTCAAGGCAATCCCTGCTTGGCTTGGGTGCAGTGAACCGTGACCTGCAACGGTCGCGCTGGGCCGTGGGAGTGATGTGGCCCGACCCCGTTTCTCATTCCGGTGGGGGCGGAGGCCAGTTCTCAGGGAGATCACTCGGCGGGCTCCCCGGCGCGTCCGGGGGTGGCGCATCCACCGAGACGGAGGCGCGCGTCGCTTCTTCGACTCCGGTCTTCCGACGCCGCCAGAGCGCGAAGACCAGGAGACCCGCCACGAGAACGACAACGACGAGGATCAGGTAGGGCATCGGCTCGGGCTCCGCTGGGGTCGTCGGGGAGGAGGGGAGTTCCCCGCCCACGATCACGGAGGGCGCCGAGGCCGTCCCGTTGACATCGAACGCGACGACCCAGTACAGGTATCGCACTCCGGGAATGAGGCCGCAGTCGTGGAACGCGATCTCCTCCGCCGTGAGCGTGCCCACCGGATCGAAACGCTCGCTCGTCGCGTTGTAGCGGTAGACGGCGTAGCCCGCGAGGTCGTCGGCCGTGGAGGGCACCCAGGTGAGCCCGAGGCAGTCCGCGGCCCCCGGCAGGAGGATGAGGCCCGAGGGCACCGGGGGCGGCGTCGTGTCGCGGACCACCGTGACGGTGACGGTGTCCGTGTCCGTCAACGCTGCGGCGTCCAACACGGTCAACGTGATGGCGAAGAACCCGGGGTCGTCGAATCGGAACGAGGCCACGGCGGTCGAGAGGGTGACCGGCGCCCCGCGGTAGGTGAAGGTCCACATGAAGCTGGTCACTCCGACGTTGTCCGTGGACCCGGAGCCATCGAGGAGCACAACGGTGCCGTTCCACACGACCTGGTCCGGACCCGCGTTGGCAACCGGGTTCTCCAGGTCCGCAATGAGGAAGGATCCCGAGGCCCCGTTCCAGTTCCCGCTCGCGTCGACGGCGACGATGCGGAACGTGTAGGCCCCTGAGGGGACATAGCCGCCGGCGAGGAAGTACTGGCCCGTCCCCGCATCGTAGAGCGCGGTCGTGTTGGTCAGCAGCCCGCCTCCGGGCCCGCGGACCTCGATCCAGACTCCCGCGAGGGCGACATCGTCCGTCACCGCGGCGGTGATGTTCACCGCGCCGCCGAGGTTCTGGGGGGAGGGCGCGGCAAGGACGTTCGAGATGGAGGGCGCCGTCGTGTCCGGGGCGATGACCGCCACCGTGAAGGTCGAGGTGCGTGCGGCGTTGCCCGACCCGTCGACCGCCCAGAGGAAGTACGTCACGGACCCGGTGGACGGCTGGCCGGGGATGTCGAGCTCGTAGACCGTCCCGTTGAGGGTCATCGTCACGTTGAACCGCGCCAGGGTGACGTCTGTGAAGTCCACGCGCACGTCGGCCACGGCGACATCGTCCGTGACCTGGGCGGTCACGCGGATCGGCACCCCCACAAGGACAGGGGCTGGCGGGGTGTGCGCGACCGTCGGCGGCCGCAGGTCCCGCACCTCGAACGATCCGGGGGCCGACACGGTGCGACCGGAGGTGTCGAGCGCCCAGGCCACGAGCCCGTAGAGGCCGAGCGCCGCGTAGGGCCGCTCCACGTAGTAGACGTCCGTGGCACCGAGGCGCGCCAGGGTGAAGTTGCCGAGGGAGCTTCCTCCCGGTCCGGTGATGTTCGCGGTGACGGACTGGACCCCCACATTGTCCGTGACGCTGGCGGTGACGTTCACCGCCAGGTTGGGCTCCTGGATGGGCGGGGTAGCGACCACCCCTTGGATCACGGGCGGTTGGGTGTCGACGATCACGAACGTGGTCACGGCGGTGGCGGGGTTTCCCGAGGGATCGCTCGCCCATACCGCGACCCCGTACATGCCGAGGGGTCCGTAGGTCTGCTCGAAGTAGAAGGTGTCCGTGGCCCCGAGCCGCGCCAGCGTGAAGTTCCCGAGGGGGGCACCGAGCGGGTCGGTCACGACCGCGGAGACGGTCTGGACGGCCACCGTGTCCGTCACCGAGGTGGTGAGATTCACCGCGAGCCCGGTCTCTTGCGGGTCCGGCGTCGCGGCGAGCCCGCTGATCACGGGCGCAATCGAGTCGCGCACCCGGAACGAGGCCCCGGCGCTGGCCCAGTTCCCTGACGAGTCGTTCGCGTGGACCTGGAACGTGTAGAGGCCGAGCGGGACGTACGCCGCCGAGCGGTAATACAGGGCCGACGGGATGTCGTAGGTCATGGAGAAGTTCCCGAGGAGCGTCGCGGCGGGGTCGAAGACCTCGACCCACACCCCCGCCACGGCGATATTGTCCGTCACGTCCGCGGTGAGGTTCACCGCCAGCCCGCTCTCTTGGGGGTCCGGCGCAGCGGCGAGACCGACGATGCTCGGCGCGGTTGTGTCGCTCCCGAAGACGGGGAAGCAGTAGGCCGCGGTGCGGTTCGCGTTCCCCATGTTGTCCACCGCCCAGAGGAAGTAGCACACCGTGCCGGTCGTCGGCTGCCCGGGGATCGTGGCCTGGTAGAGGCCGGCGCTGAACGCCATCGTCACGTTCTGGTTCACCGCGAAGACATCCGTGTAGTTCAACTGCACGGCGGCGACACCGCCTCCATCCAGGACTTGGGCATCGACCGGGATGGGGACGGCGACGAGGCCGCCCGAGATCGGCGTGTGGAAGATCTCCGGCGGGGTGCCGTCGACGATGTCGAAGCTCCCGGGCGCGGTGGCCGTGTTCGCCGCCCAATCCGCGGCGGTGATGGTGAACTGCCAGATGCCCACGACCCCATACCCCGCGGCGCGGTAGTATCGGCCACTCCCGGCGTCGAAGGCCATGGCGAAGGGGCCGGAGGGCACGCTGTTGGGGTCGACCAGGTCCAGGGTCACCGCCGTGATCGCCCCGGCGTCCGTGACCGCGGCGGAGACGTTCACCGGGAGGCCCGCCTGCTGCGGGCTCGGCACCGCGGTGACTCCGCTCAGGCTCGGTGCGACCGTGTCCTGGATGACGAAGCTCCCGCCCGCCGTGCCCCAGTTGGCTGCGGTGTCCCTCGCCCACACGGTGTACGTGTACGTACCCAGCGCGGAGTACGCGGCGGCGTGGTAGTATGTCGAGGGGAGGCTCAACCCCATGGAGAAGTTCCCAAGGGGCGTCGCGGCGGGGTCGAAGATCTCGACCCACACCCCCGCCACGGCGACGTTGTCGGTCACGTCCGCGGTGAGGTTCACCGCCTGATCGGTTTCCTGGGGGTTCGGGGTGGCGGTGGCGCCGGTCACTGTCGGCGGCTGGGTGTCCGAGGGCGTCTGCGTCGTGAAGGTGAAGGTGTACGGGGCCGCAAGGGCGTTCCCGGGGCGGCTCGCGTCCCTCGCCGCGGTCGAGACGTTCCCCTGGTACGTCGTCGCGAAGGCGAGCGGGGAGGTCGGCTGGTGCCTCATCAGGTTCCCCGTCCAGCCCTGGAACGTCGTGGCCACAAGGACCCCGTCCGAGGTCCGCCGCAGCTCGAAAGCGCCCTGCGCGGAGGCCGGGTCCATCGCCTCGTTGAAGCTCACGTTGACCCAGGTGTTCACGCTCACGCCCCCGCCCGTCGGGGTCCCCGTGGCGGTGGGCGCCGTCGAGTCGATCTGGAAGTTCGCCACGCTGGTGTCCGAGGCCGCCGCTCCGGCGCCATCGACCACGGTCGCGCGCACGCGCGCCTGGCTGGTGTCCACCGCCGGGACGATCCACGCATAGGAGGAGGGACTGGAGAGCCCGGAGATCCCCTGCGCCCCTGCGATGGGGGACCAGGCGAGGCCCCCGTTGGTGGAGTAGTTCAACCAGACCTTCAGGGACGATGTGGCGGTCTCCGCGTCGCTCATGTTCCAGAAGATCGTGTGTCCACTGCCGCCAGTCCAATCCTCCCCACCGTCCGGATCGGTGAGGTCCACCGTCGGCGGCGTGTTCGCCGGCGCCGACGCGAACACCAGGGTGTTCGTGTTCGTCGTGCCGCGGTGGCCGATGCCTCCCCCGCCGCTCCCGCCGCCGTTGGAGTCCGTCGTCGCGAAGAAGTTGTAGACCGTAGTCCCGTCGGCGGCGTACGCGAGGTCGTCAGCGTCCCCCGTGCTGAGCGCCTTCTTCCACTCCGCCGTGTACGCATACGGCGCCGAGGCCCCGGTGTACCGCATCCGCCCGAGGAGGTTCTGGGTGGCGTCCGCGAGTGGCGGCCGGTCGAACCCGTAGGTGTCCACCGGCGCGGGAGGATACGTCGGCATGGGGGCATAGTCCGTGCCGTCCCATAGACCGAAGAACGCGCCGTCCCAAGTGCCGCCGCCATGATGGGTGGTGTCGGCGGGGGACACCTGCCAGCCGAGCCAGAAGTGGTTCCCGCCCCCACTCGTCCACGGCACGTCGACTTGTCCATCGAGGCGGAAGTAAGCAAAGGTCCCGTCATGCTTCGCGTACAGCGTGGCCGTGCCGTACCCGCCGCCTTGCCCGTTCTCCAGCGGGACGGCCGTCGACGCCGCCCCGCCCCAGTCCCCCGTGGCGGGGTCCCCGTCGAGGTCCGCGTCCGCGATGGGGTTCGTCGCGTAGGGGACAGTGACCGCCGCGGCGGCCGTCTTCTCCGCGAGGAGCAGGACGGAGCCCAGGAAGAGGATCGCGACGGCGGCGAACGTGAGCGCGCGGTGGCTCCCGGCGCCCTGCCGGGGCCTCATCCCTTCTCGCCCTCTTTCGGGGCCTGCCCGGACGACCGGAGACGGAGCCAGAAGCGCCGTCCGCCCGACCCGGATGCGAAGGTCTGATGCACCACGAAATAGGCGTAGGCGTAGGTGGACCAGACCCCCATCAGGGCCATGGCCACGATGGCCTCCACCGGGTGAAGCGTGCTCCGTGGCGCCCCCGGTTCGGTCGCGCCCTTAATCTCCACCAGCTGCCACAGGACGCTGGCGCGATGCACGGCCCCGCCAAGGTACGCCACGCCCAGGAGGAACTCGCCGTCGCCGCGCGGCGTGTAGTTGAACGCGGCCACGCCGTCCTCGTTCGTGCCGACGGGACCCAGGTCGCGGAACCCGAACGCTGTCTTCATGGACACCTGGAGGGGGGCGTTCGCGATGGGGTACCCGCTCGCGTTGCGCAGGATGGCGAGGAAGTCGCCGCTGCCGGCGGGGTCGCCCGAGGGGTTCTGGACGAGCTCCAGGCTCGTCGGCTCCTTCCCCGGGACCGTCCGGGTGTCGACGTAGAAGATCACGGGGGCGGACCTCGCCTGGGGCGGCGTGTCGAAGCCCTCGGCGGTGGCGTTGTATTGGACCAGGAGAGAATAGGGGCCGGCCCCGCTCAGCCGGCAGTCCAGGGCGTCCGCGGACTGGAGGGGGAACGAGAGCTCGAAGCCGTGGACGACGAACGCCTGCACGGACCCCCCGTGCCCGTGGACAACGGCCCCCACGTCCTCCGTTCCCCCGGCGGCCGTGTCGCGGAGGAACGGAAGGGATCCGTTCGCGTACGCGTCCAGGCCCACCGCCCCCCCGCCGGCGTGCATGATGCGGACCTCGTTGTAGGCCGACGGCTCCGCGTCCGAGGCCTGGACGAGGATCGCCACCCACCCGGCCCAAGGAGCGGCGAGGGCCAGGTGCATCCTCGGCGCCGGGCCGGGCGTGCAGGTCATGTAGACCGCGATCCGCGTGGCGGGGTCGAAGTAGGTCGAATGGTACTCCTGCGGGTCGATCTGCCCGTCCGCGACCGGGTCCCCCTCGGAGCCGCACACCAGCGCCCCGGGAGGAATCGACACTCCGCCCCCGGTCTGCTCGAAGAGCATCCGGTTGGAGTTCGTGATGACGTTGTGCGAGATGACGCCCCCCTCGCTGCCGTCCCCGTCCGAGTCCGTGGTGACGAAGAAGTTCAAGGCCGTGCCGCCGTCTGCGACGAAGGGGATGTCGTTCCCGTCCCCCGTGTCCAAGGCCCGCTTCCACTCCGCCGTGAAGGCGTACGGCGCTGAGGACCCGGAGTACCGGAGCCGGCCGACCAGGTCCTGGCTCCCGTCCCGCAGCGGCGGCCGGTCGAACCCGTAGGTGTCCACCGGCGCGGGCGGGTACGTCGCCGCCGGCGCGTAGTCCCCGCCGTTCCACAGGCCGAAGAACACGCCGTCCCAGGTGCCAGACGCGTGGTGTACCGTGCCCAGCTCCGAGAACATGATGCCGAGCCAGAAGTGGTTGCCGCCCGCGCTCGTCCACGGCACGTCGATCTGCCCGTCGATCCGGAAGAACCCCGTCGTCCCGTCGTGCTTCGCGTAGAGCGTCGCAGTCCCATACCCTCCCGCTTCTCCGTTCTCGAGAGGGACGGCCGTCGACGCCGCCCCGCCCCAGTCCCCCGTGGCGGGGTCCCCGTCCAGGTCGGCGTCCGCGACGGGGTTGGCCACCCACGGGACCGTGACCGCCGCGGCGGCCGTCTTCTCCGCGATGAGGAGGACGGAGCCCAGGAAGAGGATCGCGACAGCGGCGAACACGCCCAGGCGGACGCGTCCGGACCCCCCGTTCACGTCACCACCCCCTGTCCCTCGGGAGCGGGCTGCGGCTGCGCCCCCTCTGGAATCTCGGTGACCTCCCAGATGGAGATGATGGGGAACACCTTGGAGAACAGGGCGTACATGAGGGCGAACCCGGCCACGGCGCCCACGGTGATCGACCACTCGACCCAGCTGGGGGAGTAGAGATGCCAGGTGAACTCGGTCTGGGGGGTCATCATCGTGGGCAC
>Ga0209342_10004639_pt1 | contig 14215 bp, 12 predicted proteins | sample RifCSP16_2_FD_184023 | JGI IMG/M metagenome (GOLD analysis project Ga0209342, IMG submission 184023) | Soil microbial communities from Rifle, Colorado - Rifle CSP2_sed 16_2 (SPAdes) (version 2) | ecosystem: Environmental > Terrestrial > Deep subsurface > Rock core/Sediment | place: Rifle... | reverse complement strand
AATCATGCCCTTCCCCAAACAGAACAATGGCGTGGATGTGCATGCGGTGCTGCACTATTTGGCGGCTCAGCATCAGGTAAACGATGTCTTGCTGGAGGCGGGTTCGCGCCTGAGCGCGGCCATGCTGCAGGCCGGTTTGATCGATGAGCTAGTGATCTATATGGCGCCGATGCTGCTAGGTGATAGCGCGCGCGGCCTGTTTCATATCGTGCCGGGCTTAACGGAGATGAAAGAGCGTATTGGGTTAAAGATTGTTGACGTGCGGGCCATCGGCGATGACTGGCGCATCACTGCGCGACCGATGCATACGGAATAGCGTGGGGGCCGGTTAAGCGATTAACGCCCTCGGCTCGACGCCTTTTTAAAATGGATCGAGCCTGTGGATGATGCACACGATGTAAATCTTTTCTTTGCCAATTCGTGCGCACAGAGCGCACGCTGCCTAAGCTATTCATGACCGTTTTTCTGTGGGCCGCAAGTTGGATGGCTCAGCCTAATCTGTGAATACTTAATTCTAGCTATTCTATTTTAGTTATTACAACGTTGCTTAAAAGCGTCATCCCGTCAAAAAAATGTTCTCCGCTACGAATAGTTTAAGTTAATGCGAAGCTATATTAGACTTTAATTTATCGTTTCAAAAATCTCTGAGTAGATCAAAGTTGCCTACAGGGCAGATCACCCGCTTTACTTCTGGCTGCTTGCCTGCCCGGCATTTACTACGACCGGCTACGCTGGCCCACGCCTAACTGGTCCCTTCATCAATATGGTCCGCTAATGCACGCCTGGAAACCGGCGTCACTTTTCAATTTTAAAGTTTTGTTCATACGTGTCGCTAATTGAGTTGCGTTGGCCGTCTGCCAGCGTAATCAGTTTAACCGGACACTCCGGATAGGAGTCCTGCCCTGACTCTCCCCCCAGATCGGGCATGCAGGCCCTATCTCGGAGTGTCCACCTTGTCCTGTGCGTCACTTGGCACAGGATGTGCTAATCAGAAAATACGCATGAAAAACAGGAACGACCAAGGCACGCAGGGTGCGATGAGAATAGCAGGCATCAATAGTGGTTCGGATCTTGCCGCCGGACAGCCGACGGTGTGTAAAGTCTGATAGCCACGCTAAGATTGCAACGCTACCAGCCATGTTCCTCACTTATCCATCCAGCCCGCCCACTTAGCCATGAAAAAACAGTCTTTATATATTGCTTCCATCAGCACCGCTGCACTATTAGGAGTGCTGTTGGTGGGCACCGCCAGAGTGCATACCAATACGGCGGCAGTAACGGTGGTCCCGGTTAGCGCCAGCGATGAAGACACCGGCAAGTTAGAGAGTGCCGAGCCGATCCAGCCGATCCCGCTCACCATAGCATTAGACCCCGCCAAGGTGGCGCTGGGAGAAAAATTATTTAATGAAACACGGCTCTCGCATGACAACACCATTGCGTGCGCCACCTGCCATGACCTGGCCAGCGGCGGAACGGATCACTTGATCCACTCGCTGGGCAGCGGCGGCGCGACCGGGGATGTGAACTCGCCCACCGTGTTCAATAGCGGTCTTAACTTCAGGCAGTTTTGGGATGGACGCGCCGCCACGCTGGAAGATCAGATCGATGGCCCCACTCACCACCCCAAAGAAATGAATTCAAGCTGGCCGGAGATTATCGGCAAGCTTAACCAAGCCCCCGACTATGTTTCCGCCTTCACCCACCTTTATCCGGACGGCATTACCAGTCTGACTATTAAGGATGCCATCGCCACCTTCGAGCGCTCGCTTATCACGCCCAACTCCCGTTTTGATAAATTCCTGCGCGGCGATAAACAAGCCATCACCAATGATGAAAAGGCAGGGTATGCCCTGTTTAAAGAGTACGGTTGTGTGGCGTGCCACCAAGGTATTAATGTCGGCGGCAACATGTTCCAGGTGTTGGGCGTGATGGCCGATTACTTCAAGGATCGCGGCAATGAGACTAAAGCGGATCTGGGGCGGTTTAACGTCACCGGCGACCAGGCCGATCTGCACACCTTCCGGGTGCCCAGCTTGCGCCTTGCCGCGCTGACGGCGCCGTATTTCCACGACGGCACGGCAAAGACCCTGGAGCAAGCGATTGATGCCATGGCCAAGTACCAGTTAGGTAGATATATAAACGATAGGGATAAGCAATTAATCATTAAGTTCTTACACACCTTGCCCGGCGAATACAAAGGAAAACCATTATTATGAAATGGGGGTGGCTTAGACACGCTGTTATTGTTGGCCTTTGCCTGATGATATTTGTTGTTTTATTTATTAAAACACAAAAGGTCGACAATGCAGGCCACGAGCACATGATCGGCACAATTCATGATCTGACAATGCAGGATGCGGCGTTAAATCAAAATATCATCAGGACGCATCATGGCATGCTCGGCAATTATGACCCTTTCGTGCGGGCGATTGCGGAGTCTAGGGAATTGCAGAGTGATCTAATGGGAAACCCGTCGACACTCTACCGTAAGGGCCTTCCCGAGGTGGATAAACTGACGGCTGATGCCCGCATGCTGCTGGATAAGAAAGAGGCATTGCTTGAATCGTTCAAATCAAAAAACGCCATTCTGAAAAATTCGCTGCGCTATTTCCCGTCCATAGTGGCTATGACCATAGGCGACGAAGCGGAGGATCATGGCCGCATCAATGGCGAACTTAAATCAGAACTGAGCGATTTAGCTGTCGATATATTGGATTACAGCCTTTCCGGCAGTGACGATGTGCGAATGCATGCAAGCGATCATGCGGATGAGATATTGGAGAAGCTCAACAGCCTTTCAAAAGAAGACCGCGCCAATGTTGAGTTAATCCTGCTGCATGCGAATATTATAGTGCGTCAAAAGCCGGCAGTGGATAGCCTGGCAGCGCAGCTTTTGTCTCTTCCCACAACGCAGGTATATGGCGGGCTAAATACTGCATACGATGAAGAATACGGCAGAGTGGTGCGCGAGGCCAATCAATACCGTTTCTTCCTTTATTTATTTCCTACGCTGCTGCTGGCATACATTGCCTATGTCTTGCTCAGGCTAAAGAAGAATACCACCGCGCTGCACGATGCAGTAGAACACCTTGAGTTGCAAAAAATTGAGTTGACCGAGAGCCGGGAAAAGCTCCGTCAGTTTAATAAAGAACTGGAGAAGCGTGTGCAGGAACGCACCGTCGAGCTCGATTCCACTAACGCCCAATTGGTGTATTACCTGGAAGATATTACCCGTAAAAATGAAGAGAACGAGATGTTCGTATATAGCGTCTCGCACGATCTTCGCTCGCCGCTTGTTAATCTGCAAGGCTTCAGTCAGGAGCTTGTTGCTGTAAGTGATGATATTCGCAAATTAATAGAGCAATGCGCCTGTTCCGAGGAGATTAAAAAGCGCGGTTTGAAGATGGTCGAAGAGGATATGGGTGGGTCAATCCGCTTTATTCAGGCTGGCGTGGTGCGGCTATCAAATATCATGGATGCACTATTGCGTTTGTCGCGCGCCGGGCGCGTGGAGTATCAGATACAGCATGTCGATTTAGACCCCATAATCAGTCGCATTGTGTCATCCATGCAGAGCATCATTGCGCAACGCGGTGCGACTTTGACAATCCAACCGCTACCCGCTGCGTGGGGGGATCCTACGGCTATCGAGCAGATATTTGCCAACCTGATCGGCAATGCCCTGAATTACCTTAACCCCAAGCGACCAGGCTTGATCGAAGTGGGCTGTCGTCCGGAACCGGAAACAACGGCTAACGCGACCTTGAATGTTTATTATGTGAAAGACAATGGCTTAGGTATCTCCGAGCAAGCGAAGTCGAAACTATTCAAGATTTTTCAGCGCATGCACCCCGATGCGGCAAAGGGCGAAGGCGTTGGCTTGGCCATTGTACGTCGCATGGTAGAGCGCCACGGCGGCAGGATCACTGTTGAATCAACAGAAGGGGAAGGCACGACATTTATCGTTACCTTGCCTGCCGAGCAGATTAAACAGGCGCCGATTTTTTCGACTTCGGAACAGGCTACTTTAGAAGCAGAACTATTCTAGGTAATTGGAAAGTTTATGGGGGAGAACCTGAGATGATTGCTCAAACGGTCACCATCGTATTGGCCGAGGACGACGATGGGCACGCCACGTTAATTCAGCGCAGCTTGAAGCGCGCTGGTTTTATGAATGAGATAGTGCATGTTACAAATGGACAAGAGGCGCTGGACTTCGCCCATTCCAGAGGCGCTTATGTTGGGCGCGTGCACGCGGAGCATCCGCTGATGCTGCTCGATATTAATATGCCGGTAATGGATGGTATTGAAACACTGCGTCAACTGAAGGCGAATGAAAAAACCAAGAGCATACCTGTGGTTATGCTGACGACCACCGATGACCCCAATGAGATAGAGCGGTGCTATCAATTAGGCTGCGGCATTTATATCACCAAGCCGATCGATAGCGAAAAATTCTCCGAGGCGATTAATCGCCTGGGGCTATTTTTGCAAGTGGTAAAGGTCCCGGGTGAGCATGCGGTCTAGGGATCAGTTATGGCCATAAGAGCTACTGACGAACGCGAACACATCGCGGGCATAAATAACGGTGCTTTTGCGAATATTACACTGGACGGTATGGCCCAAGATATTTGCATTGGCGCAGGCCCCTGTACGCCCGGTAGCGGCATCCAAACATTTATCTTCGACTGCGCCCGATGCCACGGTAATGCTCAATGAGCGCGGCACTTATACAAAGTGCCAATCCGGCCGCTGAAAACCCTTGGCGCGCGAGGTTAGTGCTTTGCTGGACCATTCTATCGATACTTTGGTTAAAGAATTGAGGGGCTCGCCGCAACACTGGTCTAAGTGCAGTGAGCAAACACTGATAGGTGAGTTTACGCAAATATTGGAAGTGTCAGCTTCCACCACTGCTGAGAATGGCGCGGTGAAGTATGCGGTGGCGCTACATGATATCACTGAGCGTAAGCGCTATGAGGCGCAGATTGCCGCTAGGGCCAGCGAACTGTTGCAAAAGAATTTCGAACTAGAGAGGTTATCAAACTCCATGAAACATGCCAAGGACGAAGCAGAGCAGGTTAAAGAACAGGCCGATAATTTGAATCAGCAATTATCGAAGGTTAATGATGAGTTGATCAAAAAGAAAGAAGAGAATGAGGCTTTCCTCTATAGCGTGACGCATGACTTGCGCTCGCCTTTGGTCAATTTACAGGGATTTAGTCAGGAACTACTGTCGGTCAGCGATGATATGCGCAAGCTGTTCAATGAGCCCGAGTGCCCGCCGCAGATAAAAAAGCGCGGGCTGATGCTCCTAGACGAAGATATGAAAGGCTCAATCAATTTCATCCAAGCCGGTGTAATGCGGCTATCCAATATCATGGATGCCTTGCTGCGCCTGTCCCGTGTCGGACGCGTGGAATACCAACTCCAAACCGTGGATTTAAATCCGATCGTGCAGCGCATTATTGACTCCATGAACTCCATTATTACCCAAAAGGGAGCGCGGATAACTTCCGGTCCGTTGCCCTCAACCTGGGGCGACCCTACTGCACTGGAGCAGATCTTCGCCAACCTGATAGGTAACGCCTTGAATTATCTAGACCCGAATCGTCCCGGCGTGATCGAGATCGGCTGCCTGGCTGAACAGAGAGACGGCATGCCAGTGTGTTATGTGAAAGACAATGGCCTGGGCATGTCGGAGCAGGCCCGCACTAATTTGTTCCGCATGTTTCAGCGTTTCCACCCCGGTCAAGCCAAGGGCGAGGGTATCGGCTTGAACTTGGTCAAGCGCATGGTGGAGCGTCACGAAGGACAGATTTGGGCGGAGTCCACCGAAGGGGAGGGCACCGCTTTTTTTGTGGCATTGCCCAATAGGATGCCTGCATAGCCTGTAGATGCCTGCCCAGGCTGGGTACAGATTTTGAATTAATTGCCGATAACTAACACACGAAGGAAATGCTATGGCAGATGCAGTAGCCGCAACCATATTATTAGCAGAGGACGATGATGGGCATGCCATGCTGGTACAGCGCAACCTGCGGCGCGCCGGAATTTTGAATGAGATTGTTCGCACAGTAGATGGGCAGGAGGCGCTGGATTACGTGCAATCGAAGGGGATTTATGCGGGCAAGCCGCGGCCTACGCCGTTGGTGATGCTATTTGATATCAACATGCCGCGCATGGATGGGATACAGGCCCTTGCCCATATTAAGGGGGATCCGCATACCAGAAGTATCCCCATTGTGATGCTTACTACTACTGATGATCCGCGCGAGATCGAACGCTGTTATCAAGCCGGTTGCAGTTTATACATTACTAAACCGATTGATTATGAACAATTCTGCGATGTGATTCAGCGCCTCGGCCTATTTCTGCAGATTGTGCAAATACCGCGCGGCCAATGATCGGAGGGGCGGAGCAATCACAATGGAAAATGGCAAGATACTGGTAGTGGAAGACGATGTCGGCATTGCCGCGCTAGAGCGTCGCCGCTTGGAGCGCGCAGGGAATACCGTCGTCACTGCCGGCACGTCAGAAGAGGCAATGGTGGAGATCAAGCAGGGCGGCATTGAACTCATCGTGCTGGATTTTATGCTGCCGGGTGGCATTACGGGCTTGGATTTTCATGTCCAGATGAAGGCGGCGGGCTATGACATACCGGTGATTATGGTAACCGGTCTGAGTGATGAGGCCACTGTCATTAAGGCGCTACGCGCCGGCGTAAGTGACTTCATTACCAAATCGGTGGAATACCTCGATTACCTGCCTGAGGCTGCAGACCGCGCGCTGGGGCAGGCGCACACTAAGAGGCGTTTGGCCGAATCAGAGGCGAAGTTACGTGAGGCCCAGCAGCAGCGCATTGAGGCATTGTCATCGATGAACGCGGAAATGCAGGTGATGAATAAGAAACTGGAAGATGCCCACAACCAATTGCTGCAGTCGGAGAAAATGGCCTCCGTGGGCCAACTGGCGGCAGGCGTGGCGCATGAGATCAATAATCCGGTCGGCTATATCTATTCCAACATCGGCAGTCTGCAAACCTATTTGAATGACCTGTTTAAGATATTGGATGCCTATGAGCAGGCCGAGCCTCTGCTGGTTCAAAATGATGAAGGAGTAAAGACGCTATCTGCGATCACTGCTTTAAAAAATCAAGTCGACGTGGAGTTTTTGCGCAAGGATGTCACCAATCTTGTCGCAGAATCGCGCGAGGGTATTAACCGCGTGAAACAGATCGTGCAAGACTTGAAGGATTTTTCTCACGTGGATAAGGCAGAGTGGGAGTGGGCTGATTTACACAAAGGCATCGACAGCACGCTGAATATTGTCAATAACGAAATCAAGTACAAGGCCGAGGTCATTAAGCAATACGGTTCGTTGCCGCAGGTGGAATGCCTGCCTTCGCAGATCAACCAGGTGTTCATGAATTTATTGGTGAACGCGGCACATGCCATTGAAGAGCGTGGCACGATTACGATTTGTACCGGCAGCCTGGAGGATTGGGTGTTCATCGAGGTGGTCGATACCGGCAAGGGCATCGCTCCCGGCGACATGAAGCGCATCTTTGATCCCTTCTTTACCACCAAGCCGGTAGGAAAGGGTACGGGTTTAGGGCTCTCTTTGGCTTACGGGATTATTAAAAAACATAACGGTAGGATTGTAGTGGATAGCGAGCCGGGGCAGGGCACTAAATTTCAGGTATGGCTACCGATCAGTCAAAAGATCAAGACCGGACAGCCGCCTATTAAACAGATCGAATCACTAGTGATGTAAGCAATACTGTCAAAAGGCTATGGAATCAACATTGCAAAAAAATGAAGTTGGCTCGGCTGGCAGTTCTGCCACGTTGCTGTTTGTGGATGACGAGGCGAATATTTTGTCATCTTTGCAAAGACTGTTTCGCCCACTTGGATACCGCATTTTAACGGCGGGGGGTGGGGCGCAGGGACTGGAGATCATGGAGCATGAGGAGGTCGATCTCATCATATCAGATATGCGCATGCCCAATATGGACGGCGCCACCTTCCTCGAACAGGTGCAGAAAAAATGGCCCAATACCCTGCGCATTTTGCTGACGGGTTACGCGGACGTTACATCCACTATCAATGCCATTAATAAAGGCAAGATTTACCGCTACATCAGCAAGCCTTGGGAGGATAACGATATCCGCCTGGTGGTACAGCATGCCTTGGAGGGCCAGCACCTAGAGCGTGAAAAAAAGCGCTTGGAGTCGGTGGTGCTAAAGCAAAACGATGAGCTAAAGGCGCTCAATAACAACCTCGAGAAGCTGGTTGAGTCGCGCACCCAGGAAATTAAGCAAACCGCTGACATGCTTGATTTATCGTTCCAAGAATTGAAGCGCAGTTATAACGCTACTATTCATGTATTCGCGAGTCTTGTCGAGCTACGCGAGGCGGGTAACTCCGGGCACTCCCGTAAAGTAGCGGATCACGCTCGCCAGGTCGCCCAACAGTTTAATATGACCGAAGACGGTGTGCAGGATGTGTATTACGCAGCACTCTTGCATGACATTGGCAAAATAGGCCTGCCGGACACGCTCATCAACAAGCCCTATTTATCCCTTTCAGCCGAAGCCCGCCCACAGCTTGAGGCGCATGCAGCGGCAGGGCAAGCAGCGCTGACGGCGCTTGAGCCTTTACAAAAGGCGGCAGAGTATATCCGTTCTCATCATGAGCGCTTCGACGGCAAAGGCTATCCCGATGGCTTAGTGGGAAACAATATTCCATTGGGCGCTCGCATCCTCGCCGTGGTCAGCGATTATGATGCCTTGCAGATGGGTGTGTTCATGGACGGCAACTTTACCTACCAAGAGGCCAGAAGCTATTTGATCAATAGCCGAGGCCAACGCTACGATTCCAAAGTGGTGGATGTCTTTATAAAAATTCTGGATAGCACAATGTACTCCGTCGCGCCGGCAACGGAATTGCGTCTGTCATCCGACGATTTGCGCGACGGCATGGTAACGACGCGCCCCGTGCTCAACAGGGATAACATGATGCTGCTAACCAAGGGCCATGCGTTGAGTGATGCAACCATCAAAAAATTGAAGACCTTCGAGAGGGACGATGATCAACGTTATACCATCTATGTTAAGGCGAACTGAGGCTGTGTTATGACGCGGATCATGCTGGTGGACGATGATGAGAATGTTCTAAGCTCATTGCGCCGCACCTTGACTTCGGCTAACTATCAAATAGAAATTTTCAACTCCCCTGCCGATGCGCTGAGTCGCGGGCAGACTACTGAATTTTCTCTGGTCATCTCCGATTATCGGATGCCGGGCATGGACGGTGTATTTTTCCTAACCACCTTGAGACGGACTCAGCCCGATGCCATACGCATCATACTAAGCGCCTATACCGATTTAGGTGCGTTGTTGGGCGCCATTAATGGTGCAGAAATATTTCGTTTTATCACTAAGCCTTGGAACGATTATGATTTGAAGACGGTTGTTACCCATGCCCTGGCGCATCGCACGGTGCTGCTGGAGAACCGCCGCTTGGCAGATATGGTGCGGGCACAGCAAGAAGAGATTTATCTGCAGCAGCAGGCGATCAAGGATCTGGAAACAAAATACCCTGGCATTACTCGGGTAAATCGCGGTATGGATGGCTCGATCATTCTCGATGATGACGGGTAATGGGCTTTTACCCATTACCCATCACCGTTCACTATATATATGGCCGAATTCGACGAACAACAGAATAAGCTGACCATCAAGCTGGTCTACTATGGCCCGGCCCAGAGTGGCAAGACTACCAATATCATGTATCTGCATAACTATCTTCAACCGGAATTGAAGGGCGAAATCATGGTACTTGAGACGCAAAATGACCGCACCTTGTTTTTCGACCTACTGCCATTGGGTTTCAAGACGGCGACGGGCCTGTTAGTAAAATTCAAATTATTCACTGTGCCCGGACAGGTGGCGCATGACGGTACACGCAAGGCCCTGCTTTCGCGTGCCGACGGTGTGGTATTCGTTGCCGACTCGCAGTGTTCGCAAGGCACCAATAATGCCGAGGCTTTTGAAAACCTCGCTGATAATGCCGGCAGAGTAGGGCTGAATTTTGAAACCTTGCCGCTGGTGGTGCAGTTTAATAAACGCGATCTACCCAATATTTTTACCGAGGCCGCAGTCAGGGAGCGTTGGCAGGCCACCAAATGGCCGTTACTGTTCAGCAGTGCCACGCTCGGCGATGGCGTATGCGAGACATTCAACGCCTTGCTCGCGCAAGTGTATGTGTCGATGGACCGGCAATACGCATTGCAGGCCAAATATAGCTTGGACCAAGTTGCATTTATCCATGCCGTGTTGGGGAATGCCTTGGCAGGTGCAGCGTTATGAGAACCTTGCTGGAAAACAATTTTGATCGTGAAAGGAGCCTGAGCGATCTGCTTAATAATATCGATCAAAAGAAATTGCATGGAAGCTTGTCCTCCTTGCTGGGTGAGGACATGCGGCTGGTGTCGGGCCGGGGAGAGCTTATTTTCGGCGGTGAGGCCGTGGCATCCGGCAGCATGCCCATCTCATTGTGCGGTGAGTTCGAGCCGATAGGTTATATACAGGGCATGCAGGTCGACGCTAAGGCCCGCAGCGAGGCGTGCATCAGCTTGCTGGAATTGCTGCTGTGCAGCGCCAAGCAGTATTACATGGTATCTGACCTGCATGTGGAGGCGACTCATGCCGATTACGAGCGACTGCTGCAGAAGAATGCCGCGCTGCTGGAGTCAGAGGCGCGCTATAAGGCTTTAGCTGAAAATCTGGAGTTGCGCGTGGCCGAGCAAGTCAAGACTATTGAGAATGCACAAAGACAACTTTATCAAGCCGAAAAAATGGCCTCGGTCGGGCAACTCGCGGCAGGCGTGGCGCATGAGATTAATAATCCGATTGGATTTATCAGCAGCAATCTAAATACCGCAAAATCCTATGTGGAAAAATTGAAGGCCTTTATAGACCTGTTCAAGGCTGTGCAAGGCGGCGAAACACTACTAGCGGAATGGAATAACAACAATATGGATTTCGTGATGGAAGACTTCTCCGAATTGTTGAGGGAAAGCGCAGCCGGAACCGAGCGAGTGGGGCGCATTGTGGCCGATCTGCGGGGATTTTCCAATATCGATGGGGCCGATGAAGAACAGGCCGATATCAATCATTGCATACGCCTGGCCTGTAATGTAGCGGCGGGCAATGTTAAAGGCCATGCAGAGATCAAGCTGGAGTTGGGCGACGTGCCCTCCGTGCATTGTCAGCCAGGTCGCTTGAGCCAAGTGTTTCTGAATATGTTGCTTAACGCCAGCCAATCGATAGTGGAGTATGGCGTTATTAAAATACAAACCTCCGTGGAGGAGGGTATGGTGCTAATCCGTATTAGCGATAATGGAGCCGGCATCCCCGAAGATGTCTTGCCACGAATCTTCGATCCCTTCTTTACCACCAAAGAGGTCGGGCAAGGAACGGGTCTCGGCCTGTCTGTCAGCCACGACATTATCAAATCACACGGTGGACGCATTAAGGTGGCCAGCAAGCAAGGGCTGGGTACCACGTTCACTATTTATCTGCCAGCAGGGGTGTAGCTATGGCGCGTTACGCATCTTTATTTACCGCCAACGGCGCGGATAAATCGGCACCCCAAGAGGAGATCAAGGCGCCGCAGTATCGCATTTTGCTGGTCGATGACGAGGTGAACGTGTTAAAGGCTCTGGAGCGGGTGTTTCGCCAGGAAAACTATGCGATCAGTCTGGCAAATAACGGCCAGGAGGCGCTCTCGTTACTGTATCAAGAAAACTACCAGTTGATGATCTGCGATTACAAAATGCCGGGGATGAGCGGTGCCGAATTGCTTAAACGCGTCAAGGCCATGCACCCGGACATGATTCGTATCATGCTTACCGGACACGCCGATACCGGGGCGGTAATGGGGGCAATCGAAGAAGGCGCTGTCTATAAGTTCATCCTCAAGCCGTGGAACGATGACGATCTGCGTATTACCGTTGCACTGGCGCTTGAGCAGTATGACCTGAAAGAGAAAAATAAACGCCTGCAAAAGGAAAATAAGGATAAGGCGCACGAGATCACCGCGCTTTCCAAGCTGGCGGTCACTAATCGCAGCCAGCTCGCCATGGTCTTGCATAAGCGTAATTTGCTTACGCAGCAGCAGGTGCAGGAACTGCACAAGCTGCAGCAAAGTCGCCGCGAACCCATCATCAAGCTATTGCTGGAGCGCGACTGGGTCAGTGAAAAGATAATTCGCGATGTGCTACGCAAGGATTTGCTGGTAGAGGAATTGGCCTTGAACGAGGTGAGTATTGATCCTTCAATAGCCGCCTTGGTTCCGCATAGTTTTTGCGAGCGTCAGTGGGTGTTGCCTATCAAACTGGAAGGCCGCCGTTTGATGCTGGCAGTGGCGGATCCGATGGATAGCGGCTTGATCGACGACCTGCGTTTCGTGTCCGGTTTGGAGATCCATAGCGTGATGGCCGATGTGGCCTCCATCAAGGCCAAAATTGCCGAGGTGTACGGCAAGGATAGCGCCGATTTCCAAGAGCTGGAGACATTGGTCTTTACCGAAGACCCCTATGAAGGCATCGAGATTATCATCGAAGACGATGACAAGGTGCCGCTTGACGAGTTGTTGCGCGGCACCGAAGAACCGCCGGCGATACGCCTGGTGAACGCCATTATTATGGAGGCAATTCGCTTGGGTGCTAGCGACATCCATATTCAGCCGCGTACCAAGAGCGTGGTGGTGCGTTATCGTATCGACGGCGTTTTGGTTGACAAGATTCATATTCCCCATAATCTGCACATGTCGCTGGTATCGCGCATCAAGGTGATGGCCGAGATGGATATTACCGAGCGCCGCCGCCCGCAGGATGGCCGCATCGCGGTGAAGACGCCGTTGCGCATTGTCGATCTGCGCATCTCCAGCCTGCCGACCATCAATGGTGAAAAAATCGTCATGCGCATGCTGGATCGCAACTCACCGATCCGCAGTCTCGGTGAGTTGGGCTTCGCATTGCCTGATCTAAAGAAGGTGGCGGACATGGTGGATAAGCCGCAAGGCATTATCCTCGCCACCGGGCCGACCGGGAGCGGCAAAACCACCTCGCTTTATTCCTTGCTGCAACACAACGCCACGCCGACGAAAAATTATGTCACCATTGAGGATCCAGTCGAATATTATCTGGATATGGCAGGCCAGGTATTGATACGCGAGAAAATCGGTTTGAGTTTCCCGCTGGTGCTGCGCGCCATTCTACGCCAAGACCCGGATGTGATTCTGCTGGGGGAGATCCGTGATCTGGATACCGCTGAGGTGGCCTTCCACGCCGCACTCACCGGACACTTGGTCTATTCGACATTGCACACCAATTCCGCAGTGGCCACTATCGCGCGGCTGTTTGATTTGGGGCTCAAACCCTATATTGTTGCGACCGCGCTGGAGGGCATCATTGCCCAGCGGCTGGTGCGTAAAATCTGCACGGAGTGCCGCGAGCCGGTGACCGTGCCGGAACAGATACTATCGCGTTTGGGGCCGCTGTTCAGCGCTGCGAAGGGTACCACTTACAAAGGCAAGGGTTGCCCCCATTGTAATAAGACCGGCTACCGCGGGCGCGCGCCGATTTATGAGGTGCTGGTGCCCGATGCCGAGATGCGTCACCTGATGTCATCGGGCGCAAGCGTGCTGGATCTTAACCAGTCTGCCTCACGGCTGGGTTCCACTACGCTGCTGCATGACGCCTGTGATAAGGTCAGGCAGGGCGTCACCACCGTTGAAGAGGTATTGCGCGTGCTGGGGCCACAGGGCGACTACCAGCCTTAATATCGTACATTTGTTTCTCGTTACCGTGTCGCGCAGCCGTTATTACCAAACTCCCTCCCCATCGCCGCTTAATATAACCACTCCTACCGCAACTTATAGCGCGTAAAGATATCTAATGTAGAGGTGGTCCGGCAGACTATCTTTAATAGATAGCATATAAGCCAGGGCTGCGGGCTTGGTGTGCCAGAGGAGATTTATATGAATATAACCAACTACTTAGTTACTGCAAGGGCGGTCGGTGATTGTGGCGGCGAGGAGCAACGGGTCGCCGATAATCTCAATCGAGTTTACCATGCATTGGATTCCCGGATAGAGCCTGTTTTGATTGTCGGCCACGAAGCGCTATATGACCCCGAGTTGTATCACGA
>Ga0209342_10004637_pt1 | contig 14217 bp, 14 predicted proteins | sample RifCSP16_2_FD_184023 | JGI IMG/M metagenome (GOLD analysis project Ga0209342, IMG submission 184023) | Soil microbial communities from Rifle, Colorado - Rifle CSP2_sed 16_2 (SPAdes) (version 2) | ecosystem: Environmental > Terrestrial > Deep subsurface > Rock core/Sediment | place: Rifle... | reverse complement strand
AGGGCCAGCCTGGAGCTGCGGTCCTCCCCGGGGCCCCGCGCGCCGAGCCGCTTCCGGCGGGTGGCCCTCGTCGGCTTGAGGCGCAGCTTCGTTAGTTCAGTGTGAGGTTCGCGGGGAGGTCGGCGAGCACCCCGCAGTCATCGCAGAGGGTATAACCACGGGTGACGTCCTCACCGAGCGGCACGGGGTGGAGAGCGCCCTCGACCACATGGCCGCCCCTGCCGATGGAGAGCACGGACGCTCCGCACAGCGGGCAGCGCGCTTGGATGGCGACCATGTCGGTGCTCATTGAGCCCTCCTTTCCTCCGCGAGTCCGGCGGGCCCTGTCCTCACCCGGTTGGACGAGGCGGAGGCGGCAAAGGTTCGTGATGCTCCCCAGGTCTGACAACCTTTTGCCCCACGTAACTCATTCCTCTCGAATGAGATGCGGGATCACAGAATGCTCGTCGGCACCGACCTTCGTTGACACCGCCGCGGGCGCGCTGATAGACTGCGACGCATTAGACGGGCGCGGGGTAGAGCAGCCAGGTAGCTCGTTGGGCTCATAACCCAAAGGTCGGAGGTTCAAATCCTCCCCCCGCTACCAGCACTCATTCGTCCGACAGCCGATCCGGAGTCGCCGAGAGGAGGCCGCGATGAGCGGCCTCTCTCGTTTTGCTCGGGTCCACGGGGGCATGGGCCCGGGAGGGCGCGTGGCGAACCGCTTGGCACGTGAGAGCAGCCCCTATCTGCTGCTCCACGCCGAGAACCCGGTCGACTGGTATCCCTGGGGCGAGGAGGCCTTCGAGGCCGCCCACCGCGAGGACAAGCCCATCTTCGTCTCCGTGGGCTACTCCACTTGCTACTGGTGCCACGTCATGGAGCGGGAATGCTTCTCGCACGAGGAGATCGCCCGGCAGATGAACGAGGGCTTCGTCTGCATCAAGGTGGACCGCGAGGAGAGACCCGACATCGACGAGATCTACATGGCGGCGACTCAGCTCCTCACGCGCTCCGGCGGCTGGCCCAACTCCGTCTTCCTGACCCCGGAGCGGAAGCCGTTCTTCGCCGGCACCTACTTCCCCCCGCGGGACCTCCACGGGCGGCCGGGGTTCCCGCGCGTCCTGCAGAGTCTCCGTGAGGCGTGGCTGCTCCAACGCGCCGAGGTCCTGCAGCAGGCGGAGATGATCACCCGCGCCATGGGCGCGTATCTCGCCCCGGGGCCGGGAGGGGGGGCGAGCCGTCCTGCCGGGGACCTTGCCGCCGCGGCACAGGACGCCCTCGCCGCGCGCTTCGACCCCGAATGGGGCGGCTTCGGCCCCGCCCCGAAGTTCCCCTCTCCCGCCAACCTCTACTTCCTGCTCGACCGTGCCGCCGACGAGGAAGCGCGGGGGATGTTGATCCAGACCCTCGACCGGATGGCTCGCGGCGGGGTGATGGACCAGCTCGCGGGCGGCTTCCATCGCTACTCGACGGACGACATGTGGCGGGTGCCGCACTTCGAGAAGATGCTGTACGACAACGCCGCCCTGGGCCGGCTCTACGCCGAAGCGTCCCTGCTCGCCCCGGGCGCGGGCTTCGAGCGCGTCGCACGCCTCACCTTGGACTTCGTGCTGCGGGAGATGAGGGGGCCGGAGGGCGCCTTTGTCTCCGCGATCGACGCCGAGACCGACGGGCGGGAGGGCATCTACTATACCTGGACGGAGGCTGAGCTCGGGCAGATTCTGCCGAAAGACAACCGCGCGCTGTTCCGCACCGCCTACGGCCTCGACGGCCGGCCGAACTTCGAGTCGGACCGCTACGTTCTGCACCTGGCGTTGCCCCTCGCTGAACAGGCGCGGCGGGCGGGACTGGGGGAGGAGGAGCTCGTCCGCCGGCTCGAGGGGGGCCGCAAGGCGCTGCTGGAGGCGCGCGCGCGACGGGCGCGTCCGCTCGTCGACGACAAGATCCTCGCGGACTGGAATGGCCTGATGATCGGGGCGTTGGCGCGGGCGGGCGCGCTTTTCCGCGAGCCCAGATACATCGAGGCCGCGCGACGGGCGGCCGGCTTCGTGCTCGGGCGCATGGCCGACCCCTCGACGAGCGAGCTCCGCCACAGCCTCCGCGACGGCCGCCGGCGCGTGCCCGCGCTGCTCGACGACTACGCATTCCTGGTGGAAGGCCTGCTCTGCCTCCACGCCGCCACCGGCGAAGGCGATCTCCGGGAGGAGGCGGTCCGACTGGCGGAGCAGCAGGAGCGCCGGCTCGCGGACTCCGCCCGCGGCGGCTACTTCGCAGCGGGGGAAGATCCGCAGCTGCTGTTCCGGGCGAAGCCCGGCTTCGACGGCGCGGTCGCCTCGGGCAACGGAGTCTCCGCGCTGAACCTGATCCAGCTCGGCCGCCTGACGGGCGAGGCCGTCTGGGGCGAGAGGGCGGAGGCGTTGCTGCTGGCCTTCGCCGACGGAATGGCGGAGGCGCCGCTGGCGCACCTCACGCTCGTGCGAGCGGCGGCCCGCCTGGTCGTCCGGCCGAGAGTCGAGCCCGCTTCCGGAGCGAGCGCAGCCGATGCCCTCGAAGACGAGGCGCGCGAGTCGGTGGAAGTCGAGGGACGCCTCGGTCGCGGCGCCGACGAGGGATGGAAGCCATTCACGCTCGATCTCGAGATACGCCGCGGCTTCCATCTCAACCCGAACCCGTCCTCCGATCGCTCGCGGCCGCCGACGGCGGTCCGGCCCGTGGTCGGCGCCATTCGCTCCGTGCGCTATCCAGCCGGGGAGTCTCTCGGTGAGGGGGGCCCCGCCGCCTATCACGGGCGCATCCGGATCGCGGGCGAGATCGAGCATCGCGGCGGCGGCGCCCCCGCAATCGAGCTCAGCTACCAGGCCTGCGACGACGTGCGGTGCCTCCCTCCGGTGAGTCGCCTCGTGCGACTGACATGAGCGGCCCGATCCTGCCACCTGGGAGCGAGGGCCGGGAGCGGTTCGACTCGCTCTTCGTCTCCCCGCATGGCCACGACGCCGTTCTCGCCTGCCCGGGGCGGATCGTGGGGGAGTCGGAGAGGGGGCGGCGTGTCCTCGTGCTCGCGCTGTTCGATGTGGTCGGGCGAGAGCCGAGCGCCGCCGGGATCCTCCGCGCCCTCGGTGCCGGGTACGTGACCGCGGGCCTCCCCGCTCCACCCGCCCCGGGGGCGGGCGATCCCCGTCTCGCCCTCCGGGCGACGAGCGACGACGCCGAGGAGGTGCTCTTCGCGGCGGCGCAGCTTCTGGCCGAGCTCGGCCCGCGCAGCGGCGCCACGCAGCTCTACGCACCCCTCGGGCTGGCCGGCAGCGCCGCTCACCGGCTGACGCACGCCGCGGCCTTGCGGGCCTTCGCCAGTGAGACGGGGCGGAACCTCTATCTCTACGAGGAGCGCCCGGAGGCATTCGCGCCCGGTGTCGTCCGGACCCGGCTCGCGCTTCTCGGCGCACGGCTGCCGCCGGCGGCGGCGCCGGGTCTGGAGCGGGCTGGCCTCGCGCGCCGGCTGTGGCGACTCAACGAGCCTACGAGGCTGCGCGGCGAGGGACGCCGCCTAGGCGAGCGGTTGCGCGCCTTCGGACCGGCGGTAGGTGAGTGGAGAAGGGCGCGCGCGTGGAACCCGCTTCGGGCGCTGGGCCCCCGCCTGCAGCCGATCGTGCACTCCGCCGACGAGGAGACCCGCGACCGCGCGCGCGCGGCGGCGGAGGCCGTCCTGCCGCGCGACCGCAAGGGACGCCCGCGGGCGGCTCGGCGGTTCAACGCCCTCGCCGACGCTGCGGCGAAGCGCTTCGGGGCCGCTTACCACGCCGAGCGGCTCTGGCTGCTGCTGCCCTCGAGCGAGGGCCTACCGGAGCTCCGGCACCCGCTGGAGTCGGTTCCCGGCATCTAGCGGTCGAATCGGAAGGGGTCCGGGCGGAGCGAGCACACCCTTCGCGCGGGACGCTCGCGCGCCGCATCAAAGGAATGCGTGTCTTCGCGCGCTCGCTCGACGGTCGGGCCCGCCCCGACCGAAATGCACCGACCGACGCCCGCGCTTCGGGTGCCTCGCCCGCCCGTTCGCTTCGGTCGTTAATCGCACGCGGACTCGTCCGGGCCCCGCGCCGCCGCCGCGAGGGCGGCCCAGCGATCGGGGTCCTGGAGCCAGAGCGTGTTCAGGTAGGTCTCGACGTGCTCGCGGGAAAAGGCCTGTAGAGCGCGCACTGCGGCGCCGGCCTTCTCGCCGTCCACGGGCGGGGACTCTCCTTCGTCCTTGAGTACCCCCTCGTCGTGGGCCAGGCCGAGGGCATCGAGGAAGGCGACGAGCAGGGGGCGGCGTTCCGAGAGGTGGAGGGCGACGAGCAGGCCCTGGGCTAGCGCCTCGCCGGGGTCGAGCACGGTGGCCAGTATCTGCGCCTGGGCGTCGGTGGCGAGAGCGCGGGCGGCCTGCGGCCGCGTGCGGCGCGCCCGAGCCACGGCGCCGAGCGCGGAGGCGAAGAGGTCGGGCGGCGGCTCCCGGAGGAAGGCCACGGCGGCCGCCAGCCGCTCCGCCGGGGCGAGGTGCCTCCACAAACGGGCCGCGGTCGGGTGGAAGGCCCTCGCGCTCACGCGATCTCGAGCCAGTGGAACCAGACCGGGTGGTGGGCCTTGTACCACTCGAGGACCTGGCGGATGGAGCGCTTGCGCTCGGCGGAGATCACGAGGTCGTCGATGCGGTCGAAGCGCACACGGATGTGGTCCTCGTCCGAGTACTCGAGGGCCTGGGAGCAGAGCGTCTGCAGCTCGTTGCGGATGCGGCCCGAGTCCGACACCTTGACGGGTCGGGTGCGGTAGTTCTCTCCCGCCATGAAGCGCTCGAGCAGCGGGCTGAACACGAGACGCGTCTGCTCGAAGGTCTCCAGGAAGCGGAAGGTGAAGGTCACCCGCTGGCGCACGCCGCGCCCAGCGAGCTGAGCCGTCACGCGGAAGGTCTTCTCGGCGACCTTCTCCACCCCGGGGAGTCCGGAGTAGGGATCGGGTCCCATGAAGCCAGTGGCGGCGAGCACCTGCCAGCTCTTTTCGGGAAAGAAGTCGTCCGCGCGCAGCGCGCGGCGACCGAGGGGGAGGTTCGCCTCCGCCATCTCCCGGAGGCACGCGCGGTAGAACTCGACCCGCTCCGGTCTCACCGCCTCGTCCCCGAAAAGGCGGGCGAGGCGGGCCTCGAAGTCCGGCCCCTCGGGATCCAGGCGGCTCAGGTGCAGCTCGCGATCCATGGGCAGCTCGAAGCGCGGCGACAAGAGAGCCAGCGAGACGTCCACGTCGAGGGCCTGGGCGAGGCTCGCCGCCTGCACGGCCTCCGCCGAGGCCGCATAGCCGTCGCAGAGAAAGACGTGGGGGGCGCCGGAGTCGTCGTTCCAGGTTCCGACGAGGTAAGTGGGCGCGTACGTGCCCGACTCCGTGAAGGCGGGCAGCCCGCTCGGACACAGCCAACCGTCCTCGACCAGGTGCACGCCCAGCTCTCGCCACTCCTTCCAGAGAGCCCCGATGCGGGTTTCGCGGCTCTTGCCGCCGAGGGTCCAGACGTGGATGTGCTCGCGGCGGATGCCCGGCACCGTGAGCTCGATCGCCTCCACCAGCCGGCGGCGCGGCGTGAGCAGGTCGACGTGGACCCCGTGCTCCTCGGCGGTCTCGACGACCGCGCGCGGCACCGTGAGCGAGCCCATGTAGGCCTCGTAGGGGCGGGCGACGGCGAGGGGCTGATCGAAGAGGTGGAGCACGGCCATGGGCCCGAGGGCCTCGCCCTTCGCGAAGCGCGAGGTGTTCTCGAGGGTGTCGACGGCGGCGCCCCAGATCGTGAAGCCCTTCTCCCGCATCTTCCGGTAGAAGCCCGCCCAGCCGTAGTCGGGATCGTTGAGCAGCCGATGCACGCGGGCATCGATGAACTTCGCCACCTCCGGCCGCGCGTAGACCCGACCGAAGCCGAGCAGCGGGTTGGCGCCCATCTCCGGCGTCTCGCCCGCCTTCGGCATGAGGCCCTCGCCGAGGCAGACCATGATCGCGTGGTTCTCGGGGAGGCCGCGGGTGAAGTGCCACAGGGCCTCGCTCATCACGTAGGCGGAGATGGCATCGGCGTCCTTCTTGGCCTCGTTGAGGGTCTGCTTGTCGGCCCCCTTGCCGTCGCCGAAGCGCCCGAAGAGACGCGTGCCGAGGGCGGTGAGGCCGGCGGTCATCGCGAGGCAGCGCCGGATGCCGCCGGCGATGAACGTGGAGCTGTCGAAGCCACGCCCGGGGTCGCTCTCGACCCACTGCACCTCGACGTCCTCGAGCCAGAGGTGGAAGCGCAGCAGCAGCGGCCTCGTGTCGAAGGCCCACTGGGCGATCAGGTCCCGCTTGTTGGGAGGGGGCATCTCGCGCGGACGGGGATGCTAGCACCCGCGCGAAAGCGGCGGCAAGACGGATAGAATCTCGTACCCTGAGCGATCGGCGCGTCCGCTCGGCCCTCCTGATGCTGGCGCTCGCCTGCCCGGCCGGGGGGCGGGCGGTGTTCCCCGACTCGCCCGCAGAGCTGCCCGCGCGCGTTCGACGGATCGTCCTCCACACCCTCGGCGGGCCCTTCTATCGCGATCCCACGCTGCGCTTCGTCTTCTTCCCGCCCGAGGAGACGATACGGCGTTGGGGGCGCGCGAGCTTCGGCGCGCACTGGATCATCGGGACGGACGGGACACTCTGGCCGCGCCATCCCGCACGCGGGGAGCCCGCCTCCGTCCGGCCCCCGGTCGACGCCCCCGCCGACGCCGCGTGGCGGGCGAGGCTGGCGCGAGAGGCCGCGCCTGTCTACTCGCACGTCCACAACGCCAACTCCGGCACGGTGGGGATCGAGCTCGCGCACAGCGGGGCCTCGCAGGATCCCTTCGCACCGCAGCAGGTCCGCACCCTCGCCTGGCTCCTCCTCACCCTCCTTGACATGTCGGGCGGACGCCTCGACGTCACGGCGATCCGGGGGCACAAGGACCTCGACCGCCGGCCGGCGTGGGCGAGCCTCGACTGCCAGCGCCCGGGCTGCCCCTACTTCGCCGGTCTCGACGGCCGGCCGCTCCGCTGGCGCGTTGACCCGCCGGAGGCGGTGTTTGCGGCCCTTGCCGAGGCGGGCCTCCATGTGCCCCGCGACGGTGGCGAGGGCGATCGCCACCTGCTCCGCGCGGAGGCGCTCCCCCCTGGTACCATTCCCGAGGTCAGACGATGAGCGAGACGACGGGCGGGGACCAGCTCGATGCAAGCGGCTGCCTGACGCCGGCTGGCATCGCGGCGGTGAGGGCCGCCCCTCCCGGCGAGGCTCCGGAGCCGCTGGCCCGGCACCTGTCGGCATGTCCCCGGTGCCAGGAGCGTGCGCTTGCGGGGGGTGTGCCGCGGGGGCCCCGGCGGACGACTCGTCCGCCGCTCCCGTCCCCCGGGCGCCTGCTGGTTCTCCTTCTGGCGCTCCTGGCCGCGATGGCCGCTTTTCTCATCACATTGCGCCAGCTCAGCGGCCCAAGGTGAGGGGCTCGGGGGTCGCGCTCCCGCGCGACCCCGCTCGCCTCCAGAGGAGCGGACCCGACCACGCTCCTAACCCCGGCCGTCGACGGGGATGAGCGCGCCCGTCACGGGGGCGGACTCGGGCGAGAGGAGAAACACCACGACCCGCGCGATGGCCTCCGGCGAGGTCCAACCCGATCGGTCGGCGTCGGGCATCGCCTGCCGGTTCGCAGGGGTGTCGATGGTCCCCGGAAGCACACCGTTGACACGGACGCCCCGATCCCGGTTCTCGAGGGCGAGCACACGCGTCAGCGCGTGAAGAGCGGCCTTGGCGACTGCGTAGGCGGCCATGCTCGCCCCCGCGGTCTCCGCCGCGCGTGAGCCGACCGTGACCACGCTGCCCCCCTGACGGAGCAGATGGGGCAGGGCGGCGCGGGCGACGGCCCGCGCCGATGCGAAGTTCGCGTGCATCATGCGCTCCCACTCGCCCTCCGACGAGTCCTCGAACCTCGTCCCGCCCTCCCAGGCGCCCGCGGCGAGGGCGAGACCGTCGAGCACACCGAGCCAGGAGGCGGCGCGTTCGACGAAGTGGCCCGCCGAACCGGCATCGGCCACGTCCGTCTGCGCGCCGAAGAGGGCGGCGTCCTTCGGAGCCCCGGCCACGAGCTCGCGCCAGGCCGCGGCCCGTCGGTAGGGGACCGCAACGCGCGCCCCCCGTTCGAGAAGGAGGCCGACCACCGCCCGCCCGAGGGCCCCCGTGCCGCCGGTTACGATCACGCCGCGCGGGCCGCTCACTCCTTCAGCTCCTCCCAGGAGCGGCCGGGCTCGCTCTCGCGGCTGGTGGGCAAGCCCTTGCGCGCCCACCCCTCCTCGCCCCGGCCGAGTGGGTCACGCTTCCCCCCGAAGCCGGCCCGCTGGACGGCGAGGTTCGTGAAGCCCGCCCGCTCCAGCACCGCCGCCGCGTGCTCGGACCGGCTGGAGGAATGGCAGCCGACGACGATCCGGGCCTCCCGCGGAAAGTGGCGCCCCACGACCGAGAGGAAGTCCGGGTTCGGACCGCCGCCGCCCGGGCCCCGGTGAAGGAGCGGGACGTTGAACGCCCCGGAAGGATGCCCCTCCTCGAACTCCGGGATCGAGCGCACGTCGAGGTACACCCAGCCGTCGTTCTGCATGAGGTCGAAGGCCTCCTCGGGGGAGACGCGGCGGATCGGCATCCTGGGGATCCTCCTGGTCGCGTTATAGCACGAGGTCCTGGAGGAGGCGCGCGACCCCCTCCGCGAAGCTCTCCGGGGTCGGAAGCAGGCTCACGACGAGAAAGGCCTCGTGGGGGAAGTCGAAGAAGTAGCCGGGGTGGACGAGCACGTTGCGGTGCTCCAGCAACCCCGCCACGCGCTCGTCCTCGCTCCGGGTCGCCGGCACACGCAGCACGGCGTACCATCCCCCTTCCGGGTCGAGGAGGGTGGCGGGCGAGCCGCCGGCGAGACGCGTCCGGAGGAGCGCGAGGTTCGCCGCCGTGCGCAGACGGATCGGGGACTGCAGCTCCTCCCGGCGCGCGAGGAGCTCGGTCGCCGCGCCCTGGATCGGCGTCGCCACCGACAGGTACGTGTCCGCCACGACCTCCAGCCGGCGCCGCGCCTCCGTCCGGGCCGCTTCCGGACCCGTGAGGGCGATCCAGGCCAGCTTGAGCTGGGGCAGGCCGCAGCTCTTCGAGAGGCCCCCGAGGGAGAAGGCCAGCGCGGGCCCGTCGCGCGCCAGGCTCGACGCGCGCCGGGGATCCTCCACAAACGCGTAGTCGGCGAAGACCTCGTCCGACACGAGGGCTAGGCCGCGCTCGGCGCACAGCGCCTCGAGCCCGTCTCTCTCCGCCCGCTTGATGAACGCCCCCGTCGGGTTGCCGGGGTTCACGACCAGCACCGCCCGCGTATGGGCGGAGACCGCGCCGCGCAGCGCGGCGAGGTCGAGGTGCCACTCGCCGTCGTGGGCGAGGGGATAGGACCGCACGCGGATCGACTCCAGCCCGGCGAGGAACTCGAACAGCGGATAGCCCGGACGCGGGACCAGCACCTCATCACCGGGGTCGCACAGGAGCTTGAACAGGAAGGCGTAGGCCTCGCTCGTGCTCGCGGTGAGGGCGATGCGCTCGGGCTCGAGCGGAAACCCCCGGCGTCCGAAGTCGGCCGCCACCGCCTCGCGGGCGGCGGGAAGGCCGAAGGGCGAGGGCTCGTAGCGCAGCGAGGCGGGGTGGGCGAGGGGGGCGAGGAGGTCCGCCGGATAGGGGAGGCCGACCTGCGTCGGGTTCGACTCCGTCAGGTCGAGGACCGCCTCCCCGCGCCCCCGCTTCGCGGCCAGGAGGCGGGCGAGACGGTTGGCCCTCAGATCCCACGCCGTTCGCTGGGAGAACATGCGTCGAGGAGCATCGTAATGCACTCTGGTGCCAGCCGGCCTTGACTCGACTGCGGCCGGGTCCTAGCCTTACGCGGCCTGGGGTCCCGCGGGAATGCCGACGAGGCGCGTGATGCCGACGCTCGTGAGCGCTCTGGCCTTCGCCTGCTCGCGCGCGGAGGCCCCCCGGCCGGCCGCCTCGGCGTCCCCCTCTCCGTCGGGAGAGAACCTCGCCCGGCCGCTGCCGAGCCCGGTGCCGGACGTCGTGGCCCGCATCAACGGGCAGGACATTCACGTTGCTCAGATCCTGCCCCTGGCCAAGGCGGAGCTCGATCGCGGCTCGGTGTTCGACCGCGACGCGCGGAAGCCCGAGGTTCTCCGCCTCGCCCTCCGCGAGTACATCGATCGGGAGCTGCTCTTCCAGGAGGCCCTCGCCCGCGGGGTGCAGGCCGATCGGCGGATGGTCGAGCAGGCCTACGACCAGACGCGCCAAGATCACCCCGACGAGACCCAATGGACCGAGTTCCTGGCCCGTCAGGGCCTCGACGCCCAGCGGCTGAAGGCGGAGCTGCGCGCCAACCACACGGTTGCGGCCCTCATCGAGCAGGAGCTCCGCGCTCTGCCGATCCCCGAGGCGGAGCTCCGTGCGGCCTTCGAAGCCGACCCCGCCGCCTTCGCCGGGTCGGACGGGACCGCCTCCTTCGAGGCCGCGCGCGGCCGCGTGGAGGAGGCGCTGCGGCAGCAGAGACGCGACGAGGTTCGACGGAACCTGCTGGAGCGCTTGCGCGCACGGGCCCGGATCGAGACCTTCCTTTGAGCGCGCCCGCGGCGGCCGTCCGCGAGCTCCGCAAGAGCTACGGCCGCGTCGAGGCCGTGTGCGGGCTGTCGTTCGAGATCGCGCCCGCCGAGTGCTTCGGACTCCTCGGCCCCAACGGAGCGGGCAAGACGACGACGGTCGAGATCCTGGAGGGTCTGCTCCGGCCCGGCTCGGGGGAGGTCGAGGTGCTCGGCCGGCGCTGGGGGAGCGACGACCACGAGATCCGACAGCGCATCGGTGTCTGCCTGCAGCAGACCGTGCTGTCGGAGAAGCTCGAGGTGGGCGAGACGGTCGCTCTCTTCCGCAGCCTGTACCGGGACGGGCGGCCTCCGGAGGAGGTGATCGAGGAGGTGGGTCTCGCCGAGAAGCGGCGCGCCCGCGTGGGTGCCCTCTCCGGCGGCCAGAAGCAGCGCCTCGCGGTCGCCTGCGCCCTCGTCGGCGACCCCGAGCTGCTCTTCCTCGACGAGCCCACGACCGGCCTCGACCCCCAGTCACGACGCCAGGTCTGGGACATCGTGGGCGCGCTCAAGAGTCGCGGGCGCACGGTGGTGCTGACCACGCACTACATGGACGAGGCCGAGAAGCTGTGCGACCGAGTCGCGGTCGTGGACCACGGCCGCACGATCGCCGAGGGGACACCGCGTGAGCTCATCCGCCGGCTCGGGGGCGACCACGTCCTCGAGGTTACGCTCGAGGACGGTGCGTCGCCGCCGCGCCCGGAGGCGTTCGCCGACCTGCCCTCCGTCCGCTCCGCGCGCTCCGAGGCCTCTCACCTGGTGCTCACCGTGGGCGAACCGCACCTGGCCATACCGGCGCTGCTCGAGCGGCTGCGGCAGGGGGGCGTCTCGCCGGCCAGCCTCGGCACGCGCCATGCGAGCCTCGAGGACGTGTTCGTCTCACTCACCGGGAGGCACCTGCGCGATGGGTGATCGCGCCCGGTGGCGGGCCTTCCTCGCGCTCAGCCACGCGCGGCTCCGCGAGTACTACCGCGAGCCGGAGGTGCTCTTCTGGGGCTTCGCCTTCCCCCTGCTCCTGTCCGCCGCCCTCGCCCTGGCCTTCCGCGACCGCCCGAGCGATCCCTCGCGCGTGATCGTGCTCGAGGGACCCGGGGCGGAGAGGGTGGCGGCGGCGCTGGCGAAGTCGACCCTCGTCCGGGTGGAGGTTGCGAGCGAGGACGCAGCGGCGCGGGCACTCGGCATGGGGCGCGCGGACGTGGTCGTGGTCCCGGCCGCAGAAGGGAACGGGGCCGCCGGCGTCGAGTACCGCTTCGATCCCTCGCGGCCGGAGGCCGGCGTCGCCCGCGCCCGCGCCGACGACGCCCTCCAACGAGCGGCGGGCCGGTCCGATCCCCTCCCGAGCCGCGACGTTCCGGTCCGCGAGCCCGGAGGGCGCTACGTCGACTTCCTCGTGCCGGGGCTGATCGGGATGAACCTGATGAGCGGCGGGATGTGGGGGGTGGGCTTCGTGCTGGTGGACATGCGGATCCGGCGGCTCCTCAAGAGGCTGCTGGCCACCCCCATGCGGCCCGCCGACTTCCTGGCGGCGCAGATGACGACCCGTGTCGCCTTCACCGCCGTCGAGGTAGGCTTCCTGCTCGCCTTCGCGAGGCTCGCCCTCGGCGTCCCCGTGCGTGGACGTCTCGCTTCCGTCCTGGCGGTGGCGCTCCTGGGCGCCCTCTGCTTCGCCGGGCTGGGCCTCCTCGTGGCCTGCCGGGCGCAGAAGATCGAAACCGTGAGCGGCCTCATGAACGTGGTGATGCTGCCGATGTTCGTCGGCTCCGGCGTCTTCTTCTCGGTCGAGCGCTTCCCGGAGGCGGTCCAGCCGGTGCTCCGTGCGCTGCCCCTCACCGCCCTCAACGATGCCCTCCGCGCCGTCATCCTGGAGGGGGCTGGACTGGCCGGGCAGGCACCGCGGCTCGCGCTGCTCGCGGTCTGGGGCGGGGTCAGCTTCGTCCTCGGCCTGCGCCTCTTCCGCTGGTTCTGAGAGGCGCGAGCGCGACCCCCGAGCCCCCTAGCCGGCGGCGGGGGGAGAGGGGGCGGAGGGCAGGGAGTCGGCGGTGACCACGCGGTTTCGGCCCGCCTGCTTGGCCGCGTAGAGCGCGCGGTCGGCGAGATCGACCAGGTCCTCGGGGCGGACGGCGGGCCGGGCGGCAACCGTGGCCACGCCGAGGCTGACCGTGAGCCAGCCGCTGTCGGACGAGCGGTGCTCGATCTGCAGCGACTCGACCCGTGCGCGCATCCTCTCCGCGAGCATCCGTGCCCCCTCACCGTCGGTGTCCACGAGCAGGGCCACGAACTCCTCGCCTCCGTAGCGGGCGACGAGGTCGCCGGGCCGGCTCAACGCCTCGTCCATGGCCTGGGCCACGCGCATCAGGCACTCGTCCCCCACCTGGTGGCCGTAGGTGTCGTTGAAGCGCTTGAAGTGGTCGATGTCGCAGAAGACGAGCGAGAGCGGGCGGCTGTCGCGGGCCGCGCGCCGCCATTCCTGACGCAGCATGTCGTCGAAGCGGCGGCGGTTGGCGATCCCGGTCAGCGTGTCGAGGGCCGAAAGCCGCTGCAGGAGCCGGTTCTTCTCCTCGAGCTCGTGCCGTATCTCCTCCAGCGCCTTGTTGGCACGCTCCACCTCCGCCGCGTAGGCCTGGAGCTTGAGGTTGTCGGAGGCGAGGGCGTCGAGGTCGTGGCGGGACCGGTCGGAGAAGACGCGGAGTAGCGCCATCAGGCAGGCGGGCTCGGGGGCGATGTGCTCGCGGAAGGCCGCCTCGGGGATCTCGAGCACGGAGGTCTGGTCGAGGGCCCGCAGCGTCGCCGCCCGCTCGCGCGACTCGATGAGGGCCATCTCCCCGAAGCAGTCCCCGGGGCTGCCCACCGCCACCTGCTTGCCGCCCTTCGAGACCACGAGGTGGCCGGAGAGGACCACGTACATCGTGTGGCCCTCGTCCCCCTCCTCGCACAGGGCCTCGCCCTCCCGCAGCTGGACCAGGCGGCAGGAGCGGAGGAGATGCCGCAGCGCCTCCTCCGAGAGCGGGCCGAGGAGCGCCGTGCGCCTCATCACGGGGACAAGGCCCTCGACGCGCCCGGTGTCCAGGGTGTCCATCACGAGAGCGTCAGCCGCTCCAGGGCGGCGGTGTCCCGGACCACGAAACCGTCCCTCTCGGTGGCCACGAGGCCTTCCTTTCCCCACCGGCTCATGACCCGGATGCAGGTCTCGATCGTGGTGCCGGTGAGATCGGCCAGCTCCTGCCGCGACAGGGCCATGGGGATGAAGCGCCCCCCGCGCTCCGCTCGCCCCATCCGCTCGGCGAGCTTGAGAAAGAGGTTCGCAAAGCGGGTCTCCACGCGCCCGCCGGCGACCTCCGGGATCCGCCGTGTCAGCTCGACGATGCGCTGCGCCATTCCGGTGAGGAAGCCCCGGACAAAGGACGGGTGGCCTTCCAGCAGCTGGAAGAAGTCGCGACGGCGGACGAGGATGCACACCGACCGCTCGGTGGCAATGGCGGAGGCGGGGTAGGGGCGACCCTCGTAGGAGACCACCGCCCCCACTGGGTCCCCGGGGCCGAAGATCTCGAGAATGACCTCCTT
>Ga0209342_10004636_pt1 | contig 14217 bp, 12 predicted proteins | sample RifCSP16_2_FD_184023 | JGI IMG/M metagenome (GOLD analysis project Ga0209342, IMG submission 184023) | Soil microbial communities from Rifle, Colorado - Rifle CSP2_sed 16_2 (SPAdes) (version 2) | ecosystem: Environmental > Terrestrial > Deep subsurface > Rock core/Sediment | place: Rifle... | reverse complement strand
CTTTCTGCTAAAAGATGGGAGGAGATTAAAAAAAACCATAATCCAGTTTGTGCCCAATCGTTATTTTGAAATGACATTAAACATGGTATACAAAATGAACCAGCAAATCGGCTCATATATACGGGGCCAACTCCTTGACGCTATTATTGTAGGCATCCTGTCTATCATTACGCTTAGTTTATTGAATATTCGTTACTCATTCCTTATTGGCTCTGTTGCTGGTTGCGCAAATATTATCCCGCACTTCGGTCCAATAGTTGGCGCAGTTCCTGCTATCATAATCGCATTAATGGAAACTGGCTCTTTTACAATGGCACTGATTATCACCGCTTCGTTTGCAATAATACAACTGCTTGATTATTTATTTATTTCCCACATCGTGGTTTTTAAACATATTCATATGCATCCTCTCATGGTCGTAATTATTGTTTTCATCGGCGGCTACTTTATGGGCGTACTGGGTATGTTCATAGCTGTTATGCTCGCTGGTATAATAAAATTGATTATTACAGAATTGACATGGAGTTTTAAACACTATCGTATCTTTAGACAGCCGGAACTAACACCTGTAGAAAATAAGCACAATTAATAGCGTTAACATGTTTGATATTCATAACAAATTTGACAATTTAAACTGGCATGAAGTAACAAAAATACTTCTTGGTAAAATTTACGCGTACGATTTAAAATAACAAAAATCAGACAATATAAAACGAAATAATAATTATCCCAATAATAGTAGAAACTACGGTAGTTGTGAACCCCACCTTGAAAAAATCCCAGAATCCTACCTGAACGTGTTCCTTAGAAAGTTCCATAACAATCATATTAGCCACGGAACCCATAATTGTTAAATTACCCGCAAAAGTACTGCTCATAGCAAGAGAGTACCACATAATCTTCGGATCAATAAACTTATCAACCCACCCGGCGGATAACAAAACAAACGGAACATTAGAGACAATATTCGAAGCAATTACCGAGAAGGCGCTGAAATTAATAACCTGACTTAACACATTCTTGCCCATATAAGGCTCAACAACATTATGCATCATTGACAAAAGACCTGCTTTATTTACTCCGCCTACCACAATAAATAATCCGCTGAAAAACAACAAAAGCGTCCAGTCAATCTTCTCCATCGCCTCTTGTGGTTTTGTTCTTGATATTATAATTAATGCGAGTCCACCTGAAATTGCTGATAGTGGAAGATTACCTGAAAAGATAAATCCTAAAAAAATAAAGAAGACTAAAACAAGAGACTTTATGGTAAGTTTTAAATCAATCTCAGGCTTTACCAGTTCGATTGGTTCAAGCCTTTTAAAATTAATATCTTTCCTGAAAAATATATAGACTATCATTACATTCACAACCAGACTCAACAAACCAACAGGTATGAGATGAAGTGAGAAGTCCAGATAAGGTATCTTTGAAAAAACACCGACAAGCATATTCTGCGGATTACCAGTCAGTGTAGCCACACTTCCTATATTTGATGAAGTAGCCAGCGCTATAAGATATGGAACAGGATTGAGTCTGGTTTGTTTCAACGCAAGTATGAGAAGCGGGGTAAACATCAGGCAGATAGTATCATTAACGAATAAAGCAGAAAGAATGCCGCTCGAAAAAGATACAAAACATAGTAATAGAAATGAGCTCCTTGCATGTGTAATCAATAAATATGAAAGATATTTGAAACAATTGGCAATCTTCAGGTAGGCAATGACTATCATCATACCCAGTAAAAGTAAAATCGTATTAAAGTCAACAGCCCGGTATGCCTCTTCAAGCGTTAATACGCCTGTTAACACCATGAGCACAGCGCCCAGCAAAGTTGCGGTGGGTCTATCCAATTTGTGCCACTTCATCTTCTGGGCAGAGATGATGCTATAGGTAAGTATAAAAATAAGTAGTGATTTAATAAGCAATTTTTCTAACTTCTTTTACGCGCCGCAACAAAACTGTTGATACAATAACCCTTAAAAATGATGAAATAGCAAAAAGGGTAAGTATTTGGTAACCGAATGAATGTGGTATGTGAGTTGCCAAAAAACCGCCAAGCAAACTGCCGGTACAAACAGCGAAACCATTGAAGACATTGAAGTAGGAAATACAACGAGTTCGCTTTTCAGGAATTATTGATTCATAAATAAAATTTGAAGAACATAAATTAAACCCCGCCCAGAATATACCGGCAAGTGTTTGAATTACAAGTAAAAAATACACATCCCTGGAAATGAGCCACATCGCAGGTAATACAGATATAACAAGACTGCATATCCTTATAAGCTTCAAATTCCCAATTGCATCCGCACGATTTCCCCAGAAACGCACCGCTATTATACTTGCAATCGGAACTGTTGTAGTAACAATCGTATAAGTAATGTAAGAAAATCCCAGATCGCGGAGCATAAATACCGGGAAAAAATTAGAAACTAAAAAGACAGCAAAACTAAAAGAACTATGGAAAACCACATACTTCCCGAAATTCCCAACATGTAACCTGCGTGTAAATTCAATAAAGGAAAAATAGTGTTCCTTTTTTACCTCCATAGGCGGTTCATACATCTTACTCAGAAAATAACATGAAATATATCTTGAAATCATCGCTATAAGAAAAATAATGGTAAAACCTATGTAAGCATGTTCTTTGAATAAATGTAAAATATACCCCGCAAGAAATGCGCTAACCACAGTAACTAAACCAACGACCCTTCCACGCTTGCTAAAAAAAGCACCCCTTTTTCTTTCGGGTACAAGATTTGCCATCAGAGAGCCCCACGGTGGATTTGCAAACGAGGCAAGAGATGAATACAATGTAAAAAAACAAATAAGCGCATAAACGCTGATAAACTTTGGCAGGTAAGGAATAATTGCTATAGGAAGCAACATTAAGGCGTGAAAAAAACTGAAATTACTACAACTTTCTTTCGACTTCCCAGCCGTTCGGTTATATCGGCAGCCTTGAGCTGAATGAATGAAGGCACTAATTGCGCCAGAGAACCTAATAGACCGATTTGAAAATTACTCGCACCTAGTGCAACGGCAAACGGATTGATATAGTTTTCACCAAACCCGATCGTTGATGCAAAAGCTACCCCATCTTTAATTGAAAGATCAAGACTCCTTCTGACAGCAAGTCTTTCCTTCGGTCTGTCCAGATTTACTTCCATAAAACAAAATATATCTTATTTTGACTTAACATCAAAATAATTTTAATTCTTCAAGGATATAATCCTCTTAGTTTTTTAGCTTCTGCCACACGTCCTATGCCTAACATTAAAGCAGCGGTACGCATATCAACACCCTTTTTATTAGAAAATGCCAATACCCCGGATACCTCATACGCTCCCTTATACCATCTTCTATATTTAACATCTCTGCAACAGTATCATATTGTTTGAGTGCCGTTTCGTAAAGGATATTGTTTGCATTCATCTCACGCCGTTACCTCACATTGAATCAAATTATTTACTCCCGAACAGAGTCGCCAAGAAAATCGAAAGACATTATAGTAAGTTAAAACGAAGGATGCAAGTCTGCGAGATATTTTTCCCACGTTGAAATTTTAAACTCCCTCACGAAAACTTATCATTCTACAAACTAAATGGTTTCATATTATATTGCAACTCTAACCTATAACAAGAAAACACACTTGATTATACCTTATATAATTGAGTAATATGTTGTCGATGTTAGGATATATAATGTGACAAAAGATTTCGCAAATGACGTAAAATAATATGATAATTGGGAAGTCTAATATAAAGTTAGACCACGTAAAATTACTCTCACTTAAGAAAACTAATGAATTTGCCTAATGCAGATCAGGCACAAGTGGATCGTAAGAAAATTACGGAATACTTGTTGTGTATATCACATCCAGATGGGAGCAATAAAGCGAGCTTTTTTTCTCAATTTGGTTTCACGCTAGAAAATTGGAAAATATTAGCAGAATCTTTGCGCAAACATGGGGCAACCTATAATGTGACAAAAGTTGTTGAATCTGAATATGGCACACGTTATAGTGTAGATGGATTGTTAGAAACACCAGATAGCCGCAATCCATATGTAAGGACTGTTTGGATAATAGAAAAACAGTCTACAACACCAAGATTGATTACTGCACACCCAAAATAGGAGGAAAACCATGATAAAAGAGCATGATCGAATTGTTTTGTTGAAAGACTTACCGGAGGATGGTTTGCAGGCTGGTGATGTCGGTACGGTTATTCATATTCATCGTCAAGGTGAAGCAGTTGAAGTCGAATTTATGACACTTGACGGTGGAACGGTTGCTGTTATAACTTTGCTTTCATCTCAAATACGAGCAGTTAGTAAAAGGGACATCACCCATGTTAGAGAACTTGCTGTCTCTTGATTAGAAAAGGATTTCGCTGATGTAGACACGATGGTTAGGCTAAAGGAATTTCCACCTTTTAAATTTATAAACAAATCTTCTGGTTAAAGCAAGGTCTTGGAGTCACCTATTGCCCCATATTTTTGGTGACATTTAGAGAGCTGGTAACTCTGCCCTCAAACCCGCTAACTATTTTCACTGAGGCATCCTGGTAGACCAGGAAAAAGTAAGTGAGTGGCAAAACTGTGCCGAAACGTATGACTACTTGCCGGTTTGTGAATCCCTGCAGCGCGAAGGGCTTCTTTCACTGCCCTTTGTAATACAGATTCGTCGATATGATGTCTCTTTTCTATTCCCGAATAACAAGAAAGTAAGCTTGATTATACTTATATAATTGAGTAATATGTTATTGCTTTTAGGCTATATAATGTGACAAAAGGTTTCCCAAATGACGTAAAATAATATGATAATTGGGAAGCCTAATATAAAGTTGGAGTGATGAATAATGTCTTGGCTTAATTGTGGAGTGACAACTCAGGCTATATGGCCTGAAAAACAGAAGGAAGTGAAGTATGGCAATCACACTTTCATTCTAATGCCATTGACTAAAGAGCATTCTGCTTCCGTTCACATTGAGATTAAAGGAATCAGCAACGTTGAAGGTCTGACGCTAATAAATCGATTTTTGAGTGCTCTCGGATGGAAATGCGACGAGCCAGCCATCAACCATTATGGATGGAGCGGAAATCCAAATCCTGTACCTGTTCCAAGGTATCGGATTCCATACGGATACAGCCCGTCTGAAGTCTTTCCGAACGAGGTATTCGAAATTACTGACAAGAAAGCAAAATTAGCTGTAGCACTCTACCGCGAGGCAAGAAGCCTAGACAGTGTTCCATTTCAATTTCTAAGCTACTTCAAAATCTTAAATATCTTTTGGAATGATAAAAAAAAGTATGGAAAGAACGAGTTAGTAGAGGGTCTTCGATCTTCTTTGCCCGACCTGACTGAGAAAGACTGCGTAAAAAGAATAAAAGAAATAGAAAACAAGGAATGCCCTCCTGCGGATTACCTCTATAAATCAGGAAGATGTGCAGTGGCTCATGCCTTCGCAGATCCAATTGTAGATCCTGATGACGTCACGGATTTACATAGACTATCAGAGGATTTATGGCTGATGCGGAATCTTACAGCTTATCTTATTGAGAAGAAATTTGGAATCGAGCAATCGATATGGAAATAAGCGTACTCCAACAATCGCATTAAGGCGGATTGCAATTCCGCTATGCTGCATTGCAACCGCTTATGCGTAACGTTAGGCGCAAGACACTGGATGAGGATTATTTGAAATGGATAGGTTGGCATAAGCGGAAACAAATATCCGTAAATTCGTGAATGAACACGATCTCTATGAAAAGTATTTCAAGTCTTTTCCCAACGACTGGAATCTTCTCACCGTTGCGATGGACACACTAGGAGATTCAACATCGGCATTAACTCATTTTGAGCGCACTGGTATTGGTTCAGATATCCAAGAAAAATATCTCCTGTTTTATGGAATGTTTCAGGCTATTGTTTTACAGCAGGACGCAATTTCGAATCTATATCGCATTTTTCATAGATATGACTTGATGAATTCACCTAAATCGGCATGGCAAGAAATTCGAAAGCTGAGAAACATGGCTACCGGACACCCTTTGGACAAGAGTGGTTCCACTTTAGAAGGTAAGTTGAGAATTTTTGTGGCCCAAAACTCAATCTCGATCACGGGATTTATGATGATTGTATGCGAAAAGAAAACGGCTAAGACTCGAATTCAGCACGTCGACTTTAAAACGGTATGCGACAAGTATAAAGTCGAAGCACTTGGCCATCTATCCAAAATTGAACAAGTTCAAAAGTCAGATTGGTCGTAGGTGCGCCTAATACGTTAGTTAATGCTTTGGCTCTTGCGATAAGAGGTTGGAAAGCGAGAAGCAAAGGTTATCCTATTTGTCGATTCTCGCCAATGCAAGCAGAAATCCGTATATGATAGCCTGTGGTCGCGGGGGACAACCAGGAATATATGCATCTACAGGGACGACATTATCAATCCCATTTTTCGTGGCATAACAATTACTGAAGATACCTCCGCTGCATGCACACGCACCCAAGGCAATAACCATCTTCGGCTCAGGGGTGGCATGATAGGTTTTTATCAACGCGGTTTCGAGATTCCTTGTTGGAGGTCCCGTCACGAGCAGACAATCAGCATGGCGCGGCGAGGCAACAATATCAATTCCAAATCTCTGTAAATCATGGACAGGACTGTTGTACAAGACAACAACCTCCCATTCGCATCCATTACAAGAACCGGCATCCACTTCACGAACGTGGAGTGAACGTTTGAACACAGAAAATATCTTTTCTTTTAGTTTTTCCCCGAGTTCCTCAACTGATGCCTTTGTGTCTAACCCAGCCTTAACTAAAAGGTCTTCCTTATTTGTTGCCGCAAGCTCAAAATCATTCGTAATCCTGATGGCTTTGTAAGGACATGCCTCCTCACACATGCCACAAAACACACATTTTGCGTGAGAGAGTTGCAAATATCGTTTTCCCTTTTCCTCTATCCATGTATAAGCATTTGTTGGACAGACCTCCACGCACACATTGCACTGTTTGCATCGCTCGTTATCTATCTCGATCCTGCCCCGAAAACGTAAAGGAGCAGGTTCCTTTTCTTTTGGATATTTTGAGGTAACTATACCGGTTTGGAAACTTTTTTGAAATTTTGTAAACATGTTCTATTTTTACCCACGAAACACACGAAATAACGCTAAAATAAACTATAATAAACCCCGATTCAAATCATGCTACTGCTTTTGCAAGGACTTGCAATATTAATGTAAGCCTTTATTCATGCATTACCTTGTTGATCTTTCTCTGTTAACACAAATCGTTTATGTTCTAATTTAGGGTAATGACCAAAATTAACAAGAATACCTAACTTAAAACCAGTCGCATTTAAGTAGTTAAGGATTTGTGCCTCATGCTCATCCACAAGGTTTGAAACTGCTTTTATTTCAATGATAATTTTATCATAACATACAAAATCTGGTTTATACGTCTGCTTTAATTGTCTATTTCTGTATTTGAGTTTTAATTCTTTGTAAGATTCAAATGGAATCCCTTGCTCCTCAAATTCAATTTCCAGACATTCATGGTAAACATTCTCCAGAAAACCGCATCCCATTGCTTTATATACATGAAAGCATGCCCCCATAAGCGCATAACTTTCATCAGGATATATAATTCCCGACATAGTTCAACTTACCCAAAATTTTTCTTTTTCGCGTAATTTCGCGTATTTCGTGGGCTAAATTTTTTACAGGTCAGTACAAGAATAACATAATTCGAAACTCTTATTAATCAAAGGAAAATCCGGAACAATGTTACCGGGAGTCGTATATGGAATAGACGGCCAGTTACAGAAAGAAGGGGAACGTACCTTGTATCGGTATAACATATTGTTCGGCGCTGTCATGATCCAGTAAATATCCTCACCCCGAGGCGATTCCACATAGCTCAATGCCTGTTTATAAGGAGGAAGTTCCTTCATTGCAGTTTTGATGGGACCCTCAGGCATTTTATCAAAACATTGCTCAATAATATACATGGACTGATAAACCTCATCTACCCTGACCCGTACCCTTGCAAGCACATCACCCTCATAATAAAAGATAGGAATATCAAAATCTACTTCGGCATAAGCTGCATAGGGGTGAATAAGTCTGGTATCGGTAGCAATACCAGAAGCCCTTGCCGCTACGCCAACAACCCCTAGCTCCTTAGCAATTTCTGTAGATAGTCTACCGGTAGTTTCCAGTCGATCTAATAAAGAAGATGAGCCAAGTATAATATTTACGAGTTCTTTGAAATCCTTTTTGACACTATTGAGCGTATTTAAAATATGTTTTTTTAAATCATCGTCAATATCAAATCGCACGCCGCCAATAGTGAGCATACCTCTTAAATACCGGTTGCCGCAAATGGTCTCATTGAGTTGTTGCATACGCTCACGAATCCTGAATCCATGTGCGATTCCTAAAAGGAATGCAGCGCCCGCACAGATATTGCCAACATCACCAATATGATTGTAAAGCCTTTCCAATTCTAAAACAATAGTCCGTATAAATTTAGCGCGTGGTGGTATCTCAATACCCGCTACTTTCTCAATGGCCTGGCAGTATCCTGTCGCATGAGAGGCTGCACAAACTCCACAAATTCTTTCTGCAAGAAAGAGAGCCTTTGTATATGGCATGGTTTCAAAGAGTTTTTCTGTGCCCTTATGTGTATAAAAGAGCTTTGCATCTAAGTAAAATATACTATCGCCTACCGCGCTAAACCTGAAATGACCAGGCTCAATAATACCAGCATGGATTGGGCCAACCGGTATTTCAAAAACCCCTTCTCCTTCTACTCTAAAAAACGGTAATTTGGATTCTTGAAGGGGTATGCGGGTATTAATATCAAAATCTTTTCTGAGTGGATACGTATTCTCGGGCATATTCCCGTGCAATACAAGCGTATATGGGTCGGGATGCCCAACTGGCTCAAGCCCGAACATATCCTTAATCTCACGCTCATACCAATGTGCCGCCGGAATTTTTGAAGTAATTGATGGGAATTCAGGTTGTTGTTCACTGATAGGCACATTAACAATCAAGAAGATATCCGCACGAGGCATAGAAAAAACGTAGTAGATCCTGAAGCACTTATCTATACTTCTTTCATCATTACAGATCATTGACGAAAGACTCGCATTAAATGTTCTTCGTATATAGACACACACATCCACAAGATTTTCTTTTTTCGTGGAAATGTATATCTCGTTTTCCAGAAAACTTTTCGTGATGGAAATAACCTCTTTGAACTGACTGGACAAAGTATCAATATAGAATTGCCTACCGTTACTCATTACGCATTCCTTATAATATCATAGACACGACTAAGTATTTCACGCAGAAGGGGTGGTACATAGAAACTGATAACCAGCACAAAGAACAACAAAAAGCACATGGCAGCAATGGTAAATTTACTTATCTCTCCTTTGGGAACAGTTGTTTCAGGAGATACACCAAAAATCATCTTGAATATATTATATATATATCCAATAAAAATAAGGGTAATACATACTATAAGCACCGAGGTAAATATAATGATGAATGCATTCCCACTTGCAAAACCATCAGCAAGCACCATGAACTCACTAACAAATATATTAAACGGTGGGGTACCTGTAATAGCAAAGACACCAATAATAAGAATTATACCGGTAATGGGTGTAACTTTAATAATACCCTTTATACTCTCCATCTTCGTTGTCTTGTATTTTAAGAATAAATTACCAGCGCAGAAAAACAAGAGGGATTTCGTTACGGCATGGTTAAATGTATGCAACTCTGCGCCGTAAATACTATACATACCTCCAAAACCTATTCCAAGCGCAATAAAACCAATATGCTCTATACTGCTATAGGCGAACAGGCGTTTATAATCCCTTTGCACGAGGATAAAAGGTATTGAAACGATGACAGAAATAAGCCCAAATACCATTAAGAGTGTGCATGAGTAATGTGGGCCAACACATTTGGATGTAAGGATATGGTATCTGATGATGCCGTACAATGAACAATTTAGTAATACCCCAGAAAACAATGCGCTAATTGGCGCTGGCGCCTGACTATGCGCATCCGGGAGCCATGTGTGCATCGGGGCAAGACCTGCCTTTGTGCCGTATCCGATCAAGATAAAGAGAAAAGCCAGTTTTATAAGATGCGGCTCAAACCTATCTGCTACGGTAAGCAGATCTGTCCAATTCAGCGCATAACCAATTTCACCAAGAACACCTTTTGACGAATGGTAGGTTAGTATGACGCCAAACAATGCCAATGTGATTCCCACAGTGCAAATGATGATATACTTCCACGCCGCCTCCTGATGTTGTTTTTTATTGTAAAAGCCGACCAGAAACGTAGTAGATAGTGTAGTAGCTTCAATTGCCACCCACATGATCCCCAGGTTATTTGTTACGCACACCAATAACATGGTTAAGATAAACATATGAAAGAGGAAGTAGTACCACCGCAACTTCCTTTCAGTAACCACGCCTTCGTGAAGTTCTGCTGCCATATATCCTGCTGAATACAATGAAGACGCAAAACCAATAATGGTAACAATCTGGGTAGTAAGGATACTCAAGGCATCCATATAAAAGAAATCATTTAGTCCTAATAGGGAGCGATGGACGTGAATATTGTAGTTAAGGAATATATTGTATAATAGAGCGAGAAAACTACCGGCAATACTTATATATTTTGATACGCTATGTTTCCCTATGAGGACACAGGCAATAGCAGTTATTAACGGTATAATCAATAATATTAATATAAGCATTTTATTCCCTGAGTTCCCTTAAGAAGCCTGTATCAATGGTATCGAATGATTCCTTGATTCTATACACGTAAATCCCCATAATGATAACACTCACGAGAATATCGAAAAATACACCTAACTCCACGATAAGGGGCATACCATAAGACGTGGATAAGGCGGCAAAGAAAAGCCCGTCTTCCATGGTAACAAGCCCAAGTATTTGTGTAATGGCCTTCTTCCTCGTGATCATTGCAAAGAATCCCACAAGAGTAATGGCAAGTGAAACAGGGAGGCAATGCCGCATAAAGGTATTTTCAAATTGAACAATAGATAGTGTTGAATAGTATGCAATAAGAACAAGACCGCAGGATATCAGCAGTGATAATGTATAGTTAATATAAGATTCTACTTCTTTCTTAATATTAACCTTGTCAATGATATAAAAGAGAAATCCTGGAACAAGAACAACCTTCAGCACCAGCGAGACGCCTGTTGTAATATAAATGTGATGGATACCAGAAAAATAGGCTATAAGACCACTGGTTAATGTCAGTAAAAAGGATCGAAAGGCGCATGCCCATACACAGGTCTTTACTCGGCTTGTACCGATGAGCATAATTGTTGACATGAGCATTAAAACTGCTAATACGTCAATAACTTGGGAATTTACTATGATGTGCTGTTTCATGATAATTAACTCACCACATAAAATGAAATAATTGCCAGAACAGATAGAATAAATGACGTGCCTAACAGGTTTGGTATACGAAATAATCGGACCTTTGCAAACGAAGATTCTAATATAACGATCGCGAAGGCAAAAAATCCGATCTTAACAAGATATAATGCAAAAGAAATAATCAGTCCTGGGAAAGTAAGGTCAGTGGCAATCCCCCATGGTAAAAAGGTATTCACCAGGATAGTCAATAACAGCAGCAGCTTCATTGAAGATGCCCACTCTATCAGGGCTAAATAACGCCCTGAAAATTCAAGGATCATCCCTTCGTGAATCATCGTCAATTCCAGATGGGTAAACGGATTATCAACAGGGATCCTTCCTGTCTCCGCAATAATAACGATGACAAGGGCTGCAAATGCCAACAAGAGTGATGGATTCAATGATTTGTAATTAAGCAATGTACTGGTGATATTGCTGAGATTGGTAGAGCCAACGGTTAAGGAAACTGTAAATATAGAAAGCATCATGGCTGGTTCTGCCATGGAAGATATTGCCATCTCCCTACTCCCCCCCATGCCCCCGAAGGCGCTCCCTGTATCAAGGGAAGATAATGCCAGGAAAAATCTTCCCAGGGCAAATAGGTATATGATTAGGATAATGTCGCCTATGAAATTGAGTGGTACCTGTGATGATAGAACTGGTACTAGCAACGCTATGAGTAAGATTGAAATAAACACTACATAAGGGGTTGCCCTAAAAATCCACGAGGCTGTCTCTGAAACTACAGCATCTTTTTGGAGCAGCTTGACAAGATTATAGTAGGGCTGAAAGAGGCTAGCCCCCCTTCGACACTGTAGACGCGCCTCCATCTTATTAATAAATCCCTTTACCAGAGGAGACAACCCTACAATGACAACAATCTGCAAAATAGGAAGTATTATGCTTGAAGCCATATTCAATACCCTGTTACTTGATAAATATAAAACATAATTGCAATTAATAAGGTTACAAATATATAGGCAAGATACACATGAATACTGCCGGTATGCACCCACCTTACCTTATTTGATATATTTAAAACATAGCTGGAAATAGGATTATAAAAATATTTTTCAAATATAGGCGTTATTTCGCCAATATAGGTAATAGATTTAACAAAATATTTAGGGACGGCATACGTAGCGCTAATCTCTCTTCGGGGTCTATATAAATTACTAAAGATGACCTTAAACGGTTTTGTGAAGGCCGTCGCAGTATATCCAAATCTCGGTTCCGGTGATATTCCGCACGTCCAGGTTTCATATATCTTCTTTGTGAAGCCGGGCCTTAGTATGGTTAAGACTCCAAAAGTGATCGCTAAAAGTATCAAGCCAAATACTGAAGCGCTTTTGGGAGACAACTCTGTAAAATTGGTATGGACTGACTTTGTTTGCAACCAATCATACGTTGTAATAGCACTTATGATATTTGTGCCCAGAAGATGTGTATTTACCTGATTAATGGTCATCATAATCTTTACAGGGAAAAGACCCATAAATACACACAATGAAGCTAAAAGCCCCATACTAACGAGCATAATAATCGGAACCTCCTTTGCCTTTTTTGCATGCTCAGAACGCGGCAATGCAAGAAATGAAATCCCAAATGCCTTGATAAAACACGTTGCGGCCAGCGCCCCTGCTAAGGCAAGAATAGCGCCACAAATGACCATTGTTATCTTAACAAGCGCCAATGGCAGATTAAAGCCATTGAGTATAGACTGGAATATCAGCCACTCACTCATGAACCCATTCAGGGGTGGAATAGCAGAAATGGATAAGGCGCCCACAAGAAATAATGGGGCAGTAACCTGTAGCCGCTTTATTAACCCCCCTAATTCTTCAATATTTTTTGTGTGGGTTGAATAGTAGATATTTCCCGCACAGCCAAAGAGCAGACACTTAAATACTGCATGATTAATCAAATGATAAAGGCCTGCAATCATGGCGATGGATGATAAGGCCATTAAATTATAAGACTTAAAAATCATAGATAATCCGATACCCATAAGGATGATACCAATATTTTCCACACTATGGTATGCAAGCAATGTCTTGATATCATGCTCCATAAGGGCATAAAGCACGCCCAAGATGGTAGAAGCAGTGCCTACAATGAGGATGACAATTCCCCACCAGGGCGGACAAGGTGTAAGGAATTCAAAATAGAATCGTATAAAACCATAAATAGCCGTCTTTATCATCACGCCTGACATAATCATCGAGACATTGCTTGGGGCTGCAGGATGTGCCAGGGGAAGCCAAAGATGAAGGGGGAAGATACCTGCCTTTATTCCAAAGCCGACAATTACCAAAAAAAATACAATATTTTTATATATCTCAGGTATCTGTGCACTAATATGCCTGAAATCATCAAAACTAAATGAGATTGCATAGGCGTGCATAATGAAAAAGGCAACGGTTAGAAATACTGAACTAATATGCGCCATGACGATATATACAAAACCTGCTTTTCTGTTGCTTGGATTCTCATGCTCAAAAATAACGAGGAAAAATGAGATCAACGTCATGAACTCCCATACAATCATAAATACTAATGCGTTATTGGCTGTCACTACCAAAAGCATGGACAAGAGAAAGAGGTTGTAAGTAAATCCTAAGAATCGAGTATCACGTTTATTTACATACAATCTCGTATAACCTAATGAATAGATAGCGGCTATAAGACCAATAACAGATATGGCAAGCATAAAAAATGAGGAGAG
>Ga0209342_10004635_pt1 | contig 14222 bp, 9 predicted proteins | sample RifCSP16_2_FD_184023 | JGI IMG/M metagenome (GOLD analysis project Ga0209342, IMG submission 184023) | Soil microbial communities from Rifle, Colorado - Rifle CSP2_sed 16_2 (SPAdes) (version 2) | ecosystem: Environmental > Terrestrial > Deep subsurface > Rock core/Sediment | place: Rifle... | reverse complement strand
CACCACGGCGACGCGCTTGTTGCTGTACCCGTCTGCCAGGTAGGCCTCGTTGGCCGCCGGATCGAACGCGATCTTGGCCACCCGGCCGAAGCTGGTCATGCTGGCGCTGTTGGTGCGTTGATGCGGCAGGCCGATCTGCAGCATGAGCTTGCCGTCGTGCGTGAACTTGAGCAGGTGCGAGTCGATGGTGCCGGCGGGGCAGGCGGGGTCGGTGGAGTCATTGGGACAGGTGCCGTTGCCGCCGATCCAGACATTGTCCTTGTGGTCAATGGAGATCCCGTGGTTGGACGAGGGCCAGACGTACCCTGTGCCGGGGCCGCCCCAGGAGTTCACCAGGTTGCCCTCGGGGTCGAACTCGAGAATGGGAGGAGCCGCCGCGCAGCACTCGGCGATGGGCGGTGTCCGCGCAGCCCCCGCCTCGGTCCGCTGGTTGAGCGTGGGGTCCCCCCGGTGGATGATGAACACGTGATCCCTGGAGTCCACCCCGACGCCGATGGCGGAGCCCAGAATCCAGTGGTTGGGGAGCGGTCTGGGCCAGAAGGGATCCACCTCGAACAGGGGGGCGTCGACCGCCTGCTGATCGGTCGCCGCCCGCAGGGCGGCCTGTCCCACGCCCAGGGCCAGGATCACCGCGCCCAGGCTCCCACCGAACACGAGATTGCGCGTTGGCCTCATCGAAGCGCTCCTTGTCTGGATGCGAAACCCCTGTGGCGCGAACCGGTCGAGTGTATACTGGTTCCCGTCGCAGAAGGTGGGATTCCGTGCAGCTAACTAACTCCGTCGCACGGCGTTCGTCCAGAGTGGTGGGGCTGGCGACGGCGCTCCTGATCGGGTGGCCAGCCTCGGGGCCGGCGCACGACATTCCGGCCACCGTCATCGTCCGGATGTTCGTGAAGCCGGAGGCGGACCGGCTGCGCCTGCTGGTGCGGGTGCCGCTCGAGGCCATGCGCGACATTCCGTGGCCGGTGCGCGGGCCCGGGTATCTCGAGATCGCGGCGGCCGATTCGCTCTTGCGAGACGCGGCCCGGCTCTGGATCGCGGGCTACCTGGAGGTGTACGAGGGCGCCACGCGGCTGGGAGCGGGGCAGATCCTCGCCGCCCGGGTGTCGCTCCCGTCCGATCGGTCGTTTGCCCGCTACCAAGATGCCCTGGCGCACGTCACCGGACCGCCGCTCCCGGGCACCACCGAGCTGATCTGGCAGCAGGCGTTGCTGGACGTGCTGTTGGAGTATTCCATCGGCTCGGACAGCGCCGCATTCTCGATCCGCCCTGCGCTGGCGCACCTTGGCCTGCGGACCACCACCGTGCTCCGCTTCCTGCCGCCCGGCCGCGCCGAGCGCGCCTTCGAATACCTCGGGGATCCGGGCCTGGTCCGGCTCGACCCGCGATGGCATCAGGCCGCGCTGCGCTTCGTCCGCCTGGGGTTCTCCCACATCCTGAGTGGGCTGGATCACCTGCTGTTCGTGCTGTGCCTGGCGATTCCGTTCCGCCGCATCCGGCCGCTCATCGCCATCGTGACGTCATTCACGGTGGCGCATTCGATGACGTTGATCGCGTCCGCCGCGGGCCTGGCCCCGAGCGCGCTGTGGTTCCCACCGCTGGTTGAGGCCCTGATTGCGCTGTCGATCCTGTACGCCGCCATCGAGAACATCATCGGGACCAAGCTGCAGCGGCGCTGGCTGGTGGCTTTTGGCTTCGGCCTGGTTCACGGGTTCGGCTTTTCGTTTGTCCTGCGGGAGTCGCTGCAATTCGCCGGGTCGCACCTCACGATGTCGCTGCTCACGTTCAATATCGGGGTCGAGCTGGGCCAGCTGTTCATTCTGGCCCTGGGCCTTCCGATGCTGAACCTGCTGTTCCGCTACGCCGTGGCGGAACGGGTCGGCACGATCATTCTGTCGGTGCTGGTGGGGCACCTGGCCTGGCATTGGATGACCGAGCGGGCGTCAACGCTTGGCCAGTACCCATTTCAATGGCCCACGCTGGACCTCACGCTGGTGTCCGGCTTGATGCGTGGGCTGATGCTGGCGCTGGTTCTGGTGAGCGTCGCTTGGCTGCTCCGAGGAGTGGTCCGTCGCCTGACTCAGCCCCGCGAGGACGCCGAGGCACGGCCGTGACGGAGCCGTAGACCGCGGGCAAGGCTTTCTCTTGACCACGCGGTCTCCCCGCGGGCTGGATGCTGCTGGCCGGGCGGGCGGGTACCTTGTGCACATGGGGACGACCGATCCTGCGACCACTCCGGCCACGCCGGGGCCCGACCATACGCCCAGCATCGAGCCTCGGCCCAACGGCCCGTTCCGGGTCGTCAACGGGGCGCACCTGCTCAACGCCAGGGGCGAAGTGCTGCCTACCAAGGCCGCCTACTCGCTCTGTCGCTGCGGGCATTCCGGTACCAAGCCCTTCTGCGACGGCACGCACAAGACGCTGCCCTTCGACAGCTCGAAGCTGACCGACGGGGGTCTGGACCGGCGGGAGGTGTACCGCCACGACCGGCTCACGGTGTTCGACAACCGGGGGATCTGCTCTCACGCGGCGCATTGCACCGACGAGTTGCCGGCGGTGTTCCGGCTCCGCCAGGAGCCGTGGATTGAGTGCTCCGCGGCGGACCAGGCGGCGATCCTGGCGCAAGTGCGGCGGTGCCCGTCGGGGGCGCTCAGTTATGCGGTAGACGGAGTGGAGCATCGCGATGGGCAGGGTCCGCCTCGGATCTTGGTGCGAAAGAACGGCCCCTACGAGGTGAGCGGCGGGATCGCGCTCAAGGTCGGCGAGTCGGAGTGGGGCAAGGGTGCGTCGAGAGAGCACTATACGTTGTGCCGGTGCGGCCGTTCGAAGAACAAGCCGTTCTGTGACGGCTCGCACTGGGACGGCTTCGAGGACGGGCAGTGAGGGGGCAGCGACGCCTAACGGGTGATGGGCCGCCCGTACCGCCCCATGATCTGGCGCACGCGGTCCACCGGCAACGCGTAGACCCGGTAATCGTCGGCACCGGTCATGGTCTCCGCCGCGAGTAGGGCGTTGAGGATCGCTTCCTCCGTGGCTTGCACGGTGGCGTAGAAGATCGGATTGATACGCGGGTTGGGAAGCATCGCCAGGCGCGCCGTGCCGGCATCCGCTGCGGCCCGGGGGTTGGCGGTGGAGAACGCGATGAAGATGTCGCCCGAGCTGTTCTCGCCCTTGCCGCCCATCCGTCCTACACCCAGCGCCGCGCGGGTCGCCACCCGCTTGAGCTGGTGGGGAAGCAACGGGGCGTCGGTGGCGATGACGATGATGATGGAGCCGGCGCCCTCCTCGGCGTCATTCAACCGAGGCGTCGAACCCTGGCTGTCGCAGCGTCTCGCGCCGGGACGCACGCCGGGATCCGCCGAGGCGACGCAGGGCAGGAGGTCGGCGATCTCCCGGCCGATGGGGACCCCGGCAACGCTCAGCTCGGCCCGCGCCCCGTAGTTGCACTGCACCAGCACGCCCACTGTGTACCCACCGGCCTCGGGCCCGAGGTTGCGCGACGCCGTGCCGATGCCGCCCTTGAACTGATGGCAGACCATCCCCGTGCCGCCGCCGACGTTCCCCTCCGGCACGGGCCCGGAGGTGGCGCCGTCCAGCGCCGCGAGCACGTGCTCGGGCTTGACGTGAAACCCGTTGATGTCATTGAGCCCGCCGTCGTAGGTCTCGGCGACCACCGGCAGTCCCCAGGGCTGCAGCCCCGGCCGCTTCACTTGCCAGGCGAGAATCGCGTCCCGCACCACGCCTACGCTGTGGGTGTTGGTGATCGCGATGGGCCCTTCGAGAAAGCCTGATTCCTGGACCCAGGTGGTGCCGGTCATCTCGCCGTTGCCGTTCAGCGTGAACCAGGCGGCGAACACCGGGTCGGCGTCGTTCTTGCCGCGCGGGTGAATCACCGTGACGCCGGTGCGCACCGGTCCCCGTCCTGCGATGCGCCGTCCGGTACCCGAGATGAGGGTGGTGTGGCCCACTTCGACCCCGGCGACATCGGTAATGGCGTCGAGCGGGCCCCGCGTGCCGTCGAGCGGCAGCCCTAAGTCCCGCGCGCGAGGCGTGCGCTGAGCGGCGGCGGCGCCGGCACGAAGCAGCAGGCAGGCCAGAACAAGCAGGCCTGCCCCTCGTCGGCTGATCAATTGATCGCGAAGCAGTAGAACAGGCCGTTCCCGCCGGTACCCTGCAGGTTCTGCTGGCTGCACCCCCGTGACCCGTGGGCCGCGTTCCACGAGGTGGGGTTCTGGCCACCGCCCTGGCGGTCGTGATGGCCCACCTGGGCGCTGCCCTCGCCGTTCTTGGTCCAGTTGCCGCACGTTGTGTCGTCGGCTCCCGGGAAGGCGGTGCCCTCCGGCTGCGAGCCGGTGATGATGTCGTGCATGTTGGGCGTGTCGCCGCGCCCGTTCACCATGGCGCCCTTCTCGGTGAGCGAGTTCTCTTTGCCCAGCTTGTTGTTGTCGCTGTGCAGGTCGGCCACGTTGGCGGCGACCTGCACGCCCTTGGCGTTGTACCACGGGCCGGCGCCGATCCGGTCGCGGGCGTTCACCGCCGGCTGCCCGCCGGACGCCTGGGTGCTCAAGTAGGCGCGCCAGGTGCGGTCGCCCACGCCCGCGGCCTGGGCCAACTGCTGGCAATGGCGGTCGGCCCCTTCCAGCCCGCCCAGGTTGGCTCCGTCCCCGGGTCCGGCGCTGGTGATGAAGAAGCTCATGCGCTGGGCCTGCTGCGGCGCCTGCGCGGCGCCCAGCACCAGCAGCGACGCGATCACCGCCAGTGGCTTGCTCAGTGTCACAGTCCCCTCCTAGCTCCAGCTCAGGTCGTGTTTGGACAATGGCAACGAACGCACCCGTTTCCCGGTCGCCGCGAAGATCGCGTTGCACAGCGCCGGGATCACCGGCGGCAACGCCGGCTCGCCCAGGCCGGTCGTGGGGTAGTCGGTGGTCTTGAAGTGCACTTCCACCGGGGCAGCCTGCGTCAGGCGCAGGAGCTTGAAGTCGTGGAAGTTGCTCTGCACGGTCCGCCCGCGCTCGATGGTGATCTCCTGACCCAGTGCCTCGGAGATGCCGTCGAGTGCCGAGCCCTGGGCCTGATTCTCCGCGTTGCTGGGGTTGATGATCTGGGCGCCGATATCGCCGGCCACCCAGACCTGGTCCACCTTCACCTCGCCGCGCCGCGATACCGTCGCCTGCACCACCTCCGCGAAATACCCGCGGTGGCTGAAGTGGAACGCGACACCCATCCCGGTACCTCTGGGCAGGGTCCGCTTGCCCCAGCCGGATTTTTCGGCCACCAGCTCCAGGACTCCACGCATCCGCGCGGCGTTGAAGCCGGGCGGCGGCTGTTGACCGCCTTGCCCGCCGCGTCCGCCCTCGGCTCCCGCCGGTTGTTCGTTGGCCAGCACGCCCAAGCGGAACTGGACCGGGTCCTGGCCCGCGGCGTGGGCCAGCTCGTCAATGAACGACTGAATGGCGAAGGCGATACCGTTGCTTCCCGGCGCGCGCAACGCCCCCGTGGGGACACCCAGCGGCATCACCGAGGTGTCCAGGGCGAAGTTGGGCACGAATCGGGCAGGGAACTCACTCCCCGAAATCCCGGCGCTGGGTGCGAACCGCTCGCCCTCACCGAACGAGACAAAGTGGTCTCGCCACGCGACGATCGCGCCGGCGCCGTCCACGCCGCCCTTGAAATAGTGCCACCCGGCCGGTCGGTAGAAGTCGTGGCGGATGTCGTCCTCCCGGGTCCAGACGAGCTTCACCGGCACGCCGATCTCCTTGGCGATCCAGGCGCACTCGACCATGTAGTCGTTGTTGAGCCGCCGGCCGAACCCGCCCCCCTGCCGGGTCAGATGGATGGTGATGTCGGTCTCCTCAAGACCCAGGGTACGGGCGACCAGCGTGCGGCCGCTCTGCGGCGTCTGCGACGGCACCCAGATCTCGAGTTGGCCGTTCTGGACATGAGCGGTGCAGTTTTGCGGCTCCAAAGGCGCGTGCGCGATGAACGGATAGGAGTACTCGGCCTCCACGACTTTGGAGGCGCCCCGTATGGCGGCGTCCACGTCGCCGTCCTTGCGCAGCGACCGCTGGGCCGGCTGCTTCGAAAGCTCGGCCGCCTTGGCCGCGAATCCCGCGCTGCTCTGCCCGGCGGTTGGGCCCTCGGTCCAGGTGACCTTGAGCTTCCGGCGCGCGCTCTGCGCCGCCCACCAGGTGTCGGCCACCACGGCGACCCCGCCTAACAGGCCGTTCAGGGCGGTGCCACCTTCCACCGCGAACGCGTGCTTCACGCCCGGCTGCGCCTTGATCTCCTCCAGGTTGGCGCTGGCGACTTTGCCGGCAAACACGGGACACTTCTCGAACACGGCGTACAGCATGCCCGGCACCGTGAAGTCAATGCCGAACAGCGGCTTCCCCGTGACGATGGCGTGGTTATCCACGCCGGGCACGCGGGTGCCGATGATCTTGAAATCCTTGGACTCCTTGAGCTTCACGGTCTCGAGATCGGGCGGCGGAACCGTGGCGGCCCGTTCCAGCAGCTCGCCGTAGCCGAGGCGACGGTTGCCGGTCCGATGATGAACCACGCCGGAGGCGGTCTCGCACTCCGACTCCGGGACCCGCCACGTCTGCGCCGCCGCGGTGACCAGCATGGCGCGGGCCGCCGCACCCACCCGGCGCAGGGCGATGTAGTGATTGGGCGTGGCGGTGCTGCCGCCCGCGAATTGCAGCCGGTACTTGTCGGTATCGAGGCCAGCCTGTTCGATGCGAACGTTCTTCCAGTCCACGTCCAGCTCGTCCGCGATCACCATGGGCAGCATGGTCTTCACACCCTGACCGATCTCCGGGTTCTGGGCGATGATGGTGACCGTGCCGTCCCGCGTGATGCGGATCCAGGCGTTCGGAATGAAGTCGGCCAGCGGCTCGGCGCCAAACGCTTCGCTCGCGCCGAAGGGCTCGATGTAGGTCGCGAGCAGCATACCTCCGCCGGCCACGGCGGTCACGCGGAGGAACTGGCGGCGATTGACCGGCAGCGTGGTTTTCATGCGGCCTCCTCGGACCCGTCGTTGGCCGCGATGGCCGCGGCCCGGTGGATCGCCTGCCGGATGCGCAGGTACGTGGCGCAGCGGCACAAGTTGCCGTCCATCGCCGCGTCAATGTCGGCATCCGTGGGTCGTGGGTTTTTGGCCAGCAATTCCGCGGCGGACATAATCTGCCCGGCCTGGCAGTAGCCGCATTGCGGCACGTCCAGCTCTTCCCAGGCGCGCTGCAACGCGTGGGTCCCATTGGGCGACAGCCCCTCGATGGTGGTGACCTCCATGCCCTGCACCCGGGAGACAGGCGTGATGCAGGAACGCGAGGCCTCCCCGTTGAGATGCACGGTGCAGGCGCCGCACTGCGCCATGCCGCAGCCGAACTTGGTGCCCTTCAAGTCCAACACGTCCCGCAGCACCCACAGGAGCGGCATATCGGGCGGGACGTCGATACTTCGGGCACGTCCATTGACCTTGAAGTCCACTTTCATGCGTCACGCTCCCATCGTAGCTGGTAACAACATCTACCCGTTACGGTTTCTGGTACCGCTTCAACGCCCTTGGGCCTACCTCGGCGCCGTAAACGTTTCCACGCGCGTCCACCGCCACGCCTTCCGCGGCGCTGGTTCCCCGCGTGGTCTCCTGGGGATCCGGAATGAACGCCGTCAGCGATCCGTCTCTGGCGCTGCCGATTCGGATGCCCCGCTTCCACTCGGGGCGGCTCGGAGCCACGGAGCCGGATTCGGAGTCGGCTACGTAGATGTTATCCTGCCGGTCGATGTACAGGCCACTGGGCCGGCTGAACTGGTACCAGGTATCCAGCACCTTGCCGCTCTGATCCAGAATCTGAATGCGGTTGTTGCTCCGGTCACCCACGAATAACCGGCCCCTGGAATCCATCGCGAGCGCGTGCGGTTGATCGAATTCGCCCGGCCCCGTGCCTTTCTTCCCCCACGACGCCAGCAAGGTTCCGTCCTTGGAGAACTTGAGAATCCGCGCGTTGGCCCCTTCTCGCGAGCTGTGTCCGTCGGCGACGTAGATATCCCCGTTGGGCGCCACCAACACGTCGTTGGGCTGGTAGAAGTACTCGGGCTCCCTCGCGCCTCCCGCCTTGCCCAGCGTCATCAGGAGCTTGCCGTCCGGGCTGAACTTGAAGACCTGGTGTCCCTTGCCCGGAGCCGCCTCGGCGCTGCCGCCGGTGCAGGCGCAGTCGGTGACCCAGACGTTGCCTTCCGGGTCCACGTGGATGCCGTGGGGCGAGAGGATCAACCCCGCGCCGAAGCTTTTGACGAGCTTGCCCGTGGCATCGAATCTGAGCACCGGATCGAGTTCCAAGCCGGCACAGCTGTTGGCCCCGCAGCGCTCGGCCACCCAGATGCTGACGCCGTCCGTGTCTATTTCGACCGCACTGGTGGAGCCCCAGGTCCGGCCCTCGGGCATCTTGGCCCAGCCCTCGACGGTCCGATACGGATTGGGATAGTCGTTATTGGGCGGCACGGCCTGCGCGCGGGCCGACGAGGGCCACGTGGCCAGGAGGGCGAGCGCGGCGAGCGTCGCGCCTCGCAGGGGACGAGCGTGAGACATCGGAGGGCACCCTGGAATGAGGTTGTCGAGTCTCTAAGCCTATCGTGTAAAGACTGGGGCTCCGGCTCGAAGTCCGCAACCGGCGCCGTGCCCAGGATCAGCCCGCCCTGATCCTTCTAGCATCCGGCCTAGCATCCGGTGTTCTTGTGGGCATATTGACCTCGAGGCAGAGCCCAGCCCCCACCGGGCCGCCCTGAAACCTGCGGCGACGACGCGACGTCAGGCTCCTCGGCGCCCGGCCTGGGCGATCTCCCTTCCCAATGGGCCCCACCTTGGAGCGGGCGACCCTGACGCGCGCGCGCGTTCGCGGAGGCGGCACATGAAGGCAATCATGGATGCCTGGATCAAGGACCTGGCGTACGCGGCGCGCAGCCTGTCCCGCGCGCCGGGGTTCACGCTGGTGACGGTGACGACGCTCGCCCTCGCCATCGGAGCCACGACCGCGATCTTCAGCGTGGTGGACGCGGTGTTGCTCGGCGGGCTGCCGTACCCCGAGGCCCGCCGGCTGGTCGCCATCCGCGGGAGTGCGCCCGGGTCCAACCTCCCCGAGGAAATCGGCGTCCCCGACGAGCTCTACGTCCAGTATCGCGAGCACGCGACCTTGCTGGAAGACGCCGGGACGTACGGCCTGTTTCAGTCCACCACCCGCGTGGACCAGCAGGTAGAGCGGCTGTTCGGGGCCCGCGCCACGCCCTCGCTCTTCACCACGCTCGGCGCCCGGCCGGCGCTGGGGCGGCTGCCCACGCCGGACGATGACGATCGCGTGGTGGTGATCAGCCACTGGCTCTGGACCACCTGGTTTGCCGGCGACTCCACGATCGTCGGCCGCTCATACGTGTTCGCCAACGCGACCCGCACGGTGATCGGCGTCCTGGCTCCGGAGTTCCGGTTCCCGGATGAACGGGTGGCCCTCTGGATTCCCTGGGTGATTGACCCCGCCAGGGTCACGGCGGGCGGGGTCGGAGGGCCCACGGTGGTCGCGCGCATGGTGCCGGGAGCGGACTACGCGGGCCTGGTAGCCCAGCTCGAGCCGCTGGGGCGGCGGCTCCCGGAGCGGTACGGCGGCTCGGCCGACTACGCGCGCATCATGGAGCGGCACCGCCCGGTGGTACGGCCGCTCACGGAAGAATTGGTGGGCAGGATCGCGCGGCCGCTCTGGATCCTGCTGGGTGCGGTCGGGATCGTCTTCCTGATCGCCTGCGCCAACGTGGCCAACCTGTTCACGGTGCGGGCGGAGAGCCGGCGGCGCGATCTGGCGGTGCGGCGGGCCCTGGGCGCGGGGCGCGGCGGCCTGGTCCGTTCCCAGATGGCCGAGGCCTTAGTCCTGGCGGCGCTCGGCGGCATGGGCGGCGTGCTCATCGCGTGGGCCGGTGTTCCGTTGCTGATCCGAGCCGCGCCCGACGCCGTGGCCAGTGGCTGGTCGAGCGCGCCCATTCCCGGGCTCGCGTCCGCGGGCCTTGACCTCGGGGCGTTGCTGTTCACCGCCGGTGCATCCATCGTGGCCGCGTGCGCCTTCGGGCTGGTGCCGGCGATTCGGTTCTCGGGCGCCGGGCTCTTGGCCACGCTTCGCCAGGCGGGACGAGGCACGGTGGGCCGCGGCTACACCCGCGACCTGCTGGTCGTGGCGCAGACCGCGCTGGCCCTCGTCCTGCTCATGGGCTCGGCGCTCCTGATGCGCAGCTTCTGGCGGCTCAGCCAGGTTGACCCGGGGTTCGATACCGAAGGCGTCTTCAGCTTCCAAATTGCCCCCGACCGCCCGGAGCTGAACAACTACCCGACGTACGCGCAGTTCCACTACTCGTTCATGGAGCGGCTGGCGGCCCTGCCGGGCGTCCAGTCCGTGGGCGTGGTCGCCACTCTCCCCCTGGACGAGGGCGCCGGCTCGGCCCTGATCACGACCGAACGCATCGAGGCCAGCGGAGCGGAGCCGCCGCTGGTGCGCGTCACGGCCGCCGGGGGAGCCTATTTCCAGACCATGGGGATCGAGCTCTTGAGTGGACGCCTTTTCGAGCGGAGCGAGGAACTCACGCCGGACCAGGTGAACAGCGTGATCGTGAGCCGGTCCGCCGCCCAGCTGCTGTGGCCCGGAGAAGACCCCCTCGGCCAGCGTCTTCGGCCGCGCAACCAGGAGACATGGGTGACGGTCGTGGGCGTGGTGGAGGACGTCCTGCTGGACAACTTCCGGCGCGAATCCCCCGAGCCCATGGTCTATCTCCCCCGGGTGGTGGGCTCGCCGGCCTACGTGGTGAGGTCGCCGCGGGCCGCGGAGCTGGGCCCCGAGGTGCGCTCGCTGATCCGCGAGGTGGTGCCCGAATCCCCGATGTACCGGGTGTTCACCATGCAGGAGCTGGCGGCGCGCTCGATGGCCAGCCTCTCATTCACGATGCTGATGGTGGCCATCGCGGCGGTCCTGGCGCTGATCCTTGGGGCGGTGGGCCTCTATGGCGTGCTCTCGTATGGGGTGACGCGGCGCACTCAGGAGATCGGCGTGCGGATGGCGCTGGGCGCCGAGGCAAGCAGCGTGCGGCGCATGGTGGTGGTACAGGGTGGACAGGTGGCACTGGTCGGCGTCGCGATCGGCCTGCTGGCCTCGCTGGGGCTCACGCGGTACATCGAGAGCCTGCTCTTTGGGATCCAGCGGCTGGACCTTCCCAGCTTCACCAGCGTGTCCGCCGTGATGGTGGCGGTGGCCGTGATCGCGAGCTACCTGCCGGCGCGTCGGGCGTCGCGGGTGGACCCGGTGGAGGCCCTTCGGGCGGAGTAGATCGGCCGGGCGCCTTCACTCCTCCTTCAACGCTTCCGTGGGTTGCACGCGGAGGCCGCGGCGGGCGGGGCCCGCCGCCGCCAGAAGCCCCACGGCCATCATCACTCCCGCCGCGCTCAGCAGCAGGGCCACGAGGTGACCGCTGATTCGCCCACCCCGTGAAAGGGCCAGGGCCACCACGGTCGCGAGGAGCAGGCCGATCGCCAGGCCGGCGCCGAGCTGGGCGCTGGCGCGGGCAAAGACACCGGTCAAAAGGCGGCGAGGATCCGCCCCTAAGGCCTGCCGGATGCCGATCTCCCGCCGCCGCCGGGCCACGGTGAACGACATCATGGCATAGATCCCGGCCGCCGAGAGCAGCAGGACACTCCCGGTCGCCACCAGGACCGCCAGGGTCGCGGCCAGGATGGCCTGCCGCGATTCGCGCCAGGCATCGGCCGCGGACTTGAGCTCGTGCAGCAGGAGCGTGGGGTCCACGGCGGCGGTCATGTCTCTGAGCCGCTGCGCGGAGCCCGCCACCGGCCCCTCGGCGACCCGCACGGCCAGGGTCAGCACGGTGGGCGCGCGGGCCAGTGCTACCGGCCGATACAGCTTGGGCTCTGGATCGAAATCGTCCTGCGAAGGAACGTCGGGTACCACGCCTACGATCTCGAGCCAGCGCTTTTCCTCGTTCTCCCCCGCCTCTCCCTCCGCACCCAAGCGGACGCGTCGGCCCAGGACGTTACCGCCTCCCAGTACGCGCGCAGCGAAGACCCGATCCACAATGACGGCGTTCGAGCCTTCGCGGCCGTCCGCCTCAACGAACCCTCGCCCGGCGAGGATGGGGATGTCGAGCGCGGTAAAAAAGTTGACCGCCACGTCGTTGATGAACGACGTGGTCTTGGTCCCAGTCGCGGGACCCTCGACCTCGATCCGGCTGATCAGCTCGTCGCCGGGGAAATGCCGGGCGAACGCCACCGCGGCGACGCCCGGCTCGCCCTCCAGTCGGCGCAACAGGTCCGCCGCGCGATCGCGGAACGTGGCCTCGAACGCCCGCTGGTAGGCGGCCGCCTTGTCGGCGGGCGGCCCCTCGTCGCGTTCCATGGACAGCGACGCGCGCAGGAACCGCTCGATGGGGAATCCCGCCCGGGCGGTTCCGCGCCGGAACAGATCCCCGGTGGTGGACAGCGCGTATGGAAGTATGGCCACCGCGACGGCGACCTGCGCCACGATCATCGCGGCCCACAGGCGGCCGAGCTGCATCCCGGTCCCGCGAGACGACAACTGCTGGAGCCCCAGCTGCACCCGCCGCCCGGTGGCCTTGAGGGCGGGGAGGACCCCCACGATCGCGGCGGCTACGATCGCCAGTCCGGCCACGTAGGTGATGAGTCCCGGGGACAGGCTCATGGACGTCCAGAAGGGGAGCTCGGCGCCCGATGCCACCGCCAGGCGCCGGGTCAGCGAGAGCCCGATGCTCGCGAGGGTGAGGCCCAGCGCCGCCGCGATGCCGGAGAGGACCAGCGCCTCGGCGAACAACTGGACCAGGACCCGCCGGCGGCTGGCGCCCAGGGCGGTCCGGACAGCGATCTCGCCGCTCCGCGTGGCGGTTCGGGCGTACACCAGGACGGCCACGTTGACGGCGACCACCAACAGCAGGAGGCTGATGGCCACCTTGATGGCGTACAGGGACAGTGCCGCGCCCGGACTGTCGATTTCGAAAAACGGAAGGGCATAGGGCAGAATCACCGGCCGCAGATGCGCGTGGGTCTCCGGATACGCGGCGGCCATCTGCCGTCCGATGGTCGCCAGCTCGGCGCGGGCGCCATCGAGGGTGACGCCGTCCGCCAGGCGGCCAAAGATGTAAACGGGCGGGCCACTGCCTGGCTCGTACCTTGCCGCGTTGAGCGGCAGCGGGACCCAATAGTGATGGTTGATCGGGAAGCGGAACCCCTGGGGCATTACGCCCACCACGGTGTGCACCTCATTGCCCAGGCGTGCCGGCCGGCCCAGGATGGCCGGATCGCCGTCGAACCGACGTCGCCATTCGTCGTAACCAATGACGACCACCGGCGGGGCGCCTTCGCGCTCGTCGTCCTCGAGGAGGGGCCGCCCCAGGAGCGGCGGAACCCGGGCCACCGGGAAACCCGAGGCGCTCATCTGCGCCACCCGGACCAGCTCTATGGAGCGGCCCGGGACGATCAGGTTGCGGCGGTCGGTGGTGAACCCGCCCAGATCCTTGACCGAGCGCAGCTGGTCACGCCACACGGCCAAATCGTGAAGCGCTCGGCGATTCTGGGTGGCAGGGTTTCGCGCATCGTTGTTCTGGAGCGACACCACGCGGTCGCCCTGGTCCAGCGGCAGCGTCGGTCTGGTGAATGAGTTGAGGAAGCCGACCAGGCCCGCCCCGATGGCGATCGCCACCGACATGCCCACCACCGCGACCAGCGACAGCCCCGGGTACTTCCGGAGCATTCTCAAGCCCAGCTTCACGTCGAGCCAGGAAAAGGTGAGCTGGTCGAACAGCTTGAGCCCCCGGGCGTCCCGCGCGTCATTCTGGTGACTCGCGATGTGGCCGAATTCGAGGCGGGCCCGGCGGGCCGCGTCTTCGGGGCTCAAACCCTGCCGGACCAGATCCGCCGTCCGGAGGTCCAGGTGCAGGCGGAACTCCTCGGCGATCTCCGCCTCCACGTCGTCCCGCCGCCGGATGCCGCGCCACACCGAGCGCGCCCGTGCGATCAGCCCCGCGATCATTCCTCCTTCAAGGCCTCCGTCGGCTGGACCGCCAGTCCGCGCCGGGCGGGGCCGAGGGCGGCCAGCAGACCAATGGTGACCATCAGCGCCACCGCCAACGCGACCAGGGCAACACCTCTACCGGTGAGTAAGTAACTCCCG
>Ga0209342_10004634_pt1 | contig 14222 bp, 11 predicted proteins | sample RifCSP16_2_FD_184023 | JGI IMG/M metagenome (GOLD analysis project Ga0209342, IMG submission 184023) | Soil microbial communities from Rifle, Colorado - Rifle CSP2_sed 16_2 (SPAdes) (version 2) | ecosystem: Environmental > Terrestrial > Deep subsurface > Rock core/Sediment | place: Rifle... | reverse complement strand
GCCGATGTCCACCCACGTGTCGGGCTCGAGGCTCGCGGCGAGCAGGACCGTCCGCACCTTGTGCGGCGGCAGGCCCTCCTCGAGCAGCTCGGGGAAGATCGCGCGCGTCTCCGCCGACGGGAAGACCGCGTCGAGGGCCGCGCCGGCCGCGGCGCGGTGGTCGGGGTGGTTCAGGTACTCCTGGCCGAACCAGCGCACGGTCGGGTCGCCGCACACGACCACGTCGGGCCGGCGCCGGCGGATCACGCGCGTGAGGTCGCGGCGCAGGTCGAGCGTGGCCTCGAGCACGCCGTCCGGGTAGCCGAGGAAGACCAGCTCCCGCACGCCCAGGATGCGCGCGGCCTCGCGCGTCTCGCGCTCGCGGACGGCGACGAGGCCCGCGGACGAGGGCGTGTGCTCGTTGGTGCCGGCGGCGCCGGTCGTCACCAGGCAGAAGCCCACCTCGCGCCCCGCGCGCGCCCAGCGCGCGACGCTCCCGCCGATCAGGAACTCGTTGTCGTCGGGATGCGCGGAGATGCAGAGGATCCGCGCGAAGGCCGGCGGGAGCTCGTATGGCTTCGCGCGCGCGCGCGGCATCAGCGGCCGAGCGCCTCCGCCGTCTCGTCGAGCGCCCGGCGGAAGCGCCGGAGCAGCTCGTCCGTCTCCGCTTCGGAGATCACGAGCGGCGGGGAGAGCGCGACGGTGTCCTGGAGCGCCCGGAGGATGAGCCCGTTGGCCTCGGCGCGCCGGACGAAGACCGCGCCCGCGGAGCCCGGCGGATCGAACGTGCCGCGCCCGGGCTTGTCGGGCGTGAGCTCGACGCCCGCCAGCAGGCCCACGCCGCGCACCTCGCCGACGAGCGGGTGGCCGGCGAGCGCGCGGAGCCCCTCGAGCAGCCGCGGCCCGACGCGCCCGACGTGCCCCAGGAGGTCGCGCTCGGCGAAGATGTCGAGCACCTCGAGGGCGACGGCGCACGCCGCCGGGTGCCCCGTGTAAGTGTAGCCGTGGGCGAACATGCCGAGCTTCTCGCTCTGGCGGACGCACGCCCGGTAGATCTCCTCGGAGACGAGCGTGGCCGAGAGCGGCAGGTACGCCGAGGTGAGCGCCTTGGCCATCGTCATGATGTCGGGCCGGAGCCCGAACGTCTCGCTGCCGAACATGCGCCCGGTGCGACCGAACCCGCAAATGACCTCGTCGGCGATGAGCAGCACGTCGTACTTCTCGAGGACCGGCTGGACCTTCTCGAAGTACGTCCGCGGCGGGACGAGCACGCCGCCCGCGCCCATGACGGGCTCGGCGATGAACGCCGCGACGGTGTCCGGGTCCTCGCGCAGGATCTGCGCCTCGAGGCTCTCGGCCAGGCGCGTCGCGAAGTCCTCCTCGCTCTCGCCGGGCCGCGCGTAGCGGTACGGGTACGGGCAGTCGGCGTGGCGCACCTGCGGGATCGGCAGGTCGAAGTCGCGGTGCGCGATCGTGAGCCCCGTGAGGCTCGCGGCGCCGAGCGTGACGCCGTGATAGGCCCGCAGGCGCGAGAGGATCTTCTTCTTCCGGGGACGGCCGAGCGCGTTGTTGTAGTACCAGCAGAGCTTGATCGCGCTCTCGTTGGCCTCCGAGCCCGAGTTGTTGAAGAACACCTTGGACATCGGCGCGGGGACCAGGCCAATCAGCCGCTCGGCCAGCCGGATCGCCGTGTCGTTGGCCTTGCCGCCGAACTGGTGGTAGTAGGGCAGGCGCCGCAGCTGCCGCGTCGCGGCCTCGACGAGGCGCTCCTCGCCGAAGCCGAGCGCCGTGCACCAGAGCCCCGCGAGCCCTTCGAGGTACTCGCGCCCGGCCTCGTCGTACACGTACACGCCGCGGCCGCGCGTGATCACGAGCGGCCCCTCGGCCTCGTGCCGGCCGAGGTTGGTGAAGGGGTGGAGCTGGTAGGCAACGTCGCGGCCCTGGATCGTCTTCGGGTCCATGCGCGGAAGGATCGCACGGCGCGGCGGGCGGCGCCAGCGCACGCCGCCCGCGCCGGGGTAGACTTGGGCGGCATGACCAGGCTGACGGAGTACACGAGCTACGCGGACGCGCACCGCCACTACTCGTCGGCGGCGCTGTGGGAGCTGTTCGACGGCAACCGGCGGGCGCTCAACATCGCCCACGAGTGCGTCGACCGTTGGGCGGACACCGGGCGCGTCGCGGTGCGCGTGGCGCACGCGGACGGCCGCGACGACGCCTTCACCTTCGCCGAGCTGTCCGCCTGGTCCTCCCGCTTCGCCCACTGGCTCGCGGCGCGCGGTGTGGTCCCCGGCGACCGGGTGGCAATCATGCTCGAGCCGTCGCTCCCCTTCTACGTCGCCCTCTTCGGCACCGTCAAGCGCGGCGCCATCGCCGTGCCGCTGTTCACGCTCTTCGGCCCCGACGGCGTGCGCCTGCGCGTCGAGGACTGCACGCCGCGCCTGCTCCTGACGACCGCCGAGAAGGCGGCAACCGCCCGCGGGATCCCTGGCGTCGACGTCGTCGCCGCCGACGACGCGCTGCTGGCGGCGCTCGCGCGGCACCCGGTGCGCTGGAGGGTGGAGAGCGCGGCCGACGACCTCGCCGTCTTCCAGTACACGTCCGGCACGACGCGCGAGCTGCCGGCGGCCGTCCGCCACACCCACCGCGCGATCGTCGTCGTGATGGTCGCCGCGCTCTACGGCACCGGCATCCGGCCCGGCGACGTCTTCTTCTGCCCTTCCTCGCCCGCGTGGGGGCACGGCCTCTGGCACGGCACGCTCGCGCCCCTCGCGCTCGGCGTGACGACGGGCACGATGGCCGGGAAGTTCGACCCGGTTCGTCTGCTCCGCGCGCTCCAGGACTACGGCATCACGAACCTCGCGGCGGCGGCGACGCACTACCGCATGCTGAAGGCGTCGAGCGAGACGGCGAAGCATCGTTACGCGCTCCGCAAGCTGTCGTTCACGGGCGAGCCGATCGACGGCGCCACGCGCACGTTCGTCGAGCAGACGCTCCGCGTGCCGGTGTCGAGCATGTACGGCACCACGGAGGTCGGCGTAGTCCTCGCCGACTATCCGGGCGCCCCCGACTACGTGGTCCGGCCGGGCGCCCTCGGCAAGCCGGTGCCCGGCGTGCGCGTGGAGGTGCAGGGACCCGACGGCCGGCCGTGCGCCCCGCGCCAGGTCGGCGAGATCAAGGTGTGGCGGCGCGACGCGTGGCTCGCGACGAAGGATCGCGGCTGGGTCGACGAGGAGGGCTACTACTACCACGCGGGCCGCGCGGACGACGTGATCATCTCCGCGGGCTGGACGATGAGCGCCGTGGAGATCGAGCATGTCCTGCTCAAGCACCCGGACGTGCGCGAGGCCGCCGTGATCGGCGTCGCCGACGCGCTGCGCGGCCAGGTCGTGAAGGCGTTCGTCGTGAGCGCGCGCCCCGGCGACGCGGCGTTCGCGCGCGAGCTGCAGGAGTTCACGCGCACGCGGCTCAGCCGGCACGAGTACCCGCGTCACGTCGCGTTCGTCTCCGAGCTGCCCAGGACGCCCGCGGGCAAGGTCAACCGGAAGGCGCTCCGGGAGGCCGAGCTCGCGGCGCCATCGCCGGCCGACCGGGAGAACACGCATGCCCCGTAAGGAGAAAGCGGCGCTCTTCCCGAAGATCACCGACCAGGGCCTCGAGGACCTGCGCAAGCGCATCGGCGTCAGGATCACCGACACGCTGGAGCCGTGGTGCCGCGAAGCGACGCTCGATGCCATCCGTCACTACGCGCACGGCATCGGCGACGACAACCCGCTCTGGTGCGATCCGGACTACGCGGCCCGCACGCGCTACGGCGGTATCGTCGCGCCGCCGAGCTTCCTGTTCGCCACGAGCCGCATCATCTCCGGCTACGTCGGCGGGCTGTCGGGCGTGCACGCGATGTGGGCGGGCGCCGACTGGCGCTGGCACCTCCCCGTGCGGCGCAACGACGAGATCACGACGGAGGCGTGGCTGAAGGACGCGATCGAGCACGAGACGACGTTCGCCGGGCGGGCGATCCAGCAGATCTACCACGTCGACTTCCACAACCAGCGCGGCGAGCTCGTCGCCGACGCCGAGAGCTGGTGCTTCCGCACCGACCGCGACCTCGCGCGCGAGGCGGGCACGAAGTACACCGCGCTCCGGCGCAAGCCGCCGAAGCGCTACACGGACGAGGAGCTCGCCGAGACCTACCGGCTGTACGCGAACGAGGAGGTGCGGGGGGCCACGCCGCGGTACTGGGACGACGTGCGCGAGGGCGAGCGCCTGCCGACGATGGCCAAGGGCCCGATGACCGTGACAGGCTTCATCGCGTACGCGCAGGGCTGGGGCGGGCTCTACATCCGCGCGAACAAGCTCGCGTGGAAGCTGATTCACCGCCACGCCGGGCTCGGCATCAAGAACCGCTTCGGCATCCCCGACTGCCCCGAGCGCGTGCACTGGGAGCACGAGCTCGCGACGATGGTCGGCGCGCCGGGCGCGTACGACTACGGCCCGGAGCGCTGCTCCTGGCTGACGCACCACCTCACGAACTGGATGGGCGACGACGGGTTCCTCCGCCGCGCGCGGTCGAAGATCCGCCGCCACAATCCAGAGGGCGACACGCTCCGGCTCGACGGCACGGTCGTGCGGAAGTTCGTCGAGGACGGGCGGCACCTCGTGGAGATCGAGCAGGAGGCGCGCCAGCAGGACGGCGAGCTGTCGATCGTCGGCAGCGGCATCGTGGAGCTGCCGGTGCGGGGGTCGCGAGACTAGCGGGCGGCGGTGGCCCGGGAGGCCACGGCATGGACGACAGGGAGCGGATCCTCCGCGGGAGCCTCGCCGAGTGGCGCGCGCGGGGGCTGATCAGCGGAGAGCAGCACGACCGGCTCCTCGCGAGCGTCGTGGTCCCTGGCGCGCCGCCGGGCGCCGTCGCGCAGGAGCGCAAGCTCGGCCGCGGCGTCACGATCCTGGTCAACCTGGGCGCGCTCGTGCTGGCCGCCGGCCTGCTCGTCTTCTTCGCCTCCAACTGGATCGAGTTCGGGCGCGCGGGCAAGATCGCGAGCCTCTTCGCCCTCACGCTGTTCTTCTACCTCGCGGGCTTCGAGATGACCCAGGAAGGCCGGTGGCGCTTCCCGGCCCTCGGCGTGACCCTCGTGTTCCTGGGCTGCGTGATGTTCGGCGTGGACGTCGTGCTGCTGGCGCTGATCTACGACCTCACCGCCGAGCACGCGTGGTCGCTCCTCCTGGACTGGGCCGTCTGGCTCTCGGTCGCCTACGTGATGCGCTCGCGCCTGATCCTCTTCCTCGGGCTCGTCGGCGTCACGGCCTGGTTCGGCGCCGAGGTCGGGTACTCGTGGGGCGGCTACTGGCTCTACCTCGGCCGCCCGTTCCACTTCATCGCGCTCGGCGCGTGCCTGCTCGCGGTCGCGGGCCTCCACGCGTGGCGCGCCCAGCGCGGCTTCGCCGCCGCGTACGCCCTCGTCGGGCTGCTGCTCGTCTACCTCTCCACGCTGATCCTCTCGATCTTCGACCTCCAGCAGAGCTTCCGCGTGGATCCCTCGACGGCGCCGGCGGTCGTCTGGCTCCTCCTCGCGGCCCCGTTCGCCTTCGCGGTGCTCGCGCTCGCGACGATCCATTTCGGCTGGCGGCGCGCGGCCCTGACCGACCCGCCTGTCCTCGTCGTGCTCCTCCTGGTGGTCCTCATGGTCCTGGGCAGCGTGGTCGCGACGACGCCCGAGCCGCGCGAGCTGTGGTTCATCCTGCTGCTGACGCTGCTCACGGCGGCGGGCGTCTACCTCGGCGTCGTCTGGGAGAGCCCGGTGTTCCTGAACACCGGCCTCGTCTTCTTCGCGGTCAACGTCTACACGCGGTTCTACGAGTACTTCTGGGACGCGATGCCCAAGTCGCTCTTCTTCATCGTCGGCGGCTCGACGCTGATCCTCGGCGGCGTGTGGGTGGAGCGCCTGCGGCGCCGGCTCGTGCGGCGCTTCGGCGGAGACGTCGGGTGAGCCGTCTGCGGGCGCGGGGCGCGCGGCGACTCCTGATGTACCTGCTCGTCGGCGTCCAGGTGCTCGCCCTCGGCGCCCTCGTGGCCTGGCAGGAGGTCAACATCGCGCTCGACGCGGGCATCGGCGTGGACCTCGAGATCGCCGACGCGCAGGCGCGCAAGGACCCGTTCCGGGGCGCCTCCGTCTCCGGGCGCTCGACGCTCGACCTCGCCGCCCGGACGGCCGCCCTGCCCGCGGAGCGCCTGCGGCCCGGCGAGCGCGTCCTCGTGTTCTTCGCCGTCGAGGCGGGCCGCCGGCCGCGGATCGTCCGCGTCGAGCGCCGCCGCCGCGGCGACCCGCCGTTCACGCCGACGAGCTTCAGCGTCCCGGGCCGGGTGCTGGGCGCGGACGAGCGGCCGTGGTCCGCCCGACGCTGGGGGGGCCTCGTCGCTCACGTCGGCGACCCCGGCGTCCGGCTCGCGCTCGAGCTGCCCGACTCGGTCGCCGTGGACGCCGGGGCGCTCGACCAGCTCGCGGGGCCGAGCCTGGTCCGCGCGAGCCTCCGCCGCGGGTTCCTCGGGCACCGGTTCCTCGCCGACGTCCGGCTGATCGGCCGCGGCTGGCCGTCGGACGCGAGCCTGGCCTGGGACGAGCGGCGCGAGCGCCTGCTGGTGTTCGCGCCGCGCCGGCCCGCCTGGCAGCCCGGCGGGAGCGCGCCCAGGCCGCGGACCGACGTGTTCTCCCTCGACGCCCTCGGCAGGGAGGCGGGCTCGGTCGAGGTCGCCGGGCGGCTCGTCGCGGGCGTCGCCGCGCCCGGCGGCGGCCTGCTCGCCGTGGTCTCGGAGGAGGCCTGGGACGGCGGCGATGTGGTCCTCGCCGAGATCAGCGAGGACGGCCAGGTCGCGCGGCGGAGCCCACCGCTCCGCGCCAACCGCGTGCTCGGCCTCGACGCGGCGACGGGCGTCGCGTGGGTGCTGACCGGCCGGGTCACGCCGCGGCCCGAGCCGCCCCACTGGATCGAGCCGACCGCTCCGGACGGGCCGCGCGGCCCGCGGCTCGGCCCGTTCGCGTCCCTGCCGAGCGCGGTCGCGGCCGCGGGCGCGCAGGTCTGGGTGGTCGAGACCTCGCGCCATCGCGTGACGCGCCTGGATCGCGCCAGCGGCCGGACCGAGTTCGAGTACCGCGACCTGAACGCGCCGGCGGAGATCGCCGTGGACGCCGGCGCGCTCTTCGTGATCGAGGCGGACCGCACGCAGCTCACGCGGCTCGCCCCGGACGGCCGCATCCTCTGGCGCGTGCCGCGGTTCGAGGGGCTCGCGTGGGTCCTGCCCGAGCCCGGGAGCGGCGGGGCCTGGGTGGGCGCGTCGCGCTTCGAGGGAGGGGCCGGCGGCGTCTTCCGCGTCGGCGCCGACGGGCGCGTCACGCGGGCCCCCGCGCGCGTGCTCCCGGCGACGCGCCCCGCGTGGGCCGCGCGCGCGCTCGTCGCGGGCGCCGTCCGCGAGCCGCGCCAGGGCCGCCTCTACGTCCGCGAGGCCCAGGCCGTCAGCATCCTCGGGGCGGACGGCACGCTGCTTGAGCGCCTCTTCGGCTTCCGCTACCCGCGCGAGCAGCGCCTCCGGAGCTAGCCGTCCGAGCTCGCGCCTCATCCTCGGCACGGAGGTGGAATCCCCGTGAACTCCAGCGGCCGCAACGGCGCCGACGTTCGTCGGTGGAGCCGCGCATCAGGGGGAGCGGAGTCATGGCCACGCCCCGGCGAGCTGGCGTATCGGAACCGAGACTTGCGAAGCTGCCGTTTGCTCGCGTACCCTCGCCGTGCCACAGTCGAGCGCAGGGACGGGCGGGGGGGCAGACGCGAATGGTGTTCTCGTACGCGCTGGGCTTGGCATGCGAGCGCCCCACCAGGCGCTCGCGCGTCTGCGAGACGACGCCGGCCGGGTCGCGGCCTCCCCGCCTGCTCGACCGGGTTCGCGCGGCCGCCCGCATCCGGCACTATAGCCCCCGTACGGAAGACGCGTACGTGGCGTGGGTCCGCCGCTACATCCTGTTCCACGGCAAACGGCATCCCGCCGAGATGGGCGCGCCGGAGGTGACGCGCTTCCTGACGTCACTCGCCGTGAATGGCGGCGTCGCGGCGTCCACCCAGAACCAGGCGCTGAGCGCGCTGCTGTTCCTCTACAAGGACGTGCTCGAGCTCGACCTGCCCTGGCTGGACGGCCTCGTGCGTGCCCGGCGTCCGGAACGACTGCCGGTCGTCCTGACCCGCGAAGAGGTGCGGGCCGTGCTGCAGCGTCTGGATGGCGTGCCGCGTCTGATGGCGTGTCTGCTGTACGGCGCAGGGCTGCGGCTCCTCGAGTGCTGCCGACTGCGGGTGCAGGACGTTGACTTCGCCTCCAACCAGATCCTGGTGCGGGCGGGCAAGGGCGACAAGGACCGCATCACCATGCTGCCCGAGACGGTGAAGCCGGACCTGGCACGCCATCTCGAGCGTGCCCGCGGGCAGCACCGACGGGACCTCCAGCACGGCGCCGGGTGGGTCGAGCTGCCGATGGCCCTGGCACGCAAGTATCCGAACGCGGGCCGGGAATGGGCGTGGCCGTGGGTCTTCCCGGCCACGCGCACGTACGTCGATCGCCTCACCGGTCGTCGCCGGCGGCACCACCTGCACGAGTCGGTGCTGCAGCGGGTCGTCAAGGAGGCGGTGCTCAAGGCCGGCATCGCGAAGCGGGCCAGCCCGCACACGCTGCGCCACTCGTTCGCGACGCATCTGCTGGAGGATAACCACGACATCCGCACGGTGCAGGAACTCCTCGGACACCGCGACGTGAGCACCACGCAGATTTACACGCACGTGCTCAACCGGGGCCCCGCCGCGGTCCGGAGCCCGGCGGACCGGATGTTCCTGCCGTGATGACTTCGCGGCTCCAGCGGTGCCCCGCTGCGCCCGGTCGGGATAGGCCGACCGGCTTTCGTCGCCCGTACGCGACTGCGCCGCGGCCAGGGACTGGAGCAATGACAGCCACGTACATCACGGACGACACTCGGACGTTTCCTGAATACGCTGACCGCGCCCGTCAGCATTTGCAGAACTCGGCCGTTCGGCCGACTTCTGGTTAGATGACAACAGGACCGGGTACGGCGTGGTGTGACCAGGACTGCCGAGCGCTGATCACCTGGGTAGTATCGATCGCCGTCCCGGCCCTCGCTGGCCTCGTCGGTGTGGTCATCGGTGCGTGGCTCACGGGCCGTCGAGAGCGACGCCAGCGTCGTCTCGCGTTTGTGGAGACGCAGCTCAGAGACTTCTACTCCCCGATGCTCGGGTTGCGGAATGAAATCAGGATGCGCAGTGAGTTACGCGTCCAACTCCACGAGACGGCCGATGCCGTCTGGCGGGAGCTCTGCGCCCAAGCGCGCGAACGTGGCGTTGAGGACCTCGGCGATCTTTCGGCGACGCGAGGTCCAGAATTCAAGAAGCTGATTGAATGTGACAACAGGCAGCTTCAGGAGGATCTATTGCCCGCCTATCGGCAGATGACAACTCTGTTCCGTGAACGTTTCTGGCTCGCCGACCCGGATACGCGGAGGCACTACCAGGACCTCATCCAGTTCGTCGAACTATGGGATAGATGGCTGGCGAAATCGATTCCGGCCGAGGTCATTGAGCGCGTCGGTCACGCGGAAGAGAGGCTCCACCCGTTCTACGAACACATCTACGAAAGACACGATTCATTGCGTACCCGGCTTGAGTCAGGACGGCCGTGAAGTATGTCATCTAACAACGCAGTCGAGCAGACCGCTGGCTCGCATTCGCTCGCCGCGGCTGCTCACTGCGCACGTTAGACGATCCCTGCCCGGAGGGTGTCCAGATGGCTGACGAGACATTCCGGCTGAAGGTGATGCTCGAGAAGGGTGAGGTACACATACATGGCAATCGTGCCGGGCTCAGAGATCTCGCCAACGTCTGTGCTGCGCTGAGTGCGCTCTCAGACGAGGACGCTAAGACGGCGGCCAATCACTACATCTACGCTGACTACATGAATTCCGCCGATGACGGATCGATCCCGATGATGGTCTGTCTGACGCTCGATGCATAGCTCTGCTGGCGACGACCCGAGCCCAGCATCGACCGGGCCGGCCTGCGCATGCCGAACAAGCCGTTGCACCTGACGCCGGCCTCACTCCCTTCGGTCGCTCGCGCCGGCGCAGATGAACGGCAGCGTTCGCCGGACACCGGCGCGCCCCACAGAATGGTAGGATCGGGACATGGCAAGGTCAGCGCGCGAGCTGTTCGAAGAAGCGATGAGGCTCGACCCTGAGGAGCGCGCGGCGCTGATGCGGCTTCTCATCGACGCCCTGGACGCCGAGACCGAGGAAGGTGTCGACGACGCGTGGCGCGTCGAGATCGAGCGTCGTATGGCGGAGTTGGACTCCGGCTCGGTCGAGCCAATCCCCTGGGAAGAGGTTAAAGCCCGGCTGTACCGGCGCTGAATGGCAGCGGCAACGGTAAGGTTCCACCCTGCCGCAGCGCAGGAGGCGGAATCGACCTATGACTGGTACGCCGCTCGAGCCTCGACCGCGGCCCACGCCTTTCGTGAGGAGCTGCGACACGCGGTCGATGCCGTCGCCCACAACCCGCTCACGTGGCCGCGTCATGGACGGCGCGCCAGACGTTATGTCTTCCCGCGCTTTCCGTTCAGCCTGGTCTATCGCGTGCGTGGGGATGAAGTCGAAGTCCTCGCTGTTGCTCACGGCAGGCGCCGGCCGGGCTACTGGCGGTCCCGCCTCTGAACGGCCGTCGAACTTCCGAATGCAGCGGCCGGCGCAGCGCGCCGCCGCTGATCCGGCGCTGAACTAAACCGCTGACGCGGTAGGGTCGACTCCGCTCGTTCGGATTCGCCCGCTCGCGCTCACGCGCAGCGCGCTCCCTCCAGATCGCCAGCCGCCCGCTCGTCGCGACGACCGCTCACAATCGCCTCCGTTCGAACTCTTCGATGGAGGTGTCCCCATGAGCGAGCTTCGCAACCGCATGATCCGCGACATGACCGTCCGTGGCTTCTCCCCACGCACCCACGAGTCCTACATCGCCGCCGTGGTGCACTTGGCGAAGCACTACAAACGCCCGCCGGATCAGCTCACCACCGATGAGGTCCAGGGGTACCTCGCCTACATGCTCCGGGAGCGCAAGCTGTCCTGGAGCACGTGCAACCAGGCTGCCCATGCCTTCCGCTTCCTCTACCACGTCACCCTCGGCCACGATCGCGCGCACTTCGTCGTCCCGGCTCCCCGGCAGCCTCAGAAGCTCCCCGAGATCCTCAGCCGCGAGGAGGTCTGGCGCCTGCTCCACGCCTGCCCCCGCGTCCGCGATCGCCTCCTGCTCGCCACCACCTACGCCGCCGGCCTGCGGGTGAGCGAGCTGGTCCACCTCAAGATCTCCGACCTCGACGCCGACCGCATGACCGTGCGCATCGCGCAGGGCAAGGGCGCCCGCGATCGCTACGTGCCGCTGTCCCCGCGACTGCTCACGGACTGGCGCGCCTACTGGCAGACCACCCCGCCGCGTCTGTGGCTGTTCCCCAATCGCCAAGGCACCCGCCCGATTGACGTCACCATCCCCCAGAAGCTCTACACCCTCACGAAGCTCCGCGCCGGCATCCGCAAGCAGGGCGGCATCCACGCCCTGCGCCACGCCTTCGCCACGCATCTCATCGAAGCCGGCCGCGACCTGCCCCCCGTGCAACATTGGCTCGGGCACCGCTTCATCAGCTCCACGCTGCGCTACTTCCACCTGAGCCAGGGCCGCTTCCTCGCGACGCCGTCCCCGCTCGACCTGCCGGAGCCGCCCGCCGCCTGAGCGGTGGGCGCGGCGACGCCCGCGGTCAGCCTCGCCGCCGACCGCAGGCCCCGGCTCCAACTCGCCGACATCGTCCGCGCGCACGGCGCGGCGTATCAGCGCGCCCATCCGCTGTGCCGCGCGCAGCGCCGTGCCCTGCGCGCGATCGCGACGTGCCGCACGGCCGCGCTCGGCGGCCATCGCGCCGTCTGCACGACGTGCGGGACCGAGCGCATCACCTACAACTCGTGCGGCAACCGCCACTGTCCGACATGCCAGCGCCTGGCGACTGAGCGGTGGCTCGCCGCCCGCCGCGCCGTGGTCCTGCCGATCCCCTACTTCCATGTCGTGTTCACGCTGCCCCACGAATTGAATCCGCTCGCGCAGAGTCACCCCCGCTTGGTCTATCGCCTGCTCTTCCACGCCGCGGCTTCCACGCTGCTCCGCTTCGGCCGCGATCCGCGGCACCTCGGCGGGGACCTCGGCGTGACCGCCGTGCTCCACACCTGGGGCCAGCCCCTCACCCAGCATGTCCACCTGCACTGCGTCGTGACGGGCGGCGCGCTGGCGCCGGACGGGACGCGCTGGCTCTCCGCGCGGCCCGGCTTCCTCTTCCCGGTCCGCCCCCTGGCGAAGGTCTTCCGCGGCCGGTATCTCGCCGGCCTGCAGCGGGCCTTCGCCCGGGGCGAACTGCACTTCACGGGCGGGGCCCGAGCACGTGCTCGCCTACCTGGGCCGCTACACCCACCGCGTCGCGCTCTCCAACGACCGGCTCCTCGGCGTCGCCGACGGTCGCGTCCGCTTCCGCTGGCGGGACTACGCCGACGGGGACCGCGTGAAAGTCATGGAGCTTGCCGTCGAGGAGTTCCTCCGGCGCTTCCTCCTCCACGTGGTCCCCGACGGCTTCGTCCGCCTCCGCCACTTCGGCCTGCTCGCCAACCGCCGCCGGGCGGCGGCCCTCGCGCAGTGCCGGGCCCTGCTGGCCCAGCCCTCGCCGCCGCCCGCGGCGTCGGAGTCCGCCCGGGACCTGATGCTGCGCGTCACCGGCCTCGACATCGAGCGCTGTCCCGTCTGTCAGCAGGGCCGCCTGCGGCAGGTCGAGCGGCTGCCACCTATGCCCGCCGCCTGGGACACCTCATGAGCCGCGGCCGTACCCCACCGCCACGCCCGGCGCCGCCGGCCCGCAGACCGCCGCCGCGCCCGTCTGGGCGTTCGTCAATGGCCGCCACAGGCCCGCGGCCCGGCCGCCCTCAAGGGCCCCTCCCTCAGCGCGGTCGTCCGCGCCAACGACCCTCGCTGACCCCGAAGGCCCCTCGCACCACCTACCGTTCCCGCTTCTAGCCGCGCCGTCCTCGCGATACAATCCCCGTACGCCATGCCCGCGAGGGGTTTAGTCCAACTGGTTTTATCCGCCGTGCTCGACGCACGACGGATAAAAGCCTGAGCGTTGAACGTTAGATGGGCAGAGGTGGGGTAGACGGAACATGACGTGGGGCTTCGAAGACTACACGCTGGACCTCGGGCACACGAATGTTGGTCGGGTGCCGTATGCCGCCCTCCGGGAGTTTTTCGCCCTTGTGGGAACCGGTGCAACCCACGAGGAAGCAATCAGTGAACTACGGCGCCTTTTTGCTGACCGAATCGAGGCCATGCTCCGGGCCGGTGAATCCCTTCCGGCACCTGGTGAGCGTCCTCGGGCTCGGTTCGCCCCGAACGATTCCGTCGAGGCTCTCCGCCCGTTCGTCGAGGAGTTCTGGCGTGATGTCCTTGGCACGTCATACGGACGTTCCCACGTCTCCAATGAAAGTACGCTTGAGGCATGGGAACACTATGCGGGTGGTCGCGAGGGCCTGATCGCACGTGTCCTGGACCGCTACGGTGTCGACATCTCCAGTTTCTACGGCGAGCCTCTCGCTGTGGTGCTTGCCCGTGTTCGCGATGCAGCCATCTAACTTCCGAATGCAGCGGTCGGCGCTGCGCGCCGCCGCTGATCCGGCGCGTTGGCAACAATTGGAGTCTGGCCTGGTGTCTCAGTTTCGTTGGAGGAATACCTATGGATGCTGTCACTTTCTGGGTTTGGACGGTTGGAATCCTCGCGTTCGCGGGCATTGCTGTCGCATTCATGGTTCGGAAGTCGCGCAAGCACCCGGTCGATCCCGAAGAACAGCTCAGACTTCTGATTCGACCGAGGGGCATGGCCCAACGGGATCGCAACGTAGCCGCGAATAAACAGGACGCCGATCTCTTGGAAGCTGTTACTAAAGGGGCCAGCAAAGCGCATGCCGAAGGTGATCTTCACGAGGCCGAGAAATGGGACGCGATAGTCCTCAGTGTGCGAGCCCGCATCCAAGGCTCCGAACACGCGACAGAACCACATCAGGCGGCACGCCGACAACAACATCTGAGGCCCGACCTCAAGCCTTACCTGACACAGCTGTTGTTGTCGG
>Ga0209342_10004633_pt1 | contig 14224 bp, 6 predicted proteins | sample RifCSP16_2_FD_184023 | JGI IMG/M metagenome (GOLD analysis project Ga0209342, IMG submission 184023) | Soil microbial communities from Rifle, Colorado - Rifle CSP2_sed 16_2 (SPAdes) (version 2) | ecosystem: Environmental > Terrestrial > Deep subsurface > Rock core/Sediment | place: Rifle... | reverse complement strand
CGCAAAACCGCGCTGCGCTCGAAACTGCCTGGCCTCAGGCCAAAGGCTGGGCTAAGACTGGCAAAGTCCGGGTGGCCGTGTTCGATGGTGAAAAGTTCGACGTGCAAGGGCGCGAGGTTGCGCCGGGTGTGCGGGTGCATACACTCTGGGGCTGGCTCGCGTGGGGCTTGGGCCAGCAATCACTGTATGAACGCGTGCGCTACCACGACGAGAATCGCATCGCGCCGGGTGGCGAATTGATCGCGGAACTATTGGGCCGTAAGGAGTCGCCGGAGCCGCCGACAATCATAATGCTGGACGAAGTGCTCAAATATTTCGAGCGCGCCCAGGCGGATACGCATGTAGTTGGCGAATCTACATTAGGACGACAGACCCTCGATTTCATCCAGTCGCTGAGCACAGAAGTCTCGAACGCCTCTCACGCTGTGCTGATTTATTCACTGCAAGCTAGCGCCGCTGAAGCATATGGCAATGTTGGCCTGCTCAACATGCTTGACCACATCACCTCGCGCGTCGACTCCAAGCGCGAACCAGTCGTAGGTGACGAAATACTTCCCGTGCTCCAGCGCCGCCTGCTAAACGAAAGTCCAGACGCTGGCATCTCCGAACAGGTGGCGGATGCGTATACCCAAGTGATAACCAACATGCGTGTGGCGCAAGGACGTTCTCTGACGGAAAAGCGAGCTGCCCAAGACGAAGCTCTCACCCTGCGCCGGCGGTTCCAAGCTGCCTATCCCTTTCACCCAGCCCTCATTGACCTAATGAGAGAGCGCTGGGCTTCCATCACCGACTTTCAGCGCACCCGCGGCGCACTGCGTTTTCTGTCTGCCAGCTTGCATGCGCTCAAAGATGGCTCCGGCCCGCTCCTGGGTCCAGGCGACGTGCTTATTTCTAGCGGAACAGTTCAACATGCATTTTTCACCGAGGTCGGCCAGCGCGAACAGTTCAAGGCCGTACTCGAAGCCGACTTCACCGGCCCCAACGCCCGTACGCGGCGCATAGACGAGCGGCTGGCTTCCGAGTTCCCTCACCTCAGCGGAGTGCGTCCAGCGACTCGGTTGGCAACCGCCATCCTGATGTATTCCTTTGGCGGCCTCCAACGCCCTGGTGTTGAACCGGGGCAGACGATGGCAACCGGCGTCACGGAACCCGAATTGCTGTCTGCTGTCGTCAGCCCAGAGCTAGACAACCTGACCGCACAGACAGCGCTCAAAGCCTTGCGCGATGAATGCCTTTTCCTACATTACGACGGCGCGCGCTACGTCTTCAAAACCACTCCAAACGTCACTCAACTGCTTGAGCAGGAATTCGACAACGTCGATCCAGAAAAGGACGCCGACGAAAAAATCAAAATCGATCTAGGAAGTCGTGTAGCCGGTCATGCCGCCTTTGTGTGGCCCAAAGACTCGAATCGCGTCGATGATCGCGATCCACGTTTCACACTGGTCTATCTCCCACTCGAGTTTGCCAGTTGGAGCGAATTGCGCCAACAATCCTTTGCTCTCGAGTTGCTGATGAAGAAAGGCGATGGGCTACGTAAGTATCGAAATGGGCTCGGGTTGGCCGTGCCGAACTGGCAGCAGATAGAAATATTACGGCGGGCCACACGGTATATGTTGGCGGTTGAACGACTGCGCGGCAAGAAGATCAAACTCAACCTGACAACTGAGCAGATGGCGCAGTTGAAAGAACGCGACGAGACCGAAAAGAGCAAAGTCGAGTCGGCGTTCCGTGAACTGTATAACGCGGTCTGGTTGCCGGTGAGCCAGACCGAGTTGGAGAAGGTGGAAATTGGGGCTCGCCCGCTCAGCACCACGGGTGTTCACCAGCGGCTCATGGAGCTACTCACTGAAGTGCACCGGAAAGTACACGGCGCGCTCATGCCGCACAAACTCATCGAGCATATGCGTATCGGTGACTTTGCCAGTGAGGTCGAGGGTCGCCCGCTTGGCATGCGGCTCGATCAGGTACGTGATGCCTTCTTTGAGAATTTGGGTTTTCCCCGACTACTAGATGAGAATGTGATTCATCGCGCCGTTGTCAGGGGCGTGAAAGACGGTTACTTCGGCTACGTGGGCCGCGCAGATCGCATTCAGGCGGACCGTGTGCGTGAAGGCTCCGGCTTCCTCGTGGCCCGCAATCAGGCGATCTTTGAAAGAGACCTCTCGCCTGACGAAATTGATATGGGCACGGGTTATATCGTATTGCCTGCCGCTATTGAACCAGTAGTGGCAACTTCAACCCCAGAGGGAACGCCGAGTGGAGAGCCGACGCCAATTTCTACAACTCCGCCAGCATCGGCGATTCCGACTCAGCCGGCCGGAACAGGCGGGGCTACAATATCCCAGACTCGAGTCGATCTTCACCTTCGGCTCACGCGGCCCCAACTTTATGCTAGCTTCAATGCCCTTGCCAACCTGGCTGACAGGGCCGGGACGATCCATCTGAACGTCTCTGCCGAATCGCTCCAGGGGTTTGATCCAGTCTGGCTGAGGAATGCTGTGATTGAGCCACTAGATGAGGCAGGGGTCGAAACGGATAGTTAGCGAATCGCAAGACATTGAGTCTGGCCCGTTTGCAGTTGTATTTAGTCTAAGCCGCTTATGGCGATAATAGACAAAGGCACGAGTAAGGTTGAGTTTGCGGCCCACAGGCCGAGACGCAAAAGGAATTGGAAGCGCTGATGCCGAGCGTGCTGTCGAAAGCGTTTACGGGGACATTATAACTATGCCAGAAGATAAGACCTCTCTGCCTGAACAAGCCAAAATCGACCGGGCGCTCGTATTGAATTTCCTGTCCGCTCAGTTCAGTTCTTCCGAGATTGAAGGACTATCTCTAGAATATACAAGTCGTGATGCACTACACACCTTGCAAGATGCGCACAAAGGGCAATGGCTTCTTCGACGTGTAGGTAAGATCATTCAGGCCGTGGGTAACTGCCTTGCCGCACCCCCACTCACCGGCAAGGCAGTTACTTTTTCGCTTCAAGCAGATCCGCAACTCTTTGAGAAACTACTCGATGAGGCAGTGCGGCGCAAATTGCGTACGACGTACTCGGAAACGCCCGTGCCAGAATACGGGCTAATCACACTTGTCTTTGCCCAACCATCAGGCGACATTGTGCGAGAGGCCTTAAATCGCAAGCTCAATTTGCAGAAGCGCCTAGGCTTCCTGCACGCTTATCGAACGTATACATTTGAATCTGCCCATCTCCAGTTGACCTCCACGGAACAGCCTCAAGTCGGCTTGCGCATTAAACTCTCAACTCGGTGGGCCATCACCCAATCGGTGGCCCAACTTGTCGAGAGTAATTTTCTAGTGGCGGGACGTTATGTAGTGCCGCTTGACAACTTGGCTGCCGGATTTGGGCATAAGATTACAGGAATTGCACGCGAGATTCGCGATGGTTGGCTACATCTCGATGAAGCACAGGGCGATGAACAGGTCAAGGCAGATTCCTATACAATTGAAGCGAGCTTAGAAAATGTCGCTGCGCTAGTCAAGCACCTCGCGGGTGAAGCCGAGGGCACATCGACGTTGCGACTGATCCGCAACGGAGTTGCGTCATTCTTGGGCGCCGAACCACAGCAGGCACGTCTCACAAAGATCGTTGAAAGCCTGGCAAAGGAGCCATTAACTTGTGCGCACAAACTATTAGCATCACTTCAATCTAGTTTGCACACAGCTGGGCCGGGATCGCCAGCCTCCACCATTGCTCTAAAGGCGCCTGGCTATGTATTGACACTCGGTAGCGCACCGATCACAAACAGTATAGCCACGGCGCTGGATGCCAAAGGGCCATTCGACCGTGACAGTTTCACGCAACCTAATCCCAACATATTAGTCATCGTCCCTAAGCCCTATCGTGGCCAAGCAGACCAATTTCTTGGGCGTTGGCGCGATGGGAATTTGCCCCCAGTGTATATGAAGGGTTTCATCAAGAAGTACCGCCTCCGTGGCTGTAACATTCATGTCGTAGACTTCACCGAGGCTTCCACTAATCCTGCCGATAATTATCAAGCAGCCTGTTTGCAAGCAGTTCAGGAGAGCCGCGAACTAATTCGACCGTATCATTTGGCTTTCGTCGTTGTTAGTGAAAGACATAGGGCCCTCGGTTTCCAAGACCCCTACCTGATAGCAAAATCCATATTGATGGGAGCAGGTATCCCGGTGCAAATGTTGGAAATCGAGACTGTCCAAGCAGATGAGAGGCAATGGCCTTTCATTTTGAATAACTTGGCTTTAGCAAGCTACGCCAAACTAGGGGGCACGCCTTGGACGCTATCATCATCGAAAGGCGAGGGTATCACCCATGAAGTTATCGTTGGAATCGGTAGTGCTGCAGTGCGCGAAACTAGGCTTTCCAAGGCTGAACGCTATGTTGGTATCGCAACTCTCTTTAATTACGATGGCGTATATCTATTGTCGAAAACTTCTACGGAAGCCACGTTTGATAATTATGCAAAGGCGTTAGAAGATACTCTCGTCGCTAGTTTAACTCGAGTGAGCGAGCGCAAAGGTTGGCGGCCCGGTGAACATGTGCGGCTCATCTTCCACGCCTTCAAACCCCTCAAGAACAAAGACATTATCGCCGTTAAAGAATTAGTGAATCGTCGGCTAAGTCAGTTCAAGGTGGATTTCGCCTTCTTGACTATAAATCATGACCATGCTTGGATGCTCTATGATCCGACTTCCCCCGGTCACACTGCCAAAAGTGGTTCAGTGCGTGGCAAGCAGGTTCCGTTTCGAGGCAATGCTGCCGTTCTCAATCCGCGCGAGGCTCTTCTATGCGTCACCGGCCCTGCCGAGATGAAAATCACTGATCAAGGAGCCCCCGCACCATTGCATCTTGTCTTGCATTCGGCTTCATCGTTTGTAGATTTACGTTATCTCACCGAGCAGCTTTTTAACTTTACGTACATGTCTTGGAAGACGTTTAATCTTCCGCCGTTCCCAGTCACTATTGGCTACAGCGACATGATTGCCCGGTTGTTGGGTCGGTTACGCCACGTCCGAAATTGGAATGCTAATGTATTGGAGACCACCAACCTGTGTGATAGTTTATGGTTTCTATAAACGACCCATTTATCCATTCGGTAGATATGCTCGTCGCTGCCCTAAAGCGCGAAATTGAGGCCTGCAGCGTTGACGATGAACTCTCGGCTTTGCTGTGCCAGCACTTTCTTGGCGAACGGGCCAATCAACTTGGCCTCACCAAGTTTTCTACTATCGACCTTGAAAAATGGGTAGACACAAACAGATCATCCCTACATGAAGCGCCATTTCTCTCGGTGCTAGGGTCTTTAGCCTTCGTCGAGATTCGAAAAGGAGGCTCACCCAGCGACAAGGCGGGAATAGCCTTTCGAGACGGACTAACAGGCCTGAGCGCCCGACAGAAAGTATTCTCAGTTCCTAACTCATGGATGCTTCATCCGGCTAATGTGATTGGAGTCGGATTAGGCGCATCGGTTACTGACTATATTGATCCAGAACAAGGTCGGTGGTGGCAAGAAATATTACAAGAGGGTCTACGGCACGATGAGATACCTCTTTTCTCGCGGTTTGTATATGTTTACTGCCTGTATCTATTAAACCCTTCTCTTGTTCACGAATTGCCTGCTGGTCTACTACCCACTAATTTTGAGAATCCCACATTAGCTGAACTTGCTGTTTCAATCTGGATGGTTAAGCGTGGCATACTCCAAACCAATATTCAAGGTACCGCCGATTGGCTCGATCAAGCCCAGTCTCACTGGTTACTTAGATGCCTCACAGAAGGGACAGAGCCATTATCCAATTTCAAGGCAGCCATAGCACTAGATGCATTGACAGGCTATGTCTTCACTCGGTCTCAATATCCACGCCTTGAATTGGTAATTAGCTTACTTTCCAATTTTTCGGCGGCAATGGAAAGGTGGTCCAGTCGTTGGCCCGTCAGCGATGAGTACGATGTTCAGTCTTTACTCTGGTTTATTCTGCGATCTGCGTTTGACGATGCCGGTTATGAGGACAATCTACCCAAATTTGGTCGGAGCGCCCACCGCTTTGATATTGGTCTTCCACAATTGGGACTTCTTGTGGAAGCCAAATATGTTCGCGATCCTAGAAAAGATTTTCAGTCGATAGTAGAAGCAATTGGCAAAGACTCGGCGCAGATAACCACCCAGAGCACATACAAGGAAATCTTGGTCTTTATCTATGATGCAAGCCGTGCGGCGGAGCAGCACGATTGGGCAAAGAAGACTATCGAAAAGATAGCTCGGGTCAGAGGATGTATCATCCACAGTGCACCGTCGAGCCTGAAGGGTCCTATATTGCCACAAAGGAAATTGCGCAGGAGAAGCGGCAAATCTTCGAGGTAGATTGTGATGCCAGCCGAGTCCGCCATTCTTCGTAAACTTCAGGTCTGGAAAACCAAGCTCCTCGACCTTAGCCACGGCAACCGCCTGCTGTTCTACAAACCCACCAAATCCTCGTCAACCACCGTCACCTATCCTGAACCTGAAGACCTCCTTCAACAACTCCTTGACCCCAAAGATGTCTACGCCCCGACTTCCCCGACGAAACATTCCGTGTGCTGAAGGAGGAGGGGAAGCTGTAAGGGGACACAGAGCGCGGACGAGGCGGCTGGCCCAACAGCCCGTGGCTGTTTAGCTACGATCGTTGCCTGCTGCCTTTGTTCTGATAATGGAGTTTTGCAAGAGATTACCAATAGTCGGCTAACTCCCGATGCTTGCCCGCCGACAAACCAGTTAACTCAAAGGTGCTTCGAACCCCATGCCTGACTACATATTGACTCAAGATGCCGCCGGCAAGTGGCACCGGGCTGCCGAGCAGGATTTGCCGAATGAAACTGTTCTACAGCAGTTGATTCGTGAGCATCCCGAAGTATTGCCCCTGGAAGACTTGGGCGACGACGTTCCGCCACTACTGATTGTCGGTCGTGAAACCGCCTTACTCAATGGCTATGTCGATGTCATCGGCGTCGATCAGGATGGGTTGATTACCATCGTCGAATGTAAACTCGATCGCAACCCTGAAGTCAAGCGCACAGTCATTGGACAAGTGCTTGGCTATGGTGCTTACTTGTGGGGAATGTCCTACGAACAATTTGAAAGCGACGTCGTGCGCAAGTATTTTGGCTCGGATCGTTGCCATCGCCCAGACTGGCGCGATCTGGCGGTGGATGATGCCATGCAGCGCTTCCGGGAAGAGCAGTCGCTGGGCGGCGAGTGGGATAAGTCGGCCTTTCGCGAACAGGTGACCGCCAACCTTCAAGCCGGCCGCTTCCGGCTGATTATCGTCGTGGACAAGGTTAACGATGAGCTGCGGCGGACAGTTGAGTTTCTCAACACCTGCACGGGCCCGCACTTTGACATCCTGTGCGCCGAGCTGCGTTACTACGCCACCGAGACAACTCGCCTGCTGGTGCCCGCGCTCATCGGCAAACCTTCCAGTGCGAAGACCACATCCAAACCATCCCCGTCCGGCAACTGGACGCCCGAACGATTCTTTCCTGCGCTGCGTGAGCGCACCAATGACGAGTCGGTTCAAATCGCCCGTCGCCTGCTGGCCTGGTGCGACCAGACCTTCGACAAGACCTTTTGGGGAACCGGAACTCGGAGCGGCTCATTCAATGGACTGATTCGGTGGGACACAGAACATGTGGCCAATGTGGTTGGGGTGTGGACCTACGGCACTATTGAAATAGGTTTTGCCTACGTCAAATACTATCCGCCGTTCGATCATGAAGACAAGCGACGCGAATGGCATCGCCGCCTAAACGAAATTGGGACCTTCACATTGCCCGAAATTTCCTTCAACCGTCGCCCGAATATTCCGATTTCGGCCCTGGCAACTGATATAGCCTTTACTCAGTTCACCCAAGTTATGCAATGGGTAGCGGCTGAATTGCGAACGGCCCGGGACGCAAAATAGTCACGGCCACTTTGTCGTTGTGTGCAAATCGTATCTGCTATGCGGGTAGGGTTAAATGAACACTGCGTTTCCATTCCTCACCGCCTACGACCCGCCCGGGACGAGCGAAGGCACCCTTGATCCACTGGGCTTGTATCAAATCGCCGACCAGTTGGCGGTTCAACTGGTGCCCGCCGTGCGCGAACGTATGCAGCGGATCCGATTTGTTACGGCAATGGCCGTAGGCGCGTTAGTGACTGAGGGTCTGGAGGACGATCCCCGAAATCGTGACGCCTCGCCGTATCTGGTGTGGGAATGGTTGGTCGTTGAGGCGTTGCTCCGAACAGACGGCGATGATCGCAGGCTGTGGGGAGTCCCAGGTACTGTTGTGGGGCGACGGGCTCTCAAACAATATGGCTACCTCGATGCCCGGAGCTACCTGAAGACTCCACGCATCTTTGGGTTTCATGCTGTCTATAAGCGGCTCGCCACCCATCTCGGCCTCGTGAATGTTCATTTGGAACCAGGCCCAAACACAGAAGGTCTTGTTCATGCTTGGGCGCGCGGATTGGGGTTAAGCGGCTTTAGAGAGGCGAAGTCACTACTTGGCGAGTTGTCGGCAGCCGTTCGCCGCAGCCTTAAAGAAAAGCCGCCGCGCACCAATCCGGGCTGGGGTGCCCGCGGGTGGGATGAGTTGGCAAAGGCGTTCAACCCTCCAATGAGCAAGGCCCAGGAGAAACGTTATTTGCGCAATCTTTTACTAGCCAGCAACGAACGGCGTCTCGGCGCTCTGCCGGCGATCTGGGAGCTGCAAGCTGGGTTCAGTGATGACAAATTCAGCGAAGAGGCCCTTCACAGTCGGCTCAAGAAACAGGAGCCACGTTATCGACCGCTATTAGAAGCCATCCGAGCCTATGAAACATTTGCCCGCGGCTTGCAGGATGCCTTCGATGTCTTGAAAGCCGAGGCGGCCGGCTGGGACACTCAAGGCTATGAAGTTCAAAAGATTGCCCGCGATCCCGACTTCAAGAGCAGTGTCAAGAGCCTGCATCTGAAGTTCGAGTCTGCTCACCGAGCGTTGGGTGACGCGGCCCTGCCCAACCTTGCGCTGCAGAATCAGTTTGACCGTCAGTTTGCTGCCTTTGCTGTACCGCTCCCGGCCGCTGAATGCGCGTTGGCGATATGCACTCATCATGTGGTTATCCAGAAAGCGAAATCGGCGGATGGGAAGCGCCCATGGTTCGATCGGCTGGGTCACGACCGCATCTACATTCGCCACGCCTACCGTGAACCGCGCCGAGAGATACAGCCTGGGCGCTATGTTCATGACTATCGAGGTCGGCCGATCCGGCGATTTTATGAGGACCTCACATGAGCAAGCGCAAGAAAGCCGGCAACAGCGGAGTGATACTAGATCTATGGCGGCCGCCCGAGGCCGCAGGCGATCCAGTCGGGTGCCTGGCGACCACCTATACCTTTGCGCCGGGCCTGTTTGACGAACAATGCTTAGCCCGGTTTCTTGAAATTGAATCAGAGCCCAACCGTGAAGACTTGGCCTTTCTGCTTGAGCGCGAACACCGTTTGGGAAGCGTGTATGCTGGTGTGTTAGTAGACCATACTCTGGCGGGAGTAGAGCACTCCCTGCGCTGGGACGTGCTGCCAGTTCGTATTCGGGCTGGCCGGCAACACGCCAAGCTCAGCCTCTTAGTTTGGGCCCGAGCCGTCCGCCTTATCGTTGCCTCTGCAAACCTAACCGAACCAGGCTATCGAACGAACTATGAAGTTGCCTCAGCCGTCGATCTAGGGCCAGACGCTGGAAACCGGGTCGTTCTGGACGAAGCCCTGGATTTATTGCGCAACTTACTCACTCTTGTGCCGGGGGCCTCGCATCGCCCGCCGGCGGTTGTGCGGGCGGAGGAATTTCTGGATAAAGTTGAACGGCAGGTTCGTAAATGGAAAGCTGCCGGGGGGCGGTCGCCGGTCCGTCAACAGCTAGTGTGCACGCTCCCCGCCAACGGGCCTGGTAAAACTGCGCGCAGCAGTCTGGATGAAACACTGCAGGCTTGCCGCAAACGTGGCGGAGCGCCGCAGGAGGTCTGGATCGCCTCTCCTTTCTTTGATTTGGACGCGAGTTCCAATCGAGTCACTGCCACGCTGTGCAAACAGATGGGACGGGGAAAGTGGCGAGAACTGTTTTTCTGTGTGCCTGAGATCCGCGACGAGACTGGAAGTGCTAAACCCCGGCTGGCCGCTCCAAAGGCACTCGTAGAAACTGCGTTAGCCCACAAGGGTGCACCCACAATCGAGATACTGCCGGCAATGGACGAAGCCAAGAACCTGAGACCCTGGCATGCTAAAATGCTGGCATTGTTCGAATACGATGGTTACTCGGCTTTGATGATTGGTTCATCAAACTTTACCAGTGCCGGAATGGGGGTGGGGTCGAATCGCAACGCAGAGGCCAACCTACTCACTATCGTTGACTCCGGGCCCGTAGCCCACCAACTCGAAACCGTTTGGCCCACCACAAAGAAGCTCGCCAATCCCAACTCCGCCGAATGGCTGGGCGCGCAGCCAGACCAGGATGAAGATGAGCAGGAGAAAGATCCACCGCTACCGGCAGGATTCCTCACGGCTACCTATCGCGCAGGCGATGAGCGCCAACTCTCTCTATACCTTGACCCAGCCGACCTGCCGAAAGCATGGTCTGTGCACACCTGCGGGCAGGATCAGCGCGAGCTATTCTCCGCATCCGCTTGGCGCAGGGGCGGCCGTTTGACGGTTCTAAATTATGCCTGGGAACCGGTGCTGCCCCCAGAGAAACTGCTGGTGCGCTGGGCAGATCTAAAAGCGTTCATGCCGCTCAATGTAGAAGACAGCCACAAAATGCCGCGGCCAGCCCAGCTCGATCAAATGTCTGCCGACGACATGCTGTTGATCCTGGCGGCGGCCGACCCCAGCGCGGCATTCCGCCTGTGGGCCAGGCGCCAGAACCCGTCCAGCCTTTTCGACGCAGACTTGGACTCGGCAACGCCGATTGACCTTGACCCGCTCCGTCGCTACGACCTTGAGGCTACCTTTTTGCATCGGATTCGGCGTCGGGCTCGCATCTTGACGCAACTGCGCTCTAACTTGGAGAGGCCGATTTGGGGATTGCAGTCTCTGGACTGGCGGCTGCGCGGCCTGGTCGGCGTGGAGCCGTTGGCCGATCGGTTAATGGCCGAATTTGTCGCCGCAGGCGCTGCGGCGGATGAAGCATTGCTGACTCTGGCCGACTTTCTAATCGTATTGCACGAAGTCGATTATCGGCCAGTCGATGGAGCACTCTCGAAAGGAATTTTCGAAAAACGCTTTCGGCCGTTCCTCAACGAATTGGCTGCCAGGCTGGATGGGCAGGTGGGACCGCATCGCAACCGAGTTTCGGATGATATGGCAGAATTCTGGGAGCGGGTGGTGATACGATGCCGGGAATGACAAACACCTACACCCTTGCGCCAGACCTGGTGCTTGGGACACGCAAAAATTCTCGAGTGCCTGAAGCAGACCAAACCCGTCAGCGGGCAGAGGTCGAAGAGATCCTGCACCGGCTGCATTCTAAGCCCGGTGTTATCCTGGCGGACGAGGTCGGCATGGGCAAGACTTTTGTGGCACTAGCGGTCGCTTACAGCGTAGCTGTTCACAGCCAGCGGGGCCCGGTGGTCTTAATGGTCCCGGCCAACCTGGTCGACAAGTGGGAACAGGATCTCAAGACATTCTGCGAACTTTATCTTGAAAATCGCGTTCCGGTCCAGAAAGGTGTCGCGACTCGCAAGGCATTGAATGCGCGAACCGCGATTCGGTATGGAGTCGCTCGCCACAGTATTGAGCTCTTGAAACTGCTCGACGATCCGCCCCGTGAGCGTTGCCACCTGATATTCCTGGCGCAAGGGGCTATGGCGCACCGCCAGAGTGACAAGTGGGTCAGATTGGCCCTGATTGCGGCGGCATTGAAACGTCATGGCCGTGGCGGAGCTAACCGGCTCATCCAGGTTAAGAACCAGATTCACCGGTTCCTGGCTGAACTGCTGTGGGCGATCGGTGAAGAACGTGCCAACGATCTGCGAGCGGACGTATGGCGCCGGCTATTGCGAACAAAGCCTGCGACATGGAAGAAGGTCTATAACCGGGCGGTCAAAAATGAGAACTGGTTGTTGGCTGACGAACCAGTGCCTATGACAGTCATAAAGACGTTGAGGCGGGTTCATCTTGATCGGTTAGCCGAAGCACTTGAAGCTCTTCCGGTGGTTGCCCGTGGTGGTGACGAGCGCGTGTCGGTACGCTTGAATGATGTTCGCCAGGTGCTTCGACAAGTTGAGGCGGATTTGTGGAAAGAGATCCTGGCTGAGGCTCGTTGGCGCTCGCCGCTACTAGTCATGGACGAAGCCCATCATCTCAAAAATCCGGGTACCTCTCTCGCCAGGCAACTGCAATCCGCTGATTTGGAGCAAGATCTGAGAACGGGTGACGGCGCCATGGCTAACGTTTTCGAGCGGATGTTGTTCCTCACGGCCACACCGTTTCAGTTGGGGCATCATGAACTCGTGAGCGTTCTGAGACGGTTCGGCGATGTGCGCTGGGACTCGGGCCAGTTAGGCAGTCATGAAGATTTTAGCCAGCGCCTAAATGAACTGGGCCAGGCTTTGACCGACAGCCAGCGCACTGCCATCGGCTTGCAACGAGCCTGGAGCAAGTTGCGACCGGAGGATGGAGCGGACAATGTCGAATCCTGGTGGGAGAATCTCAGCCAGATACCGCACCAAGCGCTTAACAACCATCAGCGAGCCGTAGTGGAGGCTTTCGAGGCCGCCAAAAACAGCCGCGGCAAGGCCGAGCAAGCACTGCGACCCTGGATAGTGCGCCACAATAAGGGAGCCGTATGGGCCGGTACCTCGATTGCTCGGCGTCGACGGGTAGACGGCGCTGCCATTATGGGGCAGACAGCAACGGCCGGACTGCCGATCCCAGCCGAACAGCTATTGCCATTCTTCCTGGCAGCCCGGAGCGCAGTTAATCCTTCACAAGATGTGCTCGGCGAAGCACTCAGTTCCTCGTACGAGGCATTCCGTTCCACGCGCAAGAGTCGTGAAGTGGCGAAAGACGAACAGGAGGAATCGGTGCCGGCCGACTTCTCCAATGCCAGATGGTTTTTGAAGGAATTTGATAATGCACTGGAACGTTGCAGCGGTTCTGCCCATCCCAAGATGACTGCAACGGTTCGAAAAGCGGTTGACCTTTGGGAGGCTGGTGAAAAAGTATTGGTCTTCGCTTTTTATCGTTACACCTGCAGAGCCCTGCGGATTCATATCAGTGATGAAATTGAAAAGCGCAGCCTGTCTACAGCGGAACGCCGGCTGCAAGAGGCGGGTTGGCATGGCGGCCAGGCGCAGGTCGAGCGGTTGCTCGATCGCGCTCAAAGAAGGTACTTCGATGACGTCCGCTCTCCGGGTCGGAAGGCTGTCGATGCCGAGCTGCACAAGATTGTGAGTGCGCGTGCAGCGACGCTCGAAAAAGCAGGCATGACTGACCGGCAGCGCGAGACTGTTGTAGAGATCATGCGCCGTTTCCTGCGGGTCACAACCACGCTTGCTCGTTGCTTCCCATTGGGGGAACTAAATTCGCTTGAGCCGGAAAAGGCAATTGCACAGACCCTGGATTACGTAGATGCTTCTGACATGTCTTGGCGGAAAAAGTTTGATGGGTTTGTCGAGTTTCTCACAACGCAGTGTTCTACCGAAGAGCGCAAGTTGTATCTTGAAGCGGCGGAACGGACCCAGACAGGTGGTATCCGTGTGGAGGATAACGAGGACGAGGGCTTTATTGCCGAAAAAGGACGCGTGACTCTGGCGAACGTGCAGGTTGCGACAGGCAAGACCAAACGCAGCAAACGAGCCCGCTTAATGCGGGCCTTCAACACGCCGTTTTTCCCTGACATCCTTGTATGTAGTGAAGTGATGGGAGAGGGGGTCGATTTGCAGAGATTCTGTCGCCATGTTATTCATCATGATTTGGCCTGGAACCCTAGCGCGATCGAGCAACGTACCGGCCGCATTGATCGGTTGGGGTGCAAAGCGGAAGGCCGCCAGCCCATCGAAGTCTACCTACCTTATCTGGCCGGCACAGCCGACGAGCGGCAATATCGCGTAATGTCCGATCGTGAGCAGTGGTTCCGAGTGGTAATCGGTCAGGACGAAGTGGCTCGGCTCATTACCCAGGATACCAGTACAGCAATTCCGCTGCCCACGCGGGTTTCTGATGAGTTAAGTTTCAA
>Ga0209342_10004631_pt1 | contig 14226 bp, 18 predicted proteins | sample RifCSP16_2_FD_184023 | JGI IMG/M metagenome (GOLD analysis project Ga0209342, IMG submission 184023) | Soil microbial communities from Rifle, Colorado - Rifle CSP2_sed 16_2 (SPAdes) (version 2) | ecosystem: Environmental > Terrestrial > Deep subsurface > Rock core/Sediment | place: Rifle... | reverse complement strand
TGTTTGCTGGATTCTTGGTGTAGTTGATGCTTACAGAATTGGAAAGAAAAGGGACTTAGAAGAACAATCAACGAGTCAAGGTTCAAATAGCAAAGGCGATTAGCCACATAACAAATCACTCAAGACCGATACGCCTCCACTGGGCTATACGGTTTAACTTCTCATTAGACAGAATAGACGACAGGGCATAAAAACAACTTGACAAAATATATTGGTATGATAAATAGTAATACCAGGGGGGTGAGCTAAATGAGCACAGTAAAAGTGGCTATCACTATGGATGAGGATGTTGTTAAACATTTAGACCGACTGGTAAAAAATCATTTATTTGAAAACCGTAGCCGTGCAATTCAAGAAGCTGTTAGCGAAAAACTTGCACGGTTGGAATATAGCAGTCTGGCGCGGGAGTGTAAAAAGATGGACCGAGCCTTTGAACGAAATATGGCAGAGGAAGGAATGTCCGTTGAGGCAAAAGAATGGCCCAAATACTGAGAGGCGACATTTTATGGGCCGACCTGAATCCGGTGCGTGGAAGGGAGCAAGCTGGACAACGGCCGGTGCTTGTAATCAGCCAAGATGTATTCAATGAGTATTCTGGAACAGTTATAGCAGCGGCGTTAACCAGTCAGCCGCAAAAAGCAGGTTTCCCTCTTACGCTTGAACTTTCGTCTACCAAACTTCCTAAGAAATCATGGGTTAAAATCAGCCAAATCAGAACACTTTCTACAGAACGTCTTGGTGCCAAAATAGGGAGAATATCAGCAGACGAATTGGTCCAAGTAATTGAAGGATTGAATGAAATAGTCGGTGACTAACAAGCCGCTCTGCTCAGGGAGAATGCGGAGTTAAGCCGTGACTCCTGTTCCCCTCGCTCCGCTTCGGGAGAACAAGGAGTTCAAGACCGATACGCCCCGACGGGGCTACGGCTTAACTGCCGCATTGTGCATAAGAAAACATGAACTGGCAAGAATTGATTAAATATTCAACTGTTCAGCTAAGAAAATTGGATGATAAAGGTCTGCCCTGTGGTTTTGGGTCAGGCTGCCTTCTTGACTTTAAAAATCATCGCTTTTTGTTAACGGTATTTCATGTTGCAGAAAAATCGTCAAAATGGTGTGCTCAAATAAAGTTTAATGTAGAAATACAGAAGCTTGAAGTTCTATTCTTAAATGAGTTCTGTTTTATTGGCGATTTTAGTGAAGATAAAAAATCAATTAAAGACGTTGAGTTTTCTTTTCTTCCAGTTCGTCCTGACTTCACGTGTTACTTTCACAACAGAACTTGGGAGGGTAAAACCCTAGAATTAAGAGAAATGCCAGTATTGACTGTAGACGATATTGGAGAACCTAGCAAAGACACTTACTATGGTTTTTCAGGAGATATACAGCCAACATCAATCCCTCATCTAAATGCTTTTGAAACAACGCTGCATATATATCATGGCCTAAAATATGATCGATTTGAAAATGATATGCACTACTTCAAAATGCCAAAAGATCATCCGGGCCATGAATGGTTTAAAGGGTGTAGCGGGGCACCAATTATAGGAGAAGATGGCAAAGTTGTTAGTCTGGTCAGTGGAGGTTGCACAAAAAATAATGAGATTTATGGAAACAATCTTCAGAAATGTATTAGAACTCTAGACTATTTTCTAGAATAAAAAATTGCACAACAAAACGTTCCAGCGGAAGCCGCGAACGACGCGGCTCCCGCTGAACTCACCGTTCTCCGGTCGCTTCGCTCAGGGAGAATGCGGAGTTAAGCCGGAACTCCTTGTTCCCCTCGCTCAGCTCAGGGAGAACAAGGAGTTCAAGACCGATACGCCCCTACGGGGCTACGGCTTAACTCCGCATTAGAAGGAGAAAAATGAAAATAACTATTGCTGTATTTGCTATATGTATTGCGCTTATTGTTTTTTTTATTCCTATTTCAATTGCAACAGATGTACAAAAAACATTTTTTATGGGGCTCTTAGCGTCGTTTATACTATTGTTTGGGATTAATGGAAATTATAAATGGATAAAATTGGTAGGCACTATATTATCTATTTTTCTTGTTATAAATTCAATTTATTATATTTGGATACTCAATGGGTTTTTGTTGTTTATTCTTTTCTTAGTATTTATGTTTATCATATGTGGTATCAATGAATTGTTAACTAAATATATTATAAAATAAGGTATTGTTAATTTAGAAAACTCTAACGATACAAACTAAACAAGATTTAACAAACAAAATCGTCTAACAAATCAATACAGCGGATTTTGCCTGCGGCAAAACCGCTGATTTCGGATGCCACAAAAAATTGAAAGGAGGTCAAATTATGGCTTTAGTAAAAGAACAAATGAACAGAATTATTCAGGAACAACCAGATGATAGTTCGTATGATGAAATTCTTCGTGAATTAGCATTTAATCGGATGGTTGAAAAAGGTCTTGCCGACTCAGATTCTAATCGAACTATAAACAATGAGGAAATGAAACATAGAATTAAAACATGGCAAAAATAAATTGGACAGCAGAGTCAGAGCAATGGCTAAAAGATATCCATGATTATATTTTTCAAGATAATCCTAATGAGGCAATTCGTACTGTAGAGGCTATTTACAACAAAGCTCAATTACTATTAGAATTTCCAGAAATAGGTTATAAATACAAACTTAACCCAGAACGTAATATCCGAATTTTACTTTACGGTCATTATAGAATCGCATACCTCATAAAACCCACTGGAGATATTGATATATTGGGTGTATTTCATGGGGCATTAAACATTGAACGTTATCTTTACTGATATCATTCAGAGCAGGCATAACAACTCACATAACAACTTGCTTCACCTGACCCAAAGCAGCGGTGTTTTTTTTCGTTGTCTTATTTCCTATAAATGTTTTATGATTTATTAAAGTTTTATCTGCTTTTTGTTTTTGGGCAGGTGAGCTTGGGCGTTCTCCCTTCGCTTCGCTCAGGGAGAATGCGGCTCAACGCCGCATTAGTTTAAAAATATAGATACGGAGGGGTACAAAATGACTCAACATAAGAAAGAAAAGATTTCTGAAATGGTAGCTAATTTTGCAAAGGAATATATCGTTTTGGGAGAAGATATTGAACATAAACAACAATTACTAAATGGCGCCGTGTCTGCTTGGAATATAGCATGTTTAAACGAGCAGAAAAGAGAAAAAGCAATAGAGAGATACATGGAGGAATATAAAAGACTTAATTCAGATCATGGAAAAGATATTTTAACAGGGGCAGAAGAAGACCTTCGTTTATGATAAAGAGAAAATTTGAATTATATCAGGATGTAAATAAACAGATAATTAATGCTCAAATTCAGGAAGAGAATGGAAAGTTTCGTATTACAGTTGCTACAGTAACTATAAAGTGATTAAGCCAACAAATCACTCCAGCGGACGGCTTACAGCCGCCGCTGATTTCGGCGTTCTCCACTCCGCTTCGCTATAACCTCTCCCCCCACTTCAATTTTTTTCTAAGAACATCATAGTAGTTTTTTCCGGGTGCCTGTATAAGTTTTATTGTGTTTTTTGCCTTCTTTATCTCAATTGTATCACGGTAATTGAGGGAGTATCCTACCTGCCCATCCATAGTTGCAAGGACATCCTCATTTGGAGTTACAAGATTTATATCAATCTTTACATCATCAGGTATAACAATTGGCCTGTTTGTAAGGGTATGAGGGCATATCGGAGACAGTATGAGGGCATTCATTGTAGGATAGACTATAGGTCCTCCTGCCGCCAGTGAATATGCAGTAGAGCCTGTTGGTGTAGAGATGATAAGCCCGTCAGACCTATAGGTTGTCACATATAAGCCGTTTATCTTTATCTCTAAATCTACAATCCTTGCCAGTGCCCCTCTGTTTATTACCACATCATTAAAGGCGCAGTAGTGTGCGGCTATCTTGCCCTCTCTGTATATACAGGCGTCAAGCATTATCCTGTCTTCTACTGTAAAATCTCCAGAAATAATTTTTTCCAGTGCAGGGTAGAGTTCCCCAATTGTAATCTCAGTTAGGAATCCAAGGACACCTAAGTTTACACCCAATATCGGAACATTGCTTTCTTCTATAAGGCGGGCAACAGAAAGAAGAGTGCCGTCACCGCCAAGGACAATTATAAGTTCAGCCACAGATGGTATATCAACCCTTTTATATTGAGATTTTTCGCCAATGATTCCTGATGTTTCCTTATCCATATAAATCTCAATATCCCTGTCTTTAAGCCATTTAATAAGGACTCTTAATGCCTCTCCTGCCTTGCTATGCTGTGTTTTAGCAATAACACCTATCTTTTTAATCATGTATTAACCTCTCAAGTATTTTTTCTATACATACATCAACAGGTTTAGTAGTGTCAAGGATTATATGAGAATCTTCTTTAATCTCATTTATCGGCTCAAAATCATCCCTCTGTCTGGTGTATATCTCCCATCTCCCATCAGAGATTGATTTTTTATCTTCCTGACGGATACAGAGTCTCTTTTTAATCTCCTTAATATCACAAAAAGTCTCTATTATAAATAATTTAATACCCAATTCAGATGCCATATCCAATACCAGTTTTCTGTGGTATCTCTTTCTGAATGAGGCATCAAGTATTACTGATGAGCCTTTTTTTAAATTCTCCCTTCCCCTCTTTAACATTTCATAATAAGTTCTATCGGTAAATTCTCTTGAATATATCCCTTCTTCAAAACCGTTATACCTCCTCACTTCTGGAGAGATATCTGCAAGTTTTTTCCTCACAATGTCAGAGGATATAACCGGAATATTTAGTTTTTTTGCAAGGGCATCTGTTAGTGTACTCTTACCTGTCCCTGTGAGACCTGCAAAAACAATAAGAATAGGCTTTTCACGAGACATAGGATGCAGCTAATTTGAAATGCCTCTTTGCCAGGTAGAGACATCTTTCTTTATCTTTTGATTGAATATCAGGGTCATTAAGTTTAAAACTTTCAACCTTTCCTCTTACATAAGCCCTGTAACATTTATAAAAATTAATGACCTTGTTTATATCATTATCATTTGCAAGTTCAATATAAGAGTCTACAAAATATCTTGATAATTCATTTTCATAAGAAAAGTCCATATCCATTGCAAGAAATGCAACCTCAGATGCAACATCCCCATATCTTAACCTGTCACTGAATTCTATGCAGTCAAATATATAAATCCTGTCAGATAAACAGATATGCTCTGTCCTCAAATCACCATGGCAGTCTCTTATCCTCTTTTCATCAATCCTCTTTTTAAAAACAGCCTCATTTTCCTCAATAAACTTAAAAGAATTTTTTTTTATTAAATTATACTCTTTTATAGATATGCTGGTTCCAATATACCTTTCAGTTTGTAGAAAATTTTCATTTATATTCTTAAAAATAATTTTTATATCTCCATATTTGCATATCTCATTATTCACCTCTGCATGCCTGTGGAATTCAACAAGTTTATTTGCTATCTCCCTTATTACAGTCTTATTAACCATTTTGTTTGCTATCATCCTGTTCATCATCCTATCCTGGGGTAGATTCTTCATTTTAACCGCATACTCTTTAACTCCACCTTTTCCATCTAAAGAAAATGCTCCTTTATCTAAATTAATCTGAGAAATCCCCAGGTAGATTTCAGGCGAAAGCCGACTATTCAATTTTACCTCCTGTTCGCAGTAGAATCTTCTCTTCTCAAGGGTTGAATAATTGAGAAAGCCAAAATTTACAGGTTTCTTCACCTTATATACATACTCGCCTGCGGTGAATAGATAGGAGATATGAGTCTGGAGCATCTGCACCTTTTTAGGCTTAATAGGATAGCTCTCTAAATTTAACATGAATTTTAGCAGAGTTGATGAATCCATGTAATAAAGCTATGAGCAATGAGTAACGAGTTTTTTACTCATTGCTTAGCACTCATCGCTCATTACTTAATATGGGGAGGGTTATTTTTATTACTGTTCCCATTTCTTTTTCACTTTCTATATGGATATTTCCATTATGCCCCTCTACAGTTTTAAGGACAGTGGCAAGTCCCAATCCAGTACCACCTTCTTTTGTAGTAAAAAAGGGGTCAAATATCTTTTTAAAATCTGCTTCAGGTATGCCAATGCCGGTATCCCTTATAACAATATTTACTGTATTATTACCATTTATATTAGTAGAGATTGTCATTGTCCCGCCATTTTCCATTGCCTGGATAGAATTAAGACATAGATTCCATATAACCTGTTTCATCTGCTTCGGGTCTGCATTAATCATAATATCTCCATCTTTAAAAACCGTAATAATATTTATGTTAGAAGGGTATTCTTTACTATTTTTTAAAAGCAGCAATGTCTCTGTTATGAGTTCTTTTATATTAAACCTCTGTAGATTTTTTTTATGTGGTGATGCATAGGTTAGAAACTGTGTAATTATTGAATTTAATCTCTCAGTCTCTCTAAGGACAATATCCATGAGTTTTTTATTGGTATTATTTAAGGAAAGTTCCTTCTTAAGCACCTCTATTGAACCACTTATGGACGCAAGGGGATTTCTTATCTCATGGGCAACACCTGCAGCTATTCTGCCGATAGCCGCCAATCTTTCACTTTTTACAACCATCTTCTCCATCTCCTTAACTTTTGTCAGGTCCTGAAAGACGGCTATTATACCCCTGATTTTCTGTTTCTCATCTCTTAAAAGGGAGATATTTATGCCCAGATGGAGTTCCTGTCCGGTTTTGCTTTTAAATATCACCTCCCTATAGACAGGGTTTTTAATCAGTTCATCAGAAAGGTCTGCCGAATGGGAGATATTAAAGAAATCATAATAAGGTTTCCCCCTGACCTCATAGAATTTATAACCTGTTATCATTTCTGCAGCCATATTAAAAGAAATTATCCTTCTGTTCAAATCGGCTGTCATCAAACCACTCCCCATATTTTTTAATACACTTTCGTGGAATGTCTTGAGTTGAATTAAATCTTCACTCTTTTCTTCTAATTCCTTCCCGGTTTTTCTTAAATTTTCTGAAAGGTAACTGCTCAAAAAGGCTACCAGATAAAAGGCAGATATGTTTAAGAAAACAGTATATATTACAGCTTCACCGGTAGATGATATATTTACACCTGTACTGTAAAATGTCAAAGGCTTTAAAATATTATAAAATTCCAGATCTACAAGCGAACCATATAATATGCTTGAGATAGATGCTATAAAATAACTCCCCCTTCTGTATAATAATATACTTGCCGCTATAATTGATAATATGTAGAGAAAGGGGAAAGGACTTTCAATTCCACCGCTTATATAGATAACACCGGTTTCTACCAGCAGGTCACCTATCAATTGGAGGTAGCAGGAGAGTTTAAGCTTTTTTGCAAATCTGAGGTGGATTGAATATGCAATAGTTAGAAGATATGTAAGCGCAATAAGTATTGTAACTGGAACTACAAACGGGAGTTGCCCTAACCTGATTTGAAATATTATAATTGTGCCGAGGAAAAGAGAAATAATTAAAACCCTGAGAACCATGAGGGTTTTAATTCTGAAGAGGAGTTCTTTATCCATAAATTAAGACTGATTCAACCCCCGCCTGCAAGGGTTGCCAGCTTAAATATCGGGAGATACATGGCGACAACAATAAATCCGACAACTACACCAAGAAATGCCATGAGGGCCGGTTCAAGGAGAGAGGTAAGCCCTTCCACAGCAGTATCCACTTCCTCATCATAAAAATCTGCAATCTTGTTTAGCATAGAATCCAGGGCCCCTGCCGCCTCACCCACTCCAATCATTTGAACTACCATTGTCGGGAATACCTTCTTTTTTTCCAATGTTTCAGCAATATTTTCCCCCTTTTGCACATCATCAATGACCGAAAGTACCGCTTTTTCTATTACTTTATTACCTGCAGTCCTCGCTGTAACATCCAATCCCTGTAAAATAGGAACACCGCTGGCAATAAGGGTCCCCATTGTTCTTGTGAACTTAGCAACAGCAACCTTTTGAATAAGGGGACCAAAAACAGGAACCTTTAGCATAATGTTATCCACCACCAATTTCCCTTTTTCTGTGGCATAGAATCTCTTAAATAAAAAACCAACAACAACTCCTAACACTATAGTATGAACGATGTATCTCTTTGTGTAAAAACTGGCAGCCATAACTATCTGAGTGGGGAGAGGGAGGGCAGCACCTGCCCCTTCAAACATGGTAGCAAAGGTGGGGATAACAAATATCATCAGGAAGACTATGACAATCACGGCAATTGATACTATAGCAGCTGGATATACCATAGCTGATTTAACCTTGCCTTTAAGAGCCATTGCCTTTTCCATATATGCCGCAAGTCTCTTAAATATAGTATCAAGTATACCTCCAACCTCGCCAGCTTCCACCATATTGCAGTATAGATTGTCAAATATCTTTGGATGTCTTCTGAGGGCATCGGCAAAGGTCTCTCCTTTCTCCACACTTGCCTTTACATCTCCTATTGCCTTTGCAAATTTTTTATTATCTGACTGTGTGGAAAGGATAGAGAGACATTGAACAAGCGGCAGTCCTGCCTCAACCATCGTTGCAAACTGACGGGTAAACACAACTACATCTTTTCCGGTAACCTTGCCTCCACCAAAACTTATCTCTCTGGATTTTTTCTTTACCGATATAACCTCTATCTTCTGCTTACGGAAAGTAGCAATAACATCGTCTTTACTTTTCGATTCTACTTCTCCTGTCAGTTCTCCTGCCTTTGTTTTTACTCTATATATAAATATTGGCATAACTTTAAATAGAGGAAGATGAGAAGTTAAGAAGTTGAGAAGTTAGAAAGTTTATATTTATCATACCTTCCCATCCTCTCATCTTCTCATCCTCTCATCCTCTTATTATTTATTATCTTTTTTCCTCTTCCTCTGCGGTTTTAACTGAAAAGGCATCCATAGTTCTCTTAACTTTTTCAAAATGGACAGCAACCTTCGCCAGCTTATCTGTAGTCACCTTAAGGCGGTCTACAAGGGCATTGACTATAAGTTTGAGTTCAGCAGGTGTCCTTTCTAGGAGTTCATCAAAATACTTCTTATCAATTATCCCAACATTAACATCGCCCACAGCTATGACACTGGCTGTACGATGCGATTTACTTAATAAGCCCATCTCACCAAAAACATCACCTTCACTGAGAGTTCCAATTACAGCATTCTTTTCACCAACCTTTTTTGATATCCTCACCTGTCCCGATAGAATAATATATGCCCTTGTGCTTACAATCCCCTCTGTAACTATTGCCTGTCCATCTGCAAATCTTTCTACGATTGGTGTCTTAATCATAACCCCCTACATCTTCCCTGCCCCTCTCAGCGTCTCTTTAAACACTTTATAGAACACCTCATTATCAGATACAGATTTTTTTATTATACTTTTAAAATTCGGCAGGTCTTTTGTATTTATAACAAGATTGGCACTTTTTGCAAATGCAGTCATATTATCAAAGGTTCTAAAATTATTCCCTACCATGACAAAGAATATCTTTCTTCTTATCGGCATGGAAATCGGTTGTATATATTTTAAGACCTTATTATTTTCAGACATGCTGTTATCAAATTCCTCATTCAGTATTATAATATCATAAAGTGTAAATTTCATTCTGTTTATTGCATCTTCTGATGAAGAGGCTATACTAACCCTATAATCCAATTCTTTTAAAGCTGATTTTATGGCTTCGCTATTTTTATCATCACATACCATGGCTGTCTTTTGTCCCTCCTCGGCAAAATCGAGACTAACATCATCTCCAGGGGGTTGATATTGTTCTGCAGATACACCGCTACTATCAGCCTCTTTCGGAGGATTTGTTGATGAATCCCTCTCCTGCTCCACATTTACTTTACCCTTACAATGAGGGCATACAACACTAAATGACCTGCCCTGAGGTATTTTCTCATCAGGTATATTTATCTTTTTACCGCAAGAATTACAGGTTATTTTCATAATTATCTCCCAAAAAAGTCAAGGCAATAAGAAAAAGCCGATTATTTGATTTTGATACTCATTGATATCTAAAAAATGAACTGAAATTTTAAAACTTCCATTTTTATTTATCCTAACAATTTTTCCTTTTACAGTAAGGAGTTTATTTTGAGGTGGTAATGAAAAAAACATGGTCAATATATCCCCAACCTTTCCGATGGTAAATGTATTAAGCATAAAACATAATCCCTCTTTGGAGATGTCTATCATCATACCTTTTTTAGCCCTCCTGTCAGAAGGGTCGTCTATGCTAAAAAACGAATAGGTAATTGGGATAGATACATCTTTTCGGTAAAATTCCCTTTTGTTTAATTTAACTATAATCCTATTCTTGCATTTTGGACATATAAAACTAAAATTATTCTTCGGGGGAGTTTCAGATTTTATTTTCAAAGGCACACTACAATATGAACATTTGAAAGTCATTATAATTGATGCGTAAACTGTTACAGCCTTTATATTATCCTGTCCCATAATATCCTCTCGCAGTGTTATGCCTTATTTTTTCTTCCCCCTGAATTTTTCAAACTCACTCCCCTTCTCATACTCTTCATCCAAAGACAGTCCTTCAATAGGAGTAGTCTTTTCTCCCCTCGCTGCCTTTATCTGGTCTATTCCTCTATTAACAATAGCTTTCCTTGATGCATAAGCCGTTGCAGTTTCTTCCGTAATCATGCCTTCTTTATACAGATTTAATATACATCTGTCAAATGTCATCATCCCAAATGCCTCTCCAGCATCTATGATTTCATAAAAGGTCTTACCCTCTGATTCACCATTTAGTATTGTATCTTTTACCCGCAAATTTGAACCCATTATCTCAAATGCAGCCACCCTGCCGCCGCCAACCTTTGGAAGAAGCCTCTGACATGCTATCCACCTTACCGCATCTGCCAGTCTTATCCTTATCTGTTGTTCTTCATCCTTATCAAACATACCTATGATTCTGTTGATGGTCTGTCCTGCATCCACAGTATGGAGCGTACTCATAACCAGATGTCCTGTCTCTGCAGCAGATAACCCTATTTCAACTGTCTCTCTGTCCCTCATTTCACCAACGAGTATCACCTTTGGTGCCTGTCTCAGGGCTGCCCTCAACCCTGTCGCAAAAGCATCAAAATCATTACCCAATTCCCTCTGATTAAATGTTGCTTTTTTATGGGGATGGACAAATTCTACAGGGTCTTCCAATGTTACAACATGAATAGACTTTGAATTATTTACTTTATCAAGCAATGCCGCAAGAGATGTTGATTTACCACAGCCCGTTGCACCTGTTACCAGAATAATACCATTTTTTTCCTCTGCCATTTTTTGAAAAGCAGGCGGGAGTTTTAAATCTTCAATTGTAGGAATACGGGTCTCAAGTTTTCTCATAACAATAGAGTAATAACCCCGTTGCGAAAATATATTTACCCTGAACCTTGCCTTTCCGGCTAAATAATAAGAGGAATCGCAAGAACCTTCCCTTACAAGTGTGTCGCATAATCTTCTGTCCTGATTTATCAGATTTAATGCAAATATCTCAGTTTGAAATGGTGTTAGTTTTTCTATGGGAGGCTGAACAGGAACGGCTGCCAACTGTCCTGACGATTCTACCTGAAATGGCTTATCCACTGTAATATTTAAATCAGAGACATTTCCATAGGTCTCAAGCATTGTGGTTAATATATGATCTATCTCAGGTCTTCGCATATTACACCTCCCATGAAGAATTTACAATTTTAGATTTACGATTTTAAATCTAAAAGTTGTTCTTCATCAATAGAATTTAAATCGTAATTCGTAAATCGTAATTCGTAAATTTAAAAGTCTTCCGGTGGCTTTTTAAGGAATGGGAGAAATCTCTGTTTCTCTATAGCTTTATCATATGCATCCTCTGCCGCAATCCACTTCTTATTCAGTAAATCCAGTATAGCATCATCAAACGACTGCATTCCATATTTTTTACCTGTCTGGATTGCAGATGGAATCTGAAAAGTTTTTTCTTCTCTTATAAGATTTCCAACGGCAGGTGTAACTATTAATATCTCCAATGCCGCACATCTACCTTTTTTATCAATCCTCTTAAATAGGTTCTGGGCAACAACCCCTTTAAGAGATTCAGAAAGCGTTGTCCTTACCTGTGCTTGCTGATTCGCAGGGAACACATCAATAACCCTGTCCACAGTCTTTGCAGCACTTTGTGTATGAAGTGTCCCAAAAACCAGATGACCTGTTGATGCAGCAATGAGTGCCAGTTCTATAGTCTCCAGATCCCTCATTTCACCCACAAGTACTATATCGGGGTCTTCTCTCAATGCACCCCTTAATGCAGCTGCAAAAGATTTTGTATGAAGGCCTACCTCTCTGTGATTTACAATACAACCCTGACTCTTATGGACAAACTCAATAGGGTCTTCCACGGTAATTATATGGTCCTTCCTGTTTTTATTTGCATAGTCCATCATTGCCGCCAGCGTTGTAGACTTACCACTACCAGTAGGACCCGTAACTAATACCAATCCTTTATGGAGCATGGCAAATTTTTTCAGAACCGGTGGCAATCCGAGTTGTTCTGCGGTGAGAACCTCACTCGGTATCTGCCTGAAGACTGCAGCTACTCCATACTTCTGCTGAAAAAAGTTTGACCTGTATCTCGCCAGTCCTGGTATCTCATAGCCGAAATCTATATCCCCTGTTTCCTCGAATTTTTTCACCTTCTCCTCAGGGGCAATTTCATAGAGCATTGCCTTAAGCTCGTCGTTTTCCAAAACCTTATACTTTACCCTCTCCATTTCGCCGTGAATTCTCAATATGGGCTGCTGTCCTGATACAAGGTGCAAATCAGATGCACCCTGTTCAGCCATCAATTTAAAAAAGGCATCAATCTTTGCCATAATAAACCTCCCAAAAGAAAATATAAAATTTAGCCACAGATTTTCACAGATTTTTAAAAAATTTTATGTTTTTTCTGTGTCCATCTGTGTAATCTGTGGTTAATCATGTATTTGTTCTTCTCTTCCTGAATTTCTCTTTACTGAGTTCCTCCATCAATGTTTTTTTCACAACTTCAACAGGCATTTCATAACCTGTCCAGATTTTGAAAGATAAACTCCCCTGATAGACAAGCATACCCAATCCATTAAGTGTCCTTGCTCCCTTTTTATCTGCTTCCTTTAAAAGTTTGGTTTCAAGAGGTCTATATACTATGTCACAAACCAGATGCCTGTTAGATATATAATCATAAGCAAACAATAGCTGATTATACCCTTTCATTCCAACAGGTGTAGTATTGATAATTATATCCGCTTCTCTAAAATATTCAACTAATGAATTATCCTTTAATGATACTGTTTTAACTTTGCATTTTGCACTTTGCATTTTGCACTTTGCATTTATATACCCTGCTAATTTTTCTCCTCTCTCTATAGTTCTATTGGCTATGACTATCCTCTCTGCCCCTTCCAGAGCTATCTGGATTGCAATAGCCCTCGCAGCGCCTCCTGCACCAAGTATAACTACACTCCTCCCCTTTACTTCCTCATGGGCATCTCTTTTAAGTGATTCTGAAAACCCCCTCCCATCGGTATTATACCCATTAAGTTTATCTCCATCAAGTTTGATAGTATTAACCGCCCCTATAAGTCTGGCATCCTCATCTAAACTATCTAAATATGGTATCACAGATTCTTTGTGCGGTATGGTTACATTTATCCCCTTTATTCCCAGTCCTTTTAAACCTCCTATGGCAATACGAATATTTCCCTTTTTTACCTCAAAAGGGAAATATATATAATCAATACCAAGCTGTTTTATGGCTGTATTGTGCATCAATGGAGACAATGTATGACCAATTGGATAACCTATTATTCCGAGAATATTCATAGTGCACAATTAACAATTAAGTAGTTGATACTGAAAAATGACTTTTTTGAACGACTTTTTCCGGTGGATTATAAAAACTTTTCCTTACACCGCAATTTTCTTTTGTTCCATAGTGTAATAATTTCAAATAAATAGAGCAAAAGAAAAATTAACGGAAGTGAAAAAAATGTCATCTTTCAGTATGAATTAAGCAATGGAACAATTGTTTTATTGCTTCATTGTTTCATTGCTCATCTTTTCTATTACACCTGTCAAAATCTTGCCAAACTTATCTATGTTTTTTTCTGATTCTTTAACCACATCTTCATGCCTTGCTACACCCCCTGCCATATTT
>Ga0209342_10004628_pt1 | contig 14237 bp, 10 predicted proteins | sample RifCSP16_2_FD_184023 | JGI IMG/M metagenome (GOLD analysis project Ga0209342, IMG submission 184023) | Soil microbial communities from Rifle, Colorado - Rifle CSP2_sed 16_2 (SPAdes) (version 2) | ecosystem: Environmental > Terrestrial > Deep subsurface > Rock core/Sediment | place: Rifle... | reverse complement strand
ACGTTGGGATAGAGCTTGCGCTTGACGAAGTAGTCGTCGGAGAGGGCGATCCGCTCCAGCTCCAGGGCGATGTCGAGCAGGGGGTTGCGGCCGGTGACCTCGAACACCTGGTCGGCCATGCGCTTGTTGATCTTGGCCCGGGGGTCGTAGTTCTTGTAGACGCGGTGGCCGAAGCCCATCAGCCGCACCTCGCCCCCCGACTCCTTCACTTCCTTGATGAAGGCCCCCACCTTGTCCTTGGAACCGATCTCCTTGAGCATCCGCAACACCATCTCGTTGGCGCCGCCGTGAAGCGGTCCGTAGAGGGCGGCGATGGCCGCCGCCGTGGACGAGTAGGGGTCGGACTCGGAAGAGCCCACGCCGCGCATGGCCGAGGTGGAGCAGTTCTGCTCGTGATCGGCGTGAAGGATGAAGAGGACCTCGAGCGCCCGCTCCAGCACCGGGTTGACCCGGTAGCTGCTGGCCACCTTGAACATCATCTGAAGGAAGTTCGCACAGTAGGTGAGATCGTTATCCGGATAGATGATGGGCAGGCCCGCCGAATGCCGGTAGGCGAAAGCGGCGAGGGTCGGCATCTTGGCGATCAAGCGGAAGATCTGGTTGCGGCGGACCTGGGCGTCGCGCACGTCCTTGGCTTCGGGGTAGAAGGTGGAGAGCGCCGCCACCGTCGACATCATCATGCCCATGGGATGAGCGTCGTAGCGGAAGGCCCCCACCAGCTCCTTGATGTTCTCGTGCACCATGGTGTGATGCGTTATGTTGTGGGCCCAGGTCGCGTACTCGGCCTGGCCGGGCAGCTCCCCGTGAAGGATGAGGTAGGCGGTCTCCAGGTAGGTGCTGTCTTCTGCGAGTTGTTCGATGGGGTAGCCGCGGTAGTTGAGGATCCCCTTGTCGCCGTCGATGAAGGTGATCCGACTCTTGCACGCTGCGGTGTTGGTGTAGGCCGGGTCGTAGGTCATGAGGCCGAAGTCGTCGGCGCCCACCTTGATCTGGCGGAGATCGATCGCCTTGATGGTGCCGGCCTGGACGGGGATCTCGTAGCTGGTGCCGGTCCGGTTGTCGGTGATGGTCAGGGTGTCCTTGCTCATCGCTCCTCCGCGGGAAGCCGCTAACTTGCTGAACATCGGGAGGCTAGCACCCCGCGCCCAGAGCGCGCAAGTGAGCCAAGAGGCTCATGCGACGGGACTAGAGTCGCGCCTGCCGGAAGCCCGATGGAACCCCCGCTGCCCCCCACGAGTGAAGGCCCCAAGCTCATCCACCAGGGGGTCCTGGAGGGCGGCGAGCCGACTCAGGGCGTCTGGGAGGGACAAGGCGGAACGCAGCAGAAGGCGGTAGGCCCGCTTCAGGGTGGCGAGCTGTTCGACCGGTACGCCCGCCCGGCGGAGGCCCACCAGGTTGAGGCCGCGGGCCCGCGCGGGAACCCCATCGGTGATGACGAAGGGCAGGCAGTCCTGCACGATCTTGGCGTTGCCGCCGATCATGGCCAGCCGGCCCACCCGGCAGAACTGGTGTACCCCCGCGCCGCCCGACAGGAACGCCCGATCCCCCACTTCGACGTGGCCGGCCAGAACCACGTTGTTGGCCAGGATGACCCGGTCGCCGATCTGGTCGTCGTGGGCCACGTGGGCGTAGGCCATCAGGAAGCAGTCGTCGCCGATCACGGTGGCGGCCCCGGGCTTGCTGGCCCGGTGGATGGTGACTCCCTCGCGAATGGTGTTGCCATCGCCGATCAGCAGGGCCGTGGGCGTGTCCCGGAAGCCCAGATCCTGGGGTTCGCCTCCCAGGACGGCCCCCTCGAAGACCACGTTGCCGGCTCCCAGCCGGGTGTGCCTCTTGATCACCGCGTGGGCGCGGACCTCGGTGCTCTCGCCCAACTCGGTGCCGTCCTCGATGATGGCGTAGGGGCCGACTCGGACGCCGTCGCCGAGACGGGCCGAACCGCTCACGATCGCGGTGGGATGGATGCTCCGGCCCATGGGCCGGGGAAGTGTACACCCGGCGCTCGAGAGGCTGGGGAGCCCGCGGGCTACCGGGGCGGGTAGCGCGCCAGCAGGGCGTCGAGATAGCTGCGCACGCTCCGGAGTGCCGGGTCGACGCAGCTGGCCACCGACCGTCGATAGGTGCGGCTCTCGAGCTCCAGTTCCATGGTCTCGTGGACATCGGCAATCTCGGGCAGGCAGGCCTCGCTGGCCGCCAGCGCGGCAACGAAAGCCGCATCGGTCAGCCGTCGCTTGGTCTCCGCCAGGTCGCCGGTGCTCAACTGGGCCTGGTAGTTGGCCGGCGGCAGGCCCCCGACCATGACCCCGGTGGGGTCCACCCGGAGCACGCCGGTGCCTTCGATCTCGATCCCGCCCTGGCAGTCGTGGTCAGGGGCGCAAAAACCCGAGGTCGAGCGGAGGAAACGGACGAAATCGTCGCTGCCGGGCGCAGCCGGGGAGCCGCAGCTCCCCAGCAGCATTCCACCTAACCCAGTGGCCAACAACCGACTCCTCATCTCAAGCCCTCTCACCAGCCGATGGCCTGCCCCTTGTTCTGCTTGTCCAGCCACTTCTTGAGCGGGGCGAAGTAGTCGAGGATGGCGCGAGCATCCATCTGCCGCTGGCCGGTCATTGCCTCCATGGCGTCCGGCCAGGGCCGGGAGAGGCCCATCTCCAGGGCCCTCTTCAGGCGGTCCCCCGCGGCCTTGCTGCCGTAGATCGACCGCCGGTTCACCGGGCCCTTGACCCCGGCGGTGTCGGTCAGCGCCTTGTGGAACTGGAACTGGAGGATGTGGGCCAGGAAGTAGCGGGTGTAAGGCACGTTGGCCGGCACGTGGTACTTGGCGCAGGCGTCGAACGCATCCGGGCCGCGCGAGACCGGCGGCGCGATGCCCTGGTACTTCTGGCGCAGCTTCCACCACTCGGCGTTGGCGTTCTCGGCTGTGATCTCCCCCGAGAGGAGTTTCCACCGCCACTGGTCCACCACCAAGCCGAAGGGCAGGAAGGCCAGCTTGTCCAGGGCGAGCTGCATCAGCAGGCCGACGTCCTTCGAGGGATCGGGCTCGCCGTCGATGAGACCGATCTGCTTCAAGTAGGCGGGGGTGATGGAGAGGGCGACGGTGTCGCCGATGGCCTCGTGGAAGCCGTCGTGAGCCGAGCCCAGGAACAGGAAGGGCTGCTGGTTGTAGGCCCGTTGATAGAAGTTGTGGCCCAGCTCGTGGTGGACGGTGTCGAAGTCCTCCCCGGTGATCTCGATGCACATCTTGATGCGCAGGTCGTCCCGGTTGTCCACGTCCCACGCGCTGGCATGGCAAACCACCTCGCGATCCCGGGGCTTGACGAAGAGCGAGCGCTGCCAGAAGCTCTGGGGCAGCGCGGCGAAGCCTAACGAGGCGAAGAAGCGCTCGCCGGTTCGCACCATCTCCAATTCGGTCAGACCCTTGGCCTTCAGGCGGGTGGTGACGTCGAGGCCGGGGTCGGCATCCTTGGGTGCCACCAGGGGATAGATGTTCCCCCACTGCTGGGCCCACATGTTCCCGAGCAGGTGGGCCGGGATGGGGCCCTTGGCGGGCACCGCCTCGCCATAGGTCTCGCGCAGGCGCTTGCGTACGTAGGCGTGGAGCGAGAGGTAGAGCGGCCTCACCTGCTCCCACAGCCGATCCACTTCCTTGGCGAAGGCGTCGGGGGGCATGTCGTAGCGGGAGCGCCACATCGCCCCCAGGTCCTTGAACCCCAGATCCCGGGCCCCCTGGTTGGAAAGCTCCACATAACGTAGGTAGTCCTGCTTCAGGGGCGCACCCACCGCGTGCCAGCCCGCCCAGGCCTCGCGCAGCTCCTTCTCGTTGCGGCTCTCCGCCATCAGCTTGCCCAGAGCATTGAGGTCGAGGCACTGTTCCTTGCCGCCGGGGCCCGGCCGGCACCACTTGCCCTTGCCGTAGCCTCCCTCCATCCTGGCCACGGTTTCCGTCAGCTCCTTGGCCTTGCGTTCGTCGCTGGGTGCCGGCAGGTCGATCGACACCTTCAGGAGCGCCAGCTTGCGGGCCAAGTCGGGAGGCAGGTCGAGACCGTCGAAACGGGTGGCCTTCTTGGCATAGTCCATGGCCACCGCGATCTGTCTGCGATTGGCGGCGGCGGAGAGGAACTCGGTGTCGTCGGTGATGTGGGTCGACTTCACCCAATCGGCCTTGGCGGTTTCCACCGACATCTCCGCCAGCCGCGTCTCGACCTCGTCGATGAACTTCCGGGCCTCCTCCGCCGTCGGCTTCCCGCCCTGCGCCAGGGACGGCCACACTCCCGGCCCGGCCAAGACCAACGGGCCCGCCAGCACCCACGCCCCGAGGATTCCCCGTTGCCTGCCCATGAGACACCCCTCCCTTACGCCCAAGAGCGTACCGCAAGCCTGCCGGCCGGGCCACCCAGAACGGCGTGAGGCCCGAAACCCGGCGATCAGCTCTCAGCGTTCAGCAATCAGCTATGGCAGGTACACCGCGCTCCAACCTCTCGCTGCTCGTCGTCGCTGAAAGCTGATCGCTGACGGCTACCATCTGTGACGCATGGCCGAGCGTCGGAGCGCGGAGCGGCACCTCGATGCCAGTGCGGGCCGGAACGGAGCGGTCAAGGCCGCCACCCAACGGACGGGTTCACCACAAAGACACAACCCGGCAATCAGCTCTCAGCACTCAGCAGTCAGCTACGGCACGGCGTGAGGATGGAGCAGCCGGCGACGAACGCTACCCGAGGCTCCAGATTGCGAATCGGCTTGCGCTGCCGTGGCTGAGCGCTGAACGCTGTTTGCTGATCGCTACCGCGTGCGCGGTCGCCTGTCGTGAGGTCAGCTCTGGCGGCGGCGCAGGAGGTCGAGCGGGTCCCGGGGTGGCGGCTCCGGCTTCTCTGCCGCTTCGGGCCCAGGCTCGGACCCTTCCACCCCTTCGCCCGGGGCCAGGAACAGGTTGGACTCGACGCCGTGTTGGCGCGTGTACATCTCGAAGTAGCGCCCCTGCGCCGCGAGCAGCGAGGCATGGTCGCCGCGCTCAACGATTCGCCCGTCCTCCACCACCAGGATCTGATCCGCCCGTCGAATGGTGGAGAGCCGGTGGGCGATGACGAAGGTGGTGCGGCCCTTCATCAGGTAGGCGAGACCCTCCTGGATCAGCGCCTCCGACTCCGAATCCAGGCTGGAGGTGGCTTCGTCCAGGATCAGGATGCGGGGATCGGCCAGGATGGCGCGGGCGATGGACACCCGCTGCCGCTGCCCACCCGAGAGCTTGACCCCCCGCTCCCCCACCAGCGTCTCGTAGCCCTTGTCGAAGCCCAGGGCGAACTCGTCCACGCGAGCGATGCGACAGGCCCCGTGGATCGCCTCCTCGCCGGCCTCGGGTCGCGAGAAGGCGACGTTCTCCCGGATGCTGCCGTCGAACAGGAAGGTGTCTTGCAGCACCACACCGAGTTGGGTCCTGAAGGACTCGAGTCGCACCGTCTGGAGGTCGGTGCCATCCACCAGTACCCGGCCCGCGCTCGGTGCGTAGAACGCAGAGAGCAACCCGATGATGGTCGATTTCCCGGCACCCGAGGGACCCACGAAGGCGCTCACCGTCCCCGGCTCGGCGGCGAAGCTGACGTCGCGCAGCACCTCCTTGCCGGAATCGTAGGAGAAGGTCACACCATCGAAAGCCACCCGCCCGATCAGTCGGGGCAGAGCCACCGTTCGCCGCGGGTCTCGATCCTCGGGCCGCTCGCGCAACACCTCACGAGTCCGCTCCAGCCCGGCCAGGGCTTCGGTGAGCTGGCTGCCGATGGCCACGATCTGGAAGAAGGGGCCGACCAGAAAGCCCAAGAGCACCGTGTAGGTGAAGAAGCCTCCCAGGGTCAGGCTGCCGTCCAGGATCTGCCTGGCCCCCACGTACATCACCGAGGCGCCTACCACACCCAGGAGGACGGTGGAGGACAGGCCCAGAATGGAGGTGGCGGTGAGGGTGCGCAGCACGTTGGCCAGAATCCTCCCCACCCCGCCGGCGAAGACGGCCTCTTCGCGGTCCTCGGCGTGATAGCCCTTCACCACCCGGACCCCGCCCAGCGACTCGGTGAGCCGCCCCGCCACCTCGCCGTAGATCACGCTGCGCTCGCGGAAGATGGGCTGCAAGGTGGCCAGGGCCCGCCACAGGACCACCGCCACCAGCAGCAAGACGCCGAGCGTCAGGCCCGTCATCACCGGCGACAGCCGCAACATGATGAGGAAGGCGATGGCGGCGGTGAGCAGGCTGCCCGTGAACTCCACCAGGCCGGTGCCGATCAGGTTGCGGAGGCCCTCCACGTCGTTCAGGATGCGGGAGACCAGGTTCCCGGTCTTGTTGGCATCGAAGTAGGCTATCGGTAGGCGCAGGACGTGGGCCTGGAGGTTCTTCCGCAGGTCGGCGATCAGGCGCTGGGCGGCCTTGGAGAGCGATTGCAGGAGGGCGAAGGAGGTCACGCCCTGCAGCAGGGTCGCCGCCACCACCGCCGCCACCAGGGGCAGCAGGAGATCGACCCGGCGCTGGCCGATCACGTCGTCGATCAGGTACTTGGTGGAAGCCGGCAGCACCAGGCCGGCCGCCCGGTTGATGCCCATGAGCAGGAGGCCGAGGACCAGCAGGCGCCAGCGCGGGCGAACCAGCGCCAGGAGGTCGGGAAGCAGCGCCTTGAGCCGCTCGGTTTTCGGCGGCCGGGGCCGTTCGGCCTTCGGCTGTTCCATCAGAGGCCGCCCAGGAAGTCGGCCATCACCGGGCAGAAGCGGTCCATGTCCACCAGGAACGAGTCGTGGCCCTGGATCGAAGCCAGCGGCTCGAAGCGGACCTGTCGCCCTCTCTTCTTGAGGTGATAGGCGATCTCCTCTTGCTGGTCGATGGGGAAGAGGAAGTCGGTCTCGACGCCGATCACCAGCACCTTGGGGGCGCGGATCCTCGCCAGCCCCTCCCCGACGTTCCCTCCGTGCTCGGCCACGTCGAACAGGTCCATGGAACGCGAGAGGTACAGGTAGCAGTTGGCGTCGAAGCCGCCCACAAAACGACGGGCGTGCATCTCGAGATAGGCCTCGATCTCGAACTCGACGCCGAAAGGCCCGTCCCGCTCGTCGCGGACATCCACCCGCTCCCGGCCGAAGCGCTCCCGCCACTCTCGCGCCGAACGGTAGGTGATGAGGCCCAGCTTGCGGGCGATGCGCATGCCGCTGACCGGGCCGCCGTCATCCGGATAGCGGCCCCCCTGCCATGCCGGATCGCTGCGGATGGCCTCACGTTGCAGGGAGCGGATGGCAATGGCGAGCGGGGTGGCCCTGGCCGCGCCCGAGATCACCGCCAGGGCCTCGACCTGATCCGGAAAGAGGATGGCGTAGGCGAGCGCCGACATCCCACCTAGCGAGGGACCGACCACCGCCTTGAGCCGCCGAATGCCCAGGGCCTCGACCGCGGCGTGGGCGGCGGTGGCAATGTCCTCGATGGTGAGCACCGGAAAGCCCAGCCGATAGCGCTCGGCGCTCTCGGGGTTTCGAGAGGCCGGGCCGGTGGAACCGTGGCAACTGCCGAGCGAGTTGACGCAGATGACGTGGAACCGCTCGGTGTCGATAGCCTGGCCGGGGCCGATCATCTCCTCCCACCAGCCGGGGGTGGGGTCTTCCGCCGAGGACCGAGCGTGGGCCCCCGGCGAAAGCCCGGTGAGCACGAGGAGCGCGTTGTCCCGGGAAGCGTTCAGCTCGCCCCAGGTCTCGTAGGCGATCTCCACCCCAGGCAGCACTCCGCCGTTCCGCATGGCGAAGGGCCCGGGAAGCCCTACGAGTTTGCGCGCCTCGTGCATCTAGTACCGGTAGTGCTCCGGCTTGAAGGGCCCCTCGGCGCTCACGCCGATGTAGCCGGCCTGCTTCGGCGTAAGTTGCGTGAGGCGCACCCCGATCTTCTCCAGGTGCAGCCGGGCCACCTTCTCATCCAGCCGCTTGGGCAGGACGTAGACCTGCTTCTCGTACTGGGCCCGGTTCTGGGCCAGCTCGACCTGAGCCAGGACCTGGTTGGTGAAGCTGTTCGACATCACGAAGCTGGGATGGCCGGTGGCGCAGCCCAGGTTGAGAAGCCGGCCCTCGGCCAGGATCAGGATGCTGTGGCCGTCGGGAAAAGTCCACATGTCGTACTGAGGCTTGATGTTGGTCTTCTTGATGCCGGCGGTCCTGGCCAGGCCGGACATGTCGATCTCGTTGTCGAAGTGGCCGATGTTGCCCACGATGGCCTTGTCCTTCATTCGGGCCATGTGCTCGGCGGTGATCACGTCGCAGTTGCCGGTGGCGGTCACGAAGATGTCGGCGGTGGCCAGCACGTCTTCTAGCCTCTCAACCTGGTAGCCCTCCATGGCCGCCTGCAGCGCACAGATGGGGTCGATCTCGGTGATCACCACCCGGGCCCCCTGGCCGCGCAACGATTGAGCGCAGCCCTTGCCCACGTCGCCGTAACCGCAGACCACCGCCAGCTTGCCGGCCAGCATGACGTCGGAGGCGCGCATCAGGCCGTCGACCAGCGAGTGCCGGCAGCCGTACAGGTTGTCGAACTTGCTCTTGGTCACGCTGTCGTTCACGTTGATGGCCGGGAACAAGAGCGTCCCCGCCTTCATCATGTCGTAGAGGCGGTGCACGCCGGTCGTGGTCTCCTCGGAGACGCCGTGGCAATCGGCCGCCACCTTGCGCCAGCGGTCGGGCGTCGCACGCTGAGTCCGGGCCAGCAGCTTCAAGACCAGCGCGAACTCCTCGCTGTCGGCGGTGGAAGGAGCCGGCACCTTCCCCGCCTTCTCGAACTCGACGCCCTTGTGGATGAGCAGCGTGGCGTCGCCGCCGTCATCCACGATCTGGGTGGGCCCGCGGCCGTTACCGAAGTCCAGGGCGGCGGCCGTGTAGTCCCAGTACTCCTCCAGGGTCTCGCCCTTTTTGGCGAAGACCGGGATGCCCTGGGGGTTTTCCGTGGTTCCGTTAGGCCCGACCGCCACCGCAGCGGCGGCGTGGTCCTGGGTCGAGAAGATGTTGCAGGAGGCCCAGCGAACCTCGGCCCCCAGCGCCTTGAGCGTCTCCGCCAGCACCGCGGTCTGAATGGTCATGTGCAAGCTGCCGGTGATGCGCTGGCCCCGGAGCGGCTGCTCGGCCGCCAGCTCGCGGCGCACCGACATCAGGCCCGGCATCTCCTGCTCGGCGAGCAGGATCTCCTTGCGGCCCCACTCCGCCAAGCGGAGGTCGGCCACCTGGTATTCGAGGGCCCCCTGAGCGGAGGCGGTGGGAAGCGTCGTGGTCATGGGTTTGGTTCTCCTTTGTGACGAAGCGGGGTTGCGGATGAAGGGCCGGGGCGGGTGGCGGTGGCCAAAACCAGGGCCGGCCCCTTGGCCTCGGTTTCGGGGGGCAGCTCCAGACAGCGGACGGCGCTGAGGCCGGCCTCGCCGAGCAGGCGCGTGAGGTCTTGCGGCTCGAAGCCGGGGTGCTCCTGGCCCATCTGGCGCCGGAAGTCCTCGCGATCGTGGCGCAGGAGGTCGACGATCACCGCCCGCCCGCCCGGTTTCAGGATGCGCGCCATCTCGCCGAGCACCGGTGCCGGCTCGGCCACGTAGGCGAGGACCAGGAGCAGGAGCGCCCCATCGCAGCTTCCGCCGTCGATGGGCAGCGCTTGCAGGCCGCCCTTTCGCAGTTCGACGTTAGGCAGGCCCTGGGTGCGCCGGGCCGCCGCCTTGAGCATGGCCGGGGAGAGATCGACACCGATGACCCGGCCCAGATGGGGGGCCAGGGTGGCCGCCGCCCAACCGGTGCCGCAACCCAGGTCGGCGACGGTCCAGTCCGCGGGCAAGAGGCCCAAGAGCGCGGGCAGGGCGAAGGCTCGACCGTACATCTCCTCGCGCAGGCGGTCCCAGCGGCTGGCAGCCCCCGCGAAGAAAGCCTGGGACGAACCGTGGCGACGGCTCAGGCAGCGGCTGAGACGGAGCTGGTCCTGGTGGACGGTGGCCCACTCCTCGGTCTGCTCGCGAGCCAGCAGCCAGAGCTTGCGCGCGGTGCCGTCGCCGTTGCCGGACGCCATCCCGTAGAGGTTGGTGGTGCCCTGGGATCGGCTCCTCACCCAGCCGCGGTCCGCCAGCACCTTGAGATGGCGGCTCACCGTGGACTGCGGGAGCTGCGTGACCTGCACCAGCTCCGCCACCCCCAACTCCTGCCGCTCCAGCAGGCGGAGCAGGCGCAGCCGGGTGGGATCGGCCAGGCTTTCCATCAGCGACAGCAAGGGGGTGGGCGGGCGACTTGTCATCGATCTATCCGGATGAAAGGATAGATGGAATGGAAGGTCGAGTCAACACCGAGGGTGGTCAGCTTGGTGTGGTTCGCAGGCCTGGCGATGCGCACGGGGCCTACGAACCGGGGACCGCCTCCTCGACGCGGTTGCGGCCGGCGGCCTTGGCGCGGTAGAGGGCCTGGTCGGCCGTCTCCACCAGGGCCGGCGATTCCCCTTTCGCGCGCGGCACCAGACTGGCCACACCCACACTCACCGTCACCATCGGGGCCGCCCTGGATCGATGGTGAGCGATGCCCAGCGCCAGGATGCCGGCTCGCGCCTCCTCGGCCACCCGCAGCGCCCCCTCGCGCGGGGTCTCCGGCAGCAGAAGGGCAAACTCCTCCCCGCCATAGCGGGCCGCCAGGTCGGGGGCGCGGCGGGCCAGGGCGGCCAGCGCGCCGGCCACCCGCTTGAGGCACAGGTCGCCGGCGGGGTGGCCATACAGGTCGTTGTAGGCCTTGAAGTCGTCGACGTCGAGCATCAGCAGCGACAGCGGCTGGCGGCTGCGCAGCGCCCGATCCCACTCCAGATCCAGCCGGTCCTTGAAGCCTCGGCGGTTGGCGAGACCGGTCAGCCCATCGCTGCCAGCCAGCTTCTCCAGCTCCTCGTTGGCTTCCCCCAGGAACCTGTTGGCCTCTTCCAGCAGGACGGTGCGTTCCCGAACCGTCGCCACGCTGGCCTCCAGGCTCCGGTTGAGCGTTCGCACCGCCTCCTCGGCCTGCCGGCGCTCGCGATCCGCCTGGTCGAGGGCCGAGGTGGCCAGGGCCACCACGTAGGTCATCAGGATGACCGTCGCCACCGCCGTCAGCGCCACGCCCAACTCGACGCCAAACAGACCCGCCTGTTGCCCCGCCAGACGCAGCCAGCTCAGGGCCAGGGGAATGGCGATGGCGGCCGGGAGCAACTGCCGGGCCAGTACGCCGCCCGAGCTGGCGCTGCCCAGCACCGCCAGAAACCCGCGACGGGGGCGAGCCCAGGCTGCGCCCAACGCAATAAGGCCGAAAGCCAGGGCGCTGCTCAAGGTCATCGGTTGCGGCTCGCCGGCCCTGGCAAAGGGCACCACGGTGTAGGCGCGGCCCAGGAGGGTGAGCAGGGAAAGCGACGCCACCAGGAGCAGAAGCGGGTGCTGGGGCCAGGGTCGCTCGGGTGGGCCCAGGTCGATCACGGCCAGCGCCAGGCCCAGGAAGAAGAGGCAGGCGGCGGCGTTGAGCGACATGGTACCGAGCGCGCCCGGGTTGCCCAGGGCCAGTCGCCACCCCAGAAGGGGCATCGCCAGGGCAAGCGCCCCCAGCGTCGCCGTGGCCCCTCCAGCGACCACCCCAAGTCCTCGCCGGGAAGCAGGCCCCGCCTCATCTCGCAGCAGGACCAGCGCCAGGCTGGCGGCCAGCAGGCCGGTCGCGGTCGGCGGATCCCTGACCCGCGCCCAACCCCAGAGAGCGAGCGCCACCGCCGCCACGGCAGCGGCCGTGGCCGGCCTCACCGTCGGGGACCGACCATGCATGCGCTAGACACCAGTGTAACAGGTCGACGACCAGGGCGGGCTCGGGCGTCCCCGCCCACACTGCGTCGCCCGCCCAAGCTATGGCCCACGCCTGGCTCCCTCGACCGCTGGCCACTGGAGCGCCTATGACACAGTCCCCCCCTTGCGCCGCGGCCACGAAAGGCGCATATTCGCGGTTGACATCCGGAGTGACCCGCGAGAGCGGGCCCGGCAACCTGGGGGGACATCCCAAGGTGCCGTCCTTCCCGGCCGATCCCAAGAAGGCTGGAAGGGAGATGTGGCCTCAGGCGCCCAAGAGGGGCGCGATCGAGGCAACGAAGTGTCCGGCGTGTGCCAAGAGAGGCCCACGCTCTCCGGGTGTCTTCTTCGGAAGGAGAAGGCACCGTGGCTCAAGTCAAGCAGACGCACCATTCCTCGGTCGATCCCGACCATCATCTCTGGCGCAACGGCCGCCTGTGGTGGGTGGCTTTCACCGTCCACCTCCCAGGCTGGCAGAAGGATCGGGTCCGGCTCTCCCTGGGCACCGACGACGTCGAGGAGGCGCGCCGGCGGCGCGACCAGATCCTCCACGAGTACCCGGCGGCCCGCGGCTGCGAGCTGTCGGTGCGCCTGGAGACCCGGCGCCGGGTGGCCCGCGCTCAGCGCTGTGCTGCCTGACGACGTGGAGCCAGGGCTCCCAGCACACGCCGAGAACCCAGACCGCAACCCGAGCGGATCGACTCACGACTAACGGAGGATCGCCCATGAGCCAGACCGCGATTGCGACCGCCACCCCCGAGGGCTGTCGCAGCCCTGGAGTCGCCGTTCTCACCTCGGAGTCGGTGGCCGAGGGCCATCCCGACAAGGTGGCCGACGCCATCGCCGACGCCATCCTCGACGCCTACCTGGCTCTGGACAAGCGGAGCCGGGTGGCCTGCGAGGTCCTCTGCAAGTCGGGAGTGGTGGTGCTGGCCGGCGAGATCGGCTCGGTGGCGGGTCTCGACCACTTGGGGATCGTCCGAGACGCGGTGCGGCAGATCGGCTACCACGATCCCGGCGAGACCTTCAGCGCGGACGGACTGCAGGTGATCCAGCACATCACCGGCCAGTCCTGGGAGATCGGCAGGAGCGTCGATCCGTCGACCAACCCGGTGGGCGAGCAGGGTGCGGGCGATCAGGGGATCGTGTTCGGCTACGCCAGCGACGAGACGCCGGAACTGATGCCCCTCCCCATCCTGCTGGCTCACCGGCTGGCCCAGGGGTTGGCCCGGGACCGCAAGAGCGGCGAGGTGGCCTGGCTCCGCCCCGACGGCAAGACCCAGGTCTCGGTGGCCTACCAAGACGGCCGGCCCGCCCGGGTGACCGAGGTGGTGGTCTCCGCCCAGCACACGCCTGACGTCGACGCCGAGACCATTCGGCGTTATGTGAAGAACTCGCTGGCTCCGCGAGCCCTGGCCGGCTGGTTCGATCGCGACATCCGCTTCACGGTGAACCCCAGCGGCAGCTTCGTCAAGGGCGGCCCCCTGGCCGATGCCGGCCTCACCGGCCGCAAGATCGTCGTCGACACCTACGGCGGAGCCGCCCGCCACGGCGGCGGCGCATTGAGCGGCAAGGACCCCTCCAAGGTGGACCGCAGCGGCGCCTACTTCTGCCGTTATGTGGCACGCCAGGTGGTGAAGGCGGGGCTGGCCGCACGGGTGGAGTTGCAGGTCGCCTACGCCATCGGGGTGGCGCAACCGGTGGCTCTCCGTGTCGACACCTTCGGCACCGGCGACGAGCGTGCCGCCGCCGACTTGGTCGCCGGCTTCGACTTCCGGCCCGGGGCCATCATCGAGCGGCTGGACCTGCTGCGGCCCATCTATCGCCAGACCACCAACTACGGCCACTTCGGGCGGCCTGGCCTCCCCTGGGAGGCGTAGGCGCGGGACGGCTTCGGCCGCGCTGCCGGATGGCGAACGCAAGCGCCGCTCTTGGTGCGAGTTCGTCTCGCCAAGCTCGCATCGAGGCGACGCGCTTCAGGCTAGAATCGGCGCGTGACCGCACGTTCGACGCGATGGGTCGGCGCAATCGTGGCCACGGTCTGCGTGGGCCTGCCCACCGGCGCCCCCCTGCTTGCCGGCCACCCGCCGAACCGCCCGCTTCCGGCGACCAGTCCCCGCCCCCCTCTCAAGGTGCTCCACCGGCACACCACCCGCGATGGCAGGATCGTCGCCAATTGGATCGGCGAGGACCCGAGCGAGCCCGACATGGACATCCCCCTCCACTTCGGCGTGGCGGAGTTGTGGTTCGAGTTCCGAGGGACGCCTTCGACGCCCGGCAACAAGGTGCTCTTCAGGCCCGCGGGGACTCTGTTCTTCAGCGACTGGACCTTCGACATCTTCAGCCCGGACGGTGCGGTCGTCGTGCTGCTCCAGGATCACTACGGTCCCTTTCACGTCGTCCGGGCGCGCATTCTGGAGAAGTACCTCA
>Ga0209342_10004627_pt1 | contig 14244 bp, 14 predicted proteins | sample RifCSP16_2_FD_184023 | JGI IMG/M metagenome (GOLD analysis project Ga0209342, IMG submission 184023) | Soil microbial communities from Rifle, Colorado - Rifle CSP2_sed 16_2 (SPAdes) (version 2) | ecosystem: Environmental > Terrestrial > Deep subsurface > Rock core/Sediment | place: Rifle... | reverse complement strand
GATAAATGCGACGAGCTTGGGGAGGACGTGCTCGCCCTTGTCGGCGTAGGCCATGTGGGTGGGCTTTCCTTTGATGGTCACGGTGAGGTCGATGGAACACGCATGGGCGGCGCGGATCCGCAGCGTCGTGGGCTCGGCGACGATCGCCATGTCCGGAATCACGCCGCATTCGATGAGGAAGCGGGTCCCCATCCCCGCCTCGATCTCACCGATGACCGCCGCACCGATGATGTCCCCCTTGGGCTGGAACCCAGCGTCGCGCAAGGCCTTTATGGCGTAGGTGAAGGCGGCGACGCCGCCCTTCATGTTCACAGTCCCCAAGCCGTAGACGTGACCGTCGTCCCGGATGTCGCCGCTGAACGGATCCTCCCCGATCTCATCATAGCCGGGGGCAATCGGCTCCGTATCGAGGTGCCCGTTGAACATCAGGGTCGGCCCCTCCCCGGTGCCGCGGATGCGCCACACCACGTTGCTCCGGCCGCGAGAGGGAGCGTTGTACCCTCGCACTTCGTAGGTCTCGACCTCGAAGCCCAGTGCGCGCAGCCGCCGGACCAGGAGGGCCGAAACCGCGGCCTCGTTCGGCGTGATGCTGGGCACCTTCACCAAGTCGCTCGTCAACCTCACGACGCCCTCGTGGTCGACCCCGTCCAGCACGCTCTGCACCAACCCGCGTTCCATCGCCCGCCTCCTAGACGAAGTCTTGATCGCTATCGGGCTTCTCCAGCGTCATCACCCGGTCCACCAATCGGATCACCCGGTCGAGCACGACGTCCTCGATGGGGGGCACCACGTCGTCGATCTCGGAGATGGCTCGTTTGCGCAGGCGCATCCAGTGGTACCCGCGCCGCCCTTCCCCCGCGCGCAGTTCCTCCTCCAGCAACCGCCGGTAGGCGAGGACAGCATCGAGGAGCTCGTTGACCAGAGCCACGATCTTCTCCGCGTGCGTTCGGTAGGCCGACATCCCTTCCGGATCACCCACGGCACCTTCCCCCACCCACAGCCTGCGTTAAAACCGTCTCCAGCGGTACGGAAGCTCCAGGATCAGCCCCGCGCGGGGGATGGTCTCCAGCGCCCGCAACGCTGCGGTCAGGATTGTCGTCTGCTGATCGGCGCGGAAGGCTTCGCCGAAGGGGTTCCCCAGGGGGAACCGCGCGTAGACGGCCCGCGGGGCGCCCACGGTCAGTGTGATCTCGGGTTTCAGCGTGATCCCGACGGTGGTCAGCCCCTTCCCTTCCAGCGCGTTGAGGACCAGCCCGCCGGACTGGTGACACATCCATCACCCCGGGCTGAGCACGACGACGTCAGCGCCTTCTGCGCGCAGCCGGTCACCCAGGAGCGGCCCTAGGGACGTCACTAGCGGACGGCCGTCGGGGATGAACCCCATCATCCCGTAGTGCATCGGCGCGACGCGGCCGATGACTCTCGCCGCCGCCAGTTCGGGCAGGCGGGTCAGGGGAAAGAGGCAGTTGATGTCCCGGTCGGCATCGGTGTGGTTGTAGTGCGAATGGGCTACGGCCAGCGCGTCCGCGGGGGTGTCGAACGGGATCTCGCGGTAGGTCAGGTCACCGTGGTCGCTGTGGATGTCAAACGGGGCCTGGTCCTTGCGGTGCACGCCGGCGGTCGTGACCAGGGCCACGCTGCACTCGGCCAGCGGGCGGGGCAGCGGGGTCCACTGCAGCCGATCGTTCCGCGTGAGGTGGAACTCCCGGTGGGCTAGGCCCGCCGCCTCGACCCAGCGGCGGAGGATGTCTTCATCCCCCGCACCGGCGTAATATCGGGCTTCCGCCGGCGCGCCCGCTCTTCCGGCCGGTTCCCGCCCTAGAGCAGCGTCACCCATGTGCCCACACCCTCGCGCTGCGCACGCTCGTACACGAGGCGCGCCGTCGCCACGTCCTCGCTGCCCAGCCCGCCGGGCGAATAGAGGATGATCTGTTCCGCCGACTCTCGACCGACCGCCCTGCCGGTCACAATGTCGGCCATCGTGGCATCGATATTGTTGAGCGAGAGGAGTCCTTGCGCAAAGAAGGGCCGCAGGCCCAGGGCGCCTGGGGGTTCGTCCCCACCCAGGACGTCAACGACCAGCCGGTCCACCCGGCGCAGGACGTCGACCTTGAGATCCTGGACGCCGCTGATGGCGATGAGGAGCATCCCCGCCTGACACCAGTCGCCCTCGAAGAATGGCTCCCGCGCCGAGGTCGCCAGCACGACGACGTCGGCACCACGGACGGCCTGGGCGCAGGTCTCACTCGCCGTCACGTCCAGGTCCAGCCGGCGGGCAAAGTCCTGCACGAACTTCCGGGCCACCTCGTCTCGGACATCGAAGCCCCTGGCCCGGCGCGGCCGCAAGGCGTGGTGCAGCGCCACCAAGTGTTCCCGTCCCTGGGCGGAGGCGCCGATGATGGCGATCGTCTCCACGGGGGTCCGGGCGAGGTACTTCGCTCCCACCGCCGACGCCGCGGCAGTCCGTCGTGCCGTAATGTAGCCGCCTTCGAGGATTGCCAGCGGCACCCCCCGTTCGAGGTCATTGATCACGATCAGAGCGGTGACGGCGGGAAGGCCGGCCCGCACCGGATTGTCCACAAAGTTCCCCAGCCACTTGAGGCCGACGATGGGCTCGCGCGGCGGCCCGGGATCGACGTACGCGGGGAACGCCGCAAAGTGCCCGCCGTGGGTGGCCCGCAGGTCCAGGTGCATCTTCTGGTGCCGCGCTCGCTGGTGACCGTGGGCCCGGAAGACATCCTCCACCAACTGCAGCATCTCTTCCGGCGACGGGGCGCACGCGCGCACGTCGGCCGCCGAAAGGAACAGCAGCTCAACGCTCACCGGGTCTGCCACCTCACCCGCCAGGTCCGATTACCCCCCACGCGCCTCGCCGGCCGCGACGGGCGGCTCGACCAGCCCCAGTTCCTGGAGGGTTCCCCGCAGCATCTGCTGCTGGCCCGCGGTCAACGGCTGGATGGGATCACGCGGGTAGCCCCCGGGTCGCCCCACCAGGTTCATGGCCGCCTTCAGCGGGGCTGGGAAGGTCCCGTTCACTCGGTTGAGCGCGTCGATCAGCCGGATGCACCGGTACTGGATGGCACGGGCCTGGGCGATCTTCCCCTCGCGCGCGAACATGAAGAGGTCGACCCCCTCCCGGCCCATCACCTGGGTGTCGGCGACGCTGATGAAGCCATCCACCCCCATGCTCACGGCGGGGAGCCCGCGGAGGGCGGAGTACCCGGCAAAGACGCGCAGGCGATCGCCCACCGTCTTGATCATCGCGACCAGCGGCATGAAATCGTGCGAGCTCTCCTTGATCGCCCCGACGTGGTCAATCTCGGCCAGACGCAGTACCAGTTCAGGCGTCAGGTCGACGCCTGTGACGTGCGGGATGTTGTACAGCAGGATGGGGATATCGACGGCGTCCGACACCGCCTGGTAGTGGGCCACGATGTCCGCCGGTGTCGGCAGGACGTAGTACGGCGGCGTGATCATGACGCCATCCATGCCGAGTTCCCGGGCCAGCGCCGTCATCTCAATGACCTGGGCCGTGGCGATGTCGGTCGTCCCGCCGATTACGGTGACGCGGCCGCGCACCTGATCCATGGCCACGCGAAACAGGCGCTTCCATTCGTCACGGGACAGGGCCCAGAATTCGCCCGTGTGGCCGGTCACCACGACCCCGTGCACGCCATCCTGGATCAGGAGTTCGATGTTCCGCTGGAAGGCCGCTTCGTCCAGTTCTCCGTCGCGGGTAAACGGGGTCACGAGCGCCGTGATCGTACCGCTCCAGCTAATATCGTGGCGATCCATCTCCTCGGTCCCTCCTTCGTGTTCTCGATCGTACACTGCCTTTGTCCTAGCGCCGCCCCGGCAGCTCAGCCCAGGTGCGCGATCCGACGTCGCAGGCCGCCAGGGCATACGCGCGTGTCGCCGTGGTGATATCGTTGATCCTGGCCCGCTCCGGCGGCGTGAACGGCCCCGCGACGCCTCCCGGACCGTACATCACACAGGGAACGCCGGCGTAATACTGCAGAATCGCGATGTCCCCCCCGCCGTAGGTCGGCGCGGATCGCTCCACGGGAGCGCCGGTGACGATCTCGTGTGCCCGCGCGACGGCCTGCGTCACGTAGAAGCCGTCAGACGTTTCGTATGGGGGAAAGAAGCGGGGGACCGGGTTGAGGATGGAGACCTCCGCCCGCAACCCCGGGTCGGCCGCCCGCAGCCGCGCGAGGAACCCCTCGATGTCCTCCTTGACCGACGGCGGCGTCACCCCCTTGGGCGCCCGCACCGAGAGACCCAGCGTGACCGTGTCCAGGTACAGACCGGTGCGGAACTCGTAGCCGCCGTGGAGATACCCGACGTTGACCCGCGGTTCGAGATACCCACGGTATGTGTCCAGATCGTAGGTGATCTCCAGGTCGCCCAGGCGCCGCAGCAGCGTGAGGAGGCGGGGGAGGACGCTCTCGCCCTTGTCGGGATAGGCCATGTGGGTGGGGCGGCCGCGCAGTGTCACCATGACGTCCGTGATCCCTGTGTGCGCCGGCCGGATCCGCAGGTTCGTCGGCTCACCCGAGATGGCCATGTCGGGGATCAGGCCGCAGTCCATGAGATGGCGGGTGCCCAGGCCGTACTCGATCTCCGCGACCACCGCCGCCGCGATGATGTCGCCTTGCGGGACAAAGCCCGCATCGCGCAGCGCCTTCAGGGCGTAGACGAAGGCGGCGACGCCGCCCTTCATGTTCACAGTCCCCAGCCCGTAGATGTGGCCGTCCGCCCGCACTGCACCGCTGAACGGGTCTTCGCCGATCTCGTCGTACCCCGGTGCGATCGGCTCAGTGTCGAGGTGCCCGTTGAACATCAAGCTCGGTCCTTCGCCCGTACCGCGGAGCCGCCAGACCACATTGAAGCGTCCCCGCCGGCGATCGCCATAGTTCCTGAGCTCGTACAGCTCGACGTCGAACCCCAACGCCGCCACCTTGCGCGCGAGAAACTGCGAGACGGCGTAGTCATCGCCGACGATGCTGGGGATGCGGACGAGCTCGCTGGTCAGCTCGACCACCCCGGTCTCGTCCACGTGCCTCAGGATCTCGTCGGCCCGCTCCGGCCCCATCGCCCTATCTCTCACGCCCACCGCCCGCCGCAGCCCCGCACGATGCTACGCGCCCGCCAGACCCGTGAAGGCGAAGCGGCGGATCTTCAGTGCGGGAACCTCGCTCACGTTGAAGAAGTCCCGGAAGAGCTTCGTCCGCTCCACTTTCGTGGTCCGGCCGACCATGTCGACATCGCCCAGGGCGGCGACGCAGTCCTGGGCAAATCGCAGGTTCCGCAGGGGCTTCGCCAGCCGCCCATCCTCGATGAGAAAGGTCCCGTCGCGCGTCAGGCCCGTCAGGACCAGTCGCTTCGGATCCACCACCGCCGTGTAATGGAACCGGGACACCCAGATGCCCCGTTTGATTGACCGCACCATCTCGTCCCTGGTGGCCGCCCCCCCCGCCATGAACATGTTCAACGGGTACGGCCCCCGGAGGTACGTGAACGTCGGCGGGAGGGCGTGACCGGTCGAGGCGGTCTGCTCCCGGGCCGCGCTGGCCGTGTCGTGCACGACGCCCGCGGCCACCCCACCGTCCACCAGCCGGACCTTCTGCTTGGGGACGCCCTCGAAGTCGAACGGCTGGCGCAACCCCTGGGGGTCTAGCCCGTCATCCCAGATCGTGACGCGATCGCTGAGTACCGGCTCGCCGAACCGACCGCTCATGAAGCTCGTCCCCTGCACCACCCCCGTCGCGCTGAAGGCGTATTGACCGAAATACTTCAGCATTTCGGCGACCGCGGGTTCCTCAAGCACGACCTCGTACTCGCCCGGCTCGATCGGCTGGGGGTCCCGGCCGCGGACCGCCTTCTCTATGGCTTCTGCGGCTACGGCCTCGGGGTCGATCTGGCTGACGGCCATCGCCACGGCGGAGGCATACCCCGAACCCTCGCCGCGCGTCATGACCGTGTGCAGGTCGGCCAGGGTGCTGACATGGTACGCCATCGTCCCCAGGCTGTTCGCGACGGCCACCTCGAACTCGGCCGTGATGAAGGCGCCCGCAGCTACCGCCCCCTGCCGCCCCGCCAGCGCGCACATCCGGCCGACCGCCTCGGCGCGCGCTTCGGGCGTCGCCGCGGCCGTGCGCGGGTCTCGATCATTCAGCGCCTCGGCCGGCTGCACCGGCGGCAGCGGGACGGCAGCCCCGTTCCCGGAGATGGTCTGTACCAGCCGGCGGGCCCGGGCCGTCGCCCGGGCGAGCCCCTGTCGGCTCAGGTCGCTGGTCGTGGCGATGCCCACGCGGTGGCCATCGATGATACGCACGGTGAGGTCCACGGTGCGCTCGGCCACGTTCTGATGGATTACCGAATTGGCGAATCGCGTTACGCACACGTCCTTCGCCACGAGCAGCGCCTCGGTCATCCGCCCGGTGCCTTGCGCGAGGGTCTCCGTCAGAATCCGTCCGGTCTCGGCGCGGCCCAACATAGGCATCGTCACCCGCTGCTGCCGACCCGCACCCGGCGAAACCGGGCCGGCGCCGCCCCGTGCCCGGTGGCGATGGCCTGCGACGGCTGCCCCTTCTCGCAGATAGGGACCGTCCACATCCGCCAGTGCATCTGGTCGCAGATGGCGTCACAGTTGCCCCAGAAGACCGGGGTAACCCCCATGTACGTCGGGTTCTTGTAGAGTCGCCCCAGCTTTCCCCGCCGGATCTCCCAGGCGATTTCCGTCCCGAAGTGGAAATTCAGGCGCTTGTCGTCGATACTCAGGCTCCGGTTCGTGGACATGAAGACACCCTCGTCGGTGTCGGCGATGAGATCCTCCAACGTCCAGGTCCCAGGCTCTAGGTTTACGTTGGTCATCCGGACCAGGGGCAGCCGGTTCCAGTCCTCGGCGCGCATCGCGCCGTTGCTGGCCTGCCCGAGTGCGGGGGCCGTCTCGCGCGAGGTCAAGTAGCCGACGAACAGGCCGTCGCGCACGATGGGGGTCCGCGCCGCGGGCACGCCCTCGTCGTCGTAGCCAAAGGAGCCGGCGCCCCCGGGGATGGTGGCGTCGGCGGTGATGTTGACGATCTCCGAGCCGTAGTGGAATCCCCCCAGTTTCTCCAGCGTGAGGAAGCTCGTGCCGGCAAAACTCGCCTCGCTACCGAGGACCCGATCGAGTTCGATGGCGTGCCCGCAGGACTCGTGGAGCTGCAGGCACAACTGCGGCCCGTCCAGGATGAGGGTGGTCTCACCGGCCGGGCACGGAGGGGCGTCCAGCAGCATCACGGCCTCCGCGGCGACCCGCGGAGCGGATTCCACGAGGTCCAAGGACGCGATGAACTCGTAGCCCGCGGCCAGTTGGTGGCGGGAGAAGCCGCTGGGGTAGGAGCGGCGCTGCACCTCGTGCGGCCCGGCTGCGACGGCGCGGAGCATCGCCCCGCTCTGCACGATGGTCTGGTGGATATCGCTGCCGAGCGTGCTCGCAAAGTGTTTCTCCTGCCGTTCCAGTTCGATCAAGGCCTCGGAGACGCGGACGCCTGGGACACGGCGCATCTCGGCGTCCGCCCGAAACAGCAGATCGAGTTTCTCCTCCACGGCGACAGCGAAGGGATCGCGGCGGACGACGGTAGCATACGCGTCGACCACCGCCGGGGCCTCCGCCAGGAGCACGGGGGCGCGGCGGACCGTGGCGCTAGCCCGTGCGATGGCGGTCGCCTCCGCGGTGACTCGGTCCACCTCCGCGGCGTCCAGGACCGCGCTGCTGGCGAACCCCCAGGCGCCGTCGACGATCACGCGTACCCCAAAGCCGCTGCTCTCACCCTGGATCGCGTGGCTCACTCGCCCACTGAGAACGCGCAGCGACTCCCGCGCGGTGCCCACGACGCGCACGTCGGCGTAAGTCGCACCGCGCAGGGACGCCAGGTTCAGGCTGCGCTGCAGCAGTTCTTTCATCCGTCAGCAGACCTCATCCGCGGACCCCGTTCAGTCCTGCGACGTCGGATCGAGCCTGTCGCGTACCCAATCTCCAAGCAAGTTGATGCCCAGAGCGGTGAGGAATATGGCCAGACCGGGGAAGGCCGAGATCCACCAGGCCAATGTCATGTAGCTTCTCCCCTCGGCCACCATGCCGCCCCAACTGGGGGTGGGGGGCTGGATCCCCAGGCCGAGGAAACTGAGTGAGGCCTCCGCGATGATCATCCGCGCCACCTCCAGCGTGGCGATCACGACGATCGCGTTGGTCGCGTTCGGCAACACGTGCGCGGCCAGGATACGCCGGTCGGGCGCGCCCAGCGCGCGGGCTGCCTCGACGAAATCCTGTTCTCGAATGCTCAACACCTGGGCCCGCACGACACGACAGTACACAACCCAGCCGGTGATGCCCAGCACGATGATCAGGTTCCGGAGACTCGGGCCGAGCACGGCGACGATGGCCAACGCCAGGACGAGCGAGGGGATCGCCAGCTGAATATCGGCCGCCATAATAGCCGGCGACAAGCCCGAGCAGGCTGCCGAGGATCCCCTGGACGAACACGGCGGCGAACCCGACCAACAACGAGACGCGCGCGCCATAGATCACGCGGCTGAGAATGTCCCGTCCCAGGTGATCGGTCCCCAGGAGATGGGCCCTCGTCCCTCCGGCCGACCAGAGCGGAGGGCGCAGCGTGCCTTCCAGATCCTGCGCCACCGGGCTGCTGGGGGCCACGAGCTGGGGAAGCAGTGCCGTCACAGCGATCGGCATTACCAGGAGCAGCCCGGCGATCCCCGTGTAATTCCGGGCCAGCAGCCTCAGCCAGCGCACCATCTTCCCCGACGGCTCAGCCGCGCGTGGCGTCGGACGCTGCCGCAGCACCGGTCGCGAGATCTGCGCCTCCACGCCTCTACCCGTACCGAATCCGGGGGTCGAGGTAGACGTAGAGGGTATCGACCAGCATGTTGATCGCCACGAACCCTACGGCGACGACAAGCACGTACGCCTGGACCACGGGCAGATCGCGCTGCTGAATGGCGTTGATCGCCAGCAGCCCCATCCCCGGATACGCGAAGACGGTTTCCGTGATCAGCGAGCCGCCGAGCCAGGTCCCGATCTGCAGACTGGAGACGGTGACGAAGGGAATCGCCGCGTTTTTCAGGGCGTGACGGACCAGGACCCGGCTCGGCAGCAATCCCTTCGCCCGCGCGGTCCGGATGAAGTCGGCCCGCAGCACTTCCAGCAGGCTGGACCGCAGGAGCCGAATCTGCACGGGAGCGGCAAAGACGCCGAGCGTCACGGCCGGCAGAACCAGATGCTCCAGCCCGCCGCGGCCGACCACCGGGAACCACCGCAGCCGCACGGCGAAGACCATGATCAGCAGGATACCGAGCCAGAAGGTCGGCATGGCCTGGCCGAACAGCGACACAATCCGGCTGAAATGGTCGATCACGCCGTTCCGTCTCGCCGCGGCCAGGACCCCCAGCGGGATAGCGATCAGGAAGGAGACGAGGATCCCGGACACCGCCAGCTGCAAGGTCGCCGGCAGCCGCTGCAGCACGATAGGGAGCACCGGGACCTTGTGACGGATGGAGATCCCGAGGTCGCCCTGGATGGCCCGCGTCAGGAAGCGCACATACTGCTCGGTGAGCGGTCGATCGAGGCCGAGCGAGCGCCGAAAGGCGGCCAGACCCTCGGGCGTAGTCTCGATGGGCAGGAGCGTCGCGGCCGGGTCGCCGGACAGATGGACGAGCGCAAAGGCGATGACGGAAACACCGAAGACCACAAAGACTGAATGCAGCAACCGCTGCAGGAGGTATCGGGTCATGGTGCACCGCGGATGGCGCGTCGCCCCGCGCGTTTCTTAGCCGGCACGAGCGGCGGTCGGTCCCCCGGCCACGAGCACACGGGGGTCGTGGGGTGACGAATCCTGACCCATGACCCCCCGCAACCTGCGGCTGGCGAGCAGGTCGCTCGCGCCGCCCGTCCGCGTCCTGCGCGGACCCACGCAGGACTACTTCAGACTGGCCCAGTTCATCCGAATCGACTCGTCCGGACTTGCCTTCCAGACGAGCCGGTTGCTCACCCCGTAGGTGTCAACGGGGTTAAACAGGAAGAGCCAGGCTGCCTCATCATAGACAATCCGTTCTATTTGCTGGAGGACCTGGGTGCGCTTTGCCGAGTTGCCCACGATCCTCCCCGCTTCTTCAAGGAGAGCGTCGACCTTCGGGCTACAGTAGTAGCCGTTCGGCGAGCCGCACCGGTGCAGTGAGGAGTAGGTGAGCGCGCTATCCAGCGAGGTGTTGCCGAACCCGGCCATAAAGGCACCGTCGCCGAACTCCTTCTTCGCCGGTGACAGATACCGCTCCCAGAAGGTCGTCCACGGTCGAATCCACAGGTTCGCTCTGATTCCCACGGCTGCCAGCTGGCCGGCCACCGCCTCGGCGATTTCGGCGTCCTTCACGTACCGGCCTCGGGGGGCGGAGAGCGCGAATTCAAACCCGTTCGGGAAGCCCGCTTCGGCCATGAGCTTCTTCGCCCTGGCCGGGTCGTAGGGATACGGAGCCAGGTCCCTGATGTGCCCCGCAATCCCCGGCGAGGTCGTGGCCGACCGCTGGATCGCGTAGCCGAGCATGACGCCGTTGATGATGGCCCGCTTGTTGACGGCGTAGTTCGCCGCGCGCCGCAGCCGCACGTCGTTGAAGGGCGGCACGCGGGTGTTGAATGCGAAGAAGAAAATCCGGATGCTCGGGGCCGTCTCGACGCGCAGGTTGGACGACCGAGTGATCTCCGGGACCCGCTCCGGGGGCACATTCGTGATCACGTCGAACTCCCCGGTCTGCAGGCCTGCCACGCGTGTGGCGGGGTCGGGGATGGGCCGGAAGACCACCGTCTTAATGGTGGGCGCGCCGCCCCAGTAGGACGGGTTCGCCTCGACCGTGATGTGGTCATCCTTGACCCACTCGACAAACTTGTAGGGCCCCGTCCCCACGGGGGTCAGGCGGAACTGCGTCGCACCCATTCGCTGGAATGTGTCCTTCGGCAGGATGTGGTAGATGATCATACGGCTGTCGAAGAGTGGGTCGGGTTCCTTGGTGATGATCCGGACGGTGTACTGGTCGATGATTTGGGCGTCCTTGTAGAAGGGAGTGATGTAGTAGGACCAGCCGGCGCCGGACTGTTCGGGCTGGGTGATCCAGTCCAGGGTGAACTTGACGTCGTCGGCGGTGAAATCCTCGCCGTTATGGAACTTGACCCCCTGCCGGAGCTTGAATTCCCAGGTCAGCGGGTCGATGTTCTTCCAGGACACGGCTAACGCGGGGGTCGGCCTCATGTCCTGGCCGCGGTGCACAAGGGCGTCAAAGATGTGGTAGTAGACGTTGCTTGCCGGGCCTACGTTATCCTCGAGCGGGTTCATCGAGCGCGGGTCCACTCCCTGCGCAATCACCACGCGACCGCGCGCTGCCTGCTGGCCAAACCCCGCGGAGGCGACGGTCAGCAGGAGCAGCAGAGCTATCACAGCGGTCCTGGCCTTCATTACTCTCCCCCCTCAAACGGGACGGAACCGGTCCGCCACCAGCTGGAATCAACACTCGGGCAGACGCTGACATTGCCCTTGACAATTGAATATTTTATACAATAAAGTGTTCGTAGTGTCAAGCCTATCCTTTTCCCGGACGTTCGACGGCCGGGACGGGAACCGACTCATACTTTGGGGCCGGGAGGGCCTCCTCGGAGGCCACAAGGCTGTTCAGGAGGCTCTCGAGTGATTGGCTTGGGTGAGATCAGCGCCGCGGTTCGTCAGGCTCGGCGGACCACACCGAACGTGGTGGCCGATGTCCTCAGCGAGGCCATCGTCCGGGGAATCCTTAAGGGGGGCGTCCAGCTGCGTCAGGATGCCCTGGCGGCGGAATTCGGCATCAGCCGCATTCCCGTGCGCGAAGCTCTGCGGAAGCTCGAGGCCGAGGGTCTGGTAACCTTTCACCCCAATCGCGGGGCGGTAGTGTCGGAACTCTCCCGGACGGAGGTGCAGGAGATCTACGAGATCCGCGTCCTCCTGGAGTCCAAGGCGCTGCGGCTGGCGATCCCCGACATGACCGACGCGACGTTGCAGCGAACCGAGGCCATCCTCCGCCTGCTGGACAAAGCTACCGACGCCGTTCGCTGGATCGAGTTGAACCGAGAGTTTCACTCAACCCTCTATGCCACCGCGAACAAACCCCGGCTCCTTCAGCTGATCAACACCCTTCGCACAAACGTCGATCGCTACGTGCACATCTACATCTCCTCCCTTGGCAACCGTGAAGCGGCGCAGCGCGAACACCGCCAGATTCTCGAAGCGTGCCGGCGGGGGAACCAGGAAGCGGCCGTGCGCGCACTGGAGCAGCACCTGGCGCGCGTTGCCGCTGGGGTCGCGACCTACCTGCAGCAGGAAACGGGCAGCACCCTGGCGCCTCTGGCCGAGGCGATCCCCGCCCTCGCGGTCGATCGCGGCACACGCGCCGACGGAAAGGCCTAGATCGGGGAGCGCTGCCGGGCTTCCGTCACCTCATCCGTATCCGCCCCAGCGGCTTCCTCCCCGCTTATTGCCGCAGCCGTTATGCCCGTCTCCAGGCTTTCCGCCGGCGGGACGCGCAGGGGCGCGGCGACGTAGCCGAGGAGCGGTGTGAGGTCAGAGACTCGCTTTACAGTCATCGTGACAGATCACATCTTCCCCTCCCTCGACCCTGAACGCACCACCCTCGCCGCCGTCGGCGCCGAGGTGCGGACGGTGCCAGAAGCGAACCCCGAGCGCCTTCGGGATGCGGTGCCAAACGCTGACGCCCTGCTCGTCTGCTACGCGCAGATCAGCCAGGACGTGATCGAGCGTGCCCAGCGCTGTCGGGTCATCGCCCGCTATGGCATTGGCGTCGACAACATCGACGTGGCGGCGGCGACCCGACAGGGGATCGTGGTGACCAACGTCCCGGACTACTGCGTCGAGGAGGTCAGCGACCACACCCTGGCCTTCCTCCTGGCCTGCGCGCGCAAGGTCCCCCGCATGGACCGCGAGACCCGCCACCGCTGGGACAACCGGGCTGCCGTCCCTATCCACCGATTGCGCGGCCAGGTCCTGGGCCTGATCGGCTTCGGCAAGATTCCCCGCGCCCTCGCGGCCAGGGTTGTCCCATTGGGGATGCGGATCATCACCTTCGACCCCTATGTCGGCGCGGAGGCCATGCGCGCTCACGGCGCGGCGCCGGGCGATCTGGCCACGGTGCTCGCCGAGAGTGACTTCGTCTCCCTCCACGCCCCCCTCACGCCGGAAACCACGGGGCTGATCGACGAGGCGGCGCTGCGCGCCATGAAACCGACGGCGTATCTGATCAATACGGCGCGCGGCGCTCTCGTCGACCAGACGGCGCTCGCCCGCGCGCTGCGCGAGGGATGGATCGCCGGCGCGGCTTTGGATGTCCTGCCCGACGAACCACCCGCCGCCGACAACCCGCTGCTGACCCTGAGCAACGTGATCTTGACACCGCACATCGCATTTTATTCGGAGGAATCGCAGCGCGAACTGCAACAGAAAGCAGCCGAGGAGGTTGCCCGTGTCCTGACAGGGCGACCGCCGCGGTACCCCGTGAACAAAATTTTGCCCGTATCCCCTTCTGGAAGGTAGCCGATGGAGCGCGCAGCCGCGACCCCCGAATTCTGGTTCACCAGCCCGCACAACGCAATCGAAGAAGTACGCCGGGAACTGCATTTTCCCCCGAAGATCCAGATCCACGACATCACGCTGCGCGATGGGGAACAACAGGCGGGTGTCGTCTTCTCTAAGGACGACAAGGTGCGCATCGCCGAGAAGCTGGCCGAGGCGGGCGTCCACCGGATCGAAGCCGGCATGCCCACCGTGTGTCAGGCCGATGAGGACGCGATCAAGGAGATCACGCGGCGGCGCCTGGGCCCCCAGGTCTTTGCCTTCTCCCGCTGCATGGTATCGGACATTCAGCGCGCGGTCGACTGCGGCGTCGATGGCGTAGTGGTGGAGATCCCCAGCAGCGAGCACATCATCCAGCTGGCCTACGAATGGCCGCTGCAGAAGGCGATCGATCTCTCGGTCGAGGCAACCCGGTACGCCCGGGAGCAGGGTCTGTATGTGACGTTCTTTCCGATCGACGCGACCCGCGCCGACCCCGCCTGGTTCGTGAGCCTCATCGAGCAGGTGGCGACGAACGGCCACATGGACGCCCTGGTGCTGGTAGATACCTTCGGCGGGTGCTCCCCCCACGCCATTGCGT
>Ga0209342_10004623_pt1 | contig 14252 bp, 22 predicted proteins | sample RifCSP16_2_FD_184023 | JGI IMG/M metagenome (GOLD analysis project Ga0209342, IMG submission 184023) | Soil microbial communities from Rifle, Colorado - Rifle CSP2_sed 16_2 (SPAdes) (version 2) | ecosystem: Environmental > Terrestrial > Deep subsurface > Rock core/Sediment | place: Rifle... | reverse complement strand
GTTATTAATGAACAAGTGAACCACTCATAAATGGGTATGTTCATTAATGTTCATCGATTTTGCGGTAGTAAGGCACTAAGTTCCTGTAAAGTGCGTGTAAGCACTAATGTAAGGTGACTATGGAAGCTTATTTGATTGGAAATAACCTCACCCCCGACCCCTCTCCTAAAGGCGAGCGGAGTTATGAGACTTCCCTGACTGTTACGCAGTGGATGGAGCTGGTGAGGGGGGAGCGGGCGGTGAAGGAGCCCTGCAATCCGTTCCGGGTGGAGGCGGTGAGGGAGGGGAAGTTGTATTGCCTGCTGTGCTGCGGGGTGTGGACCCATGATGTGATCGTTGGATGGCAGGTTTCGGGTGCGAGGTGTCAGGTGAAGCGGTGCAGGATGTGTGGAAAGGAAGGTGTGATATGAAGGATATCTGGTGGGTGGAGATGAAGGGCTCAGATTTCGTGCTCAAGCTATTGAAGCGTTTGCGTGAGATGTGGCGTCTGGGCACTCCTGATCTGACGATCAGGCGGAAGAAGTTCATTGAGTTGATCAGGAAAGGAAGGTAGGTATGAGGCGGAACAGTTATGAAATGATGATCGAAGGGGGGAGGGTGAATAGGGGGAAGTTGAAGAAGATCAGGAAGCGATCTGCAGTCCGCGGTCAGCTTGGCAAGTGGAAGCGCCAGGCGTGGAATGTGCTGGGCGGCGTTGGATTGATCATGATGATCCTGGTACTGGGGTGGTTGGCGATGGGAGGTGGTGGATGAAGAATAGAGATTGGACGCTTCGACTACATTCGCAACGAACGCTCACTCCGCTCAGCGCGAAGATTAGTCCCACGACGGGGATGCTGCGCAAGAATTAAGTGCCTGGCTCGATGGTAGGGATGATTTGCTTGGCAAATCGCAGGGACCCACCACCGAACACAGGCAATCGGATTATACACCGCCTACTGCGGTGCAAGTGGCCGATTAGAAGGAGCTGCAGAATGGATATTGATGCCATAGGCACAGTTGTGTCAATCATAATTTTAGTGATCGTTGTCAGTCTGAGTGTTGGCCATGGGACCGCACGGGAGCGATATCAACGCCCAAATGTAACGTGCGCACGGGTGAACCAGGGTGTTGGTGAGCTCGAAGTGGACTCAAGCCATAGTGAGCATTTGATTCGTGAGATGAATTTGCCGCCAAATGCGAAGATCCACATTATGGAGAGAAATCATTCGTACCTGGTAAGGTTCAAACTGCCCGGAATACACAGCGGGAGACAAGCTATCTGTGGCTATGTGCAGGATTGGGCGCGGGCAAACGGTTATCAGGGACCGGTCGAGGAACGATGATTTACATAATTTTGCTTTTGATCGGTTGGTTCTTTCTCAGCCAGCGCATTGCTGATTGGTTTTTGCAGGATGCGGAGAATGAAGATCTGATCCTCACGGTTCGGGCAGCTATGTTCATGGCGCCTGCGATGATCGGGCTGATGGTCTTGACCTGGCTGAGCTGGAAGACCTATGCACGACTGTTCGAGCTGAATGAGAGCTTGCCGATTCACTTTGCGCTGCCCATACCAAGTGAACATTGGGTTGATGAATTGTAGGAGGTGAGTAATGGATGAATATCATCCTCCACGAACGTGGAAATATGTAGTTCCTGGAGCGATCGTGGCGCTGTTGATCCCGTTGACGGGAAAGATGATCGCGTCGACGAACCCTGAGATCCAGTTTTGGGCGATCGTTCCGATCGGGTTGGTAGTGCTGTTCACGATCGTTACACTGGTCAATCTGTGGAAGTATATGAGTGAGCATGCCACCCAGATGTTCTACCAACATCAGAGTGCATTGAGCACGACGCCACTCGTTTTGCTGGCACAGAGTATGAAACAAATGCATCCTGAGGCGGTGCGAGTATTGAACCGCTTTGGGGTGCGGACGAATTGGGAAGTGAAAGTGAACGCGAATCTGGGCGAACGAGATTGGGTGCTGATGGGCACGAATGTCCATCTGGGGTTTATTGAGTTCGTGCTCTCCAATTCCCGCACGGCGCTTTATCCGAAGAACCGATTCAGCCAGGGTTCGCTGAAATGGGATCCCGATGGGTTGGTGGAGGACCGTGAGCAATATGAAGAGTTCGAGATGTGGATGTTCGCTCGGTTGATGGTTACGCGCTCGCATGGAGATTTCAGACCTGCGGAGTTCATCCCGCCATGGACTCCCTCACTGATCATGGAAATGATGGGGATGACGGGGGAGCAGGACCTATATTATCCGAAGGAAGAGGTGAGGAAGGATCTGAATGGACACGCTCTGACGAGCAGGGCAGAAGGTAGTCAGCAGTCTGCAGCGAGCAATGACAATGGGCAGAAGGCAGAAGGCAGAATGCAGGGTGAGCCTGAGTTGAGTGATGAAGAAATGGATGCGATCACGAAAGAACAATTGGCATATTCAGAAAAGTATCTGCAATAAGTTTTGAAAGGAGATTCCAATGAATATCGGTTTCGATATGGGCATGGGTGCCCTGAAATTGTGGAGCAAGCCAGGCGGCTTGCAGCTGGTGAGCCAGGTGGCAAATAACGGACGTGCTCACCTGGCAGATGGGATCGTTGGGTTGAAGAACCGCAAGCGCCCGATGCTGGTGAGTGGTGATTTCGGTTCTTTCTATGTTGGAGATGCGGCGCATGGGCATGGACGGCCCGTGGAGAACCTGGATTTCGATCGACTGACCGGAGCGCCGGAGATGCGTGTGCTGCTGTATGCGGCCCTGGCGCAATATCAGGATGAGCATGGTCCATTCGATGCGCCGCTCAGTTTGATGGTGGGCCTGCCCTTGCAGATGATGATGGGGGATTCGGCGAAGGACTTTCAGCGAGGGGTGAAGACCTGGCTGAAAGGCCCGCATGAGTTCACTGTGGATGGGATCTCCCATGCCATCGAAGTGGAGGATGTGAGGCAGACATCACAGGCGGTGGGAGCATTGTTCGATTACGTGCTCGACGATAAAGGCCAGATGGTGGGAGAGCGTGGATCTGTCCTTCTGGACGAAGTAGGCGTGATCAGCGTGGGCTTCAATACGGTGGAACTGCTGGTTGTGAAGGAACGCGGTGCAGTGGAACGATTCACGCGTGGGAATACGCTGGGTGTTCGGCGCCTGCTGGAGCTGATCAATCGGGATGGTCTGTATTCGCTCGGTGAGCTGGATGGGATGCTGCGAGGCGGCGGCCTGCGCACGGAATTGAAAAGCTCACTCCCGATCTGGAGCCGTGAAGTGAACGGTGAGATCGAGAAGGTCTGGGGCGTGAGCCATCGTCGTTTCGCGAAGGTGCTGATCACTGGCGGTGGTGCGCTGCTGTTGAAGGAGACGCTCACATTGCAGTTTGGGCATAAGGCATGGCTGCCAGAGAACCCCGTTTTGTCGATCGCAAGAGGGTTGTGGAAGCTCTCTGTGATGAAGAGATAAGCAGAAGGCGGAAGGCAGTAAGCAGTAATTGGTAATTAGAGATGGGAGTTCGTGATCCACACGCCGCATAGCGGCAGTAGGAGTACCTAATGGCGAATGGTTTACCTGGCAAACCGTCAAATATGCAACTTTATGGAAAGAACAGTGTGCGACTGCGCTTTGGTGATGGGAATATTGTTCTTGGTCTGGATCCGCAGATGGATGCGCTCTATGAAAAGATCAATAGTCTCCCGCATGGGATGAAATTTCAGACCGTTGCCAAGTGGCTGCTCACTGGAGCGATGATGGAAACCGCTTTGCCACCTGATGATGTGGCTGAAATGCAAAAAGCAGCCGTAGACATCATGGCGAATTTCGTGGTGGATTAGCAGAAGGGTTTTTAGCCGCGCGAAACCTCCCCCAATTTTCAACCGCGAGAAACCTCCCCCGCGTTTTGCGTGCGCTCGGACAGGTGCCGGGATGGGACACCTCCGAGCTGTGGGGGAGGGGGGAAGTTGGGGGGTCGCGTGCGTGAGATGGAGCAGGTAAAAGGAGAGCATTATGGATTTGAAGCAATGGCACTGTAAGAATAAGCATGCCCTGGGGATGATCAGGTTGAACGGGAATGGCATCCCGCAGCTGATGTTGTATCGCCATGCTGTGGATCTGGCTGCGGATCAGCCTGCTCAGGTGGATGTGATGATGGGTCCGCTAACGGGTCAGATGCTCGTGCAGTGTGATATCTGCAGCGAGGTGGCATTTTGGGGAGTCTCTGTGGATGCGCTGGCAGATCTGATCCGCGGACTGAAGAGGAAGCAGCTGGAGCAGCTGGAGGCAAAGCTGATGAAGGAGAATGCGGAGAAGTCCAAGAGGCTCAGAAGCCAGGCGAGGTTCGAGTGAAGAAGCGACCCCCATCCCCAGCCCTTCCCCCAAAATGGGTGAAGAGAGTGCTGATCGGCATTGTGGGACTGACTGCCTTTGAATATTCGCGGGTGACATTCGATAACCTGGCGTGGGCCCAGCTGATCGTGATGGGTCTGGAGCAGAAGCCGTATGTGTACCGTGCGCTGGTGCCCTGGCTGGCTCATCTGCTAGTGATGTTGGGGCTACAAGCAGACGTGGCGCTGACCATCGTTGTGATCGCTTCTGCATTTGGATTGATCTATGGCATCAAGTATTTGCTTGCAACTTTCAGAAAATCGTGAATTGCGAGAGTTCGTGATCGCTGCCCTGGCTGTGGAAGTCTTTATGGTGGTGTTCATTATTTTTTGCAAGGTATATGATCTGACAACTGCAATGATCTTTGCTGTTTCTCTTGGCTTGCTGGCACGGGGGAAGTTGAATGCATTTTATTTGCTGTATCCGTTGGGATGCATCAACAGGGAAACGATGTTCTTATTGAGTATTTTTTTTGCGGTCCACTTCGTGGGGAGACTAGAGCTTCGAGATTGGTTCTTCGGGCTTGGTTATCAGGGCGGCGCGTTCGCGGCGATCCGAATGGCGATCATGAAGATCTTCGAGGCGAATGATGGACAGCCATTTTATTTGCTGCCAAATGTGCATTTGAGGGAGACTTTGGCGCATCCCATAATGTTCGTGTTGCTGTGCGCATTGGTGATTGTGACCTGGTATTTTGTGGCAAGAGATTGGATGGAGAAGCCCAAGTTTTTGCGATCGGCGTTGTGCGTAATGCTGCCTTTGCAGGTGGTGCTGTACGTTTTGCTGGGGAAGGCGTATGAGATACGGGTGTTCGCGGAGGTCTTCCCTGTGGTGTGGTGTCTCATGTTCCAGGTTCCAAGTATCAGATGGCGGCATGAAGGAGAATAGAACACTGATCAAGGAGCTGCGGGCGGATCTGCATTACTGGCAGATGATCGCCAGGTTAGACCCCGTGTGTATAATATCATCACAATCAAAAACAAGGAGATATAAAATGGACGCACTCGAAACAATCTTACAAGAAAAAGTCAACATGGTAGCGAAGGTTCTGATCGAGAAGTACCCCGAAGTTGCCAAGAATGACCCGAAGCAGATCGGCAAGATGGCAAAGGAAATCGTTTTCAATCTTGCGAACATGGCAGCGGACATCGTGAATGAAAACTAATCACGGAGGCGCAAGGGAAGGGGCTGGGAAACCAGCCCTATATAACAAACCGATGAAACGAATAAACGTAATGCTTGATCCTGAAACAATAACCTTCTATAAAACACAGGGTAACAATTTATCAGAAGGCATCCGCAATTATTGGCGGGGTCTAACAAAGCGTAGAGCCGACTCATTGAAGGCTGGGCGAAATTTGCCCGCTAAGTCAAAACAATCCAAAGGTGAGAAGCCCGCGTAAGGCGGCTCACGCAAGCCGTTGGCTGTTTGCTCCGCGACAGCAGAAATACTAAAATCAGATGAAAAAATACGATGAGATATTCCGCTCCATGCCTGACGCTGTGGCTATTGTTGACCGTTTCGGCGTCATTGTCACGGTTAACAATAAGTTGCTGGCACTGTTCGGCTACTCCGAGAACGAGATAATTGGAAAAGTAATCGAGAAGTTGGTTCCCAAAAAACTTTCAGCACAGCACCAAAAAGACCGCCAGACATATTCCCGTCACCCCGTTGCGCGCCCGATGGGAGTGCATAAGGCACTCAACGGCTTACATAAAAACGGCACAAATTTTCCAGTTGAGATTTCACTAATCCCCATCTACAATCCAGACCTGTACACGATTGCGTTTATCCGTGATATGTTCGAGATCAATCGGGCGCACGAGGAAGCCTTATTCGGTTGGGCAAAAGCCATCGATCTTAGAGACCACGAAACCAGCGAACACACGGAGCGCGTTGTGGCGTTGACTCTGCGTCTTGCAAAACTGATGAACTATAGCGAAAGTGAATTGTTGCATGTCTCTCGCGGCGCACTCTTACACGACATTGGTAAGATTGCCATTCCAGATCGGATATTGCATAAAAAGGTAAAGCTCAGTCCCGCTGAATTTGAGATTATGAAAAAGCACCCTGTCATGGCGCACAACATGATTAGTCATATCGAATTTCTGAAACACGCCGTACATATCCCCTATTGCCATCATGAGCATTGGGACGGTACGGGCTACCCAAATGGATTAATAGGCGCACAGATACCATTGGAGGCGCGCTTATTTTCCATTATCGATGTATACGACGCGCTCACCTCCAAGCGTCCCTATCGCAAAGCCTGGACAAAGGCGCGGGCGTTACGATACATTCGGTCACAAAGCGGCAAGTTATTTGACCCAGAAGTCACTAATGTTTTTTTCGACAAATTGGATTATGTTTTGCGCGGTGAAAACGAAGCCCGCACCAAAGGCACAGCCAACAATGCGTGAACCAGACGTGAAACTACGTGCCGTAAAAATTAGTGGTCTTGCGTTCCCCGTTTCACGCTGGTTACGCAAGCCGATGGATGCACGTTCGCTAAAAGCAACAAGAGCGAAGTGCAAGGAAATTGCCACAAAGATGCGTGAGTTACAGACCCCCTCCCAGCCTCCCCCAAATGGGAAGAACACCAATTTGGGGGAGGAGAAAGACTCTTGACAAACGCGAACCGCGCGTTTAAGATTGTCTCAAGTTCAGCACGCCCGTTCTACCCTCACCCCCGACCCCTCTCCCAAGGGGCGAGGGGAGCAGTAATGGGCAGGTTCAGAGATAGGCGCCTGATGTCATTTGACATCGGGCGCTTTTGATTCGCCCTCACCCTACCCTCTCCCTGGAAGGGCGAGGGGAAATAAGGAGCAATGGCATGAATACGTTTGGCAGACGGTTACTTTTCTTCGCGCTTTTTGTGATGTTGCTGGTTGCTTGTTCACCAGCACGGGCAGCTGTAGCGCCGCTGATGGAAGTGCCCGATGAGGGGCGGTTGTTGGTTCTTACACTTGTCACGGCAGGTGTGACCTGGCTGCTCTTGAAGGCAAGCATCGTTTTCAAGGTCGATTTATCGGGTCATGCTGGTCCGGTTGCGGTTGCGGTTGCGCCGATCTTTGTAACTCTCATCGAAGCTGGATTGCGACTGATTCCCCCTGTCTTTGACAATATCGTTTTGACGATCATTCACCTGATCGTTTTGCTGGTCGGGTCCATCGGGACGTTCTTCCTGTTTCAGCGGAAGGCGCCGAGGCTGCGATAGGGCAGGCGTGAAAGCTGCTTGTACATAAATGCCTCATTATGATGAGATCCGAAATCTGTTTAGGATCATCATGGCCATGCGTGAACCATACGATCATCATGGTGATCGCGTGGCTGGATATGCGATGAGCCTGGCGAAAATTCTTGACGTGCCTTCTGAGCAAGTGGAGCTGATCACCTGGGGAGCACATCTGCATGATATCGGCAAGATTCTGATCCGTAGAGAGCTGCTGAATTCGACGCGCAAGTACGCCGAGGCGGAGCGAGTCGAAGTGAGAGCGCACGCCATGCTCGGGTGGGCATTGGTGCATGAGGCCGGCTATGACGATATTATCCAGCAGATCGTGCGACATCACCACGAACGTTGGGATGGCAAGGGCTATCCTGACGGGCTTGCAGGAGAGGATATCCCGCTGGGGGCGCGGATCGTGTGCATTTGTGATTCTTATGAGGCGTTGATCAGTCAGCGCGCTTATCGGGAGGCGTATTCGCACAATTTTGCGATGGCGTTCATCCAGAAGGATAAGGGCACGCATTACGATCCGCAGCTGGTGGATCTGTTCTTTCGGAAGGTTGCCATCGATGCCACAAAAACTCGACCCTGAACCGCTCAAACAGATCGATGCGATCACGATTTATGCAATGATCCGCGAGATGAATGATGGTTTGATGACGCAGGCAAAGGCAACGAATAATAATGTTGGCAACATCCTGCGAGTATCGCTGACGTTGCAGGAAGCCGTTGCAAACCTGATCCAAAATCTGAGCGAGACGCGTGACCAGCGTTATCAACAAGAGATCGATGCATTGGAAGAGCAGATGAGCGCCCTGGTCAAAGAGTTGGAAGTGAAAAAAGCTGCGAAGGTGGAGAATAAATCCACTGCAGAGCGAATCCAGGCGGCTGCAAAAGAGGCTGTGACTGAGGTCCAGGCTGAGGAGCGTAAGAAGAGGAGTATTGACTGGTTTGGTGTGCGCGATACTGCGATCAAGGCTGCGGTTGCAATGATGACCGTTGCCATCATTGTTTGGATCGCTTCACAGGCACCTGGCATCGGTGAATTGATCAGAGATGTCTTTGGAAAGTAGGAAATATGGAAGAACAAATGGTCCCTGGTGATTACACTGCGACTGAGCCACTCAATATCCGTTCGCAGATGAACACGAAGAACGTAAATAATATTGTGGGCGGGTACACCAACGGTGTGCCTTTCACGGTGTATCAGGTCTATCCTGAAAAGGATGGAATCGTGTGGGGGCGCGTGAGCTCCAACACGGGTGATGGCTTTTCGCGGTATGTGGGTTTGCGCGTGAACAATCGTGTGAAGGCACGGTTGGAAAAGGCGTTCGAGCCTGGTGGCGACAATGATCCATTGTGGAGCGTTTTGAGAACGCTGACGGATGCGATCAGGTTGCTGACGGATGCTGTACGCGAACTGGCTAGGAAGTAACTGAGATGGCTATCAGACGTGTGACGCAATTGGAGCTGGAGAATTTTGCTCAGGGCCTGCAGAACGCTGAGGAGGTTGAGAGCAAAGCGCTGTTAAGTGTTGCCGATGTGCGCGCACGTGAGGTGATGTTCATTCGAACGTTGAAAGATTCGGGGAAGATCACAGATGATGAGCAGATCCCTTCGTGGGCGGATGTGTACCAGCAGTTGTTGAATGCGGGTGTGCGTGGCCGCATTGCAGCATATATCGCCTGGGCAACGATGCCGAAGAAATATCGCTTCCCAGAAACACAGGAAAAGCTGGCGATTGAATTCCTGGGACTCACTTCTGACCGTGCGATCGCCACATGGCGAAGGAAGTATCCCGAGATCGATATGATGATCTCCACCCTGCAGGCTGAAGCGATGCTGGAATTTCGTCCAGGTGCGTTCCATGCGCTGGGAACTGTGGCGAGCGACCCGAGTTATCGGGCGAATGCGGACCGCAGGTTGTTCTTCGAAATGACACGCGATTACACGCCTCGCCAGAAGATCGAAGGCGATGAGGGCAAGGGCGTTGGTCATAAGCTGCTCGGGCAGCTGAAGAAGCTTTCCACGGTTCAGCTGATCGAGACGCTGGGTAGTGATGCAATGGAGATCATGAAGGAGCTGGAGGAGGAGCTGGAAGAAGGAGACGCGGAAGGCGGAAGGCAGAAGGCAGAGGGCAGCGATGCAGAAGAGTGATTCGAAGCGCGAGGCCGTGAAGGCAGAGATCAAGAACCGCCTGATGGCGGAGCGTGATTTCCTGTCTTTTTGCAAACACGTGGATAGGAAGCATCCCGTGGAGGCACGGCATGTGCAGGTGCTGGCTCACAAGCTGGAGGAAGTGGCGAAGTATATCCTTTCGGATGGGCAAGAGGGAATCAGCCGCCTGATGGTGTTCATGCCTCCACGGTATTGGAAGAGCCAGACTGCGTCACGCAAGTTCCCTGCCTGGCTGCTGGGGAAGAACCCAGACTTGCGGATCATTATGACTTCCTATAATGCAGACCTGGCAAGCAAGCATTCGAAGGCTGTGCGTGACACAATCCAATCGGAAGAATATTCACAGGTGTTCGGTGCACTGGCTTCAAGCAATGAGCCTGTTCTGCTGGACCCTGAGAGCAAGGCTTCGGCTTCGTGGGATATCGCCGATCGGAGAGGTGGGATGCTGGCTGCAGGTGTGGGCGGCGGTATCACAGGTTTCGGTGCGAACCTGTTCATTATCGATGATCCCGTGAAAGGACGCAAGGAAGCAAGCTCTGAAACATTGCGTGAAGACTCTTATGAGTGGTATCGCTCGACAGCTTATACACGCCTCGAAGATCATGGGGCGATCATCGTGATCATGACACGCTGGGATGTGGAAGATCTCTCGGGTCACCTTTTGAAGGCAATGGTCTCAGACCCTGAAGCAGACCAGTGGGAGGTTGTGTTCATGCCTGCGCTGGCTTTGGAAGAGGATGAATATCCAAAGACGCGTGAGGAGTTTATCGAGAATTTATTGCGAGGCGTTTTTATTCCGATGGGCGGAGACCAACTGGGGCGCTCACCAGGGGAACCGCTGTGGCAGGCGAAGCATGATGAACATCAGTTGCATGCGCTTTCAGTCAATATGGATGATTTTGAGTTCATGGCGCAATACCAGCAGATGCCACGCCTGGCAAAGGGCAATTTCTTCGACGAGGCAGATTTCCATGTCGTTGAACGGGCACCAAAGGGGTTGCAGTGGTATCGCTATGTGGATCTGGCATTGGGCAAGACCGAACAAAGCGATTTCAATGCAACGGCAGCCGTGGCGATGGACAACGAAGGGGATCTGTTTATACGCGATATGTTCAAGGAGCGGAACCTGGATCTCTTCCTGGGAGGGTTGAAGGCGTTGATGCTTTCGGATTCGGAAGAAGGAACGATGTGGGGCATTGAAGATAATGCCTTTCAATCGCTGGTAGTTAAGCAGTTTCTGAGTGATCGGAGCCTGGCGAAGATCCCGATCCTCGGGATGACACGCAAGAGCTCGGATGGAGATAAAACGCAATGGGCTCAGCCCTGGCGTATGCGAGCGAAGCAGGGAAAAGTGAAGCTGGTGCGCGGCGTGTGGAATCTTTCGTTTTTGCGGACTGCAACCGCGTTTGGTCCCACTGCAAGGGAAGATGATGAGATCGATACGGTGAGCGGTGGGAACCAGATGATCGCCGATAACGTGAGCGGGACGGGGAAGACTGCCTCAGCTGAGGCTGTGGTGGTGAGTGCGGAGGAGATGTTCAGTGATCAGTTATCAGTGTTCAGTAATCAGTAATTGGAGATTGGTATGGAACCAAAGAATTTTGAGCAGGCGAATAAGAAACTGGGTCCACCGATGGGGATGACGAAGGAGGAATGTGGAGATCTGCCAGTGTTTACTGATGGACAGCAATGTATCTCTCTCTGGCAGATGACCTGGCGTGAAAGATTATCGGCTTTGTTCTTTGGGAAGATCTGGTTATCTGTTTACAGTGGACAAACGCAGCCGCCCGTGTGGTTATCGGCTGAAAGAGAAATTTTCACAGAAGTGGAGCAAGCGCTTCAGGAGGTGGAACGTGGTTAAGAAAATCAAAAAGGGTAATCCAATTACAGAGCTGGTGAAGGGTTCGATGGAATATACACGGAGCCTGATGCAGAACGCTTTTCGCAGGCAATTTCCATCTTCATACGAAAGTCTTTATATCGACATCGTGGATACATTTGCGGATTATGTGATCGTCTCTGAATATGGAGCTTCCAGCACGTTAAAGAACGATGAATATTGGAAGGTCACATATACCAGGGATGGTGAGACCTTTACCTTTGCTCCGCGTGATCAGTGGGAAGTGGTGGAGCTGGCTTACCAGCCGCAATCTCAGATCGCAGAAGGCGGAAAGCAGAATGGGAAGCGGAAGGGGCTACGAATTGAAGAACGTCTGAATGCTGCGGTGAGCCTGCTGGAGAAGGAAGATAGCAGGCCACGCAGAGTCAAAATTGATGGAGCTATCCAGGCGGGCGTTGTTAATGGCAACGGACGCCGATATCCCGCTCCTGTGCTTCAGGCAGCGATCGCTGAGCTAAACGATCATCTGAATGAGAGCGCAGGACAGGGACGAGCGATTCAAGTTCTCGGTGAAGCTGAACATCCGTCTGACAAGGGCGGGCGTCCGAACCTGCTGGAGACTGTGACCAAATGGGAAGAAGTCACGTTTGATGGCACAAACGTGGACATCACTGGTCGCATTCTGGAGACCAGCAAAGGCAAGGACATCCTGACCCTGATGGAAGGCGGCGTTATGCCAGGCGTGAGCTTGCGTGGCTATGGTGAAGGGAAGTATGTCAAAGAAAGCGGAACGCAGAAGGCGGAGAAGATCTTCGAGGTGAGTGAATTGCATATCACTGGCTTCGATCTTGTGCTCGAACCGTCCTTTGAGAATACTGCGCAATTAACCGAATCTCAATCATCTATGGAGGATGACATGAACGAACTGTTGGAACAACTGAAGAAATTACTTGCTGAACATCCTGAATTGTTCAACAAGGGCATGACCGAAGCGCAGCTCGAAGCGCTGGGCGAAAAGCAATTGAAGAAGCTCGATGAGTCGCTGCGCGGCGCACTTGGCATCGATGCCAATGCAAACATCATCGAAGCGGTGAAAGCCAATGCGGAGAAGGCTCGCAAGTTCGATGAAAGCCAGAAGCAGAATGCAGTTCAGGTTGCGATCACGGAGGCCACGAAGGATCTGCCGTTCGGCGATAAGCTAAATAAGATCTTCGTTGAGGCATTCGAAGGTATTCAGTTCACGACCCCTGAGGCTGTGGCGCAATTTGCCGAGAGCCAGCGCAAGCAATTCAGCCATCTGGCTGCAGCGGGCGTATTGAAGGACATGGGCTTCGACGAGAAGACCAAGAGCGTCAAGGTGATCGGCGATGTGCTGGAGACCGAAACGGGCACGCCTGAGTTTGGCCGGGCTGCGTTCGAGATCACCGAATCCATCCGCAAGCATGAAATGCGACCGGTGAAGGATTTGCGCAAAAACGAGAGCCGTGCGGCTCAATTCACGCTGCAATTGCTCGATCGTTTTGATAAGCTCTACCAACGGCAGCTGATGAATGAGGCGCGTGAATTCCAGGAAGCTGAAGCAGCGACAGACCTCAATCTGCCTTACAGTGTGAGCCGCGCCATCATCGCCGAAGCATTTCCCACCTTAGTGGCTGCCAATGTCTTCGACGTTGGGCTGATGGATAACAGCCCCACCAATATCTGGTTCGAAGCCTTCGCGGGTGAGACGGGCTATCTCGTGGCGATCACCGATGAAGTGGTGACGGGCGGCGCAGAAGACACCTGGTATTCGCTGGCTCATGCGAACGTTGTGCCAGGCACGGTGGTTGTGACCAGCAACCCCGCAGGCACCACGTATGTGGATGGTGTTGATTACATCATCGATTATGAACTGGGCAAGATCAAGTTCCTGACCGCGGGTGATATCGGCGCGAATGATGTCCTGGTGGATTACAGCTATAACGCGATCACCGAAGGCGAAGGCGCTGAAATCCAACAGGCGAAGACCACGATGAGCTACCAAACGATCACAGCCCGAGCGTTCCGTGTGGCTGACCAGATCAACCATGAAGCGATCGTGTTCAGCCGCAGTCAATTGGGCTGGGATGCGGTGGCTCGAACGATGTCAAATATCATCGGTGAGACTCGCCGAATCATCGATCGTCATTTGATCGAAAAGGCCCTGATGGCTTCGTTGAGTGTGGCTTCCAACAGCGGCGGCACGTGGACCGCAGCCACCGATCCGTTCAGCGAGTTTGCTGAGAAGCTGGGTTATGCCAAGGTAAAAGTGGCGAACCGCTTTTATGAGCCCACTGGTTTCCTGATGAGCGTGACAAATTCTGACCTGCTCTCCAACTGGGACGGCTTCACCCGCCTCGGTTTCCCGAATGCTCTTTTGGATGCCGCGGGCTTCGTGGGCGGCGTCAAGGGTTTGCCCGTGTTCGCATCCACACAGATGCGGGATGGCTGGGCGCTGGCATTGAATCGTGAACTGGTCATGCACCGTATCTACCAGCCCATGACCGTGAAAGGTCCATTCCCCACCTATGGCAGCAACCGCAAGTTGATCGCCGCTGAGCAGTATTATTCGGAGGAGTACAACGCTTCGCTCGCGCCCATCGCGAACAAAGCGGCTCATATCGTTGTTG